>WNGE01013999.1_pt1 | contig 10806 bp, 7 predicted proteins | sample 5400651 | NCBI WGS metagenome assembly WNGE01 (sample SAMN13153370, study PRJNA577476) | soil metagenome | isolation source: 60 cm soil or saprolite under grassland replicate 2 | place: USA:California | collected 2016-06-15
GGCCATCCCTGTTATCGGCGTGGCTCTCACCGGCCTTCTGCCCCCGCTCATCCTTTCCAAGTCGCTTCTGACACTTGGCCTTGTTTTCGCCCTCTTTGTTGGAGCTGCCAGCGGCCTGCTGCCGGGGATCGGCGCCATGCGCATGCGCGTGGTGAACGCGTTGAGGAGAGCCTGAAATGGCGATTCCACTCGTTTACAACGTTCGGAGCGTCAGAGCTCGCTGGACCTCCACAATCGTTGCGGTGATGGGGATTGCCGGAACTGTGGGTGTCTTCGTTGCCATGTTGTCGCTCGCGCGCGGATTCCGGGCCACGCTTGTTTCTTCCGGCTCCGCGGACAACGCGCTCATTACCCGCGCGGGGGCCACATCCGAGATGACCAGTGGAGTCTCTCTCGATTCGGTCAAAATCATCCAGGATGCTCCGGGCATCGCTCGTGGGGCCGACGGCCCGTTGCTAACACCGGAGGCGGTCCTGATGGCGCCGATTCCGTTGCGTTCCACCGGCACTGATGCCAACGTTGAGCTTCGCGGTGTCGCGCCTAACGTCCTTACCATTCGCAGCAACGTCAAAATCATCGAGGGCCGCATGTTTCGGCCGGGTCTGTCCGAAATCGTCGTCGGCAAGAACGCCAAGACGACCTATTCGGGCTTGACTCTGGGAAGCACAATTTGGCTCGGTAGCGCACGTTGGGAAGTCGTGGGCATTTTCGATGCGGGCGGCAGCGCCTTCGACTCCGAAGTTTGGGGCGACGCCCACCTCCTTAACGGCGCCTATAAGCGTCCCGACACTTTTTCTCAATCCGTTACCGTGCACCTCGCTTCGCCTGCTGCCCTTCAAAAATTGAAGGACTCGCTCACCGCCGATCCGCGTTTGAATGTAGACGTAACCCGCGAAATCGACTACTACGCTAAGCAGTCCACGCGCATGACCCAGCTCATCACCACACTGGGCGGGTTCGTCGCGTTGATCATGGCCATCGGCGCGGTCTTCGGCGCTCTCAACACCATGTACTCCGCCGTCGCCGAACGCGGCCGCGAAATTGCCACCATGCGCGCGCTTGGCTTCGGGGGCCCTTCGGTTGTCTTTTCTTTTCTCGTCGAGGCACTGCTGATTTCCTTCACCGGCGGAGTCATAGGCTGCGTCGCCGTTCTGCCCCTCAACGACCTGACCACCAGCACCATGAATTTTCAGACTTTTTCCAACCTGGCCTTCGCCTTCAAGATCACCTTTGATCTTCTTTGGATGGGCGTGCTCTTCGCGCTGGTCATGGGTGTCCTCGGCGGCATGCCCCCGGCCATTCGCGCCGCGCAGCGTCCCGTGGCGTCCGCCCTCCGCGAACTGTAGTCTTCGGAATTGGTCGCAAGCCTGTAGAAAAGTCGTTTCCGTCACGGCGCGCAGGGTATACCCACCCATTTAACGGTCATTACCAATTGGCGATTTACTCTTCGTCACCAACTCTCTTGACGATCCCGCCGTCTCAGCCCAGCCTGGCATAGAATGGTGTTCGGAGCTGGGATGGCCGCTACTGCAAATCAACCCGGTGACAAGCGAAGGTGCGTGTACTGCGGGAAGGGTATTGCCGTGCATTTGACGCAATGCCCGTATTGTCGCGAGATGGTTCCCGAGAGGCGCTTGTCTCACCGTTCGGGCTCCAACGGGCGCCGACAGATTCGCCGCGGACTCCTCTACATGCTTCTTGCGGCGGTGATTTATTATTTCGCAGCCGGGTATGCTGCGCCGCTGAAACCACCTGTGCAGGTGGTCCCTTTTGTCACTAGCTATCTTTCGCCGTTGCTATTCCTGGGTGGCCTGGGGCTGACGCTCTACGGCCTTTTTCTGCGCGTTAGGTCTTGAACTGTTTTCGGCCAGCATTACGAAATTGCTGAAAAAACTGCAATATGTTCATTCGCGCCGCATCCGTGTTCGAATAACGCAGCTTCTTTGAACGCTTGAGAGGAATTGGTGCTCGAACGAGGGCACCTGTTCGAACGGCCAGCGTGACCGATTGGGGTAGTACCCTGCTTTCGAGTCTTCTTCTCCACGCAAATCCTGTGGCTTACTGGGAAAGAGGCCGCGTCCGGCTGCCTCACGTCTCATCGCAAAGCGCTCGACAGAGGGGTAGAAAATGAAAAAGCAATGGTTCCTGGTTGTATTTTTGGCATTGGGTCTCTCCCTGTTTCTGACTGTAGGTGCGGATCGCGCCGCCGCGCAAGGTCCCGCAGGCGCTGGCGCGGCAGGCGCAACGACACAATCCTCGCATAGTTCGCACTCGCTTAATCCCATCAAGTGGGTCAAGAAAGACAAGAGTTCCACCGATGCGAACGCCAGCAGAAGCGAAATCGAGAAGAAGCTCACTCCCAAATTACAGGCGCGGGGACTGTTGGCGGCCAACGCTAATGCCACGGATGCATGCGCCCCGTTTACGGCATTGAATGAATGTGTGGCCGCGCTCCATGCAAGCTATAACCTTGGGTTGGATTTCAATTGCCTGCGCGCCGATGTGACGGGCGTGCTGACCGGCGCTGACCTGTCTGGATGCACAGGCGCGGGCGAGAAAGCCTTGAGCCTGACCAAGGCAATTCATGCGCTGAAACCGGACGCCAAGGCAAAGGGAGAAGCGAAGAACGCCGAGCAGCAAGCCAAGGATGATCTCAAGGAACTAGGCGTGTAAGGCCCAACTTACAGAAAAATTTCCTCGAAGTCGAAACGGGGCGAAGGCCGATGACCACGGCCTTCGCCCCTTCTCTTTCGAAGGACATAACGATCGCAACGATCTTGAAACAAACGCCCAGCCATCAGCTCGAGACGGATGCCTGTGCTGACGCGGGAACCGAAGGCGATGCGGAAGCAGCGGCAGAAGCAGGAGAGCCCGTCGTGGACGCGGAAGCGGGGGTGGCAGCTGCGGAGACAGAAGATGGCGACGAAGCGGACTGCGAAAGGTCAGTGTCCGTAGTGGCCGCGGCCGCGGTGGCGCGGTAACGCACGATGAGCAGGGTGAGGTCGTCGGCCTGGTGAGCGCCGCGCGTGAAATTCTCCACGGATTCAAGAATGCACTTCTGGAGCTGCTCGTAGCGCCCGACCTCCGAGTGATCGCAAAGAAAACGATTCACATGGTTGAAGACGCGCGCGGGATCCGTGCCCAGAGTCATGCCGGAGAGCGCGCCCTGAAGCATGGTGGTAAGAAGAGCGGCTCCGAGTCCTTTGCCGGAAACGTCGGCAATGAGAAACGCAGTGCGCCTATCGCTGAGCGGAAAGACGTCGAAATAGTCGCCTCCTACCGACAAGCACGGGGAATTGATGCCGGTCACGGCAAAGTGCGGGTGATCGGGGAAATTGCGCGGGAGCAGCGCCTGCTGGATGTTCCGGGCAATGTTAATTTGCTCCTCGAGACGCTGGCGCTCGCGTTCGCGCTCGACGAGGCGGGCATTGTCGAGAATGCTGGCGGCGTCTCCCGCGAGAGCGTCCAGGATCTGCCGGTCCAACTTAGAGAAGGCCGCGGGACGCCGCGAATCCAGATAGAGAACGCCGAGGAGTTCGCCGCGCTTGATGTTGATCATGGACTCATGCGTGTTCGCGCGGGACATGGCGCGAAGAGGAATCACCACAACCGCGCGGAGACGCTGCGCGACGATGCTCTGCGCCGCTTGCAAATCGAAGTCGGCTTGCGCCAGGTCTTCGGTGATCACCGGAGACTGCTGTTTGAGCGCCAACTGGATGGCGGTCTGGCTGGGCGTGAGGCTTTCCGGCGGAAGGCGGAGGCCGCCGCTGCGGCGCGCGAGTCTTACTTTCAGCGCGCCGGCGGCATCGACTTCGAGGAGCAAGCCGCGGTCGGCGTCGGTGACGGAGACGGCGTGATCCAGCATCGTGCCAAGAACAGAATCGATCGGAAGCTGCGAATGAAGGAGCGAGGTGGCTTCCAGCAGAAGATTTAGTTTGCGCAGGCCGCCGCCGGTGGGCTCGGAACTGGTGATGTGCTCGATACGCGTGAGAAGTTGCGGAATCGATTCCTCGTCTGAACTGCTCGCGGAGCGAAAGATGATCTCGTAAGAATCGTCGAGGCCGAAGTTGATGGTGTCCCGGTCCTGGAGCTCGCGGCTCTCCACTTTTTCGCCGTTAACGAAGAGACCGCGGCGCTGGCCGCGATCTTCCAGATAGAAGCGGTTGGCTTCGATGACCACCGCGGCGCAGTTGCGGGAAATCCGGCGATCAGAGAGCTGCAAATGGTTCCCGGTTTCGGCGCCGCGTCCGATCAAAAATGGAGTTTGCGTGAGCCGAACGTAGCGGCGCGCGCCGTCCGGAGAGACGACTTCGAGAACCACTTCACCCGCTACAGGAACGGTGTCGGGCACGGGGGAGTCCCAAGACCGCCATTGTAGCACGCGAAATGCAACGGGGAGATCCGTAGCCGAGGAAGGTAAAACGATTAAGGGACTAGGCGCCGGTTCAGTTGTACCCCGCCTGGAGCCGGGATGAACGTGGGCGGGGAGGGCCGCCGGTGAGCTGAAATGGTTAGCTCAAGACCTGCAGCGGCCCGACCGCCTTCCCATCCCTTCCAGGGAAGAGATGGTATGCCGATTAGCCCTTATTGTTGAGTGTAGCGGGCTGCGCTAAACGGAAGGTTAGGTGGGTTTCGGCGGGGTACTTCACGTCCTTTTTCCCGGTGAAGTAGGCGACGGTTACACCCGCGCCTGCTCCAATGGGCCCGCCGATGAGCGCGCCTTCGCCACCAGCTGCGAGGGCGCCGATTAGAGCGCCGCCACCCGCACCGCCACCAATCCACGCCCAGTTCCGCTTCTTGTGGCTGACAGCGGCACGACCCGCCGAGGTGGTGCGCAGGTCATAGCTTTGGCCGTTCATCTGTACTGCATCGAGGGCCAAACGGAGATCCGCCCTGCCCTTCAGGTGTCCGGACTTGCGCGCGTCCACGACACGCCCCTCGACATGCGTGCCTTGAGGGATGGCGGTCTTGCCGTCCACGACGACCGGCTCGTTGACCGTCGCCTGGAAGTGATCGCCGGCCTTGTTCTTGTTGCTGGCTAGCGACTGATCCAGGGTGACGTGGATCCGCGTGCGCTCCGGAATAGTGATGGGGTCGGGGTGACCGGCGTAAACAGTGGCGCTGAAGCCCAGCGCAACCGCCAACAGCACGGTCCCCGCCACCATCAGATAACTGCGTTTGGGTAGATGCATGTGCACCTCCTACCTGAGAAAGGACGCAGGCAATATTCCAGAGGATGCCAGTCTAAGTTGTTAGAAAAGCAGTGGATAGTAGCTGTCGGGTGTTCGTGGCGAGGTAAGAAGTTCAGTGTGCGGGCAATGTTGGCGTACTGAGAGTTCTAGCGATGAAGGAACACGAAAAGCAGGGACTAATTTAGCCTGCGTGATTTTGCTGACCGGGCGTTTTGAACGGAGCCAAATCGGGTAAGAGCGCGGCCAGGATCCCAATCGCGGGGAGAAACGAGCAGACGTGATAGACGAAGTTGATATCCGTTAGATCGGCGAGCTTTCCCAGGAGAGCCGCGCCTACGCCGCCGAGTCCAAAGGCAAGCCCGAAGTAAAGACCGGAGACCGCGCCCACGCGTCCGGGAACGAGTTCCTGGGCATAGACAACAATCGCGGAAAAAGCCGAAGCGAGGATGAGCCCGATCACGACGCTGAGAATGCTGGTCCAAAACAAGTAGGAGTAGGGCAAGAGCAAAGTGAACGGGAGAACGCCAAGAATGGAGCACCAAATCACGTACTTGCGGCCGATCTTGTCGCCCACCGGGCCGCCAATAATGGTTCCCGCGGCAACGGCGCCGAGAAACACGAAAAGGTGGAGCTGCGCGCTTTGCACGGAAACGTGAAATTTGTTCATCAAATAAAACGTGTAGTAGCTCATCATGCTGGCCATGTAGAAGAACTTCGAAAACATCAGAGCAACCAAGATCGCGAGACATAAGGCGATCTTTTTGGCCGGCAAAACCGGACGCCACGCCGAAGCCACCACGGGCGCGAGGCGGGCCTCATCAATGGGAATCGATTTCGGCTGATACGACTTGTGCTGCCGCGCCCACGATCCAATGTTGACGAGCAAGACGATGCCAAGCAGAGCCAGGAACGAAAACCGGGCGATGCTGGATTGCCCTTTGGTGAGGAAGAACGCCGCAAGCAATGGGCCTAAGGCAGAGCCAGCGTTGCCACCGACCTGAAAAAGCGATTGCGCCAGTCCGTGCTGTCCACCGGAGGCCATTCGAGCAACACGCGATGACTCGGGGTGAAACACCGCGGAACCAATGCCAACCAGTGCCGCAGCCGCGAGAATGGTGCCGAAAGTCGGAGCCATGGCGAAAGCCAGCAAACCGATCAGTGTGATTCCCATGCCGACGGCCAGGGAGTACGGCTGGGGGCGCCGGTCGGTGTAAAGCCCCACCAAGGGCTGCAGAAGAGAGGCAGTGACCTGCGACGTGAGGGCGATGAGACCCACTTGCCCTAAATCAAGATGGAAAGTGTTCTTGAGTAGCGGATAAATGGCGGGGATCAGCGATTGAACTGTATCGTTCAAGAGGTGGCAAAAGCTGATGGCCAGAAGAATCTTGAAAACGGCCTTGTCCGTTGTGTCTGTGTGAGCGTCGGCTTGCAACGCAGTCAGATTACCATCGGTCGACATCTACGTCAGCATTCCCGGAATCACCATCGAAATTATTTCGCCGCGGATGCGAGACGCCGGGTGACGTAGTCCTCGACGTAGACGTCGAAGAGTTCATTCAAGCGGCGGCAGACCGGGCCGGGGGCGGGAATTTTGTGGCCGGCAATCTCACCGGCTCCGATGAGATTGCGATTCGTGGAGGAAATGAAAACCTCGTCCGCGGAGTAGAGGTCTTCGGGGCGGAGCGACTGTTCGACGACGGATACGCCGGCTTCGGGCGCGATTTCCATCAGGATGCCGCGGGTGACGCCTTCGAGGCAGCCGGAGTTGAGCGGGGGCGTGAGGATCTTGCCGTTCTTGACGGCGAAGATATTCGCGGAAGTGCATTCGGCAACTTCGCCGCGTTCGTTGAGCATGACGACTTCGTCGAAACCTTCTTTGTTCGCTTCCGCGACAGCCCAGACATTATTGAGCCACGAGATGCTTTTTACGCCCGCGAGGGGAGAAGCCGCATGGCGGCCGTCGTGGCGGAGCGCGAGGCGGACGATTTCACGATGCTCGGGGAGCGGCGCGGTGTAAATAATCAGGTCGACCTGCGGGTGTTTCTCGTCGCTCTGCCAGAAACCCACGGTGTTGTAAACGAGATAGATGCGCGCGCAGCCTTCCGTGACTTTGTTGGCGCGAATGACTTCGTGAAGATGCACGCGTACTTTGGCCGCAGTGTACGCCACCGGAATGCGGGTGACAGCGGCGTCTTTTTCGAGGCGGCGCCAGTGGCGCTCGTAGGCAAAAGCCTCGCCGCGCGAGATGCGCAGCGTGGTGAAGATGCCCCAGCCGCAAATGAGGCCGGCCTGGCCCGGAGAAAGGCGAACTTTCTCGATGGGCAGAAGACGGTCGTTGTGAAAAACGTTCGCGTGAATCACCTGGTCCTCATGATTCGAATTGCAGACTGGCCTCTATTGTAACTGAAAACTGTGTGAGGGGCCGCGTGGTTGGCGGTCCGTTAGCAGAATTTTCGATCCACGCGGTTCGGTGCGAGCCCCAAAGCGGAACCAAAGGAAAAGTCGCGCACCGAAAAAAGAGGGCGGGCTGAAGCCCGCCCTCTTGGAAGTGCATGTCGGAGAGTGCGATTAGAACTGCAGCTTCAAAGCCAGCTGCAATTGCCGTGACGAACCTGAATCGGCGGTCGGGAAGCGGGTGCTGGTAATCGTCGAGAAGGTGCTCAGCGCAGCCGCGCTCGCAGGCAAAACCACGACGCCGGTTGGTGCAGTAGGTCCGGGCTGTCCGAAGTTCGGATGATTGAAGAGATCGAACGCGTCAGCGCGAAACTGTATGTTGAATCTCTCTGTTATCTTGGTGTTCTTAATCAACGCCAGGTCGAAGTTCGTGAATCCGGGGCCATAGAGCGCGTTGCGGCCCAGATTGCCGAAACTGTTTGTCGGGATGGCGAGCGCGGACCCGGCGTTGGTAATCCATTGGGCCGGATTTCCGCTGATTTGCACCGGCGCGATCAGATTCGGGCGGATGGTGTTGGCTGCGCCATTGACGTTGGCCGTGGCGATAACGATTGTGAACGGATTGCCGGTCTGGAAAGTCACGATCGGTGCCAATTCCCATCCGCTGACGATGCGGTTGCCTTTGAACGGAAGCGCGTAGATGGCATTCGCTACGAACCGGTGCCGCGCGTCGAAATCGGAACTCCCGCGGCTGTTGAAGATGTTTGTGCTGTCCTGCACCAGGATTCCGTTGTTGTTGCGGGACACGTCGTCGATCGAGTGTGAATAGGTGTACGAGGCGTTGAACTGCAACCCATGTGCGACACGCTGGTTCGCCGTAAGCCACAGAGCGTTGTAGTTGGAGTTGGCGTTGCTATCGCGTTCCGTAATGCTATTGGCCAGCGTCTTCCCGGGCAGGAATGGGCTGGTGGCGGAAAGCGCCGTGAAAGGCTTGCTACCCGGGGCAAAACTCCCCAGTATCGCCGGCTGGTTGAGGTTGCGATCGACCTCCAGGTGCGTGCCCTTTGACGCGAAATAACCAATCATGATTCCCGTGTTGCGCGTGACCTGACGCTGGATATTCAAGTTCCAGGACTGCACGTTGGCGTTCTTGAAATGCGGATTCACCACCAACGGCGAGATATTGGTCGCGTTATTCGGATCGTAGAAAGCTCCCAGGCCCGTAAGTGGTTGAGCGCTGCCTACGTTGATGGGAACCGCGAATGGCGGATTGGAATTGAGGCCCGTAACGATGCCTGTGATCGGCTGGTCAACTTGGTATCCGTAGCCGGCACGCAGAACCGTCTTTCCGTTATGGAAAATGTCCCACGCAAAACCAACGCGTGGTTGGATGTTCTTGTTGTTCTGGTCATACGGGTCGCTCACGCGTAGGAGCGAAACCGATGCCGGGTCGAATGTCACGAAGCGGCCCATTGCCTCATTCGGGGTCATGTTCCAAGCATAGCGGAGGCCAAGCTCGAGAGTCAGATAGGGCCTGAGCTTGTAGCTGTCTTGGGCGTAGAAGTCGAGCGCGTTCTCCGTAATGCGGTTGGCTTGGGCCACTCCTACGGTTCTCGCTGACGTGTCCGCTATGCCCCCTATGAAATTCGACGTCGTGTTGAATATCAACTGGCCGGGGTCGGCCGCGAAATTGTCGTTCCGGAAGTCGCGGAACTCAAAGCCGAGCTTCAAAGAATGTGCTCCACGGATGTAATTCAACGTATCTCCCACGGCGACCGTGGTGTCTCCTCGCCCTTGCGGGAAGTTTCGTTCGGCGCCGAACAGCAGACCCTTGTCCTGAATCCGGATCACTGGGATGAGCGTCATGTTCGGGCCCAAAACTCCTCCCAGGCCTACGGTACTCGGGTCGGTTGAATTGTTCGGGGTGAAAGTGATGTGGAGGCGATTGGCGCCGAGATGAAATTCGTTGATCAAGAGGGGGTTGAAAACGTGAGTTTCGCCCAAGGTGAACACCTGTCGAATGCCAGCGCGCGTGTCGCCAAATCCCGGGATGTCAGCGCCCTGCGTTGGCTCTAGGCGCTTGTCGTGTTGATTCGCGTAGTAGCCGTGAATCCTATCCGCATCGCTGAAATTGTGGCTGATGTCCACCGTACCCTGATCAATATTCACGTTTGCGCTCGCGGAACCGAAAAACGCTGGCCCTCCATTGATCGTACCGTTGGCTGCCGGTATGAATTGCAGTAGCCCCTGTGCCGAGGGGCTCCCCGAGCTCTGGATTTGGCTTCTTTCAGCAGCGGTCAAGACGTTGCTCGTCGTCGTCAATCCCTGACGTTGCCGCAGTCCCTCATAGCTCAGAAAGAAAAACGTCTTCCCCCTGATGAGCGGTCCGCCGAAATCCGCGCCGAACTGGTTGCGCTTCAGGGCAGACTGTGGATTCGATATCGGGTTGAAAAAATTTCGCGCGTCGAAGTAGTTGTTGCGCAGATAGTTGTAAGCTTCGCCGTGGAACTGATCGGAACCGGAACGCGTAGCGATGTTTACAATCGAGCCTGAATTGCGGCCAAACTCCGCGCTGTACGTGGAGTTATCAATCTTGAATTCGGACACCGTGTTGATGGTCGGCTGGAACGTCACCTGATTTTGCACCATGTCGTTCAGGTTGATGCCATTGATCATGAAGTTGACCGAGTCTTCGCGGCCACCGGCGGAATTGAATGCAAACGACCCTTGGCCGCGCAGTGGCGCTGTCAGGAACCCGTTCTGAGGAGGTGTCACTGTGCCCGGCACCAGAAGAGCCAAATCCACAAAGTGACGGCCGTTCAGGGGAATCTCTTGCACCACGTTCTTGTCGATCACCTGCCCCACCGTCATCGTCGTCGATTCGACGACCGCCTGAGTGCTCTCTACCGTGACGACTATGCTCGCGCTGGCTACCTTCAGCCCGAAATTCTGCACAGAGTTCTGACTCACCTCGAGAATCACCGAAGGCGCTATTTGCGATTGGAACCCTTGCATCTCGACCTGAACGCTGTAGCTTCCCGGCGGCAACGCTGCGAATTCATAATCGCCGTTCGCGTTTGTTGTGGCCGTGCGTTCAATGCCCAAACCTGTGCTCTTCACCGTTACCTTTGCGCCGGAAACCGCCGCACCACTGGCATCCGTTACAGTGCCCTTGATGCTGGCAGTGGTCTGCGCGAACGCGGCGCTGCCCAAACCAGCG
>WNGE01031678.1_pt1 | contig 10806 bp, 13 predicted proteins | sample 5400651 | NCBI WGS metagenome assembly WNGE01 (sample SAMN13153370, study PRJNA577476) | soil metagenome | isolation source: 60 cm soil or saprolite under grassland replicate 2 | place: USA:California | collected 2016-06-15
CGCCCACTCCGTGGGCTCTGATCGCTTTGCTGCCGCTCTCCTGGGGCTTACGCCCCAGGCTTCATGCTGCCGCCTGCTCCGCAGGCTCAAAGCAAAGGTTTTAAAACACAAAATATCAAACAACTTAGTTTCCAGAGTATTCAGCAACTTTTCTGAAGATGTACAGCAGATTCAACTCGCTTTTGAGGCCAATAAAGACGAGTTGAAGACCATGCTCGCGCTCGTCTTGGATATCAGCAAGAATGAGGTCAAATTCTCCTTCGAGTTCGAGTTGCGGATGCGGTTCAAAGGCGGGGAGCTGATCAAAGACTAGCCGAAGGAATTGAAACCTTAGTACAGGCCGCCTCAAGCCCTTTTATTGGCGCTTCTCAAAGAGGAGAGGAATATGGGATTCTGTCATTATAGTGGTTACGTCACAAACTGTAGTTGCCGGTTTTTGATCTCTGAAAAATGGCAGGAAGCGCGAGGAGCAGTTGAGGTGGAGACTCTGCGCCTGTTCAAGCTTTCGCGCTGGGCGTTGGCGCTCGTCATCGCGCTCAATTTCGGTATCCCCCAGGCATATGCGCAGGGCGGCAAGGCAGAGCCGTTGCGGGTTCAGTTCCAGCGTGGGCGCAGCAGCGCCACGATCGCAGGTAAGCTGCGCGGCGATCAACAGGCCGAATACGTGGCCGGAGCAAAGAAAGACCAGAAGCTGACCATCAATCTTTATGCAAGGCCGCCAGGCTCGATCACCGTAAAAGTCAAGACCCCGGATGGCGCGGACCTGGAGTTGAAGCCGGACTCCAAACAACAGTGGTCGGCGACGCTGCCCGGGGATGGCGATTACTTGCTCTGGGTAGTCCGCAGTTCAGGCAAACCTGGAACATCACTATACAAGCTCACGGTCACCATTCGTTGAGCAACTCACCACCCATTACACGAAAGGCAAATATGTCGCCGACGGCACTTTTTCGTTGACGGCGGTCTCCAAACAATGCGGCGTCGCCGCGTTGCTGCGGCGAATGGCGGAGATCGGGACGTTACAATTCAAGCCCGACGGCACGCCGATTACAGGCGTTGGCAAAGACAATACCGACGGCAACGCTCTGTTTGACAAGTTCGGCCCGCTCATCCGGTTCTCGAAGAAAGAGAGATCGCCGCTGGTCGAAGAACTGCAAAAAATCCTCAACACGTTCCCCGGCATCTTTCTGAAGGTGGATGGCATAGCTGGTGAAAGAACTTCCGACGCTTTCAAGAAAGTGACCGGATGCTTCCTGTTTGGCGATCCGCGGGCTTAACCGCCGTGTCACATGTTCGGATATGGCGACAATTCGGCTCCGAATTCTCCACTTGGCGTGGGGTTGGTAAGTTCGCAGGTCGCCGCACTGCCGCAAGACGAAGGCGGGTTCGCGCCCGGCTTTTTGTTGTTCGACTCGCTATTGACTCTCCATGCGAGTCGATTATGCTTCGCGCGTTTGCCTTTCACCGCAGAGGCGCGGATTGAAACCATTGAAACGAAACACAAAGGCTTACGCTACCGAAACACGCGCACAGGCGACCACTACGGACGCCACAGATGGACCGCGTGCTTCGACGCGCAAGGAGTTTGGAAATGAAAAGACTGACTCAGATTCTATTGATGGCTTTGGCGGTGTTCGTGACATACTCGTTGTCAAGAGCGCAGGACGGGCCATTATGGCAATACATTGGCTCTACGACAAATAAGAAGACGGGAGAAATAACTATCTTCCATGCAAGAGATTGCTATAGGTTTACAGATGCTGAAAGCGCTGAGTATCCCAAGCTAGCTATTAGACAGCAGACTGGCGATACGGCGCCCAATAAGGAAGCAGTCGATGAATACGATTGCAAGCGACGAGCGTCCAGAACCAGAATCTGGCTTTACAAGGACGGCACTGAGCAAAAAGAGAAGAATCTTGATTGGATGGAAGTGGTTCCCGGCTCTGTTGGAGAAGCTCTATGGAAATACGCATGTCGAGATAGAAAGGAAAAGAACTGACTGCGCTAAGGCCGGGCGATGACCCGGCCTTTTGACATGCATGCGTGTGGGGCGCCTGCGAATGCCGCGGGAGAGATTTGCGCCAGTTTGGCTTATCGCTCCGGTGTGCGGCAGGTTCCATTGGCGCGGAGTCGGCGAGATAGCAAGCCGTGGCGCCTTCGGCTTCCGGAGGTCATTTCAACAGCCACTCTTCCGCCGACTGGAAATCCGTAAATGCCTCGACTTTTACACCCCGATTCTGAGCCACTAGTATTGCAAACTTTAGTAAATCAATTCGCTCCGGTCTGGTAACAAAAGCGACTTTTATTCCGTAGCGCATGAAAATCACCAATCTTTCTCCCATGAAAAATTTTGGGTCTTTGGGAATTGCCGTGAGACACCCCAACATCTTGCGGTTTAGAAAAAGAAGAAGAAACCACGGATTTAACGGATTAAGACAGATCAGGACGGATCAATCCGTGAAAATCCGTTTTTGATCCGTTAAATCCGAATCCCGTACCGTCAATGAGAAGTCTATCGTTATTCGTAAGCTTGCAATGTTCAGCAATTAACTCAAATTGCTGCAATCCTTCGCCCGGCGCGGCCACGCCAATAAACCTTGCGGCGAGATAACCGGACATTTGTTCCATCTGAATAGGCTTACCTCGGCAGATCGGCTTAAAGTTTCCCTTCGGCGAGGAACTTTGCCCCCAGGGCTGATACAGAAGCCACGGCCTCCGTGCCCTACGAATGGTGATACTCGACGAATCCACGTTCATTAATGATTTTATCCATGTGGCATTTGCGAGGTCTGATTGCAGCGTGTGTGCCCACCTCTCGCAATGCGCGAGCGCCAAGGGACGGAGAAGAACGGTCAATATCAAGCCCAAAGAGCTTCACGAGGCGTTATTGGGACGCTGGTACAGTACCGCGCGCGTAAGCAAGCGGCCGTCTCATAAGTCAGCCGCTTGCTTACGCGCGCGGTACTGTACCAATCTCACGTGTTCTGATTTAAGCAAATGCCAAGAAAACTTAGCGCGACTTTATCCATCACGCCGCATAACAACTTGATCTCCAACTTCGTCCAGACCGTCTCGGGGGCAGTCAAAATTTGCCTCAGCGACGGACGCCGATCGCCTTTGACCCGTGGCCGACCTTTCTGACCAGGCCTATAAGGGGGCGGCGGATCATAGAGGGCCGCATCCAACCGCAACCGCGTAATCAAACTGACTGTTGGCAACTCGCTCACCAATTTCAACAACTTGATCGCCGCAAAGCTGCTGTCAGCGACAAAAACCAGCGTGCGGTCTGGCAACCAGCGGGCGACCAATTGAATGAGCTGCCAGGCTCGCTCGTTCAAGGTATGCGCTTGGCGTCCGCGCTTTTCGTAATAGCGCGCCGACGGGCAAAGCACTGTCAAAAAAGGCAAGGCCCAAACCGCCGCGGCCCAGGGAATCTTGACCAGCAACATACAAGACAACCAGAGCGGCCCGCTGGCTTTGACAAAGTGCGATTTCGAGGAGCGCAGCGGATCGTGATAAATGCCTTTGGCGCTGATCTTGTCTCCGCGCCGCCGCTCAGGTGTGTCGTCGATGCCAAACAGCAACGTCCCTTTGGGAGCGAAGGTCTTAATCAACAATTTCAACAAGACCCGGCTGAGCGCCAGCGCCGACCACTGCGCGCGATTGAGTACGCGGTGGTAATTCTGAAAATGGGGGTCATCACTTTTCCCCATGATTCGCAGGCAGGCGGTAACAGTGCGCTTGCCGATGGCGAGAATCGCCCCGGTCAGCAGGACCTGCGCGTTTTCCCAAACGGACTTGGAAAAAAACGGTTGAAACCCTACGGTTTTCTCTAAAAGATTTTCCGAACTTTGGTGAAATAGTTTCGACTCTGCTTGTACTTTATTACCGAAGAAGACTCCCTGATTGGGATGGCGAATGGAGCCAGGCGCTTACTGAGTGAGCACACCGAACGTGTATTGGGCAATCATCACGTAGCGATTTTGTGTGGTGAGCCCCTCTAGCGTCAGCAGGTAATTACCCGGTTTGAATAGGCTCGAATTGAAACTGAGAGCGAGCGCGTCATTAGAGATCGCGCTCAGGTTACTCTCTCTCCAAATGTTACGGCCATCAGCCGTCGAGATGGCGGCGCGGTAATATCGAAGACCGGGATCGGGCTCCGATTCGAGCAGGAGAATAATCAATTTAGATGTTGGTGAAAGTTTGATTTGATTGACTGGCTGAGTCAGGTCAGGAACGCTGCTCCTAGTAACGCTCAGCGCGAAGACGGGTACGACGACTTGGGGAGGTGTTACGTTCTTCGCTTCATTAGGCAGGCGTGGACGATCTCTTCGTTCGCTTTCAGGCCGGGCGGCAAGTTGATCTCGCGCCTGCATCTCTTTCGTCAGATTGTGTGCGGCTTGCTCTCTCTCTTCATACCTGCGCTGCCACTCTGCCGCAGTTTGTGTTGCCCGAACCAGTTCGCGGCGCGCTCTGCTCCATTCCAAAATCGGCAACGCAATCAACAGGATTACGCCGGCGAGCAACACCGCCTGTTTCGCACGGCTAAGCCGCGCAATCCAGGCTAACAATCCGGCCTCGACGTAGGCGCGCCGCCGACCTATTTCTTTTGCCGCTACGATTTGCAGCCCCATCCGGAGACCACCAATTACTTCCAGCAGATTGACGCATTGCACGCAATTTTTGAGGTGCTCCTCGAAACGCATCCGCTCTTGGGCTGATAATTTGTCCAACAGGTAGCGCTCGGCAATATTGTGTTCTTCGATGTATGAATGCTCCATGGGTTTGTTGCACGAATCAGAATGAAGCGTTGCGGGCGCCCTGACGTGGTGTGCTTTTTCTGCCATGAAAAAGAGGCCCACTTACCGCATCCGCAACTGGAGCGAGTATAACGCCTCGCTCAAACAACTGGGAAGACTCATCATCTGGGTCAGTTCTCAAGCCGTCGCGAATTGGACGACCGATGAATTGACCTGGGAGCCTGGCGCTTCTCCGACTTATATCGACTTGGCGATTGAGACTATGGCCGCCGTCCAGGCCATTTATCGCGTATTATACGTTCGTAAAGTTCCCTGTAGCGTTCCCGCGCGCGGTGGAGCACGAGATTAAACTGCAAGCTGGTCAATCCCAGATCAGCGCAAATCTGTTCCTTATCGTCTTCCGCGAGATAGAAACGGAAGAGCACCTGGATGTCCCTCTCGTTGGTCATTTCTTTCAGTATCTGCCGGACGATATCAGCGCTCTCCTTCCGCAACAATTCTTCGAGTTGATCGTGCGCCTGGCAGGGAAGTGATACAACCTCTTCGGTTTCAGTCAATCTCTCCTGCCGCGCCGCGCGCTGGAAGTGCTTTATGACCTGGTTTCTAGCCACGCCACAAACGAAACCGGGAAGTCTCTCTGCCTCCCTGATGTCTCCCCCTCGGATCTTTTCAATGATAATACAGAAAGTCTCTTGGTAAAGATCGTCGGCGACCGTAGGGTTCCCAAGCGCCCGGCGGATGATGCTCATTACGGCGCGATTATAGCGCTCGACCAGTTCAGTTTCAGCTTGCCTATCGCCGCCCCGAATGCGGCTGACCAGATCAGACCTGCCGCTAGCCTTATCCATAGACATAGTTTCCACTCGCTTACCTGGCGTGATTTATGGTCAGAATGGCCTTTCACCGTCGGCCGTCAAGATTGGCCCATTCGCCCGCCTGAATGAAACTCCCCCAGTAGTATGGGTGTCGCAGCTTCGCATCTTTCAGCATCCCCAGTTGTATTTGCCGCAACGCTTCACCACGACCTTCTCCCTTCAGCAGTCGTCTGTAATAACCGGCCATCAAGTTGCGCGTCTCCTTATCCAAGACCGGCCATAAGCTCAGGACCTGCGTCTCCGATCCGGCCAGCACCAGCGCGCGTCTCAGACCATACACCCCTTCGCCGTTCCTCACTTCGCCCACTCCGGTGTCGCAACCGGAGAGCGCCACCAGTCTCGTCCCCCAAAGGTCCAGGCTCGCCACCTCCATGGCGGTCAACACCCCATCGTCATCGCCGCCCCGGCGTTCATTCGCCCCGGCCAGCGCCAGCCCGGATCGCAACAGGGGGTTTTCGACCTTCGACGCCCACTTGCTCAGCCGCATTGGGAGGCGCAGCTGGTCATCACTGGGGGGGCTGCGCGTCTCCATCGGCGGCGCTTCCTGATCACCGAGGAAGAAACCGTGTGTCGCGATGTGCAAAACGCGCGGCGCCTTGGAGCGCTTAATCGCCGTTTCGGTGGCTTGTTCTCGCAGCAACACCGACGCCTCCGTTAACACGGCCTTGATCGCCAGCGCTTCATTCTCGGCGCCCGGCAGCGGTACTGCTCCGCGGCGCCAGTTGTAACCGCAGCAGGTCACGTCCGCTCGTCAAGTAACTGATGGTGTAACGCTCGACCAGATACTTACCTCGTTCATCTACCAGGACGGCAAAAGGAATTAAGTTGAGCAGGCCGTCGGTCGCGATCAGCAGACGGCGCGTTCCGCCCGGTATGGGGCCCAGGAGGGCCCGCACGGGTCGCATGATTTTGTCATCCGCGACGCGCGCAAGGCGCCTGACGTCCGCGCGGTTCGGGTCGCGCAGCGCTTTGCGCAGTCCGGCGACGGCCTCGTCAATGACTTTCGCCTCGCCCAACTCCTTCCACTCAATCTCCCCCTGCCGGCGCAGGACGTAGGCCACATACCGAGGCTGGCCGTAGGCCTCGTCATCTTTTGCGGCTTTGGGGTTGAACGGGCGGTAAGAAGCGAACTCGATCAGCGCCGCGTCATCGGGAATGGCCTCCCGCACGGCTTCGAGCGTGACGGGCAGGGACTGGGCACGATACTTGTCGCTCCTGCGGCTGATCTCGGCTTCAAACCTCTCGGCCTGTTCTTCGAGCGTCTTGACCCGGTCGCGATATTGCCCGGCATTCATTCTCTGTGGCCCGTCGAGGACCAGCCTGGCGATTTGCGAGCGCGCATCGGTCAACTTGTCGAGCGCGGCCCGATCCTCCTGGTTGAAGCGGCTGCGAAGGGTTTTGAGGCTCTCAGAAGTGGCGTCGAGGGCGCGCCCCTTGCGTTGGAGGATCAGAGTGGCGGCGAGGCTGCGCGCCACCGAGTCGTGGGGGGCAAAAAGTATGTGTAGGGAGAGGGTCTGATCAGTTTGCTTCGAGAGAGTGGCCAGATGGGCCAGTTTCTGGCGTTCTGAGCAGATGGCCAGATTGGGCTTGAGGTTGCGCTCAATGACGGCGATGGCGCGAGACTGAAAGGAGATGGCACGAGCAATGTCGTTTTTCGCCATATAAAGTCTGGCGAGAGCATCGAGGGAAATGGCGACATTGGGGTGTTCCGGGCTGAGTGATTTCTCCCAGATGGCCAGAGCGCGCTGATCGAGCGACTCCGCCTTCGCGTAGTCGCCCAGGTCGGTGTAAAGGCTCGCGAGATTGTTGAGAGAAATAGCGACGTCGGGATGTTCCGGACCGAGCGATTTCTCCTGGATGGCCAGAGCGCGCTGATAGAGCGGCTCCGCCTTCGCGTAGTCGCCCATCTTGGTGTAAAGGCTCGCGAGATTGTTGAGAGAGGTTGCGACGTTTGGGTGTTCCGGGCCGAGCGATTTCTCCGTTATGGCCAGCGCGCGCTGATAGGTCGGCTCCGCCTTCGCGTAATCGCCCAGGTAGCTGTAAAGGATCGCGAGATTGTGGATGGACTGAGCGACGTCGTGGTGTTCCGGGCCGAGCGATTTCTCCCGGATGGCCAGAGCGCGCTGATAGAGCGGCTCCGCCTTCGCGTAGTCGCCCAGGTTGCAGTAAAGGTTCGCGAGATTGTTGAGAGAAGCCGCGACGTCTGGGTGTTCCGGGCCGAGCGATTTCTCTCGGATGGCCAGCGCGCGTTGATAGAGCGGCTCCGCCTTCGCGTAGTCGCCCAGGTTGGTGTAAATGAATGCGAGACCATCGAGAGAACGAGCGACATAGTGGTGTTCCGGACCGACCAATTTCTCCTGGATGGCCAGAGCGCGCTGATAGAGCGGCTCCGCCTTCGCGTAGTCGCCCATCTTGGTGTAAAGGCTCGCGAGATTGTGAAGGGACTGAGCCACGTCGAGGTGTTCCGGGCCGAGCGATTTCTCCGTTATGGCCAGCGCGCGCTGATAGGTCGGCTCCGCCTTCGCGTAGTCACCCAGGTTGCTGTAAAGGATCGCGAGATTGTGGAGGGACTGAGCGACATCTGGGTGTTCCGGGTCGAGCGATTTCTCCCGGATGGCCAGCGCGCGCTGATAGAGCGGCTTCGCCTTCGCGTAGTCGCCCAGGTTGCTGTAAAGGTTCGCGAGATTGTTGAGAGAAGCCGCGACATCTGGGTGTTCCGGGCCAAGCGATTTCTTCCGGATGGCCAGAGCGCGCTGATAGAGCGGCTCCGCCTTCGAATACTCGCCTTTATAATAGTGAAGTGTGGCCAGACCACTGATCGCCTGACTGACATCGGGGTGATCTGGCCCTAGCCTCCTCTCGCGAATCTCCAGCGCCCGTTCAAAATGCGGCAGCGCTTCGTCATATCTGCCTGAGTTGCGCAGGTCGATGGCTTTCTTATACAACTTGCGCGCCTCTTGCAGAGCGCGGTCATTCTCTGTCGCGGCCCGCAACTCCTCGATCCGAATCTCATAGGCGCCTGCCGACGCCGCCTTCTGCCTGGGCTGCACAACCAGCCAGTAGTCCCCCTCAGCTTCAGCCACTTGCGAAACCGTTTCCATCCCCCGCAGCCTCTTTTCGGTGTCGAACTCCATGATTTGCTCGCCGTCAGGCCCCAGCAGACGCGCCACCACGTCAATGCCATCCTGCTCAATGACCGCCTTCAGGAACTGATCGGCCGCCAGCCTGATTCGATAGGTGTGTCGCTGCCCGTCCGCCAGCACGCGCCTATGAGGCTTGCCCGGCTCAAGCGCCCGGACGTCATTCTCGCCGCCGGCCCCGCTTCCCGCGCCACGTCGCTCTTGAGTCGTTTGCCGGAACGGATCGCTCGCGTACCCGAAATCCTCTCGTGAAGGAGCGACAACTAACAGACCGATGAGTGAGAAGAGTGTCAACCGGTTAACCAAGTGTAGCATAACAAAATCCTCCTGCTGTTATACTTCCAAGGAAACAATGTTTGTTGAATCTTCACGCTAATGGTGATACACGGCTTTAGATGATTTTGATTTGCGCGGCGGCAGGGCCAGTGATGAATCGCGGGCTCTTTGGGAATTCGCGTGGAAGCGGCAGTTTCTGGGCATTTTTCGGTTTCTAAACTATTAAAAACATTGGGACGCGCTTTTTGCAAAGGTTAATTACCACGCGAATTCCCAAAGAGCCGAATCGCGCGACCAAGTTCTCAACGTCGTGGCTCCTGGGGTAGCAGGGGGAGCAGGGGGAGCAAGATATTTAGCGCAACACGAGCCTGTATGTCCTGAAGAGACTATCAAAAAAAGCCGAACCAGTTACAAACGAGTTACTAGCAACCTCCAAACACCAATAAGCCTTTTGTTTTTGCCTAAACCGAGAATTGCTGGGCGGTAACCTGATGCACGGGCCAAGGATGTCAGCGGGCAGGCTTGCCTCGACCGTGTTGGTTATCTTAGTCAGTTTCGCCAGTCCTCGTGGAACCGGCGAGTTCCTCTCCGAGGATTGACGTGGCCGAGAGTCTTCTTGATAGTAATCAAAATACTCTCGCAGTATACGGCGTAAGTAATCTTCGTTGATCACGATCATTATGATCGAGGCATTCTCGTCGAATACTGCCGATCAACCGTTCCGCATATGGATTTTAGAAAGGCGATCGCGGCGCGGTGATCACCCCTTGGATCCCCATCCCTTGAACTCGATTTAGTTAATACTCCCCGTAAATGCCGTCGCGATCGCGCGGCAGATACCTGAAGCGTATGCGAATTGAAGCTGATTGCCGTCAGCCACTCGGGATGCGCCATCGAGCATTTCGGCGACGTGACCAAGCTTCAATACATATATGAGCAAGTTGGAACAAAATTTCGCGGAAATTTACATTCCGATCAAAAAATTCCTTCGTCCCGGCCAGTGTCTAAATCGAACCAGACAACACTGGGACACGCGGTGGTACAGTACCGGGAGCGGTAGCGACCGGGCGCCTATCGAAACGCCCTCTCCGCGAGGCGCCCGGTCGCTACCGCTCCCGGTACTGTACCAATGTCGCCTGGTTCGATTTAGTCATACCAGATTTGCTACCTCACGAATTATTGCGAGGGCAAGCCGCTGGCTTGTATCAATGATCTTCTGGATTGCGCTCGATGGCGTATCCCGAGTCGCTGATAGAGTCGAAATCCTTCCTTGCGCCATTTCACAACCGTTTCGGGTTTAACGATGATCAAGACCTCCCGCCAATTTTCCCGGAGCCGCGGCGGCATCACCCAGAAGAATCGCTCTCTCTGTCGCTAGTGTCAGTCGAGACGCGATCATGGAACGGAAAAATAGAAAGAGCGCCGAGAGGATGAACATAGGGTTGGAATGAATATTTCAGAAATAGAAGTGGGGGAACACGCAAGCTGAACTGAATATACGTCAATGAGCGACAGCAAGGTTGCTGACCTGTAGGCCCCGTTTTAGAAATAGCGATTGATAGGTAACTGATTGATAGGAAAGAGCGATGACGATTCCGTAGAGCAACTCATTCTTTATTTTAACCACTGTGTGAGAAAAACACCGGTTGTTACAATGTCGAGCCAGGCGTCATTCCCTACGTTGTCCGTATACACTCTTATGCTAGTGTCCGTCAAGCATAAAATGCATAAAATGTAACAATGTAATCATAAACT
>WNGE01015905.1_pt1 | contig 10804 bp, 7 predicted proteins | sample 5400651 | NCBI WGS metagenome assembly WNGE01 (sample SAMN13153370, study PRJNA577476) | soil metagenome | isolation source: 60 cm soil or saprolite under grassland replicate 2 | place: USA:California | collected 2016-06-15
AGAACCCGGCCTGTTCGCCCATTGGCGATGGGTTCGTGCGTTCTGATCGGCTGGTGAGAAGAGCCCGGTGACGGGAGACTGTCACGCCGGGATCTGTGGGAGCCGGGGGCTGCGATGCCCCCGGCCACCCGCCCACAGGCAATTTCGGACGCGTCGAAGGAGGGGCGGGGCTCTCCCCGCTCGAGCCGCGAGGTCTTCGTGGGTCGCATCCGCGTCCTCGCTCGCACGACGCGTCTGTCGAGAGCCTACGCCCCTGCAGGCCGGAAGAAGTTCCCAGCAACGTACCGTGCGACCTTCCGTCCGATCCAAGCCCCCTCCATCGTCGAGTTGCGGAAGTGAAGGCCGGCCCAGGTACGCGCGTCGTAGACCTCTTTCGCCGCCTCGTCGAAAGCGTTCCAATAGTGCGTCGTGTTCGTCACCGTGCTGAACATCGAGAAGGCGACCTTGTCGGTGCCGAAGAACGCCGCAAGCGCCACAGTCACCGCCTTCGTCACGCAGCCGTGGGCTCCGGTGTACTCCGGATGGTTGACGAACAGGAGTGGCGTCCAGGAGGGGTCCGCCACGGTGGCCGGATTGCCGTCGGTGTCGGCGCGCCGGACCGCGTAGATGGGCCTCCAGAAGACGTAGTGGTACTTGGCGTCGAAGCAGGCGAGCAGCGCGTCGGCCGCCGCGACCCGTGTCAACGCGAGCATTCGCGCGGTCTTCGCGACGCTGAGGCCCTTCTCGGCGGCGAGTGCCCGCTCCGTGCGGGGCCACTGGATCGTGGCGTTCTCGGACCAGAAGCGTGCAACCTCGGTCTGCTCCGGGGTGCGGACGGCGCTGTCGGCCCGGCCGTAGGCCTTCACCTCGTTAAAGTCCTCGGCGTACTCGGCGCTCGTCAGCGGGTTCGGGCCATCGGGACGGAACTGGTCGTTCGCCCTGAGCGTGAGCGGCCTGACCTGCTTGAGCTTGACGTCAGCCGGAGTCGTGCCGGCCGGGAAGGGCTCGAAGACCCCGGGCCCGGGCGTTGGTTGGACCCACGGGATGACGTTGTCGAAGCCGTCGCCGGCACGCCAGGCGAGGATCGCCTCCGCGACCTGTCTGCCGATGGCGACCCCGTTGTCCTTGGCAGGACCCTCCGGGATCGCCGCCAGGTACTTGGCGTACTGATCCGCGACGCTCGTGGCTTGATCGGGCACCCGGTCGAGCAGCACCGCGCAGGCGGCCGTAGCGACCGCGGCGGCCGTCGAAGCCGGCCGCGTCACCGCCGGCGAGGAGACGAACGGCTCGTAGCCGCCCTCGATCGCGACGGTCGCATCGTAAATCGCCGCCTGGACGATCCCCTCCAGAACGGTCTGGCTTCCAGGCGGCCGCGGGGGGGCGCCCGGCGGAGGGGGGGTGACGATCGCGTTCTGCGCGATCAAATTCCAGTCGAGGACGGGATTGCCCGGGGTCGCGGGCGAAGCCGGGCTCGCAAGGCAGTCCGGCGTTTCCGACGCGGGCGTCGCGGGCGCTCCCGACGTCGCCTGGGCGGTCGCCGCGACTGCCGTCACGGCAATGGCGAGAGCGGCCGCCTTGGGCCATATGCGGAAGAGCGACGGCGTTCTCATGACCGCACCTCCTTCCGGTGAGGGCTGACGCTGCGACGACGCTATGGGGGAGTCAGAGGTCGAGGAATCACCGGAATCCGTACGTTTCAGGACCGAAGTCGTTCGGCCAGCCTGTTCGCGAGTTCCGTTCGGGAGCGAACGCTCAGCTTCCGGTAGATGCGTTTTAGGTTGGCATCAACGGTATGCACGCTCATAAAGAGACCCTCGGCCACCTCGCGATTGGTGCGGTCCGCAGCGACGAGGGCGGCGACCTGCTGCTCCGTCGGGGTCAACTCAAGCGGAGACGGTGCGCGACCTCCGATGCGCGCCAGTTCCGACCGGGCCTTCGCCGCCCACAGCGAGGCACCCAGCGTCTCGAAGATGCCGAGCGCGCGTTCGAGCGTCGCGCGCGCCGGTCGCTTCTGTTTCGATCGACGCTGCACACCTCCCGCGATGAGGAGGGTCCTCCCAAGCTCGAAGGGCTGCGAAAGCGGCTCGTGCTGGTCGACGGACCGCTGCAGATGCAGCAAGGCGCCGGGCACATCGACGAGCGCCGCTGCGACGAGCCCGTGGCATCTCTCCGCCGTTGCCAGGGCGAGGGCGCGGTGTCAGGTTCTCCCCAAGCCCTCCAGCTGGCCGGCGAGGGCCTTAGCCGTCTCCGGGTCTCCCAAGGCGACCAGCGCTTCCACCAGGTCCGGGATGAAGGGGAACGCGCCCGGTTCTCGTACTCCCATAGCCTCGACGAGTACGGGCAGGGGCCCAAGGAGCTCGAGCGCCGCGGCCGGGTCGCCGATCGACAGCGCGAGGAATCCGAGGACAGAGCGATTCTGGATCTCGGCCACGCGGTGTCCGTGTCGCTCGGAAAGCCGAAGCCCCTCGAGCGCCTGCTCACGGGCAGCCTCGATGTGGCCCAAGAGCGCGGCGACGAGGGCGGTCGCCGCGAGGACCTGATCTCGTGGCTCCTCGAGACCGGCATCCTTGAGGAGGTCGGTCACCTCCACGGCATACCGGGCCGCGGCGTGCCAATCCCCGGCGCGGGCCTCCAACTCGACCAGGTAAGACAGGAGTTCCCACCGCACGGTCTCCTGGCCTTCGTTCCGCAGGCGCAGGCCCTCGGTGAGGAGGGCTTCCCTCGCGGCGGGGAGATCTCCCGCCCACATGAGCTGGAGCCCGAGTAGGGAGCGCGGCGTCCCCGTCTCGGTCGGCCACACATCCTCCTCTAAGGCGAGCGCGCGTGCCAGGAGGTCAACCCTATCTCGCCCCTGGAGGAAGGCGAACGTGGCGTGGGCACCGAGCGCGGTCCGAAGAGAGAAGGGCTCGTCAAGCACCTCCGCTTCCCTGACGGCCCGCTCCGCCCATTCGGATGCCTTGAAGAGGTCACCTCGCGTGTACCACAGCCACGCATGATCCGCTTGGATGCGGGCGAGCAAGGGACGGTCCTCGCTGCCGACCTCGGCAAGCGCGGCCTCATGGAGGGCCAGAATCCTGCCCGTGTCGTTCCAGTTCATATTCGAGAGAGTGAACAGCAGCTTGGCGTGCGCTGGCCCCGGAGGTTCAACGGCAAGCATCTTCTCGACGAGACTCCGGGCCCTGGGGACGTCGCCAGCGTCGAACAGATTCTCCGCGGTCCGAAGCCTCCGTCGCCGGATACCGGCCTGATCGTTCGCAGGGGTCGTGCCAGGCGAGGTCGAATAGGGCGGCCGCGGCGTCCTGGGCCCCGCGAGCTCTCGCCCGCCAGCCGGCTCGCTCGAGCGCGTCGGCGACGTCCCTGTCCGGCCCCCGTGAGGCGAGCGCGAGGTGGCGCGCCCGCTCCTCGGGATCCTCCACCACGTCCGCCAGTCGCCCGTGGTCGCGGCGACGATCCTCTTGCGAGCGGACCGAGTACACCGCAGACCGAAGCAGTGGGTGCGTGAACCGGATGCGGTCTCCGTCGGTCCGGATGATGCCAGCCCGCTCGGCCCGGGCAAGATGCTTGCTCACCTCGTCTGGACGGTCAGATGCCGCTCGTACGAGCGCAGGGCTGGGCCGTGCCATGGCCGACGCGAGTCCGAGACTGCGCCGTGCGGCCGGGGTGACGCCCGAAAGGCGGGCCTCGAGCAGCTCGGCCAGCGTTGGGGGAACTGCCAGCGGCTCCTCTGCGTCCAGCTGCACACCGTTTCCTCCCACGGCCCGCGCGAGCTCCAGCGCGAAGAACGGATTGCCGCCAGCGCTCTCGGTCAGGCGGTGCAGCGCCGGACGGGAGAGGCCCGTTCGGCCTGGACCGAGCCGCCTCCGCAGAAGGTCGAGTAGGGAGGCCCGATCGAGGGCACCGACCGGCAAGCGAGTTACTCGGTCGTCGGGAAGCTGATGAGCGAGGTGGAGGGCGTCTTCGCACCCGGCTGCTACCCGGAGGGCTGTCAAGATACCAACCGGCTCGTTCTCAAGGCGCCGCAAAGCGAACGACAGCACCCGCGCCGAAGGTGGATCGAGCCATTGGACGTCGTCAACCGCCAACATCACCGGGCAGTCATCCGCCAGCAACCGGAGGGACGCCAGAACAGCAACCGAGACAGCCCGCCGGTCAGGCGGTGACGCCGTGGAATCGACGAGGAGCAGTGCCACTTCAAGCGCGTTTCGCTGAGGAGGTGGAAGCTCTGAACGGACTTCGGGGAACGCTTGGACGAGGATGTCGCCGAGTCCAGCAAACGAGAGCTGCGCCTCGGGCTCCACCGGCCGGCAGCTCAGAACCCGGAACCCTCGCTTGCGTGCTCGTTCGAGCCCTGACTGCCACAGGGTCGTCTTCCCGATTCCCGCCTCACCTTCGATCGTGAGCGCGCTCACGCCCGAAGGGATGTTGTCGACGAAGCGAGCCATCAAAGCGAGCTCAGAGTGCCTTCCGATGATGTCGCTCGAGGTGGGGTCCATCGCCACTCGCAGCGGGATGCTGCGCCGAGCATCATCCTAGTGAACCACGCGCCGCGAGTGCGCTGTGAACCTCTTCGCCGGGGGGCTTGGGGGGGCGGTTGGTGGTCTGGGCCAATGACTGTGAACCGCCACCTCGTCTGGCGCCTACCCAGACCGTCGCGATGTTGAGCGGACGCTGCGGCGTCACGCTGTGAACACGGGAGCGGAGGGCCGCTCCTTCACGGCATCAGGGCAGTGGACCGAATAACTGCACCCCTGCACGCGTCGTCGCGCACAGCCTCGGCTGCGGCGAGCTCTCTCAGGCGTTGGCGGTTAGCGGCCCGACCACCTTGAGCTTCGTGGACAAGCTCAGCTCTCGCAGCGGAGGCGGACGGGAATCGAACCCGCCTGCCGGCTCTCGCCAGCACACCGGTTTTGAAGTTCGGGGTGGTTCGTGCTGCCCTGTGCTATTTGGTGCTGCGGCGTGCTGCCCAGTCCACCCCGTCGGGGCACTTCATGCCGTCTCGTGCTGCCCTGTGTTGTCTGGTGTCGTCTCGTACGTTTGCAATTGGTTTGCGGCAAGGCAAGCAACCGGCGAGCGTACTATTGTCGTAATCGGCGGGTTGTCCCTGCTCACGGGCGGTTCTGGGCGGTGGTCGCTCCGCTTCGAGTGATCGTCGGCAGGGGCGGAGAGGACACGCTGACATGGCGCTCGTCGCGTGCCGATCCCGCCATCGGCAGGCGCCTCGGAGCGGCGATCACACGGCCGTTGCCGCCCGAGGATCAAGCGCTGATGAGCTCTCGAGTCGGTCGATCTCGGGGGCCACTCTCGAAGCCGAGGACGAGCCGGAGTCCGAGAGCGTGGGCCAGTCGCTCGAGTGTCTCGACGCTTGTCTTGTGACGCCCGCTCTCGATGCGGGAGATCGCGGAGTGGCTGGCACCCATCCGCCGAGCGAGATCCGCCTGGGAGAGGCCGAGGGCGGCACGGTGCCTGATCACCAGCCGAGCCAGCTCCTCGAACGGGGCCAGGCGTGCCTGCTCCTCGCGATAGGCAGCGCTTCGCCGGGCGCGTCTGGATCGCGCCTCGGTGACGGTCGTTCCGATGGGGCTTCCTCTAGCCACGCATATCTCCTTGGTCCGAACACATCACTTCTGATAATGGATCGGCAACCCCGCCTACGGCGCGTCGTGCCCGGCAGCCCTCGGAGGCCTTCGCTTTCGGGTGTCCATCCTGGCCTTGAAGTCGCTCCATCGATCCTCGGCGACCCGGATCTCGGCCTCGGGAATGGCTCCGGTGTCCTTCTGAACATGTGCAGGAGGACGATCAGGTTCCGGGACCGGCGGAACAGCACCCGATACAGCTCCCGCCCCGTTGTGGCATCGGAGTTCTCGCAATTCGCCGTGCACTTGGGTGCTGTGCGGAAAGGGAAGGTGCGGGCTGGTGGGCGTCAGCATGTTCAGGCGGTCCACCTGGTTGTCGATCACCACCTGACGTTTCGTGTCCAGGCGATCGATGAAGTCGCCGACAGGCTCCGATCCGTCGGGGGCCCGATAGTACACCGCTTGAAGGTTCACCACGGCCCGATCGTATCGGGGACGGACGACTGTCCATCGGAAACGCCACGGGGGGACCGCTGATTGCCTTGGGACGCGCCGAAGGCACGAGTCGATTCGAGGGATCCAGGGGGAAGCCACTGGTCTTCCTCCGGACGGATGCCGCGGCCTCAACGATTCCTCCGAGCGCCGAGCAATCCACGAACCCCGAGGCCAACCGCCGAATGTGTCGAAGGGGACCGACCGGTCGATCCGGGGCTTGCCCGCGTGCCACCGCCTGAACGGCACCGAGGCCGCGAGGTTGGCCCCGGCCTGGAAATCCGCACCCATGATTTGGGTGGGCGCTGCCCCGACCATCCAGCTCGGGGCAAACCACCCTGGGCGAACGCCCCATGCGCCCTGGACGATTGGTCTTAGCCTGTAGAGGATGTCGCGGAAACTCGCTCTCTTGATCCCGGAGTGATGTCGATCGAAGAGCTTCTGGTTTCGGATGGTCCAGACCGAACGGCTCAGGTGCTCGGTGCTCAGGTCCTGGAACGCCGCCACAGCTTGAGGAGGTTGTGAGTGGCGCACACCAGCTTCCATTCGGCGTCGCATGCGCCCAGGCCCCTCCGGGCGAACCGCCTGACCCGGCGGACCTCCTTGATGTGGCCGAACACCGGCTCAACCGTGTGGGCTCTCTTGGCGTAGAGCGTTCGCCCTCGTTCGGTCGCAAGCTTGTCCTGCATGACCCGTCCGCCGGGTCCCCTGAACACACCTCTGCCTGAGACTTCGCCACGGCGCTGGTCTCGCTCGTTCCTCACGGCGATGAGGAGCTCGGGGTCCTCCGCTTCCGCCGTCGCCAGGTTGGCCTCGCTGTAGTAGCCGGAGTCGGCGAGGGCCACGCCGATGGTCTTCGAGATCTGGGCGAAGGCGAGGTTGGCCCTGGCCTCGTGGAGCATGGGGTGCAGCTGGTGCAGGTCGACCGACTCCTGGGTGAGTGCCGCGGCCAGGACGATGTGGTCCTCGTTCACCACCGCCTGGGCGTTGTAGCCCTGCAGGTAGGTGTACTGGCGCTTCATCACCCGGGAGTCCGGGTCGGTGGGGGTTGGCCACGACGGAGTTCTTGGTGGTCTCTTGGGCTTGGGCGGGCGGCCGACCGGGCGGCGGCCCGTCTCCGCCTCGATGGCCGCCCGGCGGGCCAGCTCGGCCTCGTACTTCGCCTTCACGTCCTCCGACTCCAGGCGGGCCCTGCACTCCTTCAGCCGGCGAAGTCGCCCCTCCCGGCTGCGAAGATCCTCTGGCAGCTCGTCGCCTCGGTTGTCCGCGCCCACGAGTTCGTCCTCGCGGCGGTCCGTGGCCGCCGCCTCGGCCAGCATCCGCGGTTGGCGTAAAGGGATGCGTTGGCCTCGATCTTGGTGCCGTCCAGGGCGACCACCCCGACCCCGGACCAGGCCCGCCGCCGCGCACAGCCTGAGGACTTCGGTGAAGCAGGCCGAGAGGGCCTGCTCGTTTGCCTGCCGGAACCGGGCGATGGTGCTGTGATCGGGCGCGGCATTGGCCGTGATGACCCGGAAGGCGATGTCCTCCTGGCACCGGCGCTCGATCCTTCGGCTGGACCGCTCGCCGATGCAGTAGGCGTAGAGCAGCAGGGTCACCATCATCGCGGGCTCGAAGGCCGGAGCCCCCCACCCATCCTCTCGGTGTCCCGCGTAGAAGGGGCGAACATCCATCTCCTTCACGGCGTCGAGGAGGAACCAGGCGAGGTGGTCCTCCGGCAGCCAGTCCTTGAGGCTCGGAGGCAGCAAGTAGGGCTGGTCTCGGTCGCAGGGGAGGAAGTTGAAGGCCACGGGATCTCCTCGGGAGAGAGAACTACGTGCCTGTCATTCTCCCCTCTCTGAAGGCCAGCTTCGACGACATCACGGAGGTTTCTGCAACAGCCTCTTCAGTGCATATATTCTGACCTCACCCTCCCGGCGGTCGCGATCGGCCTACTCATCGGCTCTACAGCGGCCGGCGCCTCTGGCGACGCAACGGGAGCGATCGCGGCGACGAGTCAGAACCGGAGAGGGAGGCCGAACCGCCGGAGTAGCGCCTCAGTCGTTCCCGTGGCCCTTGCCGCGCCCGTTGCCGTCGCCGGTCCTCGGCGGCGGGCCGCCGCCGCCGTCCCCCTTGCCACCGTCCTCCTCGGCCGGCGCCGGCGGATACGTCTCGATCGCGACAACGAGGTCCTGGAAGGCTTCGTCGATCCTGCCGGCGGCCTCCAGCGTGACCTCCTCCTTCTCCCTCGCCTCGGCGAGCTTCTCGCTGAACTCCCCGAGCTTCTTTTCGACCTCCTCGGCGTCGCCGTCCACGTATGCCGCGAACGCGTCGTCGGCCCGCTGTCGCAGATCGCCGGCGGCCCCCTCGTCGATCTCATCGGCGACCTGCGCCGCGTCGATCGTCCCGACGACGGCGAGGTACGCGTCCTCGACCGTGAGCGGGGTTTGGGGTGTGGGCGACTCGGTCGGCGTCTCGCGGGCCGCCCGCCGCGCCTCCCGAAGGTAGCCCGCGTCTCGGAGAGCGAAGACGAAAAGTCCGATGAGCACCGCCAGCGCCGCGAACCCGGCGACCCACCACCAGAGCTTCCGGTTTCGAGGTCGACGCGGGCGGGGCGCGCGAGCTACCCGAGACGGCTCGACGCGCGGGACCGGCGCGGTCGCCGTAACGGCCGGAGGGAGCTGCATCGTCGTGGTCGAATCGGGAGCGGCCGCCGCCTCGCCGAGCGCGGCCTCGAGCTCGGAGGCCGACCCGAAACGTTTCGACGGATCCTTCTCTAGACACCGGAGCACGACGGCCTCGAGCGCCGGCGGGACCGGCCGGATGCTCGACGGCGGCGTGACGGGCTCGTGGACGTGCAGGTACAGAGTCGCGACCGGCGTTTCGGCGACGAACGGTGCCCGTCCGGTCAACATCTGGTACAGGACGCAGCCGAGCGAGTAGATGTCCGAGCGCGAGTCACCAGGCTCGCCGCGCGCCTGCTCGGGCGACAGGTACGGCGCGCTGCCGAGGACGAGACCGCTCCGCGTCACGGACTCGACGCCCGCGGCGCGCGCGATGCCGAAGTCGACCACCTTCACCCTGCCGTCAGGCGCCAGCATCACGTTCCCGGGCTTCACATCGCGATGGACCACGCCCCGCTCGTGCGCCGCAGCGAGCGCGCGGCTCACCTCCGTCGCGATCTCGACTGCGCGCTCCGGCGGCAGCGCGGGCTCGCGGCGGAGGACGTCGCCGAGGGTCTCGCCCTCGACGAGCTCGGTGACGATGTAGTGGATGCCGTCGTGCGAGCCGCTGTCGTACACAGCGACGATGCTCGGGTGGTTCAGACGCGCCGCCGCGCGCGCCTCCCGGCGGAAGCGCTCGACGAAGGCGAGGTCGCGGTCGTACGGCGCCGAGAGCACCTTGACCGCGACCGATCGCCCGAGCTGGCGGTCCTTCCCCTTGTGGACGCGGGCCATCCCGCCGTGGCCGAGGACCGGCCCGAGTTCGTAGCGGTCGCCCAGGATCGAGGTCGTCTGTGGCACCCTCCGAAGACACTGTAGGGCACAAATGCCTCCAATCGGGGCCGTGACCAGGTCTTTCTTCGAGTTCGCTCGACCTTCTCGGCCTCGGGGGCCACGATGAGGGATCCAGACTGTCCACCAGGCGAGACACCTGTTTCGTGAACATTGTCTGGCCACACCGGCCTGTAGGGCACAGATACTCCGATCGGGCCGTTACCTGCGGTGACGGCGGCCACGAGAAACTGCCCACACGCGGCCACGAAACTGCCCACTGACGGCCACCAGGAACTGCCCACCGGCGGCCACGAAACTGCCCGGTCCTGACCGGTTTCGTCGCCGGGATCGCCGGCGGCGACCTCCTTCGGGTGTTCACTCATCTCGCGGTGCACCTCCCGCGGCCCCGGAGGAGGGTGGGATGAAGTCGCAGGAGGAGGCCATGCACATCCTGGAGGCCTACGACCTCACCGGGTCGTTGCGCTCCGCCGCCTCGCTCGCCGGGGTGTCGCACCACACGGTGGGTCGGTACGTGGCGGAGCGAGCGGGGGCCGGGGTGAACGAACTCCCGGTTCGCAGGGACCGGCTGTCCGATCCGTACCTTGCCAAGATCGAGGAGTGGGTGGAGCGCTCGAAGGGGAAGGTCCGGGCCGACGTCGCCCACGAGAAGCTCCTGGCCCTCGGCTACGACGGATCGGAGCGGACCACCCGCCGGGTGGTGGCCGAGGCCAAGGGGGCCTACCGGGCCGGCCACCGCCGGGTGTACCGGCCGTGGATCCCCGAGCCGGGGATGTGGTTCCAGTTCGACTGGGGCCAGGGCCCCGAGGTCCGGTCCCATCCCACCGAGCTGTTCTGCGCCTGGCTCGCCTGGTGCCGGTACCGGGTGGTGCTCCCGACGCTCGACCGGACCTTCGAGACCCTGGTGGCCTCGATCGACCAGACCCTCCGGCACTTCGGGGGGACGCCCACCTACGGCCTGACCGACAACGAGAAGACCGTGACCACGGAGCACGTGGCCGGGATCGCCGTGCGCAACCGCCAGCTGGTGGACGTCTCCGGGTACTACGGCCTCACCTTCGCCACGTGCGTGGTGGCGGACCCGGAGTCCAAGGGAGGATCGGAGGCCACGGTCCGCGTGGCCAAGGACGCCCGAGCCGTCCGCGTTCATCACGTACAGCGTGTGGTACGGACCGATGTCTCCGGTCGTCTTGCAGTCCGAGGCCTCCGAGATCGAGCAGTCGTCCCTGGTGGACGTGAAGGCGATCTTCGTGCCATCTGGGGACC
>WNGE01018277.1_pt1 | contig 10804 bp, 11 predicted proteins | sample 5400651 | NCBI WGS metagenome assembly WNGE01 (sample SAMN13153370, study PRJNA577476) | soil metagenome | isolation source: 60 cm soil or saprolite under grassland replicate 2 | place: USA:California | collected 2016-06-15
CGCCTCGCACGTCGCTGCAGTTGTCCTGCGGCGCAAGGAAGATCGTGGCACCGGCCCGCCGCGCGGCGATCATCTTCAGCTGGATGCCGCCGATCGGGAACACCTTCCCGTCGGAGTGGATCTCGCCGGTGCCTGCGACATAAGCGCCCTTGGTCAGGTCAGCGGTACCGACCTTGTCCATGATCCCGAGGGCGAACATCAGCCCGGCCGACGGCCCGCCGATCTGGTCGCCCAGGCCGAGGTCGACCTCGAACGATCCGAAGCACGTATCGCCGACCGTGATGCCGATGCGCGGGACGGTCTCGCCCTCGTCCGGCTTGCTGAGCGTGATCGTCGCCGTCATCGGCTTGCCGAGACGCTTGACTGCCAGTGTGACCTGGTCACCGGCCTTGTGCTTGGAAAGCTCGGCGGTGAGCTCGGCGGAGGTGTCGACCGGCACGCCGTCGAGCGACACCAGCTGATCGAAAGCCTTGAGCTTGTCCTTCGCTCCAGCCTTCGCGTCGACGTTGAGCACGCCGAAGCCACGCGGATAGCCCAGCTCGCAGAACGCCGCGGCGGTCGCGTTGTCCTGCGAGCTCGCGAACTGCTCGGTGTCCTCTTCGTTGATCTGCTTCTCCGACTGGCCCGGGGGGTAGATCGCGCTGCGTGGGACGACAACGCGATCATGCTGCAGCCAGCCGATCAAGGCTTGGAACGCGGTGACCTTCTTCGTCGTGATGTCGACCGTGGTCAGGTTCAGGTGCCCGGTCGTGGCATTCGCCTGGCGTCCTTTGAGGACGATGATCTCGTGATCGTTGTCGTCGGTACCGAGCGTGTTCACCGTCGGACCGGGGCTGAGCACGACGTAGGGCACCGGCATCAGGACCGCCACGAAGAACGCCACGAGGAAGAGGACGCCCACGACGATGAGCGTGCGGACGCGGCGAGTCACCGGGTCACTCTAATGGCCTTCATCGACGCGGCGGCTGCCGCTACCGCGAGTGCGGGCCTGCGCCCTCGGCACCGGCGCCGACCGCCTGGTTCGCGAGCGCAGCGAGGTAGGCACGATGCGCGGTGATCGCCTCGGCGGCGCTCGGCGGCTTCGTCGCCCGGCCACGCCACCACGTCCAGACCGCGACGAGCATGGTGGCGACGGCCGGAGCCGCCAACCACAGCGCCCACGCGTAATGCGTCATGTCCGCGGACGGTACGCGTGGATTGCCGTTCGCTCCTGGCGCAACGCCGTACCGGCCGAGCCCGGCACCATCGGCGTATCTCGCTCGTCAGCACTACCGTGAGTCACGTGAGTAGCAATCTGCCATTCGGATTCGGCGCGGGCGACCCAGACAAGAGGGAGCCCGACGACCTCGCCGGCAAGATCCCGCTGTTCGCCGAGCTGCAGAAGCTCCTTTCCTGGACGGGTGGGCCGGTCAACTGGGACCTCGCTCGCCAGATCGCGATCTCGACGCTCGCGTCCGAGCATCGGACGGTGACGGGCGAGGAATCCGACGCGGTGACCCAAGCGGTCAAGCTGGCAGACGTCTGGCTCGACGGCGTCACCGACCTTCCGTCGGGCATCACCGCGATCGAAGCGTGGAACCGGGTCGAGTGGATCGAGAAGACCCTGCCCGTCTGGTCGGCGCTGTCAGGGGCTCGCCGGACTCGCGCAGGAGGTCGTCTCCAGCACCGATGTCGGGCTGCCGCTCGGACGCGCCGGCACGGCCGCGCTCCTGCCGGAGAACGTGGCCGCGTTCGGCGAGGGCCTGGAGCGGCCCACCGACGAGGTGCGCCTCTACCTGGCGCTTCGCGAGGCGGCACACCAGCGCCTGTTCGGCCACGTCCCGTGGTTGCGACAGCGCCTGCTCGACACCGTCGACGCGTACGCGCGCGGCATCACCGTCGACACGTCGGCCCTGGAACGGGCGATGGGCGAGATCGACCCGACCAACCCGGAGAGCCTGCAGAACGCGCTGGCCGGCGGCATGTTCGAGCCGCAGGACACACCTGAACAGCAGGTCGCGCTGCGGCGCCTGGAGACGTTGCTCGCGCTGATCGAGGGCTGGGTCGACGCGGTGGTATCCGCCGCCGCCGGCGACCGCATGCCCGGAGCCGCCGCGCTGCGCGAGGCGACCCGTCGCCGCCGGGCCGCCGGCGGGCCGGCCGAGCAGACGTTCTCGACGCTCGTCGGCCTGGAGTTGCGCCCGCGCCGGCTGCGCGAGGCGGCGGCCCTGTGGTGGGCAGTGACCGAGCGGCACGGGATCACCGGCCGCGACGGCGTCTGGGCGCACCCGGACCTGCTGCCCGACGCGGACGACCTCGACGATCCGCTCGGCTTCGCCGAGAGGTTCGGCACCGACCCGCTCGCCGGCCTGGACCGGCCCGGGCCGGACGATCAGGACGCTTCGTCGGAGTAACGCTCGACGTCGTCGGCAAGGTCGTCGGCGATCGGCAGTTGCGCCGCGGCGCTGACGCCGTCCAGATAGCCCCGCGCCCGCTCGGTGCGCGGATAGCGCGCGACGAGCGCCCAGAACTCGCGCCCGTGCCCGACCACGCGCAGGTGCGCCAGTTCGTGCACGAGGACGTAGTCGAGCACCCAGGACGGCACGTCGCGCAGCCGGCTCGACACCCGGATCGTCCGGTCGGCGGGCGTGCAGGACGCCCAGCGCGTCCGCATCGTGTCGACCCAGCGAACGCTCACCGGGGCAGCCGTGCCGCCCAGGTACTGAGTCGACAGCTCGCGGCACCGGCGCGCCAGCGCCGCGTCGCTGCGGCGCGGCCCACGGTCGCGGTCGCGGCGCTCGCGGGCGGTGACCCGCTCGACCATGTCCTTGACCCAGCGCTGCTCCTCGAGCCGGCTGAATCGCGCCGGGATGAGGACGACGATGCGCTCGCCTTCTCGATAGGCGGAGACCGTTCGGCGGCGCCGCGCACTGCGCCGTACCTCGATTTGGTTTCGCAGCGGCTGCGCGTCCCGATCCGTCACGTCGACACCGTAGCCGCCCACCCCGACCAAAACCGAGGGGTCAGTGGCACTGCTCTGGCTGCACCCTGGCGGCCCGGGTATCTCCACAGCATCCGGACGGATATCCACAGGGCGTCAGGGGTTTATGCGCATGTCGTCCACAGCGCTATCCACAGGTGTGGACATGTCGTTGAGGGTCACTCTATGTATGAGGCCAATTACCGGCCGCTTCCGACCAATCAGGCAAGACCTTCTTCGCAAGTAACCTGTGGACAGCGCGCGACAGCACGGTGCGATTTCTGCAACCGTAGCCCGATGCGGGACCAACGTCATTTTGAAAATGATCAGGCACTGATCCACAACCCTGATCCACAGGCCGGTGAGCCCCAGGATCTCGCTCTCGACCCGTCCGTACGGGTGCTCTGGCGTTCCGCGGAACAGATTCAACTCGAGCTCGGCGCGCGAAGCGTGATCGTCGACGGCGTCGACCAGGACAGCGTGCGACGGCTGACCGGCCAGCGTAGCGAGCCACTCGATCCCGACCTGCTCGACGATGCAAGCGACGCGCTCCGGGCGGCGGGCTTCCTCATGCGCCCCTCACGCGACCGCGCGACGCAGGTGCCCCGGCTCGCCGCCGAGTTCGCCGCTCTGCGCGTCCGGCACGGCGAGCGTGCCCACGACCTGCTCGCGACCAGGCGGGCCAGCACGGTCGCGATCAACGGCACCAGTCGGATCGCGGCGATCATCGGCGCGCTGCTCGGCGCGGCCGGCGTGGGGCACGTCTCGATCGCGGGCGAGGGCGACGTGCGACTGCACCAGACGGCTCCGGGCGGGCTTCTGCCGTCCGACGAGGGGCAGCGCTTCACGACCGCGGCCGCAGCGGCCGTGACCCGGATCGCCCCGGACTGCGACACCGGCCCTGCGCCCGCCGGATTCCGCCCGGATCTTGTCGTCCTCGCGGCCGACCGTCCGGTCGACACCGAGCTGCGCGACACATTGCACGCGCGGGGCACACCACACCTGGTGGCCTGGACCGGTGCCGACCACGGCGTCGTCGGCCCACTGGCCCTGCCCGGAGTCGCCAGCTGCCTGCGGTGCGCCGACCTGCACCGGCTCGATCGCGACCCCGCGTGGCCGGCCCTGGCGGTCCAGCTTGCCATTCCGCCACGGCACGGCCACCCGTCCGACGTCGGCCTGGCCAGCCTGATCGCCAGCGTCGCCGCGGTGCAGGTGCTCGCCTTCCTCGCCGGCGACGATCCGCCGACGATCGAGGGAACGTTGGAGGTCCGGTTGCCCGACTGGCGGATCAGGCGGCGCAGCTGGGCTCCGCATCCGGACTGCGATTGCGGTGCGCTCAGCGCCCAGAACGTCCGTTAGACACAATGCCGTCGTGCCCACCGGGCACAATGGCCAATTGTGACGGTGGACCGATGACGGAGGCTCCCGGCGATCGAAGCAGCCGCGACCCTCGGGCGCGGCGATGACCAGGTATCCCGCAGGCCTATGCCGCTCCGCTCCTCCCTGCGCTCCTCGCTCGCTGGCGCTCGCTGCGATGCTCACAGCGGCGGCCGGCTCATGAGCGACATCCCGCAGCGCCGGATGGCCCGTACGGCCCGCCTCGCGTCCCTGCCACTCGGCGCAGCCGGACGCGCGACGATGGGCCTGGGCAAGCGGCTGGCGGGCAAGTCCGCCGAAGTGGTCACTGCCGAACTGCAACAGCGCACCGCCGAGCAGCTGTTCACGGTGCTCGGCGAGCTCAAGGGCGGAGCGATGAAGCTCGGCCAGGCGCTGTCGGTCTTCGAGGCGGCCCTGCCGGAGGAAGCCGCCGCGCCTTACCGTGCCGCGCTGGTGCGCCTGCAGGAGGCCGCGCCGCCGATGCCCGCCGAGCTCATGCATCGGGTACTCGCCGAGCAGTTCGGGCGCGGCTGGCCCAGGCGCTTTCGCGAGTTCGACGACGTGCCAGCCGCGGCCGCCAGCATCGGCCAGGTGCACAAGGCGGTCTGGGCCGACGGCCGAGACGTCGCGGTCAAGATCCAGTACCCCGGCGCCGGCCCGGCGCTGATGGCCGACTTCACGCAGCTGTCGAGATTCGCGCGGCTGTTCGGACGACTGTCCCCCGGCCTGGAGATCAAGCCGCTGCTCGCCGAGCTGCGCGAGCGCGTCCTCGAAGAGCTCGACTACACCCTCGAGGCCGACGCCCAGCGCGCGTTCGCGAGCGCGTACGACGGCGACGCCGAGATTGCGGTGCCGCACGTCGTCGCGAGCGCGCCCAAGGTGATCGTGACCGAATGGATCGACGGCACTCCGCTGTCGCGGATCATCGCCCACGGCACCCCCGTGCAGCGCGATCGCGCCGGATACCTGCTCGCGCTGCTGCACTACTCGGCGCCGCAACGCGCTCGCCTGCTGCACGCCGACCCGCATCCGGGAAACTTCCGCCTGTGCGCCGACGACCGGCTCGGCGTCGTCGACTTCGGCGCCGTCGCCCGACTGCCGGAAGGCTCGCCCGAACCGCTCGGCCGGATGACACGCTTCGCCTTGCAGGGCGACGGGGACGCGCTGATGGCCGAGATGTACCGGCACGGATTCATCCGGCCCGGCATCGAGGTCGACCCGGGCCAGGTCATGGACTATCTGCGTCCGATCATCGAGCCACTGAGCGTCGAGCGATTCACGTTCACCCGCGAGTGGATGCGCGGGCAGGCCGCCCGGATCGGTGACCCACGGAACGAGGAGGCACGCGTCGGACGGTTGCTGAACCTGCCGCCGTCCTATCTGCTCATCCACCGGGTGACGATCGGCTCGGTCGGCGTCCTGTGCCAGCTCGGCGCCACTGCCCCGTATCGCGCGCTGGCCGAGCGCTGGCAGCCCGGCTTCGCCGAGCCGGCGCGATGAGTGCCGAGACTGTCTTCACCTATGGTTCGCCGGCGCTGAAGTTCGGCGCCGGCGCGTCCGCCGAGATCGGCTATGACCTGGCTGCGCTTGGTGCGCAGCGCGCGCTACTCGTCACCGACGCGGGCGTCGCGGCCACCGGTACTCCCGTGCGTATCGCGGAGCAGATGGCCGCCTTCGGCATCGAGGCCACCGTTTTCGACCAGGTGCACGTCGAGCCGACCGACGCGAGCCTGGAACTCGCGATCGAGTGGGCACGATCGCACGGGCGATGGGACGCGCTGGTAGCCGTCGGTGGCGGATCGAGCATCGACACCGCTAAAGCGGTAAACCTGCTGCTAACCAATCCCGACGAGCTGATCGACTACGTCAACCGGCCGGTCGGCGGCGGGCGCGCGCCGGGGACGCCACTGCTGCCACTCGTCGCGGTCCCGACCACGACGGGCACCGGCGCCGAGAGCACGACGATCTGCGTGCTGGACGTCCTCGCGCAACACGTCAAGACCGGCATCAGCCATCCGCGACTGCGCCCGACCCTGGCCGTCGTCGACCCCGACCTGACGCTGACCCAGCCGGCCGGGGTCACCGCGTCGTCCGGCATGGACATCCTCTGCCACGCGCTCGAGGCCTACACCGCCGCGCCGTACACGTCGTTCGACCGCAAGCGGGCCGACGAGCGAGTTCCGTACTGCGGCGCGAATCCCGTCGCGGACATGTGGGCGGAGAAGGCCCTCGGCTTGCTCGCGCCGAGCTTTCGCCGGGCGGTGCTGCACGGCGACGACCGCGACGCGCGTAGCGCCATGTCCCTGGCGGCCACGTTCGCCGGCATGGGGTTCGGCAACGCAGGCGTGCACATCCCGCACGCGAACGCCTACCCGATCGCCGGGCGAGTGCGGGCGTTCCTTCCGGCCGGGTACCCGTCCGGCGAGGCGCTCGTGCCGCACGGGATGGCCGTCTCGCTCACCGCACCCGAGGCGTTCCGTTTCACGTTCGACGCCTCGCCCGATCGTCACCTACGGGCCGCGCAACTGCTCGACCCCGGGATCTCCCGGAGCGACGGGCCCGATGCGCTCCCCCGCCTGCTCGTCCGGCTGATGCGTGACATCGGCATGCCGTCCGGCGTCGCTGCCGTCGGTTTCACCGAGCGCGACGTCGACGACCTGGTCGATGGCGCACTCAAACAACAACGGCTGCTCGCGATCGCGCCGCGGGCCGTGACCGCGGACGACCTGGCCGGCATCTTCCGCCGATCGATGTCCCTTTGGGACTGACCCGGCTATCTCGCCGACAGCCCGAGCTTGACGCCGAAGCCGATCAGTGCGACGCCGGTCGTCCCGTCGACGGCCCGCCGCGCCGAGCGCTGTAGCAACCACCCGCGGATCGACGCCGCGCCGAAGATGACCGCCGTGAACCAGACCATGCCCTCGACGTCATGGACGAGCGCCAGCAGCACGCCGACCGCGAGGTGCGACGTTCCGGCCGGAATGAACTGGGGCAGCACCGCGACGTAGAACGCGCCGATCTTCGGGTTGAGCAGATTGGTGAGCAACCCCCTCGTCCACGCGCGCCAGATGCCGGGCGCGCTGACGTCGTCCGGCACGGGCGCGGCATCGACGGTCGCGCGTCTGCGTACCGCCGTCCAGAGCATCCGGCCGCCGAGGAAGACCATGTACGCGGCACCGACGATGCGGAGCACCGTGTACGCAGCGGTCGACGCCAAGAGCAGCGCCGAGACGCCGACCGCGGCCGCGGCGCCCCCACAGCAAGGTGCCGGCAGTGATTCCGAGGGCAGTCGCGAAGGCCGGTCGCTTGCCCTGGGTGAGCGCAGACCGGAGTACGAGCGCCGTATCCAGGCCAGGAATGACGGTGAGCAAACCCGCCAGCACAGCGAACGACAGCACAGCGCTGGCGAGGCTCATCACATCTCCTTGTTGGGCGCCCACGCGGCGAGTCGCGCGAAGCCCCAGCCGCGCCAACGGCGAAGGAGTCCATCGATCCTTCCGGCGCGTTCGAGTCGCCTTACCACCATTCTTGATCGAGCTTGGCTTCGATCGAGCGGACGTACTGGCGAGTGCAGACGTCACAGATCCATCGCGTGCGCGGCCCGTCCAGGCTCTCCACGATGTCGGCACACCAAGCGAGCGGCGGGTCCCCGTCGCTCTCGGGGTCGGCCGTCCGTCCGCACATCGTGCAGATCTCCTGCATCCGCATATCAGAGCGCGGCCGCTGGACATACGTCCAGCGGCCGCGCTGCTGCCTTTTCGACGGACTCGACGTGGCGCTGGTGCGCGGAGCGGGCGATCCGCTCCAGCCGGCGCCATCGCCGGGCCGACGCCATCTGGCTGGCGATGCGAGATATCCGTGCCTCTCGCCGCGACTCCGACATTCGCTCGCGAGCGAGCGCTTCTTGCATGGTGTACATCTTCGTGCTCCCTGTCGTGATGCTGGTGGATGTGAATTTCGAGGTAGCGGTCATGCGGCAACCTCACGATCGGTCTTGCGCGGACGTCCGCGCGGGCGCTTGCGAGCGACGATCTGGCCGCGCTCGAAGATCTCTCCGCCCCAAACGCCCCATGGCTCGCGCCGCTCTATCGCGCCGCTGAGGCACGCGAGCCGAGCTGGGCAGTCGCGGCAGAAGCTCTTCGCGACCTCCAGATCAGCTGGCGACTCGGCGAACCACAGGTCCGGGTCTTGTACCCGGCATGGCAGATCGTCGAGGCACAGCAGCGAGATCGGGTCCGGCAGATCAGTTCCGGCCTGACCTGCCAGCTCGGCTAGGGCTGGCGCGCAGCTGGTCAACACGTCGGGTCACCTCCTTCACGTTGCTGCATCTGTTACGGATGGACAGTGCGGACAAACAATGAGGCCGCGGTTCCCGGTCTGGGAGCCGCGGCCTCGAGGAGAGCGCCTGCGCTGATCGGCTGATCAGCGTTGGACTCCTCGAGGCGGGCTGCCCTGCTTGGCAGCGATGACGGCACGGTCACGGGTGAAGATCGGGTTCGGCTGGACGTCGACGGACTGGTCGACTGCGAACGTCGGATCGACGTGGCGCCACATAGCCGCATTTCGCGCGCCATATCCAGCGCCGAGCAGCATGAACGCCGACTCACTCCGCGTGGGCGGGGTGGCCGTGAACGTCGTCTTGGTAGTGATCAATTCGGGCCACCTCCTCTCGTCGCGGACGGTCATGGCGCGCTCATATCGCGCCTGTGCGTGTTTGTGTGATCGAAGGCTATCGGAGGGTACGACAGGCCCGCAATTGAATTAGCTCCCTATTTTCGCCGATCGCGCCTAGGGAATTTTCCGTACCTGAGCGGCTCGGTGTGCGACCGGCGAGACGGGACGGAGGTGTCACAGCTCGGCGTCCCGATCCGTCTAGAGAGGGTGTCCAGCAATCACATATCGCAGGAGGTTCTGATGGCTGACGTGCTTGTCACCGGAGGCACCGGACACCTGGGCAGCGACATCGTCGGCCTGCTCCTAGCAGGCGGCGACCGGGTCCGTGTCCTTGCCCGGACGCCAGGAAGCAAGCCGGGCGTCGAATGGATCAAGGGCGACCTGAGCACTGGAGAGGGTCTGGCCGCGGCCGTGGACGGAGTGCGCACCGTCGTGCACGCAGCAACCAACTCGCCCGCTGCACAACGCGGGCGGATAAAGCTCGTCGACATGCTTCGCAGCCCGTCCGACGTGGACGTCGACGGAACCCGCCGCCTGCTCACCGAGTCGCACCGTGCGGGGGTACAACACTTCTGCCACGTCTCTATCGTCGGCGTTCGCGAAGCCCGCCTGCCCTATTCGCGACGCAAGGCCGAAGCGGAGGATCTCGTGCGCAACGGCGGGATCCCCTGGACGATCGCGCCTGCTACCGCCTTCTACTGGCTGCTCGCCCGGCTGTTCGACAACCTCCCGCGCCGCATGTGGCCGATGCCGTCCAATCTGGCAATGCAGCCCTGCGACTCAGCAGAGTTCGCGGCCTACCTGGTCGATTGCCTCGGCAGCGGGCCGGCCGGCGACTTAGCCGGATTCGGGGGCCCGGAGACGCTGCCGATGCCCGAATTCGCGCGGCAGTATCTGACCGCGCGCGAGATCTCGCGGCGGATCGTCGGACTGCGCATGCCGCAGTTCGGGCTGCGACGGGCTGGTCGGCAGACTTGCCCGGGAGGTCAAGCGGGCAAGGTCACCTGGTCGGGGTGGCTCGCCACGCACTGACGCAGCGTCAGGAGACCTCGACCGGCGCCACATTGCCGGGATCGGCACCACCGAGCACGGCCAGCACCGGGTCGGCGTAGCGGTCGAGTTTCGTCGGCCCGACTCCGGACAGTCTGGCCAGCGCGGCCCGATTGTCGGGGCGCGCGTCCGCGATCGCGACGAGCGTTGCGTCGGAGAAGACGACATACGCCGGGACGCTCTGCGCATCGGCCTGCCGTTTGCGCCAAGCACGCAGCCGGCCGAACAGCTCGGCGTCGGCGGCCTCCGGCGCGACCGACCGTTTCTTCTTCGCCTGCACCGGCACGACCTGGACGGGACGCAGCCCGTCCAGGAACCGGCTCGGCCGGCGGCCACGACGCTGACCGGGACTGCGCGCGAGCGCCCAGGACAGCGCGAGCCGCTCTCGAGCCCGGGTGATCCCGACGTAGAGCAGGCGGCGTTCCTCGGCGAGTTGCTCATCGGTCGTCGCGTGCTGGATCGGCATGGTCGTGTCGGTCAGCCCGACCAGGAACACGGCATCCCACTCGAGACCCTTCGCGCTGTGCAGCGAGGCCAGCGTGACGCCTTGCACGGTCGGCGCATGCTGGGCCGCGGCTCGCTCGTCGAGCTCGGCGACCAGTTGCGGCAGATGGGCGCCAGGGTCTGCAGCGGCCAGATCGTCGGCCATGCTCGCCAGGGCGGCGAGTGATTCCCAGCGTTCGCGCGTGGCGCCGCCCGCCGGCGGGCTGTCGGGATGCCAGCCGACGCTTGTCAGCACGCCGC
>WNGE01011531.1_pt1 | contig 10803 bp, 17 predicted proteins | sample 5400651 | NCBI WGS metagenome assembly WNGE01 (sample SAMN13153370, study PRJNA577476) | soil metagenome | isolation source: 60 cm soil or saprolite under grassland replicate 2 | place: USA:California | collected 2016-06-15
GGCTCTGACCCAGGCACCAGTCGAAGCCCTACGCTGCCTGGTTCTCGATGCTCTGCTGAGCCGCCCGCTCTCGAAAGAGGGGCCACCAGGGAGTCTGGTGGACCGAGAGGGAGCCGCGCGGATCGTCTTCGATCTCGATGGCACCCGCGCGGCTGCGAGCCCTCGCGCTCTTCCCCAGACAGAAGAGCTGCCACCAGGCCCATCGATCGGTGAGATGGCATCTGTGCCGCCTTTCTCCACCGGGCGCAAGCGAGGGGAAATCGTGCGGACCCGCACGGTCATCAGCCAGTCCCACCGTTCCCAATGGCTCGGCTCCTTTGGAAACCCTGGCAATGGGCACAACCCTCGCGCAACTGCGCCAGGCCCTGCTGGCTCTCGGTCGCTCCCTGGCTGCCCACCAGCTCTCGCAGGAGCAGGCCAGGCTCGCGCTTCGAGGGACAAGACGGCACGGGAGCCGTGCTTGCGGACCTGGCTGACCTCTGCTTCCTGATGGGCGGCAAAGATTACACGGGGCTCGCTCCTCCTCTGGTTCAAGCCCGTCTGCACCTGCCACCCGATCAGCTCCAGCATCGGACAGCAAAGCCAGGGAGTGCGCAGCCTCTACGACTGTCCTGAGGGGCCAGTGGGCTCCCAGGGGGTGCATTGCCGCGTGGTGGTGGCAACCCATCCCGAGGGCCTAAAGACGAGCAAGGTGGGCATCACACGGGATGGCATCGTCTCTGAACTCTTCTTCACCCGCTTGCCCCAGCAGGGCTTCACGGCTTGCGACGTCGGTGAGAGGGATCTGCATCGCGGCGCTTCCGCCCCTGTTCGGGGCCTGTGAGGAGGTTGAACAAGACCCTGATCGCTGGTGGAGTCCGTCCTCCTGTGGGCAGGAGTGCTGGCAGATCGTGGCGCAATGGGTCTCTCCCCTGCGCCTGGAACTGGGTCATCAGCTTCATCCTGATCCGGTGCGCCTCACCTCCCTTGCCCCTGCTTGCTCGTCTGCCCACGAAGACGTGGCCAACTTCCCGTCTCCCTCACAAGGAGATGGGCCACCAGAGGGGGCTCTGCGCAGGATCGCTGGCCGCTTCTCTGGTCGAGAGTTGGCCCGCAAGCACGAGGGGACGCTGCGCTGCCCGGCTGGCCAATCGCTGGTTGCACACGAACGACGCCCAGAGGCCGATGGAAGCCTGCGGGTGGTGGATGGGGCCAGCATCGGCAGTTGCCGCCCCTGGCCGGATGCCGCGAGCCATGGAGAGTGCGCAAGGCAGTGTCACCAAAAAGCCTCGCCAGGTCAGCGTGAGGCTCGCATCCTCTCGTGGTTGGCTCAGCTCCTCTCTTGTGGCGGGATGGGAGCCGCAGGCGGGATCGACGTGCCTGCATCCAGCTCCTGCGCTGAAAGACGAGTGGAGGTGCAGCACGAGCACGACCATGAGGTCCGTGCCGCCCCATCCCCTCCGGCTCTTTCTCGCGCGCAACGAGCGCATTCCCGGCTCTCTTTGGCCGAGCGGTTCGTGCGGAATGTCCGGGTCTCTTCGGCAAGCCGACCGAGGATCACGCTCTTGGGAGGACCAGAAACCTTCTCGGCGTTTCTCGGGCTTCCTGCGACCTGAGCAGCCATCGCGCTTCTCGCAAGAGCGTTCCATTTCTGCGGAAAGGCAGGCCTTTCCCAGGAGAGGCTCCTGTCTTTTTGGCCTCACCTTGCCTCGGTGGCTCCCATCTGCGACACGTTTTGTTCTTTTTCCTTCTGTGGCTCTCACCTTTCAGCCGTGCAAACCCCAGATCCGGCACGCTTTCAAACGCTTCCAGCGCGATAAGCTCCTCAAACTCTCGTTGCGCACTTCGTGGGTCTCGCTAGCTCTGGACGCGCCGCCAGATAAGGAACTGGCGCATTTCGTGCGCCTGCGCAGCCGCGGACGGTATGCGCGGCCAGCAGGGGCGGTCGATGACCTGATCCGGCAGAGCCAGGCACGCCAGCGCACTGCCGCCCAAACGAGGCGACGCTCTCCGATCAAGAGTGTGGGAGAGGATGCGGAGGAGGAGCGTGACCATACAGGAGCAGAGGCAGGCAGCGTGCGCCGCCACAAAAAGCGCGGGAGTGGTGGCCAGCGCACCCAGGAGGAGCAAGCGGCCCCAGTGCATCTCCACCTGATGTATCGCGAGGAGGAGCAACAGGAGACGCCCGATGCCTGAGTCCAGACACCAAACGCGACGAACTGGACGCACACTCACCGTAGGGATGCTGACTGAGGAAAGTGCGTCCTCACTGAGATCGAAGGGCGGCTCTTGCACTGGTTGCTGCGCTACCCGTTGCAGCGGGCCGATGATCTGGTGGTGGGCGTGGCCCGCTGGGCGAGCCGTGCGACGGTCTACCGCCACCTGCACGTCCTGGAAACGAGAGGACTGGTCGAAAGCGTCTTGCCGAAGACACCCGGAGACGGGAAATCTCTCTATTATCTGAGCAATCTGGGCCTGCATGTCCTGGCGACGTCTCTGGAGAGGTCCGCTCATGAACTGGCTCAGCGCTGGCAAGCCAATGAGGCGGGACTCCTCCACAGGCTCTCACGCCTTCCCACGCTGCTCCTGCTCCAGGAGGTGGTAAACGGGCTGGTCACGGGCGCGGCAGAGGCCATGACGACACGGGGAAGGCGGCCACAGCTCGTGCGCTGGACCTGGCAACGCGATGCGACGTACCGCTTCCAGTATCGCGAGCAGACCATGCGCTTGTTCGCCGATGGGGTAGTCGCGCTGTGCATTCGCACGAAGCAGGACAACGGAGGCATGCTTGACCAGTGGTTTGGTCTCTTTCTCCTCTTCACGGATCTCGACGATGAACGGTTGATGCGTCTGCGCCTGGAAAGGCTCCTGTGCTGGCGCGAATCGCCCGAACGCTGGTCTACCTATCAGCACATGCTGCCGGTGCTGATCCTGGCCAGATCACCACGCCAGCGTGACCACTGGCAGCGTGCCTCCGAGTCGGCAGCCCTGAAACTGCGCCTGGATCTGCCTTCCGGTGCGCTGGCCTGTCTTCCCCAGCCGAAGGATAGGCAGATCAATCCTTGGAGGCTGGCATGGCGCACGCTCTCCACCGATGTGCCCTATCACCTGCAGCACCTGCTGAGACCGCTTCCAAGCACCGCCCTTCCTCCCTCACTGCCGTTGGAAGAAGACGAAGATGAGGCGCGCGAAGCAAGGGCAACGTCGCACGCGTCCGCTGCCTCGGCATCACCGGGGACACCCGTTCGTCTCAAGCGTCTCATCGTGGGAGACCTCACCGATCGCGCCGCCGGCCTCGTGCAGGAGAGCCGGGAGGAACCAGAGGTGATGGCCCTCAGGTTGCTGCGCCTCACACCTCGCCAGTGGGGCATCCTACGCCTGTTGCTGGCACACCCACTGCTCTCCGATGACGAACTGGGGGCCTTTCTGAACCTTCAACGGAAATCGGTGCGCTGTTCGCTGCATGGACTTCATCAGCTGGATTATCTTCAGTCGATCCTGACGGGGGTCGGGAAGCGCTGGCAACTATGCGAGCGCGGGTTGCGCCTGCTGACCACTGCCAACCACCTGCATGTGCGCACGCTTGCCGCCGTCTCTGACAATGAGGGAGATGGGGAAATGTCGAGGAGTGAGCAGCGCGGAGCTGCATGGCTCTTACGGCATATCCGGCACACCGCCGGCATCTATGGCTTTTTCGCCGCGTTGGCGCGAGCTGTGAGCCGGGAGCCGGAGCAAGCCCTCTGCTGGTGGGTGAGCAGTGGCACAATCTCCGACCCGATGCCCTGGCGGCCTACCGGGCCGGACCGCAGCACTTCAGATTCTGGTTCGAGTGGGACCTCGCCGTGAAGTTCGAGGCCTACGCGCACTACGTCGCCTCGCGTGAGTGGGCGAGAGAGTTCGCGAGCGTTCCGGAGTTCATGTGCGTCGCGCCGGATATCGCCCAGGAGCGGCGAATGCAGCGGGCGGGACAGGCCAGCCTCACGCATACCCCTGGACTCGTGTTATGGCCGACCACCGAGGTGCTGTTGAACGAGTACGGGCCGCTCGCTCCCGTCTGGGTACGGGTTTCTCCAGCGAGCGATCAGGCCGCTCAGTCTGGTAATCCGGCCAGGCGGCGCCTGTTTGATGCAAGTGGATAGGAGGGTGGCCTCAGACGTTTGGTGGCTTGAGTGAAACCGGCTTTGGGGAGTGGGTCACTTTCACTTTCGGCTTGCGGGAACCAACGTCTCTCGTTGGTTCCCTACTCGACATAGCGAGCCAGCTTCTCGAGAGACGATCGCGTGCCCGCCTCATTGTCCTCAGGTCGAATGCCCGACGGAATGTCCTTGAATACGATAGTTACGGTTGTTCCGCCGTCTTCGGCCTCAAATGTGACCACCATGATCATCTCTCCCCAGAAAGCCGGATCGACCGCATCAAAGGTGATCGCTTCGACGATTCTTTGAGGTGGCGTCAGTTCCACAAACCGTGCCGTATATCGATCTTCCCGTTCTGAAGTCTTGCCGCGGAAGGTTGTTTCGGAGGAAGGATAGTACAGCGACATCTGATATCCTCCACCAACTCGGTCGTCGAAACGATGGACTTCGCCGGTCATGTCTCCAGGTACAAGCCAGACAGTCAGGGCTGCAGGATCGGTAAAGGCTCGATAGAGCGCTTCCGGCGTCGCCTTGATAAATTTCGAGTTGCGCGTGCTGGCTGTTCCGTGCGCATCGGTCATGGGCGTCTCCTTTCGTCATCTCGTCGGGACTGGTCCTCACTCATCATACGGGCGTTTCCAGCAGGTGTCAACCTGAAGTGGAAATGCAATCTGACCCACTACCCGACTTTGCAACCGCCCTGGGCAAGTTTTATTTAAGCATTGACTTGATAAAGCAATTGTTTTATAATATGTCCATGGATATGTTTGTTGCGCTTTCCGATCCGACACGCAGAGCCATTTTAGAGATCCTTGCGAGCAGTGGTGAGCTATCTGCTACCGCTATCTACGAGCACTTTTCTGTCAGTCCACAAGCGATCTCACAGCATCTCAAGGCCTTGCGTGAGGCAAACTTAGTGCTGATGGAAAAACGCGCGCAGAAGCACCTCTACCGCCTCAATCAAGAGACACTGTCTCAATTTGAAGCATGGGTTCAGCAAACGAGGCAGAGGTGGGAAGAGCGCTTTTCTGCACTAGATACCGTCCTCGAACGTGAAAAACAGAAGCTCGCGCGTGACGAGCAAGAAAGCCGGTGATCCGATGAACACACAGGGGAAGGAGACCATGAGAAAAGTTGTGCTCAACATGACCATGACCTTTGACGGCTTCTTTGCCGGACCGCACGGTGAGCTGGACTGGATGGTACAGACACCAGATCAGGAACTCAACGATGACATGGTTGCTTTCTTTCAAGGCATTGATCGTGGTTTTATTGGCTATCCGACGGCGAGAGGGATGATCCCCTACTGGTTAAACGTCGCGAACAACCCTTCGGCATCTTCGGCCGAACGTGCGATCGCGCAGGCAGTGAACACCTTACACCCGCTCATTCTCTCGCGAAAGGCCGAATCACTTGCGTGGGAGAATACAGAACTCCTCGTGGTGAAGAGTGATCAGGATCTGGTTGACGCAGTGAAAAAGATGAAGCAGCAGCCCGGCAAAGACCTGGGAGTGCCTGGCGGCATTCGCACCGCGCAAACGTTTGTGCGGCTGGGCTTAATTGATGAGTATGTGCTGATGGTCCATCCGGTTGCCATCGGCCATGGGCAACGCGTCTTCACGGACAGGGTCAACCTGGAGTTGGTCAGCGCGAAGACGTACCCGTCCGGGGCTCGCAGGTGAAAGAAAGGAGAGAAAGCACCAATGGCAAACGCCAACAAAACAACCATTACGGCAGAACCAGGAAAGCAAGAAATGCTCATCACGCGCGAATTCGACGCGCCGCGCGAGCTGGTGTTTCAAGCATTCACCGATCCAGAGCTGTACGTTCAGTGGTTTGGACCAAGAAGGCTCACCATGACGCTCGAGACGTTTGAGCCCAGGAGCGGTGGCAGATGGCGATATATCAGCAAGGATCAAAGTGGCAACGAGTTCGCCTTTCGTGGCGTGTACCACGAAGTGCTCGCGCCCCGGCGCATTATTGACACCTTTGAGTTTGAAGGGCTCCCGCAAGCAGGACACGTGTGTCTCGAAACACTCACCTTAGAAGAATTGCCCGGTGGAAGAACCAGGATCACTGCTCAATCGGTTTTCCAGTCGGTCGCCGACCGCGATGGCGCGCTCCAGAGTGGGATGGAAGAAGGAGTCAATGATGCCCACGAGCGCCTCGCGGAACTGCTGGAAACGATGTCTCAATAACCTCTGTGGAGAAGAGCATCCACACAGATTGGAGAACACTATGGGAAAAGTCCTGTTTGGCCTTTCGGTCTCACTGGATGGCTTTATCGCTGACAAAAATGATGGCGTCTCGGAGGTCTTCGCCTGGATGGGAAGTGCCATGGAACATTTCTTTGAAGTCGCGGGCGAGCAGCTGAACAAGACCGGCGCGGTGATCATGGGGCACAGAAGCTTCGATCAGATTGACAGTGAGCAGGGGTGGGTCATGCCTGATGGCACGCCTATCCCCGGCCCGGTGATTGTCTTGCAATCGCAAGTCCGAGAACCCGTGAAAAAGGGCAAGACACACTTTCACTTTGTTACCGATGGTATTGAAAGCGCGATTGCGAAAGCAAAGGAGCTCGCAGGCGAGAAACATGTGGCCCTGCATGGTGCAAGCTCCGTCCAACAAGCCTTCTCGGCGGGTCTGCTCGATGAATTCCATATGAGCATTGCCCATGTTCTCCTGGGTGAGGGCGTTCGCCTCTTCGATCACCTGGGCCCATCTCCTATCCACCTGGAACACATCCGGACGCTTGAGACACCGGGAGCAACCCATCTCTCGTTCCGAGTAATGAAATAAGACCAACGCGCGTCACGTCCAAGGCCGTGGGGATGGGGGGGCAACTCGCTGGCGATTCTCAGCATACCGCACCTATCCTGCTTGGAGGTGTTGTGTGTAGCGGTGGTTTGAAAGCCTGCCACACAACACCTCCATCCTTTGTGAACCCCGCAGGCGCGAGGAATGGGTAAGCAATGCGATTTTTACATAGCCCTACCTTATCCAGAACTCAGGTGTCTTAGCTTTTGCATGCAAAGACTATGCCTGCTCCAGGGAAAGCAGAGAATCGCGAGGGCTGCATCTCAACCGTTTCCATATCTTCGAAACCGGCGTCCGTGATCAGGGCAGCTAGCTCTTGCATACTGCTCCCCCCGGCATGAAAGCGCGCGGCCCGACCCTGGCGTTCCTGCTTGCGTGTGAAATCGGTAATGACCAGACGTCCCCCTGGCTTAAGCACCCGGGCGATTTCAGCGAGCCCCTGGCGTTTGAGACTCTTCGGCAAATGATGCATCATCAAGGTAGAGAGCACTACATCGAACGTCTGATCGGGGAAGGGGAGCTGCTCGATCACACCGATCTGGAACTCGATGGGCACGTGGCGCCGAGCCGCTGATCTGCGGGCACGGGCGATCTGCTCTGCCCCCGGGTCAACGCCTGCGACGCGGCCCGTATGGCCCACGCGGCGTGCCACTTCCAGCGCCAGCGTTCCGGTGCCGCAGCCCACATCTAACACCGCATCTCCGGGTTGTATGCGGGCCAGGTTGGCGGTTCTCTGCCTCAGCTCCCGAAACTTTCCACGAAACGAAAAGGTGTCGTGGAACCATTCCATCAGGTCGTAACGCCAGCCCTGGTTGAGGACCAGCCCTTTGGTCTCTTTGGCCGACGCCTTGGACGCTCGGCTCGGGCGGTGACGTGCGAACGAATGCATAGCTCTTGCTCCTTTCAGAAAACACCTCTCTTTTGTCAGAGGATGTGTTGATCACGCTGCGCGTGGTGAATGGAATGCACAGACCACTCATCGCATGGGTGTATCTTGGCGCCTCATGAATGGTTCAGATCTGTCTATTGACAGGACGACCAGATTGAGACATACTGTCTCAAATGAACTCTCATCTCTGGTTCTCAGTGTAGTCGGACGAGCGCACAGAGACAAGGCTCAATCAGGAAAATGTGTCCCAGATGAGACAAGGAGCGCAAAATGACTCAATCGGTGAGCAATGTACGCGTGAGACGGACGCAGAAACTGCTGCGGGGGGCCTTAGTTGAGTTGATCGAGGAGCGGGGTTTCGAGGCGCTCTCCGTCAGCGAATTGACCTCGCGCGCGATGGTGAGCCGGGCCGCGTTCTACCGCAACTATCAGGATAAGTACGACCTGGTGGAGCAGATCTTTGAGGAAGCCATGAGTGCCTTGTTGAAAGCGGTCGGAGAGCTGGGGCGAGAGCATCCTGCTGAGAGCTGGGTGAAGTTCTTCGAGCATATCGCCAAGTACGACCGGCTCTATCGGGCACTGCTTGGCAGAAAGGGCAGCCCCTGGTTTGTGAGGAAGATGCGTGCGTCCCTGGCTGACCTGGTCAAAGAGCGTGGGCAAGGGCATCTTCCTCACGGACCGGACGCGAGCGCTCGCCCCGTCCACAGCTTCTCAGATGAGTTGGTGCCAGACATCGTGTCCGCGATGTTTGTGGAAGCCATTACCTGGTGGCTTGAACAAGGAATACCTTACCCTCCCAAAGAGATCGCTACGAGAGCCGCCTTGCTTGCCTCGGCGCTCTTCAAGGAAGCGAGCACCTGGTCATGAGCGCGTGCGCGCCCGAACAGTGAGCTTGTCCAACCGGGCAAGGGCTGCAAGACAGAGCAAGAAGATGGGCTTCTTGCTCTCCATCCAGGGCTCGTGCTCGCGTTTGGCTATGAAGACGATGGTTGAGCGCATCATCCAGGCCGTTGGGAACTTCGCGCTCGCGGATGCGGATCACCGTGTAACGACTCATTTCAAATGCCTCAGCCACCTGCTCATCGGTCCATCGGGGGCCAGGTGCATGGCGATCAATTTTCAAGAGGATGCGGGCATGAGCCTGTTGTCTGACTGGAGCTTTGCCTCCGGAGAGCAGTTGCTGCAAAAGAAACCGCTGTTCTTCACTCAACACAACATCGTGAGGAACTCGCAGGATGAATGCTGCAACCCCATTCAAATGGCGTCATTTTGAGGCCGAGATCATTCTGTTGTGCGTACGCTGGTATTTGCGGTATGCGTTGAGCTATCGTGACCTGGAAGGGATGTGTCAGAACTGAGAGCACAGGAGCCAATATGATGGTGCTCGACACTCCTGCCCCTACATGCATGGGTGTTACGCTACTGTATATGGAACTCATGCAGCGCGAAGCCTCTACTCAGCAGCGTTTACTTGCTTTAGGGAGGTGGAAAGTCCGCTCCGACTGAGCGGCCCCCACACACGATGTGGGGAACCCCCCCCTTACGAGGTAGGGAAACCATACACACAACCCTACGTGACATGACGCACAAAGTCAAAGCCTGCATCGGCTAAATCCAGGCATGTTGCCGATTACGCAGCATAAAGGGTGGGATCGGTCCATGGCCGGACTTCCTGCGTGACTTGCACCGCAACCTTTTGCGCAGCCTGCTCTACTTCAGGGGACAGAGCGGCACCAGAGGCATAGTTTTTCCCCTCAATCGCATACACAATCAACGTCGATGGCAATTGTTGCAGAGTATGCGCTAGTATCAAAGCCCCAGCAACGCCGAGGGCATGAGTGGAACCAAAGGAGACGCTGGCGGGAATATGTTGCGTGAGTGCATCGAAGCGGTAGATTGTGCCGGCTTCCGCGCCAGAGCTTGCCGCATCAATGAGAATTACTTTGCTGGTTGCATCCCAACACGCAAGCAATGACATACCATCGCACATGCCCTCGATCAAATGCACAGAGGGAAGATCGTGTATTTTGAGCGCCTGGATTACTGCCAGTCCGGCGGCATCATCGCCACGGTACTCATTGCCGATACCAATTATGATAATTGATGATTGCATGATTTTCCCTTATGTGCGATCGATATGGAGTTTGAGGAAGTGTGTAGCGCAGGAGATACAGGGATCGTGGTTGCGTATCGCCTGTTCACACTGCTGCAAGAATTGTTCCTCGGGTAAATCGAAGCAATGGTTGGCATAGTAGCGAAGATCATTTTCGATAGCTTTCTGGTTCTGTGAGGTGGGCGGCACGATCTTCGCGTTCAGGATACGTCCCTCGTCATCGATCTCTAAGCGGATATATAAGGTACCCCGTGGCGCTTCTGTACAGGCATGACCAATGCCAGCACGAGGTTGAACTTTCACGGCAGGCTGGTCTGGTATTTCGTACTGCTCAATGATGCGCAGAGCTTCATCAAAGGCATAAAGCACCTCTATACTACGTATGATAATACTCTTGAAGGGGTTGAGACAGGTAGGTCCAAGCTCTACGCTACGGGCAGCTTCATGTGCAAGCGAGGAGAGTTTAGCATAGTTCAAATTGTAGCGCGACATAGGACCAGTCAAGTAAGCACCATAGCCTTTATGGATCGAGTGGAGCGCACTGGAATAGGACACATGCTCTTCCACAAAATGATCCTCGTACTCGCTGGCCGGAATATCCAGGCCATTGTTAGAGACAAGGTGGCCCTCGTTAAAGGGATATTCGTCTGGATGGCGCAAGGAGACAAACTCGTACTCCGACTCCCAATCCGGGAATGGCAACTGCGCAGTCCAGCGCACTGTCTCCAGGGCAGCATCTCTTGCCCATTTCAAGTTCTCCACCAGAGGTTTGAATTCTTGTTTCGTGGGCACTCTGTAGAAGCCACCTACGCGTACGTTGATGGGATGGATCTCGCGCCCACCGATGAAAGACATAATAGCATTTCCGG
>WNGE01012610.1_pt1 | contig 10803 bp, 14 predicted proteins | sample 5400651 | NCBI WGS metagenome assembly WNGE01 (sample SAMN13153370, study PRJNA577476) | soil metagenome | isolation source: 60 cm soil or saprolite under grassland replicate 2 | place: USA:California | collected 2016-06-15
AATATCGACATGTTTATCCAGGCGAAATTGCGCGGGAAGAAAGCCGACAAAAGCGAAGGGAACGGGAACGAAGCGTGAGTTTCGCCTAAGGATTCTTTCATTGTCATTCCGAGCGGAGTCGAGGAATCTCTAACCGTTTATTCTTAGCGTCGCTCGGCAAGATCAATAGTAAGAGATGTCTCGACTCCGCTCGACATGACATGTAGGTGAAATTGCGCGCGGCGAAAGCCGACAAAGAGGAGCGCGAAACCGCTGCCACCAATTGGACGGACTGGTCCAGTGGCGAGGTTGCGAATCAGAGAACCGCAAGCGGGGACGCTTGCGCTACTTCACCAATCGCAATCGAAACCGGGCATCGAACTCGCCGTTATTGTGCGCGCGGCAACAGACCAGACATGCGACTGCACGTTTGATCTGGCGCACGCGAGGAAAATCGCGCTGGCAATTTGGACATTTGTAAAGATACCGGCGGGCACGTTCGGCGACCGGGAACGGGAGATTATGACAACGCTTTTCATCAGCGATTCCCAAGTCGCGACAAGCCTGTCGCCAGTCGGCGCCATGGGGCAGGATCCGCTTTCGGCCAGCACGAAACTGCGCGAGAATGTGCGCAAGTTCATGGAGAAGCGTTCGATCGATCTCACTTGGATGATGAACAAGCTGCGAATTTAATGAGATTAATTTGGAGCGATAATCGGCGCGCCCGGCACACGTTTTCAGGCGCGCGTTCCATTCGACGCGAATAATCGTTGCGATTTTGCCCGCGCCGTTCATTCGCAAAAGCTCTCGCGCTTTTCCCTCAAGACCGGCAGCGCGGCTCGCACACCTGTAGCCGGGATCGGTGATCCCGGCTTGCAAACCGCAGCGCCTAGTTCCTGCGGGGCCGGGATCACCGATCCCGGCTACAGCTGTGCTCCGAAATGCGAATTCCAGCTGCCTAAGCAACGGCATACGCGCTGCTCATTTTCATCAGCCGCTCGGCGATCTGTTCGATTGCCTTCGCCGCATCGTCGATTTCCTCGGCAGTTGTTTGTTTGCCCAGTGAAAAGCGAACGGCCGAACTTGCTCCTTCAATTGGCAAACCCATTGCGAGCAATACATGGGACGCCACAACGGAACCGACCATGCAGGCCGAGCCACTCGACGCGCAAACGCCTTCCAAATCCAATGCCATCAACATCGTTTCCGAGTCGATGCCGGTGAAACTTGCGTTAAGCGTATTAGCAAGCCGATGAGTGAAGCCGCCATTTTGCTGCGCGTCAGGAAAAATGTTTGCAATTCGTCTCCACAATTCATCTCGCAATTGTCCTTCACGCTTCTGTTCGATCTGGCGATCGCGCAATGTCCGTTCCGCGGCGATCGCCATTCCAGTGATTGCCGCGACATTTTCAGTGCCTGGTCGCCGCTCATTTTCGTGTGCGCCGCCAAACATGATCGGCTGGACCGACAAACCACTGCGCAGGAAAAGGAGTCCCGCCCCCTTTGGCCCGTAAAATTTGTGCGCGGCGAAACTTGCGGCATCGACCAACGAGAGGTCGATGTCGATTTTGCCAAACGATTGGACCATATCGCTATGCAGGAGGACGCCTCGGTCCCGGCAAATCTGCGAAATCTCGCGCATCGGTTGAATCACGCCTGTCTCGTTGTTGGCGGTCATGATCGAGACCAGCCGCGTCTCAGTCCGAATCGCGCCGGCGAGCTGATCGAGATCGACAATTCCATCTCGCGAAACATTCAGCCACGTTACTTCGAAATTTTCGCGTTTCTCCAAGTGTTCAAGCGCATTGAAGACCGCATGATGTTCCGCTTTGTTTGAGATGACGTGAGCAACGCGTGACGATGGACATCGCGCTAGACCGAGAACAGCGAGATTGCATGACTCCGTTCCGCCGCTGGTGAAGATCAATTCGTGCGACTTGACGCGCAGAAGCGCGGCGAGCTTGTCCCGCGCATTATCGATGGCCGCGCGCGCTTCGCGGCCCGCGGCATGCACGCTCGATGGATTTCCAAAATGCCGGTCCAGGTACGGCAGCATCGCCTCGCGCGCGTTATCGCACAGTGGCGTCGTCGCGTTGTAATCGAGATAAATCATCGATTCTTACTCATACTCTTGCTCATGCTCGTAATTGTCGCCAGGCGAGACGCCCGGCTGCCCCACAGGCAAGATGCCTGTGCCACACTCGTGCCGCGCTTCATTCGCTAAATTCATCGCGAGTCGTGGCCGGCTTATGTTTTCGTTTTGGCACGATGCGCAACTGTTTTTCCTCGTAATAAACGAGCGAATCCGGTGGCACACTTTGCACGAGAAAAACATTACCGCCGATGGTGCTGCGCGCGCCGATTACGGTCTCGCCGCCAAGCACAGTTGAATTTGGATAAATCGTGACGTCATCTTCCACTGTCGGGTGACGCTTGCCGCCTTTTTTGATTTTTCCATGCTCGTCCTTCTGAAAACTGCGCGCGCCGAGCGTGACGCTATGGTACAATTTCACTCGCGAGCCAATCTCGCATGTCTCGCCAATCACCACGCCTGTGCCGTGATCGATAAAAAAGTGCGAGCCAATCTTTGCGCCGGGATGAATATCGATTCCGGTTCGGCTGTGCGCCCATTCGGTCATGATGCGCGGAATGAGCGGCACCTTGTCGTAGAGCAGGTGCGCCATTCGATAAATTGCGATGGCTTCCAATGCTGGATAAGCGAGAATGATTTCCTCGTAACTCTTCGCGGCCGGATCGCCTTCGTAAGCGGCGTCGACGTCCGTCCAAAGAATGCGACGCACTGACGGCAACTCTGCCAGGAACCCCGACAAGATTTCGTCAGCTTTTGCTTCGATCGCTTCGTTAGGCGGAATCTTGCCTAGACTCCGACACATCTCCGTTTTGAGCCGCGCATGCAAATTTCTAATGCGAGTCCGGGTGGTTTCGGCCAAATCATGGGAACTCACCAACGCTTCGCTGCGAAATCCGGGGAACATCAAACTCATCAGCTCCGCGCAAGCGGCCTCGATGGCAAGACGCGAAGGGAGCGTAGCGGCAGCATCGAGGTAATTTATGCCGCCGGTTTCGCTGTAAGTCTGAAGCAGTTCATTAACTGCATCGCCAGTCGCCGAGTTCATCAGCGAAATATGCGCCGGCTTCTCAGGGAACAAAAGCGAAACTGTCGGGCAAGGCCCACTTGACCCGTTAAAAGATTAGCCTCTTGCGTCAGATTTACGCTTTAACGCTTCAATGCGTGATTATGTCCGATCACGTCCCATCTCCGTCTAAACATCACGCGCGTCGATCCACTGGACGGCGAAACGCACAACTTGTCGGGCGTTTTTCAACTGAAGTTTTTCTTTGATGTGCGCCCGGTGAGTTTCCACAGTTTTGGGGCTGAGATGCAAACGGTTCGCAATCTCGCGAACTTCCCTGCCTTTGCCGATCAATTCCAGAACCTCGAGTTCGCGGTCGCTGAGTCTCTCAGTAGGATCCGTTTCATCTTCGGCCTGGCCGCGGGCGGCTTTTGTGATGACCTGGGCGGCCATAGCCGGGCTGAGATAGGGACGCCCGCTAAAGACTTCGTGAATTGCCTGGATCACATTGGCCATCGCTTCGTGCTTCATCACGTAGCCTTCTGCCCCGGCGCGTAGAGCGCGCAATGCGTAGAGCGATTCATCGTGCATCGAGAGCACCAGTATTGGAAGCTTCGGAAATTCCGCGCGGATGTTTTTGATAAGCTCAATGCCGTTGGCGCCCGGCAGGCTAAGATCGACAATGACCAAATCTGGATCGAGTTTTCGAATCACGCCCATCGCTTCGGACGCATTGCCTGCTTCGCCGCAGACCGCGAACGCCCCATCGGAATGAATCAATTCCTCAAGACCTTTTCGAAATAGCGGATGATCATCAACGATCACGATGCGTTTCGCGTCCGGCGGATCGCATTTCGGATTCTTGTTGGTTGATCTGGCGCCTTTCATTCAAGTTGGTGGCCGTACTGGCACCTTGCAATTGGAATTTTGCACACCCAATTTCCAGCCCCGCCAGATTGCCCTACGGCGTATCATCTCGGTCCCCCTTTAACGATTCGCCGCTCAGCGGCTTGCCCGATGTAGGAAATTTAGATCAAGGCGGTTAATGCTTTCGTGATTTTCACAGGAACCGGCGCGGGCCGGGCGTTTTTTCTCTTCTGTGATGGGAGCGCTTTATCGGGCAAATAACAGGCCACCCGCGTGCCGCCTTTTTTTTGACATGTGATTTCCAAGCGGCCGCCGATCGCTCGCGCGCGATAGTTCATAATGTGGAAGCCGAGGCCTTCCTTCAACTTTGGCTCATTCTGAAATCCGACGCCGTCATCGGTTATACTCAGAACGAGTCCGTTTCGTGAATGGCCAAGGCCGACTACAATTTCGCGGGCTTGCGCATGTTTGTTGGCATTGATCACTGCTTCCCGCGCGATGCGATAGAGATGTGACGCGGCTGCGTCATCATCGATATGAAATGACTGCTTGATTTCCAGACGACACGGTGTTCTCCAGATTTCACGGTCAACCAAATCTTCTAGGACTGCTACCAGTCCGGCTGAATCGACGTCGACGCGATGCAAGGCGCGGGAAAAATTGCGTGTATCGGTGGCGGCGTCGTTCACTAGCTGCGCGATTTTTTCGATATCATTTACTTCGATGACGCGATGATTTTTCAATCGCAAGGCAACCGAGCGCGCCATGAAGGCAACCGCGGTGAGGTGCTGACAAAGCCCATCGTGCAATTCCTGCCCGAGACGCTGCTGTTCGCGATCGCTGACTTCAAGAATTTCGCCTTCAAGGCCTTTGCGTCGGGCGACCTCGTGTTGCAATTCTATATTTGCGGCGCGCAGCGCTTTGGTCCGCTGCTGCACGAGTTTTTCCAGCAGTTCCTTCGATCTTTGCAACGCGGCTTCCGCCTTTTTGCGCTGGGTGGCGTCGATGACCACAGCGACCGCCGACACCGGCTTCCCTGCGGCGTCGAGTACCGGCGTATCGCAGACGTCGACCCAAACGAGAGAGTGGTCCTTTCGCATGTACCGTTTCTCCATTTCGATTGGCTGCCTTGTTTCCACCATCTTCCTGAAGCGGCTTTTCGTGATATCAACATCGTCGGGATGCGTGATTGTGAAGATGGTCCTGACTGCCAGCTCCGAGTCCGTGTAACCGAGCATTGCGCGAAACTTCTGATTAGCGAATAAGAAACGACCATTTAAATCGCAACTGGCAATCCCGGCGTTGCTTTGATTAATAATCGCACGCAGCTGCTCCTCCGATTTGCGCAACGCTTCTTCTGCTCGTTTGCGCTCGCTCAAATCCAGAATGGCGGTCCGATAAAGCAGGGCGCGGTTTCTCGTCGTCGAAGTGATCGGCGTGCTGCAAAGTAGCGCCGGAATCCGCTCGCCTTTTCTCGGCTTCAACTGACAGCCGACTGATTTCTCTTGCGCTGTCGCTCTGTTAGAATGCGTTCGTGACTGTATGGGTCGGTAGGCGCGACGTCCGGTAGCTGCTGGAGCTCGACGGCGCACCGCGGCGTCTCGGCGTTTTGCTCTGCGTTTTGGTGCCATGTCCTTTGCGGAAATTAACGACTCTGTATATCCAAGCCCGGGATTGAATGTAGCGCGATCTCGCACAAATGCCTATTCCAACATTATTATGATCAACTGTCGCCAGGGTCAGAAAGAGACAACGCCGCGCGATTAACGAGACTGCGGGAAACAGCCGCGATCTCTCAACCGTTGTACGGAGAAGTCGCATAAATTCCTTTCCAACCGATTCATATTTGGGGCGGATATCGTTTGTATATTAAAATTTAGACTGGTCATCCAGATGGCGGCGCGCTGGCGCCGACTAATTCGGGTTCTTCGACTGGCGGGCGCTTGATCGCCATCTTCCGGTCGGGCCACTACCTTTTTGGAACAGGCTCAATGCGCACCGCGCGTCTGGTGTTCGCCGACTGGTAAATGGCGTTGATCACACGGACGTCGGCCAATCCTTCGTTACCTGAAGGTTCGGGCAAACGATCATTCAGAATGATAGATGCCGATGTCGTAGAGCGTCCCGCCGCCGAGGTCCTTGCGCACTCGGATGTTGCCGAACTTGACTTGCATCCCGAATAGCGAATTAAAGTAACGGAGTTCTCCCAGGTCTCCGGATTGCGCTAGTTCGACGGCGTGCAGATTTGCATCATTGAAGTGGAGACGATTAGCGATCATCAACTTTACTTGGTTCTCCTCGGCCGCGCGGATCATCGCTTCGCAATCCTCTTCGGTGGTGGCCATCGGTTTTTCGTAAAGCACATGGGCGCCTGCGCGCGTGGCGCGTTCGGTGTGTTCGCGGTGAAAAATGTTAGGCGTAGAAATGTAAACGGCATCGACCTTGCTGCTCATCTAGCGCGTTCTCAAGATCCTCATAAGTGTATGCGTTTATCCTGTAGCGCTCCGTCAGCTCGCGATCTTTCTCAGGGTTACTCGTGACCAGGGCCGCTAACTCAGAATTCTCAGCGTGTTCGAATGCCGGCAGCATCGCGTCTGCGCGATGTGGCCAAGCCCCACAACGACGTAACGAATTTTCTTTTTCATGGAATCCCTTTCGTTTGCTCTACGAAAAGGTTTCGCGCGCAACACGTCGCGCGCGCGTATCACGTTGCCATCGGAAAAAGGCAACTGATCTTGGTTCCGGGGGCGAACTCTTTATTACTATGACTAATCTACAATTCAAAGGTGGTTGGAACGAAGTGAAAGGTAAACTGAAACAAAAATACGGTCAGTTGACCGATGACGACCTCGCATTTGCCGAAGGAAAAGAGGACGAGCTTCTCGGACGTCTTCAACAAAAACTTGGCAAATCAAAGGAGGATCTTCGGAGAGAACTAGAGAGTCTCTAAATTTGAAATCTCGCCGCGTGTGCGATGGCGAATACGGCCGCGAATAAGATGCGTGTCACAGCGTCGTTTTAGTCGAGCTAACTTGAAGCCTTTTTTGAAGACTGAACAGGGCTCAGAGCAGATAAGTTAAGAACAACAGGAGGAAAATTGTATGCCTGCAAAATCAAAGAAACAGCAAATGGCCGCAGGCGCGGCCTTGGCTGCCAAGAGAGGCGAACGTAAGAAGTCTTCTCTCAGAGGCGCGTCCAAGGGTATGTACGGATCGATGAGCAAAGCTGAACTGCGCAGAATGGCCAAGACCAAGCGAAAAGGTAAGCCCACTAAGAAAGCGAAGAAGCGCTGAGGTCAGGAACAGAACGCGGAATCTAGCAGGAGCATTTTGTAATTTGTCGATCAATTACTCTGAAGAACTTCTTATCCTTTTGCAGGCGCTGGTGGCCATTGTGCTCGGAGGAATTATGGGCTGGGAGCGTGAAGCCGCCGGGAAATGGGCCGGTTTTCGCACGCACATGCTGGTCTGTCTCTCGGCGATGCTTTTCGTTCGCCTCGGACTCGCGCTCATCGGAGACGCAGCCGCGCGTTTTCCTACAGGCGCCCTCCGGGCCGATCCGACGCGGACAATTGAAGCGCTTGCCGTCGGGATTTCTTTTATCGGCGCCGGCACCATTTTCCGCGACCGCAGTGGCATCGCAATGCAGGGCCTCACCACTGCTGCTGGACTTCTAGCTGCTGCGTCTATCGGCATCGCAGTTGCGATAAATCGCTACATGGTGGCCTGCGGCATTACGCTGATCTGTCTTTTTATCCTCCGCACGCTGGGCCGCTTGGAAAAGCGATCGAGACTCAATCAACAACGAAAACTTGGTTGAATCTGAGCCGCGCGATTACGAGCGCGGTAAGCTGAATCGCGATTTTTCGTCGCTTCCGTCGCCGGTCCCAGGAACTCCAAATATTGCGTGTCGAAAGTCGTGGAGTGCCGCTTCTACGCTCGATCCAATCCCAACGATCCCTTTCTCCACAGTGGGCCCAAGGAGCGCAATCCAAAGATCGCCCCGCATTGACACCCGAGGCCGGCGCACCGCTGTGGGACTTCTGGGGTGGGCCCGGCAGTATGATCGCATTTCTTCCATCGCTGCCAGCGTTGGATCGCCGCGACGATAACCATTTAATGCAGTGTTCCGTTTCTTTCTCATTCTCCTCTCTAAACGCGCATGCACCGTCGTTGGATGTAGGCGTTTTGAGGAACAACCGCTTTGGGAGAGATCTGGCGCGTTTCATTTTGGCTGTGTAGGTAGGATCGTTTGATCCGCCGGACGATGCTAATTTTGACTATGAGAGATGTCTCGACTCTGCTTCATGCGTGACCGCTACTAAGATTTTGACTGATAAGGCAATCCGTCGTTCGCCCGATTGCGCGATCGACTGCACACGGGGCATATTCCTGAGGTGGTCCTATCTTCCCCGATCAACTTGTCCGATGTCGACAAACTAGAAGCGCTGCGAAGGCTCGATCAATTCCGGCCATGGCGCTCTCTGGATGAGAAACGCTTCTGCTTGGTTTGTGGCAAAATTATCACGGGCGAGCAGATCCAGGTGATCGGAGGTATGCGGGGAACAGGTCCGCAACGCATTATTTGCCCGACCCCGTCATTCAATACCAATGGATTGGGTTCTGCCAACCGACGAAGTTCTGGGAAATCTTGCGCTTCGGGAGGCTGGGCGCGGCAATGCGCGTATCGCGTTTTGATCGCGACAGCGCGAAAAATTCAATCGCACCGTAATTTCGCAAATTAGCAGTGCGATTTAAGCCATAAGTTTAGGACAATCTCGGTCCGCAAAACCTTCGGCACGGCGGAAGCTGTTTTTCCCGCGTGCAAGACGCTGCCGCCTCATAGGATTTTGCCTGACCGCACAATCATTCGGCGTCCCGATTGTGTCCTTCGGCGAAATGGGCAAGCTGTTTTTCACTCCACATGAACGCTCAGCTTAAGCCTGAAGATCGATTGTCGATTTTGCGTGCCGAAGACCAATTCAGACGCTGGAATTCGCTCGATGATGAGCGCTTTTGTATCCTTTGCGAGAAAAAGTTCAACGGATATAAAGTCGAGATCCGGCGCTTTGCCAGTGGTAACCATGAGTTGCACTGTCCGACCGAAGCGTGTGACTCAGGACCGCACCAATGGGTCTATCCGGGAACTCCGCTGATTTCCGACATCGTCAATCCAGATTGGTGGCGCGCTTTAGGAAAGGAACCTCCAGGATTGAGCGGCCAGGCTGGATTCCAAAGACAAGAACACGCATGATCGAAACTCTTGATAGAGCAGGCGCAGCGGATTCAACCGACGAGGCGCTGATGAGCGATATCTCGCGCCGGCGGGACGACGCGCTCACGGAGTTATATGGACGCCACCGCCAAAGACTTAGGGCAATGGTTGATGGGGTGGTTCATGAAGACACCGAGACTGACGACGTTTTACAAGAAATTCTTCTCCAGATTTGGAGAGAGGCCGGGCGCTATTCGCCAACGGCGGGCAGGCCGCTCGGGTGGTTAGTGACGATCGCTCGTCGTCGCGCCATCGACCGATTGCGCAGGCGTCAGGCATATTCTCGCGCGCGAGAACGATACGGCAACGGACTAGCGCAACAGTCGCGAAATCTGCGTCGTGAAGCCTACGATCCTTTTGTGTTGAACGATCTGCATCGCTTTCTCGAGAAATGCATGCGAGCGCTGCCGCGGCTTCAACGCGAAGCGGTCCAGCTCGCTTTCTTCGAGGGATTTAGTCATAGCGAAATTGCCGCCGCGACTCACGCTCCGCTTGGCACGGTAAAAACGCGCTTGGAACTGGGTCTGCGAAAACTGGCCCATGCGATAAGACCGCTGCGTCACAAAATCTAACCATTATTCGTGGTTAATTCCTGGACTGTAATTTTTTCCTTTTCATGCTAGCTTTTGTGCAAATGGAGACGCCTCAAATCATCGCTTACGTCAAGACGTACTGTGGCTGGAGCGCCGGCGTGCGCGCCGTTCTGGCCAAATACAATCTCGCCTACACGGAAAAAGACATCATTCAAAATCCCGCTCTTCGCTGGGAGATGGAAACTAAAAGCGGACAGCCGCTTTCGCCTTGTGTTGAAATCAATGGGCACATGCTCGCTGATGTTAGCGGCGAGGAAGTCGAGCAGTACTTGATCGACAGTAAGATTGTCCAGTCAAGCGACGCGGCGACGGAGGTTCCAACGAACGCACCGTGCCCGACCGAGCAACACGAAGGCGTGGTGAAGCTCAATTTGTAATCGGCCGCCTTGCAGAGGCCGCGCGGCGCGGCCAGGTGCCCCACGCGTCGTATGGGTCATATCTCTTGATCACCTGCGTCCTCCGGGTTTCGCGTACGCGAAATATGTGGCAAAGTTGCCTCTATATCTGGAATGAAATTGTTCGCGCGTCTCCGATCCAGAAAAAGGAAAAGTGGAAATCGCCTTTTCCGCTACGGCTGGAAGGTCGCGCTGCTCGTTGTGGTCGGCGCCAGTAGTCTCGCGGTTTTCCTGTTCTACGGCGCGTGGGCGCAGACCTTCGACATGAAAAAGGTCGACGAAATGCCGGAGCGAAATACCGTTTTCGATGTCGATGGAAAAATCTATAGTCGTCTGGCTGGCGCGAATCGTCTGAAGGTTTCGCTCAATCAAGTCTCACCACTCTTTATTGCCGCGGTGCTGGCCCGCGAAGACGCTCGTTTCTATGAGCATAAAGGGATTGATTGGAAGGGAATTCTTCGGGCTCTTGTCCACGATGTCATGAGCGGCTCAGCCAAGGAAGGCGCCAGCAGCATTACCCAGCAGCTTGCGCGCAACAGTCTTCCGCTCGGTGGCCGCACGATCAGCCGAAAATTACTGGAAGCCATGGTCGCGCTGCGC
>WNGE01008663.1_pt1 | contig 10801 bp, 8 predicted proteins | sample 5400651 | NCBI WGS metagenome assembly WNGE01 (sample SAMN13153370, study PRJNA577476) | soil metagenome | isolation source: 60 cm soil or saprolite under grassland replicate 2 | place: USA:California | collected 2016-06-15
GATCGCCGAGCTCTCGGCGGACGGCCTTGTCTACCGCTACCTGACCGACGGCGTCGACGGGCTCTCCGGCGACGAGGCGACGTTCGCGATCTGCTCCTTCTGGCTCGTCGAGTGCCTGGCGCGGGCCGGCGAAGGAGAGCGGGCGCGCGAACTGTTCGAGCGGCTGCTTCGCTTCTGCAACGACGTCGGGCTGCTGGCGGAGGAGATCGACCCGCACTCGGGCGAACTGATCGGAAACTTCCCGCAGGCCTTCTCGCACCTCGGCCTGATCCAGGCGGCGATCGCCCTCGACGTGCCGGCGGAGTCGATGAGCGCGATGACGCCCGACGCCGCGACGACGCCCGCTAGTGCCAGGTGAGCGAGGCCGAGCGGAAACGCCGAGCCGCGATTGAGGCGGCCGGCGGCGCGCCGCTCGTCGTCTCGGCGCCCGAGAACGTCCGCTGGCTGCTCTGCGGGCGCGGCCGGCCGGTCGACGTGGGCAGCGCCGACTACAGGGTCGTCCTGCGCGACGGCGCGGCGTTCGTGCTCTACGCGGACATCGAGCACTCGCGCGTCGAGGCCGAGGAGCGGCTCGAGGAGCTCGGCTACGAGCCGGTGCCGTTTCCCTGGCACGAAGGGCCTGGGGAGGCGATCGCGCGGCTCGCCGGGGCGGGCGCGCTGAGCGACGCCGCGCTCGAGCAGGAACTCGCACCGCACCGGCAGGCGCTCGGCGAGGAGGAGGTCGACCGCTACCGCTCTGCCGGCGCCGACTCGGCCGCAGCCTTCGTCGAGTCGCTTGGGCGCCTTCGGCCGGAAATGACGGAACTCGAGGCGGGGGGCGAGCTGGCCCGCGCGGCGCGCAGCCGAGACCTGGTCGCGCGCGTGAACCTCGTCGCGGGCGAGCAGCGTCAGCCGGTGCACCGCCATCCGCTCCCGACATCGGCCGGGCTCGGCAGACACGCCCTGCTCGCCTTCACGGTCGAGCGCGACGGGCTGCACGTCTCGATGACGCGCATCGTCTCCTTCGGCCCGCCCCCCGAGCGGCTCGCGGAGCTCGTGCGCGCCTCGGCCGAAGTGGACGCCGCTGCAATCGCCGCCTCCCGACCGGGCCGGACGCACGGCGAGCTCCTCGACGTGATCGCGGAGGCGTACGAGCGCGAGGGCTTTCCGGAGGAATGGCGCCGCCACCACCAGGGCGGCCTGACCGGGTACAAGGGCCGGGAGGTCTTTGCCGTCCCGGGCGAGCCGACACCGCTGCCCGCGGTCGGCGCCGTCGCCTGGAACCCGTCCGTGACAGGCGGCGGCAAGTCCGAGGACACGGTGATCGTCACCGAGGCGGGTCAAGAGGTTCTGACCCGAACGCGGGAGCTCGGCGAGCTCGAGACTCGGGGCCTACCCCGGCCTGCGATCGTGGAGCTGTAACGAACGCGAAATGTCACGGGACCGTGACTTAGTAACAGCCTGTTACTTGGAATGAAGGAGGCGATGTGATGGCTGAGCGGTTCGATCTGGTCGTGATTGGCGGGGGCTCGGCCGCGCGGGACGCCGCCGGGAAAGCCGCGCGAGAGCACGGCGCCCGCGTCGCGCTCGTCGAGAAGGAGCGCTGGGGCGGGAGCTGCCCGAACGTCGCCTGCACGCCGACGAAGGCCTACCTCGTCGCCGCCGAGCTCGCGCACGACGTGAACGCGCTCGCGCCCTCGATGGGCGTCGAGGCGGGGCCGGCGCGCGTCGACCTCGCCAGCGTGCGCGTTTGGAAGGAGGGGCTGAAGAAGCCGCAGCCGCAGTGGATCGAGGACCTCGAGGCCCAGGGCTTCACCACGATCACCGCGGAGGCGAGCCTCGTCGACCCGCACACCATCCGCGCCGGCGACCGGACGCTCGAGACCGACCGGATCCTGATCGCGAGCGGCTCGCGCACCGCCGTCCCGCCGATCGAGGGGATCGAGGAGATCGACTGGATCGACCACGTCTCCGCGCTCGAGCTGACCGAGCTGCCGGCCTCGCTCCTCGTCGTCGGCGCCGGCGCGGTGGGGGTCGAGTTCGGCCAGACCTTCTCCCGCTTCGGCTCGAATGTGACGATCGTCGACGCACTCGACCGGATCGCCCCGCTCGCCGACGTGGAAGCCTCGGCAACGCTTGCCTCGGCCCTCGACGAGGAGGGCATCGAGATCATCTTGTCGGCCTTCGTCAAGAGCGCACGCCGTGACGGCCACGACATCGTGGCGACGATCGAGCCGCGAGACGGATCCCCCGGGCGGGAGCTCCGCGTAGGGCAAATCCTGCTCGCCTCCGGCCGCGTTCCGAACCTCGAAGGCCTCAACCTCGAGCAGGTCGGCGTGGAGACGACGAAGGCCGGGATCGCGGTCGACGAGCGGTTGCGCAGCTCGGTACCTGGCATCTGGGCCGCAGGCGACGTCAACGCGATCGCGCAGTTCACGCCCGTCGCGCAGTACCAGGCGCGGGTCGCGGTGGCCGACATGTTCGGCGTCGATAGCCCCGCCGCCGACTACTCGGTTCTGCCGATCTCCATCTTCACCGACCCGGAGCTCGGCGCAGTCGGCCTGACCGAGGAGCAGGCCCGTAAGCAAGGCCTCGAGGTCGAGGTCGTCCGCAACGAGTACGTCAGGCGCTTCTCGTACATCGGCGCACGCCACGGGCTCTTCAAGATCGTCTTCGACCGCGAGAGCCGGCGCGTGCTCGGACTGCACGTGGTCTCGCGGAGCGCGGGCGAGATCGTCCAGGGCTTCTCCCTGGGCATCAGGCTGGGCGCGACGGTCGAGGACTTCGCCGGCTTGCACCACGTCTTCCCGACCTTCGGCGAAGGCGTCAAAGCGGCCGCCGAGCGCGCTGCTGGCCCATGAAAGTTGCCGTCGTCGGCCACGTCGAGTGGGCCGAGTTCGCTCGCGTTGAGCACGTGCCGGCGTCCGGGGAGATCGTCCACGCATCCGAGACGTGGCAGGAACCGGCGGGCGGAGGGGCCGTGGCGGCGGTTCAGCTGGCGCGTCTGGCGGGGTCATGCCTGTTCCTCACCGCACTCGGTGACGACGAGCTCGGCCGGCGGGCGGCGGACGAGCTCGGCCGGCTCGGGGTCCAGGTCGAGGCCGTCTGGCGCCCGGAGCCGCAGCGGCGCGCATTCGTGCACCTCGACGCGGCGACGGAACGGACGATCACCGTGATCGGCGAGCGCATGGGGCCACACGGCGCCGACGCGCTCCCCTGGAGCGAGCTCGAAGGGGCCGATGCCGTCTACTTCACCGCGGGCGACGCCGACGCGCTGCGAGCCGCGCGGGCGGCGCGCCGGCTCGTCGCAACGCCGCGGGCAAACGAGGCGCTCGTGCCCTCGGGTGTCCAGCTCGACGCGCTCGTCTGCAGCGCGAGGGATCCCGGCGAGCGCTATGCGGCGGGCGAGCTCGATCCGGCACCGCGGTTCGTGGCGCAGACCGACGGCGCATCGGGTGGCTTGCTCGTGGCGGCCGACGGGACGGCGAGCCATTGGGCTGCCGCGCCGCTTCCCGGTCCCGCGGTCAGCGCCTACGGCGCCGGCGAGTCATTCGCGGCGGGCCTGACGTTCGGCCTCGCGCGCGGGCTCCCGCCCGCCGAGGCTGTCGAGCTCGGCGCGCGTTGCGGCGCGGCCTGTCTGACCGGGCTTGGCCCTTACGACGCGCCGCTACCGGGCTAGAAGGTGAAGAGGAAGGAGGCCCGGGCAGGCGTCGGGCCTCCTTCCTTTACTCCCGGCAGGCCGTGCTGGCGTACGGCTGCCGCCGGGAACCGGGCCCCAGGGGGTCGGGGCCGGCAGGTGGACGGTCAGCCGAGGGGAGATGACTGCCGTCCAAGCTTGACGTCGACGATCTGCCGCGTGTCTCCGCGCCAGATCTCCAGAGAGACCGTTTCGCCGGGCTGCTTGCGCGAGATCACGTCGTGCAGCCGCTCGAGTGAGGAAAGCCGGACGCCTTCGGCGCGCACGATCAGATCGCCGCCGAGCGCGTAGGTCTCGCCCGAGACCGTGACCTCCTGCTTCCCCGCGCGCAAGCCGGCCCTGGCGGCCCCGCTTCCCGGCTCGACGCGCGCGACGAGGAGCCCGCGGGAGGCCGGCAGGCGGAAGAGCCGCGCGACCTCGGGCGTCACCGTCTGCACGGCGATTCCGAGGAGCGCGTGCTCCGCGTGGCCGGTCTTCATGATCTGAGCCGCGACCGTATTGACCGTGTTGATCGGGACAGCGAAGCCGATCCCGATGTTGCCGCCGGTCTCGCTCTGGATCTGCGAGTTGACCCCGATCACCCTCCCGTTGGCGTCGAGCAGCGGCCCGCCGGAGTTTCCCTTGTTAAGGGCGGCGTCGGTCTGGATCACGTGGTCGATCGAGTACGAGTTCGGCGCCTGGATCACGCGCTGGAGCGCGCTCACGATCCCGGCGGTGACGGTCCGTTCGAGCCCGAGCGGGTTCCCGATCGCCACGACCGAGTCCCCGACGTGCACCTGATCGGAGTTCCCGATCGGGAGCGGCGTGAGCGCCCGCGAGCGGGCGTCGACCTGGAGCACGGCGATGTCGGTGGAAGGGTCGGATCCGACGATTCGGGCCTTCATGCTCTCGTTGCTGGAGAAGCTGACTCTGACCGACCGCGCTCCCTGGATCACGTGGTAGTTCGTGACGATGTGGCCGGCCTTGTCGATCACGAAGCCGGATCCGAGGTCCTCCTGCCGCTGGGTCTGCGGGACCGGGAAACCGAAAAAGGGATCGACCGTCTGTGTGCTCACAACCTGCGTGGCCGTCACCTGCACGACGCCCGGAGCGGCCCGCCGGTAGATGTCGTTAACGGAGAGCGGCTTGCCGGTCTCGAAGGCGGTCGCGCTGGAGGGGCCTGCGGGCGCCTGAACCTCGCGGACCGTGGTCGTCGTCGAAGACGAGAGAGCGCCGAACAGGGCCGCGCCCCCGAGCGCGAGCGCGGCTCCGAGGCCGGCGGAGGCCGCAACCCCGGCGCCGACGAAGATGCGCATCCGTGCTGCCACGAGCCTCCTTATAACGCCCGGGTGTTGAGCGGCCGTTGCGCCGCGTTAAGCCTCGGTTAAGGCGGAGCCGTACCCAACTGCGGGGCTTTGCCGTTCTCACGCAAAACGAAAGGGGGCAAATCCGTGGGGATTCTCTGGATCATCCTGATCGTCGTGCTGGTGCTCCTGCTGCTTGGCTTCTTCAGCAGAGGGCGCTGGTAGGACTGAGCCACCGCTGACGTAGGCCGCCCGGCACTTGCCGGGCGGCCGCACACGCGCGATCCTTACCGGGTGCATCGCGCGCGAGTAATCGCCGTTCTCGCACGGGCCGACGGAACCCGGGCTCTGCCGCGCCTCGGCGGGATGGCCCGCGCCGACGGCGTCGTGATCGCCAGCGAGCGCTTCTGGGCCTTCGCGCGACGGGACGGCTCCGTGCGTGAGGGCTCGATGCCGTCCCCACCGCAGCTCGTGCGACGCCTGCCGCTCGTCCGCGGCCTCGTGCGCCTCGGTCTCGCATTTGCGCCGCTCTTCGGGGGGACCGGCGTCGCGCGGAGCCGAGAGCGGCTCTTCCTGATGGCCGCGATGTGCGCGCCTCTCTCGCTCATCTTCCTCCCGCAGTCCGCAGGCCTGCCGCTAGGAATCGCCACCGCTGTCCTCCTCCTCGCCTGGCTCCTGCGCGGCCGAACGCTCTTCCTTCACGGCGCCGAGCACCGCGCCATCGCCGCGGCCGAGTCCGGCTCGCTGATGACGACCTGGGCCGGCGAGGCCCGGCCGTCCCGCTTCTCCCCCCGCTGCGGAACGAACTTCGCCGCGCTCGTGCTGCCGATCTCGCTGGGCGCCGACCGGCTCTGGCCGCTTGCAGCCGCCGCCTATACACCGTTCGTCGTCACGCTCCTCTCGCTTGCGCTGACGATGGAGCTCTGGCAGCTCGTCCAGGCCTCGCGCTACCGGCTCGCCCGGGTCTTTCTCGTGCCGGGCCTCACGCTCCAGCGCCTAACGACCCGGGAGCCCTCGGTCGCGGAAACGCAGATCGCTCTGACCGCGGTCGCCTCGGTTCTGCAGCGAGAGCTGGCCTAGGCTTTTTGCACAAAGAGCGTGGCCGCGCCGCGCTCCCGCGAAGACCAGCTCCCGCCGACCAAGCTGTAGAGCCGTCCCCCGAGCCGCCGCTCCTGGAGGGCGACTTCCAGGGCCGCGAGCAGGCCCGCCACCCCGAGGCCCGCGATCACGCCGGCCAGGACAGCCGAGAGCACGGGATCGAAGGCGAGCGCGATCGCTGCCAGGAACGAGAGCCCGAGCGTGCTCGGATAGAGCGCCCGAAGCGCGCTCCGCCAGGGCTCTTCCAGGTCGAACTCCGGCGGGGCAGGACGCGGGACGTTTCTCTCGCGCATGCGGCGCCGCGGGTCGGCGAGCACGAAGCCGGCGCCGCCGAAGGCACCGAGCACGAACGAGACCCGCGCGGACCCGTTCGGCGCCCCGGCCGGCAGCGCAGCGCTGAGGGCCCCGGCGGCGAGCGCGAAGCGAAGCGGAGTGACGCCGAGGATGCCCCAGAGCACCCGGACGAGGCACAACCGCGGTTGGCCCGGCTCCACTGCGCGAGAATAGCCGGATGAACGAGCCGGTCAGAGTCGCGTGCGCCCAGGTCGAGCCGGTGCTCTTCGACCGCGCCGCGACGATCGGCCGGATCGCGGAGGTGGCCTCGGAGGCAGCGGCGGGCGGCGCCCAGCTCGTCCTCTTCCCCGAAGCTTTCATCCCGGCGTATCCGTCCAACCGCTGGGTGCGCTTCCTCGCGGGCGGGCAGGACGCGACGCCCGTCTACGCCCGGCTCGCGCGCGAGTCGCTCGAGGTGCCCGGTCCGGACTCCGACCGGATCGGCGAGATCGCCCGCGAGCACGGCCTCTGGCTCGCCGTCGGCGCGAATGAGCTCTCGCGCGGCACGATCTACAACGCCCTGCTTCTCTACGGGCCCGACGGCGAGCTCCGGCTCCGCCACCGGAAGCTGATGCCGACCAACCACGAGCGCCTGGTCTGGGGCCTCGGCAACGGGGAGGGCCTCGAGGCAATCGAGACCGGGCTCGGCCGGGTCGGCGGCCTGATCTGCTGGGAGAACTTCATGCCGCTCGCGCGGTTCGCCCTCTACGAGACCGGGGTCGAGATCTACCTCGCCCCGACGGCCGAGGACAGCGAGCAGTGGCACGACTCGATGCGGCACATCGCCCGCGAGTCGCGGGCGTTCGTCCTCTCCTGCTGCGTCCTCCAGCGCGCGTCGAGCTATCCCGACGACGTGCCGCTCGCGGAAGGCGACGAGCTGATCGGCCGGGGAGGCTCGGCGATCCTCGCCCCGAACGGCGACTACCTCGCCGGGCCGCTCTGGGACGAGGAGGGCATCCTCTACGCGGACCTTGACCCGCAGGTTCTATACGAGCAGCGCCAGCGCTTCGACCCGGCCGGCCACTATCACCGGCCCGACGTGCTCCGCCTCAAGCGTCGGCGCTGACGGGTTCCTCGAGAGCACGCACCTCGCCGGGCTGCAGGTGGCGCCCGAACCAGTCGAGGATCAGGTCGAACCGCATCTCGCGGTGCGCGGGAGAGCCCGAGCGGGTCAGCTCATGCGACTCGGCCGGGAAGAGAACGAACTCGACCTCCCGCCGGAGGAGCCGGAGGATCGCGAACAGGTCCTCCGCGTTGCCGATCGGGCAGCGCAGGTCGTTCTCGGAATGGAGGATCAGCAGCGGCGTCGAGATGTTCGCCGCGTAGGTCGCGGGCGAAATCTTCAGGTAGACCTCCGGCGCCTCCCACCAGTGGGCGCCCACCTCCGCCTTGAACCACCAGCCGAAGTCGCTCGACCCGCCCTCGAGCACGAAGTTGTTGACGGCGCGCTCCGAGCAGGCGGCGCGGAAGCGGTCGGTGTGCCCCACGATCCACGAGGTCATGTAGCCGCCGTAGGAGCCGCCGAGCACGCCGAGCCGGTCCGGGTCGCAGAAGTCGAACCGCTGCAGCGCCTCGTCGACGACCGCCATCAGGTCCTCGTAGTCGACGGTCCCCCAGCCGGGGCCTTCGTCGACCGGCCCGTGGATCGCCCTTCCCCACGCCTCGCTGTAGCCCGAGGAGCCGCGCGGGTTGGCATAGAGGACGACGTAGCCCGCTGCGGCGTAGACCTGGAACTCGTCGTGGAACCGGTTTCCGTACTGGGTGAACGGGCCCCCGTGGATGCTCAGCAGGACCGGGTAGCGGCGGCCGGCCTCGAACCCGATCGGCTTCATCATCCACGCCTCGACCTCGGTGCCGTCGGCCGAGGTCGCCGTGAAGCGTTCGGGCTCGGCCAGCTCGACGCCTCCGGCGAACGAGGACGACACGTCGCTCAACCGGCGCTCCCCCTCGTAGACCTCAGCCGGAGAGACCGACGTAGTCGCGCTGTGCACGATCCGCCCGCCGGCCAGGTCGAAGCCGGTCACCCACGTCTCCCCACCGATCACCGTCTCGGGGGCGCCGCTTCCGTCGGCTGGGACTCGGTAGAGGTGGTTGTTGCCGCCGTCCTCGAGCACGAACAGGAGCGTGTCCCCGTGCCAGACCGGCTCGCGGACCTCTGGGTACGGAGCGCAGTTGCGGTCGAGCGAGCTCGTCAGCAGGCGCCGCTCGCCGGTCGCGGCCTGGAGCACCGCGATCTGGCCGTGGCGCGGAGAATCGAACCCGCCGGGGCTGTAGCGGCACGCGATCAGCGAGCCGTCCGGCGACCAGGAGGGAGCCTCGTGCCAGGCGTCGCCGCCCGTGAGCTGCTCGGGCTCTCCCCCGCCGGCGTCGACGACGAAGACGTCGCGGTACGGCTCGACGTCCCAGTCCTCGGCATGGGACGAAACGAAGGCGATTCGCCGCCCGTCCGGCGACCAGGCCGGGTACTGGTCCTCGTAATCGCCGTCGGTGAGCTGCGTGGCAGGCGCCGACCCGTCGGCAGGGACGGTGAAGACGTGCTGCCGCCGGTCGCCGATCCAGCCCTCGTTGTCCAGCTTGTACTGCAGGCGCTCGAACCGCCGCGGCTTCCGCTTCCGCTCGTCCTCCTCCTCGTAGGCGTCGTCGCGCACCCGCGCGGAGAACGCGAGCCGCGTGCCGTCCGGCGACCACGCCACCTCGGAGACGTCCTCGGCCAGGTCGGTCAGCCTGAGAGGCTCTCCGCCCGCGACCGGAATCACGTAGAGCTGCTTCGCCTTGCCCTCGCGGTTTGAGGCGAAGGCGAGCTGGCTTCCGTCCGGCGACCAGCGCGGGGCGAGATTCTGCTTCTCACCGCTGCTGAAGCGGCGCGCCTCGCCCGAGCCGTCGAGGGGGACGAGCCAGATCGCGCTCGAGTAGTCGTTCGCCTCGCGGTCGACGCGCCAAACGACGAACGCGGCCGCGCTGCCGTCCGGCGCAATACGCGGATCGTCCGCCCAGGAAAGCTCGTAGATGTCGCTCGGACCCACCGGAGGCGAAGTAAACCAGCCCGGCGGAGTCGGCGTTTCCCTCTTCTCGGGCAAGGGAACACGCTGCGGGAGCGAGCGAAAGGACGACATGGCCGAGTTGGTTGCCGACTTCATCCTCAAGCGCCTGCGCGAATGGGGCCTTCGCCGAATCTACGGCTACCCCGGAGACGGGATCAACGGTTTCCTCGGCGCGCTCGACCGCGCCCAACAGGAGACCGAGTTCATCCAGGTCCGCCACGAGGAGATGGCAGCCTTCATGGCCTGCGGCCACGCCAAGTTCACCGACGAGGTGGGCGTCTGCATGGCAACCTCCGGCCCGGGCGCGATCCATCTCCTGAACGGCCTCTACGACGCGAAGCTCGACCACGTCCCAGTGGTCGCGATCGTCGGCCAGCAGAAGCGGATGTCGCTCGGCGCCGCATACCAGCAGGAGGTCGACCTGCAGGTGCTCTTCAAGGACGTCTCCGAGTTCGTGCAGGTCTGCATGGAGCCCGCCCAGGCACGGCACCTCGTCGATCGCGCGGTTCGCATCGCGCTCGACAAGCGCGGCGTCTGCACGCTGATCGTCCCGGAAGACGTCCAGGAGGAGAAGGCGGTCGAGTCGCCGCCGCGTGAGCACGGAGCGGTCTTCTCGAGCATCGGCTACCGGCGGCCGCGCGTGCTCCCGCACGACGAGGACGTCGAGAACGCGGCGCGGATCCTGAACGAGGGCGAGAAGGTCGCGATGCTGGTCGGCCAGGGCGCTGCAGGCGCGCGCGACGAGCTGGTCGAGACGGCCGAGCTGCTCGGCGCCGGCGTCGCGAAGGCGCTTCTCGGCAAGGACGTGCTCCCTGACGACCTCCCCTTCGTCACGGGCTCGATCGGATTGCTCGGCTCCACCGCCAGCTACGAGCTGATCAAGGACTGCGACACGCTCCTGATGGTGGGCACCAGCTTCCCGTACTCGGAGTTCCTGCCCAAGGAGGGGCAGGCCCGCTGCGTCGAGATCGACATCGAGGCGAGCAGGATCGGGATCCGCTACCCGGTCGACGTGCCGCTCGTCGGCGACGCGAAGGAGACGCTGAGCGCACTGATCCCGAAGCTCGAGCGCAAGCAGGACCGCTCCTGGCGCGAGCAGGTTGAGGGCCAGGTCGAGGAGTGGTGGCGCGTCGTCGAAGACCGTGCGTTCCAGGACGGTGACCCGATGAACCCGCAGCGCGTCGTCTGGGAGCTCTCCCAGCGGCTGCCCGAGCACGCGATCGTGTCGGCCGACTCCGGCTCGTCCACGAACTGGTTCGCGCGCGACTTGAAGCTGAAGGAGCACAACCGCGCCTCGCTCTCCGGGACGCTCGCAACGATGGGCCCGGGCGTTCCGTACGCGATCGCGGCCAAGTTCGCCCATCCGGGCC
>WNGE01008664.1_pt1 | contig 10800 bp, 11 predicted proteins | sample 5400651 | NCBI WGS metagenome assembly WNGE01 (sample SAMN13153370, study PRJNA577476) | soil metagenome | isolation source: 60 cm soil or saprolite under grassland replicate 2 | place: USA:California | collected 2016-06-15
GCGCGGCAGAGCGTGCGCCCGTGGGTGATCATCGCGACGTGCAGGTCATACCGGATGTCGGGTGGCACTCGCGGCGCGAGGAGCCGGTGCGCCTTCTCCGCGGTGGCATTCGCCGGGATCCATCCGAGCCTTGTCGCGACACGATGGACGTGAGTGTCAATGGGGAACGCGGCCCTTCCCATGGAGAAGACGAGCACGCACGCGGCCGTCTTCGGGCCCACGCCGGGCAGGGACAGGAGATAGGCTTCCGCCGCCGCGTCCTCGAGATCATGCAGGCGGCCGAGGTCGATGCGGCCCTCTCGCTCCTCGATGGCGGTCAGGATCGCCTGGATGTGACGCGCCTTCTGGTCTGCGATGCCGCCGCAGCGGATTGCGTCGGCTAGTTGCCCCGCGGGGGCGTCCACGACCTGCTCCCAGCGCGGGAACCTTGCCTTGAGCTGAGCGAACGCCCGCTCGGAGTTGACGTCCGAGGTGTGCTGGGACAGCACTGTCGCCACGACCTCGTCGATGATCGGCAGCCGCGGCTTGGGGCTGAACGCGCCCTGGTGAGCACGCAGTCGGCGCTGCACCGCCCTGATGCCCTGCTCATTGGGCATGGTCATAGGGTCGACGCCAATCTCGACGAGCGGATGCTCACATCAGGTTCCCCCGCACATGGCGGCCCCAGCTGCCCCTAGAGCGTTGGGGCAAAGCTCCAGGAGGTCGCGGGCTGCCATGGGAGGAGAGTGACAGTATGCAGGCTAGCCCGCGTTTCCGGGCTTTCTTGACCAGGTCGAGTGTCCCAGGGTGGCTGCCTCGCGCTCCGGGGTAAAGCAGGCACCACCGGGAGCGTTCGTGCCTTCACCCTTCTCCTCGCGCGCCGACTGTGGCGTGATGGGAGGCGATGGCTTCACCACCGGCGTCACTACGTAACTTGGGCGCCGGGGAATCGGAAGGAGGGCCATGCGTAGGATCCTTGCGCTCGTCGCCCTCGTGCTCGCGACGGGCGGCGTACTTGGCTTAACAGGGGCGGCCGCCTCTGCCGACGGGAACGGGGCACAGACGTTCACTCAGACGTTCAAGAATCAGACCGATCCGCCGTTTGTCGACTTCGTGCCGTGTCGCGACTTCCAGGCGACGATCACGATCACCTACAACGGCGTGCTCCACTCCACCGTCAACAAAGCAGGTGATTTCTGGGCGACGGGAACGATGACCGGCACCGTTGCGGTCGTGCCGCTCGATCCGAGCAACCCGTCCTTCACCGGCCACTTCACGACCTGGTTCGGCGAGGCCGACAACAAGCAGAACGGTGTCGACCACTCGACCTTCACGGTGCACCTAACCGGCTCGGACGGCTCGACGATCAAGTTCCACGACACGGCGCATTTGAGCACGAGCGCGAGCGGGCAGATGGTCGCGTTCGACAAGCCGATGTGCGGCTGATTGCTGGCTGCCAGGAAACGAACAAGAGAGGGCGGGCGCGCGAGCGGGCGGCCGCCCTCTGTTGTGTGTCAGTTCTTGTGTGTCAGTTGGCGATGGCGACATGCCTGTGCACGGTCGAGGCGTCGTCGAGCAGCGCGAGCATGCAGGCGGCCAGGTCGGCGCGGGAGATCGCGAATCCGTGTGGCAGGTTCCGGTCGATCGCGGTGCGGTAGGTTCCCTTGGCGGCTTTGGCGGTCAGCGAGGGCGGGCGGAAGATCGTCCACTCCAGGTTGCTCTGCCGGATCTCGTCCTCGCCGCGGCGCATGTCGGCGCAGACGTGGCGGAGGAACGTGCGCCGCGCCACGGGCTTGAGCAGGTAGCGCAGGTAGGGGCTTTCGCCTTCGTCGGCGACGACCGAGCCACTGACCTCAAGAAGCCGGCGGGTCCCGGTTTTCCGCATGGCCTGGATGATGCTGCGCACGCTGTCCTGGATGACCGTGGTGGGGCCGGTGCCGCGCGGGCCCACCGCGGAGATTACGGCGTCCGCGCCTGCGACGGCCGGGGTGATCGAGGCTGGGTCCATGACGTCAGCGGTGACGGTCCGCAGCCTTTGCTGGGCTGGGACTGCCAGGCGGGCCGGGTCGCGGACGACCGCTGTGACCTCATGCCCGGCCGCGAGCGCCTGCTCGACGAGGCGTGTTCCGGTGGCGCCTGTCGCGCCGAGGATCGTGAGTTTCATCGTGTTCGCCTTCCTGGGGTTCGGATTGCCGCTGCTCCGGCCGGCTTTCCGGTATATTGATTCCGTATCCATATAATACGGAGACAATATCATATGAAATCAATATCACCTGCCGGTACGGGGGCGGCACGGCGCCGCGGACGACTGAACCGCACGATCAAGGAGTCACTGCGCGACCTGGGCGCCCAGCTGTCCGTGCTCAACCACAGCGTCGGCGCGCGCCTCGACCTCAAGGCCACCGACCTGGAGTGCCTTGATCTCATCACCCGGTACGGCCCCCTCAGCCCGAGCGCCCTGGCCCGGCGCGCCCGGCTGCACCCCGCCACCATGACCGGCATCCTGGACCGGCTCGAACGCGGCGGCTGGATCGAGCGCGACCGCGACCCCTCCGACCGCCGCGGTGTTGTCGTCCGGGCGGCGCGCGGCCGGGGCGCGGAGGTGCTCCGCCTCTACCTCGTCGACTCGGGGATGAACACGGCGATGGACCAGATCTGCGCGAAGTATGAAGACGATGATCTCGAGCTTGTCGCCGACTTCCTGCGCCGCACAGCCGAGGCCGGCCGAACCGCCGCAGAAAAGCTCGCTGGAAGCTGAGCCGCGAATCAGGACGCCCACGTCCACGCAAGATCCCCCGCCGGGCGCTCCAGATCGGCCTGTACAGCGCGCGCCGACCGGGCTGGCTTGGCTGCGGACCTCGCCGCCGCCCGGCTCAGGCGGCGATCGTGGTGGTGGTGATCGCCGGGCCGCCGCCCGCCGGCGCCTGGGCGGCTGCGATGACGTCGCTGAAGCCGCGGGCGCCGGCTGGCGTGCGGTCCTGCCCTGTCACGCGGCGGCCTTGAGTGGTTCTGGCTGGCTGTAGGCCGCCGCGAAGCCTTGGCGCCAGCTTGGGTAGCGGAGCGTCCAGCCGAGTTCTCGCTTGGCCTTGGCGTTGGAGGCGCCGCGGGACTCGGTCATCATCACCAAGCCTTCGCCCATGAACAGCCGCGCGAGCCAGCGGGGGACGTGGCGGGGCGGCTTGGCACCGAGCGCCTTCGCGAGCACGGGGAGCCAATCGCGCGTTGGGGCGGGCTCGTCGTCAACGATGTTGTAGATGCCGGCTCCGTCGTGTTCGAGCGCGAGCACGGTCGCTGCGGCGGCGTCGTCGAGGTGGATGAACGAGGAGACGCCGCCGCCGTCGCCGACGATCGGGAACTGCCGCTTGCGCACGGGCCCGACCAGCCCGTCGTTGGAGGTGCCGTAGAAGCCGCCGTAGCGAAGCGCGATCCCGCCAGCGTCCGTGACCGCCTGGTCTAGATAGCGCATCGCGGCGTTGGTCTCGCGCGCCGTGGCCGGCGGGTTGGGGTCGAGCGGATCGTCTTCGGCCTTGACCGGCCCGCCCTCGCGTGCGTAGCGGTAGCTGGCGAAGCTCTGGGCGACGAAGCGGCGCACGCCTCCAGCGCGCGCGGCGGCCAGCAGCGCGTCGACACCCTCGGTCCGAAGCCGGTTGGTGGGCGCGAAGCTGCGGTCGAGGTTCCTGGACAGGCGCACATCCGCCAGAGCGGTCGCCTGATAGATGATCGCATCGGGCCGGGCGGCGGCAACCGTCTCGCGGGCGGCCTTGGCGTCCAGCGCGTCGAGCACGATCGGTTCGGCGCCGAGCGCGCGCAGGCCCCCGGCTTTGCCTGATGAGCGGGAACTACCGATCACCTCGTACCCCCGCTGACGTAGCTGAGGAACGAGCCGGGCACCGATCGCGCCACTGGCCCCTACGACCAGGACTCGCATGGATTTATCCTCTCGGGTCTTGGCATGTGCCTTCGTTGGTCGTCGAGCCCGGCCAGGCCGGGGTCCATCCGGGCCTTTCACCGTGTCTCCCTTGTCACGTCGATCGTGTTTGCCGGGTCACTTCTTTGACACCTGACGACTCAAGGATGTGACAGACGGACGCGGGCCGACGAGGTGGAGAACCTCGGCGGACGGCTGACCACGATCCTCGCTCGCGTGTGCCTGAACATGCTGCGCTCACGCAGCGTCCGGCGCGAGAAATAGCTGGGGTACACATGCCCGCGCAGGTGAGAGGGCATTCAGGGATCTCGCAGGAGGTGGTGGTCAGGGGCGGCATCGATCCGCCGACCTTCCGCTTTTCAGGCGGACGCTCTACCGACTGAGCTACCTGACCTGGGGGGCGGTAGTGCTGCCTGGCGAGCACCGTCACCGCCCTGGCGGTCCTGACGGGATTTGAACCCGCGACCTCCACCTTGACAGGGTGGCGAGCACTCCAAGCTGCTCTACAGGACCAGGCGTGGTTAACGTACCGCGTTCCAGCCGTGCCCCCAACGGGATTCGAACCCGTGCCGCCGCCTTGAAAGGGCGGTGTCCTAGGCCGCTAGACGATGGGGACGGTCATTTGCCGCCGTGACCCGTGGCGCCCGCCGTCGGGGACCGCCTCAGCATAGGGTACGGAGCCGACAATCAGCAAAGCCTACGCGGTGCCGCTCCGGCAAGCCTCACCGGCCACGGGCAGGTGCCAACCCACGCCCACGATGAAGCGATTAGTGTACATTCCAACACTCAAGGTAAGAGAGTGTGCACCTGCACGGCCACTTGCAAACGCGCCAAGAATTCGACACTGTAGGCAACGTGGGTGCGACTTAAAGTGACTCGCATGCGGGGCCCGCCGTCGACGTGCCCCCGAGTAGCTGCGCATGTGCGCGGCGGCCGGACCACTGGTTGGCGGCGGGCCACCATGCGAGGCGTAGGCGCGGACGAACACCGCACGGGCACAGGGAGTTCGGTCGGGAAGACTGTGGCAAGTGAGCGTACACAACCACCTGAGCCGCCGGACGCGGCTCGCCGCTCGCCCATGCTGAACGGGCGTGCCTTCGGCGGCCTCAGGCTCACCGCCCCGCTGACCGGCCGCCGACCCCCTGCTCCACAGCACGCCGCGCCGGCCTACCCGGCGGCCAACCGGCACGATTCACCGACCGAAGCAGGCCTGGCGGGACTGCCTGTGCCTGGCGGACCGGCGACATCATCGACCGGCCAGGCTTCCTCCCCCGACAGCCAGCGCCGACGGCAGGCCATGAGCGGGCGCCACCGCCGGGCGCCGGAGGAGCGCGCCTCCTACCGCGAGGTCTTCGCGGTAGGCGAGTTCCGCGCCATGTGGGCCGCTCAGGTGCTCTCCGCTGGCGGCGACCAGTTTGCCCAGGTCGCGATCGCCATCCTCGTCTACCACCGGACGCACTCGCCGTTCCTCACCGCGCTTGCCTACGCGCTCACCTATCTGCCCCCGATCATCGGCGGCCCCTTCCTGTCGGGATTGGCGGACATCATCCCGCGGCGGCAAGTGATGATCGCCTGCGATGTGATCCGGGCAGGGCTCGTCGGTCTGATGGCGCTTCCCGCGGTCTCGCTGCCGCTGTTGTGCGTGCTGCTGTTCGGCACGGTTCTGCTCGGCGCCCCGTTCTCGTCGGCTCGCACCGCCCTGCTACCTGAGGTGCTTCCCGGCGACAAGTTCGTGCTCGGCTCGGCCATCGGCAACATGACCTATCAGACCAGTCAAGTGCTTGGCTTCGTCGTCGGCGCCGCCGTGGTGGTGGCGATCAATCCACGCCGGACGCTCGCCCTCGACGCGGTGACGTTCGGCCTGTCCGCTCTGATCATCACGCTTTGGACCAAACCCCGCCCGGCGGCCCGCCCGCACCATCCCACGCGGCCATCACTTTGGTCGATAACCCGCGACGGGGCGACGCTGGTATTCGGCGACCGCACGCTGCGGACGCTTGTGCTGTTTGGCTGGCTCGCCGGGTTTTACGTGCTGCCGGAAGGACTCGCGGCGCCCTACGCGCGTGCGCTGCATGGCGGCACCTTGACGGTTGGCCTGCTGATGGCCGCGATGCCGGTCGGCACCGTCGTCAGCGCCCTGGTGCTCGGCCGGCTTGTCAGGCCGTCCAACCGGCTGCGGATGATGGGCTGGCTCGCGATCTTGTCCTGCGCTCCGCTTATCGGCTGTGCCACCTCACCGCCGCTTGGCGTGGTCCTGACCCTGTGGGTGCTGTCCGGGCTCGGCAGCGGGTACCAGCTGGCCGCCGCCGCCGCGTTCGTACAGAGCGTGCCTGACTCCGGCCGCTCGCTCGCGTTCGGTCTCGCGCAGTCAGGGCTGCTCGCCGCGCAGGGTCTCGGCATTCTCGTCGGCGGCGCCGCGGCGCAGCTGATTGGGCCTGAGCGGGTGGTCGCGCTTTCAGGCGCAACCGGGCTCGGCGCCGCCACCGTGCTCGCACTCGGCTGGACGCACCTACGCGGTCAGGTCATCGCCGCGTCCCGCGCCCGCGCGGAGGCCAGCGCCGCCCGCGCAGAGGCCAGCCCGGCCCGCGCGGATGACAGCGCCGCCCGCGCGGACGCCCGTGCCGCCCACGCGGGAACAGGCGCCCACGGCGATGCCGGACCAGCCGAGGCCGAAGCGACCGCGGGCTGACCCGGAAGGCCGAGGGCGAACCGACCCGAGGACCGAGCCCGCGCCCGCCTCACGACTTCTTCTTGTTGATCAAGCCTTCCGCTATTGAGGCCGACTCGCCCTGTTCCGGAATAATCACCCAGGCCACCAGGTAGAGCAGCACGCCCATCCCGGCGAACACTGTGAGACCGGCGAAGATCAGGCGGACGAGGTTCACGTCGATCCCGAAGTAGTCCGCCAGGCCCACACACACGCCGGCCACGATGCGGCCTTCGCGGCTCCGGTAGAGCTGCTTGCCCTGCGTTCCTTCACTCATGACACAGATCATGCCCCCCGTGGCGGGTCCTGGCCAACGTACCCTGACGACATCGAGATTCCAGACGCCGCCTCGGGGAAAGCCATCGTGGAAAGCGCACATGGCAAGCCCTCCTGGAAGCGCCGCGCCAGCAGAAAGGACCGCGCCGAATGCCGCCGAACCCCGCCGGTGCAGCCGGCTCCGACCTGCTCTGCCTCGACGATCAGCTCGGCGACGACGAACGCCTGCTCCGCGACACGCTGCGCAAGTTCACCGCCGACCGGATACTCCCCCACGTCGGCGACTGGTTCGAGGCCGGAACCCTGCCGCGCGAGCTTGCCCCGGAACTCGGCGCGCTCGGCCTGCTCGGCATGCACCTGACCGGCTACGGCTGCGCTGGGTCGGGCGCGCTCGCCTACGGCGTCGCCTGCCGTGAGCTCGAGGCCGCCGACTCCGGGGTGCGCAGCATGGTCTCGGTCCAGGGATCGCTCGCCATGTTCCCCATCTGGAAGTACGGCTCGCAGGAGCAGAAGCAGGAATGGCTTCCGCGGATGGCCGCTGGGCAGGCCATCGGCTGCTTCGGGCTCACCGAGCCGGACCACGGCTCCGACCCGGCAGGCATGCGCACCACGGCACGGCGCGCTGGCACGGACTGGATCCTGAACGGCGCCAAAATGTGGATCACCAACGGCTCCACCGCCGACGTCGCAGTCGTGTGGGCCCGCACGCAGGACGAGGGGATCCGCGGCTTTCTCGTCCCCAAGGGCGCCCGCGGCTTCACCGCGCACAGCATCGGCAAGAAACTGTCGCTCCGCGCCTCCGTGACCTCGGGCCTGCACTTCGAGGACGTGCGATTGCCCGCGGAAGCCGTTCTGCCAACTGCCCGTGGTCTTGGCGGCCCGCTGTCGTGCCTGTCAGAAGCCCGGTACGGCATCATCTGGGGGGTCACCGGGGCGGCGCGGACCTGTTACGAGACCGCGGTGGCGTTCGCGCGCTCGCGCGAGCAGTTCGGGCGGCCGATCGGGGCGTTTCAGCTGACGCAGGGCAAGCTCGCCTGGATGCTCGCGGACCTGGCGCGGGCGCAGTTGCTCGCGCTGCACCTCGGCCGGCTGAAGGAGGCGGGCGAACTGACGGCCCAGCAGGTCAGCCTCGGCAAGATGGCGAACGTGCGCGCCGCGCTGGAGATCGCCCGCCAGGCGCGGACCATCCTCGGGGCGAGCGGTATCAGCCTCGAGTACCCGGTCATGCGGCATGCCGCGAACCTGGAGTCGGTGCTGACCTACGAGGGCACCGAGGAAATCCACACTCTTGTCCTCGGCGAGGCGATCACCGGCTTTCCCGCCTACCGGTCGGACGCGCCCTTTGGCCAGGGAAACACCACCCCAGCTCCTTAACGGCTAACGCTTGGTGTCACGCCGTCGCCGTGCAGGCACACACGAGGTCCGCGCCCGTTAGCTGACACGGATGAGGCAGGCGTGCCAGCTGCGCCCGTCACTGTGGATGCGCCCAAGCCGCCACGTCTGACCCGCGACCTGGATCGTGGCACCTTCGTGCAAGTCGGCGAGGAGTTCGCCGTTGTGGCCACGGATGGCGACTCGGACCGACGAGGGCTTGCCGTCTGCCGCGGGGACGCATGCGATGCCGCCGAACCGGACGCCCTGGTGACCGATGACCCGGCCGTGCGCGACCCGGATGCTGACCTCGACTCGGGATCGCTCGCTCATGCGAGCGTCGCGTATCGCGGCTGGAGCACGGCGGCTAACCGGCTTAGCGGGACCGGCGCCGGATGATAGTAGCCCCAGGGGTTGCGCAGTCCAATCGTTCGCCAGCGCACGGCGATAACCTCGTAACAGTGCGTGCTGATCAGCCGGCACGGCATGATCTCGCCACGAAAGGTCGCTGGCCGGGTGCTGACGATCACGGGCTTGCCGGTGCGAATCTGGCGGCGCAGCGCCCGGCGGCGCCGTCCGCGGCCCGCCGGTAACTCGCGGACGACCGCCTGACGGCCGGTAAGCTGAGTAAGCGCCTCGGCGTAGTCGAACGCGGTCGAGTCCTGATTCAGCCGCACATACCCCGACGGGACCTCGCGGCTGTTGGCTTTCCGCGGGTCATCGGCGCACAATCGCGCCCAGGTATCATGCCACTGGGCACGCCGACGCGCGGTCCAAGCCTGGTCGACTCCGGCCAAGGCCTTCTCCGCGATCGCCGCCCACGCGGCCGTCTCCGCCTTGGCGTATGCGGGCTCACCTGGCGAAGAGTCGTAAACCGGCAGGTCCGGGGTGACACTAAGCTCGATGGTCCGGCCCGTCGGCACGGCACCCGTGTTTGTGCACCAGGCCTCGGCGAGCCGTACCAGGTAGCTGCCATCGGGCCGGCCGATGACACGGTTAATGATCTCGCCCGGCAGATGGCCTGCCACCGCCCCAAGCACCGCGATCAGGCCCGCGTCCGCCAACGCTCCCTGTTCCGCGTCCTCCCGAGACGGCCTGTTGCCAGTCACGGCGGCTCTCATAATCTCAAGAGCTCCTCTCCTCGCATCGTCGCGCACAACGACCTTGGCGCACACCAGGCACCTTATATGGCTCGACCATAGTCGACCAGTCTCGACGCTAAATGATCATAGAGGATAGCAGCTGGGTACGGTCGAGATCATGACGGTGGCGGATCCCCGTGCCTACGTGCGAATCGCTGCTCTGATCAGGCAGCAGATCAGTGAAGAGAAGCTGCGGCCAGGCATGCCGACGCCGTCCATCCGCACACTCACCGAGGAGCATGGGGTAGCCCGGCAGACAGCCGCCAAGGCATTGCGACTGCTTGAATCAGAGGGGATCGTCTACCGCGTGCCCGGCCTCGGATACTACGTCCGTTAAGGTGCGCCCATCCAGGGCTGACTTCCTCCAAACCCAGTGGCGCCGGTCAGCGCATGCGCGCCTGCCGACGGCGGCCGAACGCCGACCGGCCAGGCGTACATGCGCCACCCGCCGCTTCGCTTAACAAGTTCGGAATTTAACCCTCAAGCGATCCGCGTGAGGTCAGCGTACCAGCGCCGCACACCCTCCATGTGGATCTTGTCGAGCCGCCAAGTCTGCCCCGCGATCTGGAATGTATCGCCTTCCTGAAGGGTCACATCGAGTTCGACAGATCTTCCATCCCAGACTGTGATCTCAACTCGCGCCGGTTCTGAGCCGCTCGCTGAGAATGCATAGCTTCCCCCGAAGCGGACGCCGTCGCCGGTGTCAGAGACGACGCCTTTGCCGGCCTGGATGCTCTGTCCAACAGCTGACATTGGTATCCCTCACTTCAGGGTCGTGTAGTTCGGCTCCATGTTCGCGACCAGCTCTGCCGCATTCATCGGCTCTGGATGCTTGAAGCTCCAAGGATTGCGCAGCCGGAATTTTCCGTCGTTTATTGACACAAGCTCATATGCATGCGAAGTGTCCAGTCGATGCGGCAGTTTCTCATCCTTGTGACGCTCGGGCCTGGAAGCAATCAGTACTGGTTTACGGTCGTCTAACTGTCTCGCGAGCACACGTATCAGGTCGTCTGGGTGCCGTGGAAGGGACCGGACTATTGATTCCTTGCCCGTCAACTGGCTTAGCAGCTCCGCCCGATCCCACGCCGTCGTCCCCTGGTTCAGCCGGACGTACCCGTCGGGCGGAGGTCCGGACCGTGGATTCGCCTTATTGTCGGCGACATCTACCTTGCAGGCAGTTGTCCAGCTGTCCGCCCATTCCACCCACCGAGAAGACGTCCAGGTCTTGTCAACTCCGGCGATCGCTTTCTCCAGGATCGGCGACCAGGCCGCACCATCCTCTGCCTTTGAGAACGCAGGCTGATCAGGAGCGCCATCGTCGACCGGCAGATCGGGCGTGACGGTCAGCTCAATGACGCGACCAGTCGGCTCCGCTCCGTGCCGCGTCCGACGTGCCT
>WNGE01019567.1_pt1 | contig 10800 bp, 8 predicted proteins | sample 5400651 | NCBI WGS metagenome assembly WNGE01 (sample SAMN13153370, study PRJNA577476) | soil metagenome | isolation source: 60 cm soil or saprolite under grassland replicate 2 | place: USA:California | collected 2016-06-15
CAGCCGCGTTTCCGAATTGATAGAAAAACGAGTCGCACGAAACTTTGATCGCGTCGATCAATCCAAGCGTACCGTGCGCGCCGCCTTTGTCGGCAATCCAGCAACGGAAATAATGGTCGCCGTAAGATACGCCGACGCTGCAATTGAAACGTGCGGTGGATAGCTTCCGGCGTAAACCTGCGAGCGAGGTCACGATTTTGAAGGTCGAGCCCGGCGGGAAGGTGCTGATCGCGCGATTGATCAACGGCCTGGCCTCATCCTTCTGCAATGCCGCCCAATCTTTCGCCTTGATGCTGGGAATAAAAGTATTGGGATCGAATGACGGCACCGAAACCATTGCCAGCACGTCGCCGTTATTAGGATCGACCACCACTGCCGCACCGCGCGCGACCGAGCGAATCGCTTCCTCGGCGATCGCCTGGATGCGGGCATCAATGGTCAAGTAGACATTCGCGCCCTGCATCGGCGGATCTTCTCGTAGCACTCCATCAATCACGCCCTTGGCATTGCGCCGCAGATAGCGAACCCCCGGCCGGCCCCTCAAATACTGGTCGAATATTTTCTCGATATTCGATTTCCCATCCACATCGCTCTGGTAAAAAGTGAACTTGCCCGCTTCCTCTTTGTTGGTGTCATCGGGTGGACCGACGTAGCCCAGGAGATGGGCCGCGAGCGCGCCATAGACATAAGAGCGCACCGGCTTGATCGCGATGTCCACTCCAGGCAATCCGACATCGTGCTCGGAAAACTTCGCCATCGTCGGAAAATCAATGTCCTTGATGTAGGTGTAGGGAACTTCCGTGTTGGTGCGATAATGCTTTTGTAATTGGCCGGCGTTGTAATCTCGCGCCAAATCCAGATCGTCGAGGCGTGGGACAATTCCATCATTCACGATTTTGACGATGTCCGGTTCCTTCAAATCTTTCGGCATCCCACTCACCTTTCCCCGATAGGCGGTAAGCGGTGGTTGCCCGTAACGTTGTCGGTAGCCCTTCACCATCTCGGGCAGATAGAAATCGACTTCGTAACTCGCGCGGTTCTGCACCAGGGAAGTGCCATTGCGGTCGCGAATCTCACCGCGAATCGATGGAATTCGCACGGTTGCCTCGGAGCTGCCACGAATCCGAGCGGTCCACTCCGCCCCACGCGCCACCTGCACCCACCAAAGGCGGGCAGCCAGCGCACCCAGGCCGAGCAACATCAGCAGCCCGAGAAATTGCAACCGCAAGAGCGGACTAAGTCGTGGCCTGTTCATATGAGTCCTCGCCGTGGAAGATAAGGGTAGGCGGTCGCACGCGCCAGCCAGTGCAACGCCCAAAAAACGAGCGGCGCCATGATCATTGCCAGCAAGCCCGGCCCGCCGATTTGCCACCAGACTTCACGTGAGAAAAAAATGGAGCCGCGCCGGAACGAAAGCATCAGATATTGGCCGAGCAACAGGGCCGACGTGCAAATGCCGCTCATGACACAATGAACTTCCCAGCGCCCACGCGCAAAAAGCGGCCGCAACCCATGCATGATTCCCGCCAAAACGGCGTAGAGAAGTATTGACGAACCAAAGGAAATTTCAACACGTCCGCCGATCACCTGCGCGGTCAGCGCGTCGAGCAAAAAACCAGCCCAGAAAACCAGCACCAGCAGGAGCGGCAGTGGTAAGGCCATGGCTCCGTAAAAAACCAGAACCGGCGTGATGTAAACATGCGCATTCGACATCCAATCCAGCGGCGGAATGAAAAACTCCGCGATCTGCGCGACAAAGACGAGAACGATCAAAACACAAAAGAAAATCATTTGCGTCCAACCACGACGAATACGTCCTCCAGTTTCGTTAAATCAACCGCCGGTGTCAGCTGCGCCTGACCATCCAATTCCCGGACCCGAAATTCTTTGACCGTTCCGATCAATAGTCCGGGCGGAAACACCCCGCCCACCCCCGAGGTATAAGCTTTCTGGCCGGGCTGCAAATTCGCCTGCTTCGACAGGAAATTTAAATTCAGCAACGGTGCCACACCACCCGTGACCCGCTCGCCCGTCGCGATGCCTTGTTCGCGCGTGCCTTCCACGTTGGCGGCGACGCGGCAATTTTCATCCGAAACCAGGAGAACAATCGTGATGTTTGCGCTCACCGTTGTGGTCTTGCCGACCAATCCTTCATCGGTCACGACCGGCATATCGCTCTCGATTCGATCCTGTTTGCCGCGGTTAATAGTAACAGTCCGCCACCAGGTGGAGGAATCGCGCGTTACGACCTCGGCTGGCACAAGTTTGAACACGGAACGTTCGCGATAGTTCAGCGCGTGGCGCAATCGATTGACTTCGTGTTCGACGTCGCGCAAGGCTTGGTTTGTCGCTTTGAGCGAACGGTTCTCCACCCGCAATGAACTATTTTCCCCTTGAAGATCATCAAGCGATTTCAAGTTACTCCGCACTGAAGTGATTTGCTTTTGCAAACCGGCGCCAGAACTCAAAAACGGCGCAATGAATTGATAAACGTTCGACTGCAACTTCCGGGTGCCACCCGCGCCCAGGCTGAGAAGATACCCCAGTGCCGCCACGAAAAGCACCAACGCAACGATGCTCGTGCGACTCATTTCAGGCCCAAAGTTCGAACGCCGAACTGAGCGATTGATCCGAAAGCCCGAACTCCGGAATTATTGGCGCCACTGCCGATCGGCAGATGCAACCTGGCGCAAAAATTTAAGTTCATTGAGGCATTTGCCCGTCCCTTCTGCGACCGCGCTTAGCGGATCTTCGGCAACATGGACAGGCAAACCAGTTTCCTCGCTCAAAAGTTTATCGAATCCGCGCAAAAGCGCGCCACCGCCGGCCAACACCAGACCTCGATCGACCAAATCGGCCGACAATTCTGGCGGGCAACGTTCCAAGGTAATTCGCACTGAATCGACGATGGTGGAAATCGGTTCCAGCAATGCTTCCCGCACTTCCTGGGAAGTGATTTGCAAAGTTTTCGGCAAGCCCGCCACCAGGTCTCGCCCTTTCACTTCCACACTTGTTTCCTTGTCGGTGGGATAGGCTGAGCCGATTTTGATTTTGATTTCTTCCGCGGTCCGCTCGCCTACCATCAAATTGTAAGCGCGCTTCATATATTGCACGATCGCTTCGTCCAGTTCGTCGCCGGCTACGCGCACGCTGCGGCTGAAAACGATGCCGGAGAGAGAAATCAACGCCACTTCCGTCGTGCCGCCGCCGATGTCGATGATCATGTTACCCGCCGGGTCCTGCACCGGAAGACCAACCCCAATCGCTGCCGCCATCGGTTCCTCGATCAAATAAACCTCGCGTGCACCGGCATGGGTGGCCGATTCGCGAACGGCGCGTTTTTCCACTTCCGTAATGCCGGATGGGACCGCAATCACTACCCGCGGCCGTGCCCGCATGCGTCGGCCGTGCACTTTGGTGATGAAATGCCGGAGCATTGCCTCCGTCACTTCGAAATCCGCAATCACGCCATCTTTCAACGGCCGAACCGCCACGATGTTTGCCGGCGTTCGCCCGAGCATGCGCTTGGCTTCGTCCCCCACCGCCAGCACCTTGTTAGTGCCGGCCTGCACCGCCACCACCGAAGGCTCGCGCAAGACAATTCCCTGGTCCTTGACGTAAACCAGGGTGTTGGCCGTGCCAAGATCGATGCCGATATCGCTGGATAACCAGCCAAAAAGTCCTTCGAACATTTACGCGTAGAATGTTGGAACAGAGCCGCCGCGCGTCAAGGGAAAGCTTGCTGCGGCCAAGCCGCGGAGTAATGGAGTGCCGGAGTAGTGGAGTAATGTATTCTGCCCAATACTCCATTACCCATGCATCGGATTCTGATCGCCCCCTCCATCCTTGCCGCCGATTTTTCCCGATTGGCCGATGAAGTGCGCCGGGTTGAGGAGGCCGGGGCCGATTGGATTCATTGCGACATCATGGACGGGCATTTCGTCGATAACATTTCCTTCGGCCCGGGAATCGTGGCGATCGTTCGCAAGCTCACGAATTTGCCGCTCGACGTCCATCTCATGATTGAGCACGCCGATCATCATCTACCGCGTTTTATCGAGGCCGGAGCAAATTCGATTACGGTCCACGTTGAACCGGAGTCGAAACACGATGTTGCCAAAACCTTGCAGCGAATTCGCAGCGGGGGTTGTCGCGCTGGTCTGACCTTAAATCCGGCCACGCCCTTTGCCCTGCTCGAGCCATTTCTCACCCAGCTCGATCTTCTTCTCATCATGACGGTACAGCCGGGTTTTGGTGGCCAATCGTTCCGCAGCGAACAAATGGAAAAAGTGCGTCTTGCTCGCGATTGGAAGGCGAAAAACAATCCTGCCCTGGATATCGAAGTGGACGGCGGCATTAATCCAGTGACGGCACGCGTATCGGTCGAAAACGGCGCCAACGTCCTCGTCGCAGGCACATCCATCTTCAAATCCAAGGGCTACACCGCCGAGATTCGCGCCTTGCGTGGGAAGTAACGCGCTAGCATCAATCCGTCCGTCTCATTAACACCGGCCTTCAGGCTGGTGACACACGCTCCCCACGAAAGAAGAAACCGTTTAAACGGTTTCTGGCGTGTAACCGCGTGTAACACCCAGCTAAAGCAGGGTGTCAATGAGTCGCGCTTCCTCCCCCGCCACAACCGGCTCGGCTTCGGCGCTCGTTTCCGCCATCACTTCGTCAGTTTGCGTCACCCTAACGACTTCCTCGATCGTGGTACTGCCCTGCGCCACCCGGCGCCAGCCGTCGTGCCGCAACGTTTCCATCCCCTCCGCAATTGCGCACTGCTTCAGCTCGCCGCCATCCCGTTTCTGCATGATCATTTTGCGCAGGGGCTCGGTCACGACGCAGATTTCGTAAATCGCGGCGCGACCTTGATAACCGGTTTGCCGGCACTGATCGCAACCTTTACCGCGCATGAATTTCGTTCCCAGCTCTTTCAGCGGGAATCCGATTTCGCCGAGATATTCTCCCGGATACTCGACTTTCTCGGCGCACTCAGGGCAGATGGTGCGGACGAGCCGCTGCGCAATGAATGATTTCACGACCGACGAGAGCAGGAACGGTTCGACATCCATATCGAGCAAACGCGTAATGCCACCGACGGCATCATTCGTGTGCAGCGTACTAAAGACCAGATGGCCGGTCATCGCGGCGCGAATCGCAATGTCTGCCGTCTCGACGTCGCGAATTTCACCGACCATCACCACGTTCGGATCTTGTCGAAGAATGTGACGTAAACCGCGCGCAAATGTGAAATCGATTTCCGGTTTCACATCCATTTGCAACACGCCGGGCAATTTATACTCGACCGGTTCCTCGATCGTGATGATGCGGCGCGAGACTGAATTGATCGTGCTGAGGAAACAATACAACGATGTTGATTTCCCGCAGCCGGTCGGGCCGGTGAGCAAAATGATCCCATTAGGCTGGGCCAGCAGACGGCGGATGACGGCTTCCTGTCGTTCACTGAGATCGAGGCGTTGAAAGCCGAACTGCTGACCGCCGCGGGCGAGCAAACGCAGGCTGATCGATTCGCCGTTCACCGTCGGGATGGTCGAAACGCGAACGTCGATCTCCTGATTGTTCGCGTGCAAATTCATGCGGCCATCCTGCGGCAAACGTCGCTCGGCGATGTCCATATGCGACATCACTTTCAATCGCGAAATAATTGCGGCGTGAAGTACGCGCAGTTGCGGCGGCACCGCGACTTCGTGCAGAATTCCGTCGATGCGGTAACGAATGCGGATATCGTTCTCGAGCGGCTCGACGTGAATATCGGTCGCACGCTCGGCGATCGCTTCGCGGATAACCTGATTAACGAATTTAACGACGGAGGCTTCGGGATCGTCCGCGTTGATGTCCGTTGCGGTCTCGCCTTCATGCAGGACTTCGAAACCGCGATTGGTCTTGAGAATTTCATCGAACGTTTCCGCGCCCACGCCGTAAAGCGTTTTCATGGCCCGCAATAACTGGGCACGCGGTACCAGCACCCACTCCGCTGGTTTCTTCAAAAGTTGCGTCACCAGCTGGCGGCCGGCCGAATTGAAAAGATCGTAGGTCGCGAGAACAACAGAATTGTCCTTTTCCGCGATCGGCAAAATGTGATGCTGAAAAACAAATCGCGAGGGCAAAATCGACAGTGTTTGCCGATCGATTGTCTTGGCGTCGAGCGTGACGACCGGGACGCGGAAGAAATTTCCAATGGCAGAGAGAAACCGCTGCTCGTCCACCTTGCCGGAATCGAGCACCTGGGTTGTCCAGGAACCGCCGTTGAGATTTTGCGCAAGCTGGGCGGCTTCTTCGCGAGACTCCACGCCGCCAGCGATCAAAAGATCAATAATCGATTTGCTTACCGCCGCGCTCATCTTGATCCCTCCTTGTAGCGGCGGTCTATGACCGCCGAAATTCCCAGGACTCGGCGCTCATAGAGCGCCGCTACAGCGCGCATCAAAAAATCGCAACTCGGCTGGCGGACAGGGGATCTCATTTTAACCCTCGAATTATGCCATTTGGCTGCCGTTTTGCCAGAGCGCGACACTGCTTTTGCTTCGGGGGAGCGGGCGCGCGCCCCAGGCTAGGGCAAATGCAATGCCCGCCGCACCGGGTCGGTTAGCGTGCCGGTCACACGCAGCGAATAATTTTTTTGAAGACGCGCTATCGCGTCGCTCACCTCGTTAGAAAAGACGCCGTTAATCGGGCCGCAATAATAACCGAGCCGGCGCAAATCCCTTTGCAGCGCGGCAACATAAGCCGGCTGCACCATCAATTGCTCGTTCGCCATGAAATAGTAGATCCATCGCCGGGTATATCGCCGGGCAAAATCAGTGTCGCGCACCGTCGGCATTTGATGAAGCAGGCCATGTTCATCGTGCGGCGCTAGCGAATCCTCGGAATGATAAGAAAAGATTTCCTCATCTATGATGAATCCAGAAGCGCCATTACAGGCGAGAAACATCGCGAAAAGAACAATCCCGACTCGTTTCATTAGCGCATTCCTACATCTTTAGCCGATGGGACATCTGGAGGCGGCAGTTGCTTTCCATCGCCCCGTTTTGGACAATCGGGACAATCATCCTGTTCAAGCTCAGGCCCAAAGTGTGAGTGGTCTTCGTACTTCTGCCGCAGCCGATAAAGGTCAAGCTTCGTCAGTGACACTTCTGGACGCATTAAAATGATCAACTCAGCCCGGTCGCGATTTTTTACGGTATTACGAAAAAGCGAACCGACCAACGGCAGTCGACTCAAATATGGAATGCCATTTTTGCTGATCTGATTTTGGTCCATAATCAGGCCACCGAGAACAATTGTGGAGCAGTTGGGCGCGGATACGTTTGTCCGAATGTAGCGAGTCGCGATCGTCGGCACTTGATTGCCGCCGATATTTACACTGCTGCCAGGAACAACACTGTCGATCTTCTGTAAAATATCCAGGGAGACCTCTTTCTCCGAGTTGATGAGCGGCACGACCTCCAGCTGCAACGCAACCTTCTTAAACTCGATGCTGGATTGGACGGAAGCGACGTTGTTGACAACCGCTCCGTTGTTCACGTTGCTCAAAGTGCTTACCGGGACTGGAATCTCTTGCCCGTTTGCAATGATTGCCTTCTTATTGTTGCTGGTGAAAACCGTTGGCCGCGAAATCGTCTTGAATCGACCCGTTGAATCCAACGCGTGCACCACCTCGGCAAGGGTACTGCCTGCAGCGAGATAAATATTAGTACCGCGGGCAGCGTTCGTCGCGAGCTGCGTGAAAGTGATCAGGTTACCGGGATCGAAGATACTCCCCCCACTGGTTATCGGAGTCCCTCCCGGGCTGGGAGCGGGCGAAATGGTGCCGCCACCGGCGAATGGAGGGACGCCGGTGAAGTTCGTCGTGAGCGCGTACTTTTTGTTTGCTCGGACAAAATAATCCACCCCGAACTCTTCGTCGTGGCGAAGGGTTAGCTCACCAATGACCGTGCTCAGCGCGACCTGTGGCGCTTTTACATCCATCTCATCGAGAATTTTTTCTATCTTCACCACCACCTCGCGATTACCCAGAATGATGATAGTGTTTGCGCGCTGGTCGGCGATGATCTTGGAATTGCCAATCGTCACCGCTTTAGGCGCGGTATCGACCGGTTGAGTAGAAAGTTCTTCCGAGATATTCAGGCTGCTGCCCGTGGCCGTGCTGGTTTGCCCGACATTGTACGGATTAGTAACCGTGGGATTGGTCGTGCGCTGCGGCGTCGGTCCTGCTTGCGGCCCCGCGGCTCCGCCGGCGCCACCTTGTTGCTGTTCGCCTGGTTCGGTTAGGGCCTGCACCAGCACCGGCAAAACATCACTAGCGGAAATGTAGCGCAGCGGCCGCGTCACCGGTTTGCCAAACTCCACGTTGGCGTCGAGCTCCGCGATCAGTTTCCGGATAAATGGCATGTTGATCGGCCGAGTGATGACGTGAATGCGGTTCGTCCGCACATCGGGCGCCAGCTTGATTTTACCAACGATAACGGATTCCTCCGAAAGCGCGGTGAGCGTGCCAAGTTCGCCTTCGCCCTGAGCCACGGGCACGACCGGATTAACAACCCCACGCACGCCTCGGCCTGGTCCACCCCCTGGGCCGGCCGGCCGGTTTTGTTCGGCTCCTTTCTCGAAAATGTCTTTTAACATGTCGACCACCTTGGTGGCGTCGGCCCGCTCGAGCTTGATAAATTCACTGGTCACTTCAGCAGGAGCGACATCAATTTGATCGATGATTTTGGCTAACCCGCGAATGACGGTCGAATTTTCGGTTATTAATATGCTCGACGATTTCGGCAGCGGGAGCACCGAAGTATAAGTTTGCGGCGGCGAAAGATACTGCCCGAGCACTTGCTGCAACTCGGCCGGATCGGCATAGCGCAACTTAAAGAGATAGCTGACTACTTGATCGCCCGGAGGAATATCGGCTTGATCCGAAATGATCGGCACGCCTTGTCCGCGCGGATTTTTCCCTGTCCCGATCACCTTCACGATATCAGGATCTTCCGGAACGAGTGAGAACCCGTTCATGAGCAGACTGATCTTAATGATCTGAATCGCTTCTTCGCGGGTCGGATCATTGGTCAGGAAAATATTAACCTTGCCCTGCACGAAATTATCCATGATCACCCGTTTACCGGTGAGCTGCTCATACAGCCGAAGGACATCCTGGACGTCGCTATTCGGAAATTGCAATTTCACCCGATCCTGAGAGCTCGGTGTAGCCGCAGCTGTCCGCGCAGGCGCAGGGGGCGCGGGCGATACTGGGCGCTGTGCAAAAGCCAATACTGCTGAGGTAAGCAGCACAACAATGACGAGGGGGTATCTCAACACCTGCAATATGTAAGAGGAAGCGCTCTCCGGGTCAATACCGCTTAGCTCGGTATATCCACCCTTACCTGGCGCCAGGCAGGAACCCTAAATCCTCCGCTTTTCACCTTTCCAACTTAATAGTAAAGAAATGAAGTGAAGCCACTCCGGTTAGCTTTGGTTCTCGTTCTGGGCGCGGCAATTCTCGAGGCGGCAGATGAGAAATCCGGCAACGCCCCAGTGATTTCGGAAATTCGCGCCGTTTTGCGCGCGCAACAGGAGGCTTGGAACCGCGGCGATATTGACAGTTTCATGAATGGTTACGCCCGCCAAGAAACCACCGTTTTTGTTTCCGGCGATGAAGTGAGGCGCGGCTGGCAAACGGTTCGCGATCGTTATCTCAGCAAATACAATGATCGCGCCAAGATGGGCACGCTTACGTTTTCGGATCTTGAAATCGAACAGCTTGGCCCGGATTCCGCCCTCGCGCTCGGGCACTGGGAGCTAAAACGCGCAAGTGACAACCCGCATGGTCGTTTCACCTTGATCTTCCGCAAAACCTCGGCGGCTGCGCCGCCGTCGTAACTTGCGTTCTGTAGCGGCGGTCTACGATCGCCGAATCGCGATCACTCGGAGTAATATTCCAAATCAAAGATCTCACCACCAAAGGGCCAGTCGTGCCATCGCTTCACCAGTCCGGCCCGCACTGGATTCTCACGGACATAGTGCCACTTCTCTTCGTATGACTCCTCACTTCGCAAGACGTGGTCAAAGAAATCTTTTTGCCAATGCGGCGATGAGATTCCATCAAAGGGCAACCCTTTGACAGCGCATTTTTCAATGATTTCATCCACCCGGGAAGGTCAATCTTTTGATCATCCAGTCCGACGAAATCCATGCGCCGTGGCCCGGGCCTTTTTCAGCGAAGCGGATAAAAGCTTGGTGAACTGATTTTGTTGCCAATATCGCGCTGCGATTATTTGTGCATGTCGTTACAAAATAGATCGGTGTGCGCAAGAATATCCGATCGAGGCGATGTAGCCGCTGCTTGCGGTCGTCGGCGGTCATAGACCGCTGCTACAGAATGCGAAAACTATCGCGAGACGCTTCAAAGTTTCAATTGCCGTAACTTTGTAAGCTTTTTAACCCTTTAACTTATTCAGCAACTTCTCGTGTATCCCATCGAACCCGCCATTGCTGAATACAGTCACGATATCGTTCTTCTTTAATAACGGCACGATGCGCTCAACAATTGCGTTCGCGTTCTCTTCATAAAAGGCTGAACGCCCGGATTGCTTAATCTCTTTCACAACCGCCTCCGGATTCAATCGCTCCGCCTCGGGAATTTGCTCGAGTCTCGCCACCTGGGAGATGAAAACGCCGTCTGCTATTTTCAAGGCTTTAGGCAACTCGTGCTGAAAAACGGCACGTCGGGTTGTGTTGGAACGCGGCTCGAAAATCGCCCATAACCGATGCTTCGGATAACGATGA
>WNGE01022617.1_pt1 | contig 10800 bp, 15 predicted proteins | sample 5400651 | NCBI WGS metagenome assembly WNGE01 (sample SAMN13153370, study PRJNA577476) | soil metagenome | isolation source: 60 cm soil or saprolite under grassland replicate 2 | place: USA:California | collected 2016-06-15
TGAGCGTGTCGCCGACGCGCAGGCGCGAGACGTCTTTCAGGCCGGTGATCACGTAGCCGACCTCGCCTGCCGTGAGCTCGGGGACGGGCCGCATCGTCGGCGACATAAAGCCGAGCTCCTCGGCGTCGAACTGCGTCCCCTGTGCCATCGCGCGCAGCGGCTCGCCCGAGCGGAACGCGCCGTCCACCACGCGCACGAACGCGACCACGCCGCGGTACTGATCGTAGGACGAGTCGAAGACGAGCGCCCGCGGCGAGGCGGCCAGGTCGCCGTTCGGAGCCGCGATCCGCTCGACGACGGCGTCGAGCACCTCGCTGACGCCCTCGCCGGTCTTCGCCGAGATCCGGAGCACGTGGTCCGGCGTGTCGCCGACGAGGGCGGCGATTTCGGCGGCGGTAGCGTCGGCGTCGGCCTGCGGCAGGTCGATCTTGTTCGCGACCGGGACGATCTCGAGGTCGTTCTCGATCGCGAGGTATGCGTTCGCGACCGTCTGCGCCTCGATCCCCTGCGCCGCGTCGACGACGAGCAGCGCGCCCTCGCACGCCTGCAGCGACCGCGAGACCTCGTAGGTGAAATCGACGTGGCCAGGAGTATCGATCAGGTTCAGCTCGTGGCCCTTCCACATCACGCGCACGGCCTGCGCCTTGATCGTGATCCCGCGCTCGCGCTCGAGCTCCATCGAGTCGAGCAGCTGCTCGCGCATCTCCCGGCCGGTCACGGTCTCGGTCAGCTCGAGGATGCGGTCGGCGAGCGTCGACTTGCCGTGGTCGATGTGCGCGATGATCGAGAAGTTGCGAATCTTGCTCTGGTCCATCGCGACGGAGGGTAGCGGCGCCGCTTCGCGTTATCGGCGCGCGATGTAGACGAAGAAGTCGTCGTCCGCGGTCGGCTCGGCGCCGGTGTAGCCGGCCTCGACGCGCACCGACTCGAAGCCAGCCCGCTCGAGCATCAGCAGCAGCTCGTCGCGGAAGTACAGCCGCAGCGACAAGCGATGCTCTTCCGCGGCCACCTCGCCGCCGACGCGCTTCTGCGCGCGGAGGACGAGCTGTGTCGACTGGTCGAGTGGGTCGAACGACAGCACCTGCCCCTGCAACGAATACTCGCTTCCGTCCTCGGCGGAGCGCCACTCGGGCTCAGGCGGCCGCCACGCGCTCGGCAGCTCGTCGCGACCGGGCTTCGTCCAGCGCGGCCACATGTTCGTGTTCGCGTATGGCACCTCGTGGTCGACCAGGAGCATGCCGCCCGGCTCGAGGCACTCGCGCAGCCGGTTGAGCGCCTCTTCGTCCTGCGCCCGCGTGCTGCCGAGGCCGAACGCGCCGCAGACGACGACCGAGCGGTAGCGCCGCGGCGGGTCGAGCTCGTGCAGGGCCTGGACGACAGCGTCGGGTCGTAGCCCTCCCGCCGCGCGCGCTCGCGGCAGAGCTCGACCATGTCGACGGAGACGTCGCACCCGTCGACATCGAGCCCGGCGCGAAGCCAGGGCACGAGCAGCCGGCCCGTGCCGCAGCCCGCGTCGAGGACGGGCTGTGCGTGCTCGACGTGCGCCCTGAAGTAGTCGATCTCGGGGCCGTCCGTGTTGAAGTGCGCCCACCATTCGGCGACGAGCCCGTGGTGCCATGTCTGTGGGATGTTCACGTTCGCTCCTTCGTGTGTCGTCACTCGGCGCAGGGCGGCGCCTGCGGGGCCGCCGGCGAGGGTCACGGCTCGTTCGAGGAGGACTTACACGGCGCCATCATCGGCGGCGCGCGGCGCTGCGTCAATGCGATGATCGGCGCATGCCGGAAGAACCCTACGCGACCGCTCGGATCGCCGATCTCTCGCGGGCGGACGGCTGGTCGCCGATCCGGCGCGAGTTCGACGTGCAGGCGTTCGGAGTGAATGCGTGGACCGCAAGCGAGGCCGGCGCGGCCGTGATCCCGGACCATGACGAAGGCCCCTCGGGGCACGAGGAGCTGTACGTCGTGCTCGCCGGGCATGCGACGTTCACCGTCGCCGGAGACGAGATCGACGCTCCGACCGGAACGCTCGTGTTCGTCCGCGACCCGACGACGAAGCGTGGCGCCGTCGCAGTGGAGGCGGGCACGACGGTGCTGACCGTCGGTGCCCGGCCGGGCGACCCGTACCGCCCGCGCGCGTGGGAGACGAACGTCGACGTGTTGCCGCTGTTCGCGGAGGGCCGATACGAGGAGGCGAAGCGGGCGCTGGTGGACGCGCTCGGGCAGTACGAGGATCAGGGCGTGCTGCTCTACAACCTCGCCTGCGCGGAAGCGCGGCTCGGCAACGCGGATGCGGCGTTCGAGCATCTCGCGGCCGGTCTGAAGGAGCGGCCCGATCTGATCGAGGGCGCGAAGACCGACGCCGACCTCGAATCGCTTCACGCCGACCCGCGCTTCGCCGAGCTCGTCGGCTAGCGGTCGAGCCGCATCAGGCGGTGCGGGCGGCCGTCCTCTTCGACGTCACGCACGTGGTTGAAACCGGCCTTTTCGAACGCGCGCCACGAGCGGCGGTTCGCCTCCTCGACCGTCGCGACCACCGCCTTGGCCGTGACCACGTCGCGGACGAACGCGTCGATGACCTGCGCTCCGAGGCCGCGGCCGATCAGCTCGACCTCTCCGATGAAGAGGTCGACCCCCGCAGCGTCGGGCCCGACCTGGACGATCTCGTCCCACTCGGGATGGTCGGCGACAACGTAGGTCTGGATCATCCCCACGGGGCGGTCGTCGACGACGATCAAGTAGTGGTCGACGAGGCGACGGCCTTCGATCGCGGCCCGCCGCCTCTCGATGGCGACCTCCATCGGGTCGCGCCACCAGTCGGCGACGTGCTCGCGGCGGAGCCACTCCTCGACGAGCGGCAGGTCGCCCTCGGTCAGAGGTGCGAACTCGATCATGCCGCGCGGCGCCGCAGGGAAAACAGCGTCTCGAGCTCGCGGACGCCGAGGACGCGGCAGGCGAGGAGGTAAGCGCCGAGCCCGCCGGCGAGCGCCAGGAGGAGCGCGACGAGCGCCGCGCCGAAGGAGCCGCCGAGCGCGTGGTGGAGTCCAGCCCAGATCCCGTACGACACTCCCGCGAGCGCCGCGCTCGCGATCGTGACGAGCGTGACGGTTCGGGTCGTTTCGCCGAGTTCGATCCGCTCGAGCCTCCGGCGCAGGAGATAAAGGAGCGCGGCGGTGCCGGCGATGTTGACGAGCGAGGTCGAGAGCGGCAGCCCCCAGATCCCGAGCTTGTAGAAGGCGCCATCGAGCGCCGCGTTCAAGCCGAGGTTCCCGAGTGCGACCCACGTGGGGATCCACGGCGACTGCAGAGAGAAAAAGGCGCGGTTCAGCATCAGCATGAAGCCGTTGAACGAGAGGCCGAGCGAGAAGGCGGCCAGGGCAGCGGCAGTCGCGGGTGTTTGGCCGGAGGTGAAGTCGCCGCGCTGGTAGACGACGCGGACGATCGGCTCCGCCAGCACTGCACTGAGGACGCTCGCCGGGGCGAGCAGGAACGCGATCTGGCGGATCCCGCTCGAGACGGTGCGCCGGAATCCGTCCAGGTCGGCACGCGAGGCGAGCCGCGCCAGCGACGGGAAGAGCACCGTCGCGACCGCGACGGAGAACATCCCTTGCGGAAGCATGTACAGGCGGAACGCCGCGTTGATCGCGCTCGGCGCGTGGTTCTTGTCGATCAGCCGCGCGGCGAAGAACGTGTCGACGACGGCGTTGAAGTTGATCAGCCCGAGCCCGATCGTGATCGGGACCATCAGAACCAGCGTCCGGCGGACCGCGGGGTCGCGCCAGTCGATCACGACGTGCAGGCGGCCGTCACGGCCGCGCAGCCAGGGGATCGGGAGCAGGAACTGGATCACCGTCGCGATCAGGATCGAGACGGCATAGACGTAGAGCTCGTGGTCGCGGCCGTGGACGTGCGGGATCCCGATCAGCAGGCCGGCGATGATCGCGACATTCCAGAAGACGGGCGTCAGCGCGGGGACGCTGAAGTGCTCGTAGCTGTTCAGGATCCCGACGACGATCCCGGAGAGTCCGAGTAGGACGACGATCGGGAAGAGGACGCGCGAGAGCCCGACCGCGAGGTGGCCGTAACCGAAGGCTCGCATCACCCACGGCGAGATCAGGATGAAGAGCGCGGTCAGCCCGCCCAGGCCGAGGAGGACGAGCCAGAAGAGGCTGGACGCGACGCGCCACGCACGCTTGCGCTCGCCCTTCTCGAGCAGGTCGCTAAAGACGGGGACGAAGGCCGAGGAGAGCGCGGCGTCGGCGACGAGCGCGCGCAGGGTGTTCGGGATCAGGAACGCGACCTCGAAGGCGTTGATCGCGCCGACCGTGCCGAAGTAGTAGCGCGCGACGATCTCGCGGACGAGGCCGAGGATCCGTGAGAGGCCGGTCGCGAGCGAGAAGATCGCGGTCGAACGGGCGAGCCGGCTGGCGCGGCGCGGCTCGGGGGGTGCGGCGGCCTCCTCGCGGGCGCTCATTCGGGGCGCAGGCGCTTGTGGACGAGAAGTTCCAGGGACTGTCCCTGGGACCTGGCTTTCTGTGGAAAGAAGCTTCCAGGGACTGTCCCTCGCGCGGTCACGGAGTGAGCATAGGGACGGCGCCTGTTGCTACCATCGTCGCGCCCGCAACGCGGGCCTTTTCACGCCTATGCCGAACATCAGACAGCAGGAGAAGCGCGTCCGGACCGCCCAGCGCGAGCGGGCCGAGAACCTTCGCTTCCGCTCGACCGTGAAGACGCTGACGAAGCGGCTGCAGGCCGCGGTCGAGGAGGGCGACGACGCCAAGATCGCCGACGAGCACCGGGCGCTCGTGCGCATGGTCGACAAGGCGGCCTCGAAGGGCGCGCTGCACGCGAACACCGCCGCGCGGAAGAAGGCCCAGGCGGCGCGGCTCATTTCCGGCAGCCCCGCTTCGTAGCGCCGACGACCGGGTACAAGGCGCCTGTGGGGCGTCTCGCGCAGGTGCTCGTTGCCGTCGTACTGTTCGTGGCAGCGATCGTGCTCGGCCTCTGGGGACTCCTCCTCGTCCTTTACCACGGCGAGGGCGGTTCGAGCGACACGTACGTGCTGCTCGCCGGGCAGAAGGTCGCCGCGCAGGTCGTCGGGGCGGTCGCGCTCGCCGTGGCGGTCGCGGCGCTCGGAGTGCTAGCCGTCGTCCTCAGCCGGCGGGGCGTGTGATCGCGACCAACGCACGCTGAAGCTCGAGTTCGTTCGGCAGCCGGCTCTCGCCCTTGAGCGCGAGGTCGAGGTCGGCCAGGCGGACGATTGCGCCGCGCAGCTCCTCGACCGAGAAGTTCCGCGACTGCGCAAACGCCTTCTCGGCCGCGAACGGGTGCATCTTCAGCTCGGCGGCCGCCTCGCGCGGACGGATACCTGCGAGGTCGAAGTTCTGGCACGCCTGGACGCGCCGGACGTGCGCAGCGAGCCGGCCGACGAGCATGTGCACCTCGCCAGAACGCGTCGAGCGTTCGAGGATCGACTCGCAGGCGGCGAGGACCGCGCCGACGTCGCGACGCCCCCAGGCGTCGGTGAGCACGAACGGCGGTACGTCCGCGCGGGCTGCGACGAGCAGCTCGATCTCGGCGGGGCCGATCTGGTCGTGCCCGGCCCACACCGACAGCTTCTCGACCTCGGTCGCGAGCTCTTGCAGGTTGTCGCCGACGAGCTCGACCAGCGCGCGGCATGCCTCCGTGGTCGCCTTGACACCGTGTCGCGCGAACTGCTCGCCCACCCACTTCGGCAGGCCGCTCTTGGCGACGTCATAGGTCAGCACATCGCCCTTGTTCGCGAGCGCCTTCGCGAGCGGCGAGTCCTTGCGTAGGCCCTCGCCGACGAGCGCTCGACCTCGTCGACGAGCACGAGCCGTCCGCTGGTCGCGAACAGGCCCATCGCGTTGCACGCCGCGACCGCGTCCTCAGCCGTCGCGTCGCGGGCCGAGAGCCGCTCGATTGCATCCTCGCCGAAGCGCTCGCGGAGCCGGTGGAGCGCGCGGTCGATCTTCGGCCGGTCGCTGCCGGTGAGCAAGTAGGCGAGCTTCAGCTCCTCTGCCACGCGCGGCAAGCATAGTCAGCTCCTCCGCTGATTCAGGTAGAGCGCCCCGGCTCCGGAGGCCGTGAGCAGCAGCACCGAGATCGCGGCCGGAGTCGACGACACCGTCGCGCCGGGAAGGCGGGCGACTAGACTCGCGCACCCGGCGAGATAGGCGGCCAACCACCCGTTCACCGTCCCGATCACCGCGGCGAAACCGGGCGAGGCGGGCGCGGCGAGTGCGGCTGCGAAAGAGAGGGCGAGCAACGGGGCGACGACCGGCGCGGCGAGGGCGTTCGCCGGCACCGAGTACACCGGAATGCGCCCGAACTGAAGCCAGAGGATCGGCGCAGTTGCCGCACCGCAGGCAAGCGAGACGGCGAGTACCTCGCGAAGGCCGCGCGGCAGCGGATAGCCGGCGAAGAAGTTCTTCGCGTAGGGGACAGCGACGAAGATCGCAGTGACCGCCGCGAACGAGAGCTGAAAGCCGGCGTCGAGCAGGTTGTACGGGCTCCAGGCGAGCAGGACGAGGGCGCCGACGAGCAGGAAGTGCCAGCGGTCGCGCTGGCGCGCCGAGAGCCAGGCCAGTGACCCGAGCGCACCGGCGATCCCGGCGCGAATCACGGACGGCTGCGCGCCCACGGCGAGCACGTAGGATGCGATCCCCGCGAGCGCACCGAGCTCGCCCAGCCAGCGCGGCAGGCGGAGCAACCACGCGAGCCCGAGCACGCCGACGGCGACGAAGATCACGTTCTGGCCGCTGACAGCCAGCAGGTGGTAGAGGCCAGACACTCGGAAGCTCGTTCGCAGCGCCGGCGTCAGCTCTTCGTCCTCGCCGAGCACGATCCCCTCGAGGACCGCGCGCCGTTCCCCTGTGAGCCCGGGCGCGACGTCTCTCGCCAGCCACGCCCGCACGCGGTCGGCGTAGCCGCCGATCCCGCCGCGGTGTCCAACTATCCGCCAGTCGCCGCCGAGGACGACGACGTGGACGCCGTGCCGGCGCAGCCACGTGCGCTCGTCGAAGCCGTGCGAGGCAGGCCGCGGCAGCCGCAGCCGCGCGTGGAGCGCGATGATTGCGCCCTGCGGCGGCGAGCGGCCGACGGGCAGGTCGAGCAGGACCGGCTCGTCGACGGACTGGGCGCCGAACCAGGTCAGCTTCGCCGGGACGCGCAGGTCGAACTCGCCTCCGCGGGCAGGGCCGGTGACAACCGCAACGGCCCTCTCCGCCTCGCCGACGTGCTCGAGGAGCGCGCTCGCATCGAGCGCGTCGAGTCGGGCACTGCCCCACCACCAGCCGCCAAGGAGCAGGGCGACCGAGATCAGCGCAACGCGCGCGAGCGGCTCGGCCGCGAACGCGCACGCGGCCGCGGCGAGCACCGCGAGCGCGAGAACGGCGACGGCGCGTCCGCGCACGGCGTTCGCAGCCGCCAGGCCGAGACACGCCGATGCGGCCAGTACATACGGGTACCTGCGCAGCAGCCAATCCGTCGCGACCTGCCACACGGGCGTCAAGGGGACAGGCTGAAGCCTGTCCCTCGCTGTGGTCACGGCACCACCAGTCCTCGGAGCTGCTCCACCCGCGCAGGCCCGATCCCGGGAACCTCGTCGAGCTCGTCGACGCTGTGGAAGGCGCCGTGTGCCGTGCGGTAGTCGACGATCTTCTGCGCGGTCACCGGGCCGATCCCGGGCAGGGAGTCGAGCTGCTCCACCGTCGCCACGCTCAGCTGCACCGGCCCCGCCGGAGCGGAGCCGTCGCCGCCGGGCACCGGCGCGCCCTGCGCGACCGCTACCTCGACGGGCAGTCGTGCCGGGACGACCAGCTGCTCGCCGTCCGCCACGGGGGCAGCGAGGTTCACGCCGGCGGGGTCGGCCTTCCGCGTCAGCCCGCCGGCGCGCGCGACCGCGTCCGCCACGCGAGACCCGGTCGGCACGCGATAGAGCCCCGGCCGGTGAACGGCGCCGACGACGTAGACCACGAGCCGGGAGGACGCGGAGGCCGCCGCGCCGGGCGAACCGGCCTCCGCGGACCCGACGATCGGCCGCTCGAGCGTGGTGGACGCCGCCTTTCCGTGTAGAAGGAACCGCGCTCCGAGCAACATGACGAGGAGCAGGATCAGGCCGGCCGTCAGCACTCGGCGCCGCGTCAGGACGAGCTCGTACATGTAGCCCAGTGTGGCAACACTCCTGTGACCGGCGAGTGACGGCTACGTGACGAAAGCGCACCAAAACCGACAAAACGCCCAAAGCCGGTCTGTGAGCTGCTTAACACGGCCCGCACACAAACCGGGCACCATGAAGGCATTCACGCGCTCGCAACACTCGCCATCGCCTTGAGCGGCCTCCACGGCACCGTGGTCAAAGGCCCGACCGTTCCGGTCTGCCGCGTCGACGACCCCTGCAGCGCCCCCGCCCAGGTCACGCTGCTCTTCCGCCGCGCCGGCCGCGTCTACCGCACTCGCTCGAGCGCCACCGGCGTCTACCGGATCACGCTCCCGGCCGGCTACTACACAGTCACGACCCTCGAGCGGATCGGTATCACCCGCAACATCCGCCCGATGCGAGTCCACGTCCGCGCCGGCTATCAGGACCGGCTCAACTTCCAGATCGACACGGGAATCCGCTAGGCCTACGCTAGGCGCGTGCCTTCGACGCACGCCTTCGCGCTCTACATCCCGGCCGCGCTGGTCCTGCTCGCGATCCCCGGCCCGGCCGTGCTCTACGTCATCGCGACGAGCGTCGAGGGCGGCCGCCGCGCCGGCCTCCTCTCGGTCGCAGGCATCCACCTCGGCTCGCTCGTCCACGTAGCCGCGGCGTGCGCCGGCCTCTCAGCGCTGATCGTCTCCTCGGCGATCGCCTTCTCGACAGTGAAATACGTCGGGGCTGCCTACCTCGTCTACGTCGGGATCAGGAGGTGGCTCGAGAAGGACGAGGCTCCCGACCTTCCGGCCCGGCCGCCTCGCAGCGGCCGCCGCGTCTTCGGCCAGGGCGTTGTCGTCAACGTCCTGAACCCGAAGACCGCGCTCTTCTTCCTCGCCTTCCTCCCGCAGTTCGTCGACCGCGATCGAACCGTGTGGACGCAGATCGCCGTGCTCGGGCTCTGCTGGGTCGCGCTGGGCCTCCTCTCCGACGGTATGTACGCGCTTGCCGGCGGCACGATCGGCTCGTACATCCGCCGGCGCCGTAAGGCGGTTCGAATCGCATCGGGCGGGATCTTCGTCGGCCTGGGCGCGGCCGCCGCCTCGAGCTAGCCGTGGACACCAACATCACGCTCGTCCTCGCCGACCAGAACTCGGAGCTCGCGGCCGCCCACGACGAGCTGTACCCGGAACGCGTTGACGAGCACATCCCACTCTCGATCACGCTCCTCTATCCCTGGGTCCCCGTCGATTCGGTGAGCGGCGCCGATCTCGAGCGTCTGCGCGCGTTTTTCGCCGCGCGCCCTGCGTTCGAGTTCGAGCTCGCCCGCGTCGCCGAGTTTCCGGGCGCCGTCGTCTACGCCGTGCCGGTGCCGGGGGAAGAGCTGTGTGCGACGATGCGCGCCCTCTGGGCGGAGTTCCCGGAGTATCCGCCCTACGGCGAGCCCGGGAACGACCCGCCGCCACACGCGACGCTCGCGCGCCTCAACGTGCCGCCACCGCGGACGCTCGAGGGCGTGCGCGACCGCGTCGCAAGCCTGCTCCCTGCGCGCTTCGTCGCGCGCGAGGCAACGCTCATGGAGGAGCACGAGCAGAACCGCTGGCAGGTTCGAGAAACGCTGCCGTTCGGTACACCTGCCTCATGAGCTATACGAAGGTCAACCTCCGCCAAGTCGAGAACTCAGCCCCGAAGTTCGACATGCCGTCCGAGATGGAGACGCGGTTTGCGCGCCGCCCGCTCGACGGCGAGTCCCTCGGCCTCAGCCTCTTCACCCTGCAGCCCGGCTTCCGCATCCCCTTCGGCCACAAGCACGCGAACCAGGAAGAGGTGTACGTCGTCGTCCGCGGCTCTGCGCGCGTCAAGGTCGACGACGAGGTCGTCGACCTCGGCGAATGGGATGCGATCCGCTTCGGCAAGGACACGGTGCGGAACATGGAAGCCGGCCCCAAGGGCTGTGAGTACCTCGCGTTCGGCGCAGGCGACGACCCGCTCGACGCCGAGATGGCACCGGGCTGGTGGAGCGACTAGGCCGGCGCAACCTCCGTCGTACAGAACGCACACCGCTGCGCCGCCTTCGGGATGTCGCTCAGGCACTCAGGGCACGGCCGCACTTCCGCTTCCGCCGGGGGCTCGGTCTTCCACTTCGCCAGCAGGTGGTTGACCGGCTTTACGACGAAGAAGAACACGGCAGCCGCGACCGACAGGAACGTCAGCACTGCGTTGATGAAGTGGCCGTAGAGGAAGCGGCTCTTGTGGATCGTGAACGAGAGCGACGAGAAGTCGTGCTTGCCGAAGATCGCCGCGACGATCGGCGTCAGCAGGTCGGTGACGAGCGCGTTGACGAGCGCGCCAAACGCGACGCCGACCACGATCGCAACCGCGAGGTCGACCAGGTTGCCGCGCACGAGGAACGTGCGGAACTCCTTCAAGAGAGACTGCATGTCGGGGCTCCTTTCCGAGAGAGCGACGCTAATTCCTCAGGACACCCACCGCTCGTCGAGCAGCTTCTGCTCCGGTCACGCGGTGGGTCAGCTCCCGGAAAACGACGGCCGCCGCTTCTCGCGGAACGCGGCGAAGCCCTCGCGCATGTCGGCGGTCGGGACGAGCCGGAGGAGCGCCTCGGTCTCGCGCGCCATCGCCTGCTCG
>WNGE01012234.1_pt1 | contig 10799 bp, 10 predicted proteins | sample 5400651 | NCBI WGS metagenome assembly WNGE01 (sample SAMN13153370, study PRJNA577476) | soil metagenome | isolation source: 60 cm soil or saprolite under grassland replicate 2 | place: USA:California | collected 2016-06-15
CCGTGCTGATTGGCGATCCGGGGGTAGGAAAGACCGCCATCGTCGAAGGACTGGCCCAGCGCATCGTCAGCGGTGATGTGCCGGAGAGCCTCAAGAACAAGCGGCTCATTGCTTTGGATATGGGCGCGCTCATTGCCGGAGCCAAATACCGCGGAGAATTCGAAGAGCGGCTCAAAGCCGTGCTCAAAGAGGTCCAGGAATCCCAGGGCGAAATCATTCTTTTCATCGACGAGCTGCATACGGTGGTGGGGGCGGGTGCCGCTGAAGGCGCCATGGATGCCTCCAACCTGCTGAAACCGATGCTGGCGCGCGGCGAGCTGCGCTGTGTCGGCGCCACGACCTTGGATGAATACCGCAAGCACGTCGAGAAAGACCGGGCGCTGGAGCGCCGCTTCCAGCCCGTGTTCGTCGATCAACCGAGCGTCGAGGACACGATTTCGATCCTGCGCGGCCTGCGCGAGCGCTACGAGGTCCATCACGGCGTGCGCATCAAAGACGCGGCGCTGGTCACCGCCGCTGTGCTCTCCCATCGTTACATCACCGACCGGTTCTTGCCGGATAAGGCCATCGACCTCGTTGATGAGGCGGCCGCCAAGCTGCGCACCGAGATCGAGTCGATGCCGACGGAACTCGATGAAGTCTCGCGCCGCGTCATGCAACTGGAAATTGAACGGGAGGCGTTACGCAAGGAGAGCGACGCGGCCTCAAAGGACAGGCTGGCCAAGTTGGAAAAAGAGCTGGCGGACTTGAAGGCGCAGCAACAGCAACTTCGAGCGCGCTGGGATATGGAGAAACAAGCCGTCGCTCGCCTGCGCAGCCTCAAAGAGGAGATCGAAAAGACCAAGTTGGAAATCGAGCAAGCCCAGCGGGAATATGATCTCAACCGCGCGGCGGAGCTCAAATACGGCAAGCTGGCGCAGCTCGAACGCCAATTGGCCGACGAGGAGAAGCGGCTTCGCGAGCAGGGCAACATGCAGTTGATCAAGGAAGAAGTCGACGAGGATGATATCGCGGCCGTCGTGTCCCGCTGGACGGGCATTCCGGTCTCGAGACTGCTCGAAGGCGAGAAGGAAAAACTGCTCCGTCTGGCGGAGCATCTGCACAAGCGCGTTGTCGGCCAGGACGAAGCGGTCGACGCTGTTGCCGACGCGGTGATCCGCGCCCGCTCAGGACTCAAAGATCCCAACCGCCCCATCGGCTCGTTTATATTTCTCGGTCCCACAGGAGTCGGAAAGACAGAACTGGCGCGCGCCTTGGCGGAGTTCATGTTCGATGACGAGAAAAACATGATCCGCGTCGACATGTCCGAATACCAGGAAAGGCATACGGTGGCGCGTCTGATCGGCGCTCCGCCGGGGTACATCGGCTACGACGAAGGCGGCCAACTCACCGAGGCGGTGCGGCGGCGGCCCTATTCGGTGATTTTGTTCGACGAGATCGAGAAAGCGCATACCGACGTCTTTAACCTATTACTTCAGATCCTCGATGACGGGCGGCTCACCGATGGGCATGGGCGCACGGTGGATTTCAAAAACACCGTCGTGATCATGACTTCCAACGTCGGCAGCCAGCTGATTCTAGCCTATCGTGGCGGCGACGATCCTGAATCCTATGAGCAGATGAAGAGCGAGGTGCTCGATGTGCTGCGCCGGCAGTTCCGGCCGGAGTTTCTCAATCGGGTCGACGAGATCGTGGTCTTCCACAGTCTCTCGCGGGAGCACTTGAAGCAGATTGTCGAGATTCAGCTCGAGCGGCTGCGGGCTCGCCTAGAGGAGCGGCACATCACGCTCGAGCTCACGGAACGGGCGCGCGAGCACCTGGCCGCAGTCGGTTACGATCCGAGCTACGGCGCCCGGCCTTTGAAACGGGCGATCCAGAAGGAGCTCGAGACTCCTTTAGGCCGGCTGTTACTTAAGGGTGAAATCAAAGACGGGCAGACGGTGGCCGTGGACTACGACCGCGCGAGTCGCGGACTAAAATTCAGCGTCAAGACCCGGACAGATGCAAAGCGAGAAGAAGAAAGCGGTTCGAGAAAGAGCGCCTCGGCGGCGTAAATCTAAAGAAAGAGAGGTATCAGGCCATTTTTCCTATACGCGATACCATTCCTTCCAAAAATACCCCCTTCGTGGTCTTTGTTTTCGAGCTCATGATGCCCGAGCCGGTGCTTCAGGAGTTCTTCTATTATTTTGGCATCGTCCCGGCGCGTTACACAGACAATCTGAGAGCCGAAAACCGCTTGCCAACGCAAGCCGACGGCGCCGCTCGCTCTGAGTTCGAGCGTGCGGCGCGATCTGGAACACTTCGCGCGCCACCGACCACTACGCCACCCAAGCCAGCCGAAGCAACATTGGGATTTTCATCAACTAGAAAGACGATAGACAACTCGCCGGGCTGGCGATATAGCTCCGATCAGAAAAAAAGGTTGTTTAAATTTCCTATACGTATTTCCTATACGTTCTATAAAGCTCAATACAGTCTTATATTCTTTCGATGAAGAAAGGAAAACAAATCATGAGTACTTCAGGAACATTTCTTAGCGATATCAAGGAAATTCGTCGCCGGGCTCGGCAACATCTGAGCGAAGGCGCGGTCACGCAGAACTATGAGGGTAAAGTAGAGGACACCATCGCTTTACTGAATCACGCAGTGGCCACCGAAATTGTATGCATCCTGCGCTATAAATTCCATGCCGTTTGCGCCACCGGCCTAGCCAGCGAGGCGGTCAAGGCGGAGTTTGCGCAGCACGCCAAGGAGGAAGAGCAGCATCTGGACCTGCTGGCCGAGCGGATCAATCAACTCGGCGGTAAGCCAAACCTCAACCCTGACGGTGTCATCTCCCGCGCGGCCTCGGAGTATGTCGAGGGTGAGAACCTGGTCGACATGATCAAAGAAAATCTGGTTGCCGAGCGCATCGCCATCGAGACATACCGGGATATGGTGCGCCATTTCGGCAACAAGGATGTGACCACGCGCGTGCTGCTCGAGCGGATTCTGGCGCAGGAGGAAGAGCACGCGAACGACATGCACGACCTGCTCGTCACTCATGAGGGCCGGCCGATGCTCGAAAAGTAGAGTGCCGCCCGAGAATGCGTTCCGAGACAGTCAGCGGAGAAATCCAATAAACCTTGTTTGCAGCTGGAAGTAGCCTAAAGAGAACTGGTAAAAGCCAAGCTCGTTGACTGGTTGGTTAAATGCCTGCTCCTTTTAATAGTTCGGCTTTATACCATGAACGTAATAGCACTTACCCAGTTTGCGTTTCTCACACTTGGAATTGTGTTTCTCAAGATCATGATTCAAGCAAATAGCGATTACCAGGTTTCTAGATATCTTCAGACTCTCAACCGTATTGCTTTGTGGCTTTTCGCAATCCCAATCGTCTGGATTGCTTTTGCGTTTCTTTGTTCGCGCATCAACAGAGCGCCACTTATACCACGCGTTGCATATGGGGTCGGCATTGTCGTAGCTGTTCTTTGCTTTCTGTTTCTCGCCACGGTCACGCTGTTGCCATCCTTATGATTGCATTTCGCATAAACGGGCGATGCAGAACTGATGCGGAACCAGTGAGTAAACTGACCATTAACGGGAAATACCGAGGCGCCGACGCTTGTCAGGGCGATTTCAGACTTCACCACTGCCCGTAGGATTTCCCAGGTCAGGGTATTTGGTGTCAGGCATTCGTCGTATTGACTTATTGGCACCGTCTCTTGTAGTGTGCGGCGATGCCGCGAAAGCCAAGGAGATAGCCCACCGTCTCGCGAGCGGCATCTGGACGCATGATTTCCCAATCACTGTGGAAACCGCTAAAAAATTGATCGGCCTGCCAATCAGCACCGAAATCCCGGGAGAGGTTTTTCTGGTGACGAGTTTGTATCCGCAAGCACAACAGAGCCAGCCTTCAGTCTTTTATCTCCCGGGACCGCGGTACAAGAAAGGTGAACCTGCGGGCCAAGAAGCTGCATTGCGGTAAGCTTGCGGAGCTGCAAACAAACCGGAGGCCGGCTGAAAAATGCCGTGATTCGCATCGCCTCCGGCAAGATGAGCAAAGCGGACTTCGCCGCGCTCCTAAGAAAATTGCCTCAACCCGATTAATGAGACTGCATCCCATCCACTTTGTGGCTTGGTGTTAGAACCCTGTCTTGTCGCTCCTTAGGGATTCAGGAGGTTTCACGGGTTCCTTGATGCGGCTCGCTTCTGGTAATTCCAGATACCGTCGCGTTGTGGTTCGCGGCCGTTCAGGACATCCTTGAAATGCGGCTGCTCATAAAGCGGTGTGCGATTCAGCATCTCGTCGAGGAGATCGTCGCTTAGATAGGAATAACCCTTGCCCTCCGCGCAATACGCGAGGTAATTCATTTGTGCCTGCTCTTCCAGCTGAGCCATGCCCATTACCGCTTCTGAGAGACTGCTTCCCGTCGTTACGGCGCCATGGCCACGAAGCAGTATGGCTCGGCTATCGCCCAGCAGATTTGCGACCTCCATGCCCTCAGCGTCGCTCTGGATTGTCTTGACGTGGGGGTAAATAGGGAGCGCATGACGCACGAGCTGCGCGCCTTCTTGACGCATCGGCCTAAGAGAGCCCGTGAGGACACTCATGAGGATGGTGTAGCGCGGGTGGATATGCACGACGGCCCGGACCTGCGGGTGCGTCTTGTAGATGCAGGCGTGGATCTTCACTTCGGAGCACTGTGTCAGTCCCGCTCGCCCCGCGATGAGGAATCCCTCGGTGTCGCACATGACCATGTCGTCCGGCTCCATGATCGCCAGGGCGTCGAACTCATACTCGCGGCCCTTGACGAAGAAATGATTAGGCTCTGAGGGGACACGCATACTGGCGTGTCCGAGGGCCGCCGTCACCCCGGTCGCGAGTCCAAGATTGGCGAGCACGCGATTCGCAGTCGCGACCTCGCGCTTTACGTCTTCGAGATCTGAGATCATTTTCTACTCCTCCTTCTGCTACGTCTTCTGTCTTCTATACCCGATAACTGTGCCAATTTGGATTTAAAATCGAATGGAAAATCCAAAACCTGTCCTCGCCTTTCGAGCTGCTTGTCTTGCGCGCCGTAACTACATAGGTTACAGTTACTTTAGTGATCCGCGGCTTCAAGCACAAGGGACTGGAGAAGTTTTTTTCGACAGGGAGCAAGGCCGGGATCCAAGCCCAACACGCTGAACGGTTGCGGGTGCTTCTCGGTCGACTCAATGTGTCCGTAGCCCCAGAAGATATGAACCTACCGGGATTGAGTCTTCATCAGCTTAAAGGGAATCGTAAGGGTACCTGGGCAGTGAAGGTTAGTGGAAACTGGAGAGTTACATTTGTATTTGTCGGGAAAGATGCCGATGCCGTCGATTACGAAGATTATCACTGAGGTGCACTATGCGCATGCATAACCCTCCCCACCCTGGGGAAGTCTTGAAGACTTTGTGTTTGGAACCGCTAGACCTAAGCGTCACCGAGGCAGCAAAGGCGCTGGATGTGAGCCGCAAAACCTTATCGGCGATTCTGAATGGTCGCGCCGGCATTAGCCCTGAGATGGCGGTGCGATTGTCGATCGCCTTTGGTACCTCGGCGGAGAGCTGGCTCAGTCAGCAGGTACAATACGACCTTTGGCACGCCGAGCAGCGCCGCAAAAAGCTCCGTGTTCGAAAGATCGCGGCTTAGCAAACCTCCAACTATTTGATCCCCATCTCACTCTGCGCCTCTCTGAAAAGCGAGAGGTCGGCGACTTCGGTGAGAGCAATGTCACGGTTAATCTTCAAGGTTTGTTTTCTCTCTTCAATCATTACGCGCAGTCCTTTTTCGCAGACGCTTGGATCCTCGTTGTAGACCTTGGCCACGCCTTCGTAGGTAGCCGTCGCGACTTCTCTATTGACCTTCAGCCACTCCATTATGAACTGGATGGTCCCGTCACGATTGCCCCGAATATAGCGGTTGGCTTTGATGCCGGCTTTGATCACGCGCTTGATTTCATCGGGCTTCTCTTGGATTTTTTTCACACCGGTTACCAAACCCGTCTCGGGGAAGATGAGGATGTCCTCAGCCCTGGCAAGAATATTGAACCCCTTCTTCTTCGCCTCGGAATCCAAGGGGGGAGCCAGTATGGCTGCATCGATCAGGCCCTGGGTGAGCCTGATAAAGCGCGCCTCAACTGCGCCAACGGCGATGAACTTGATATCCTTATCGGGGTCAAGGCCGAAGTGTTTGGCTATAACCCGCGCGCCAAAAATGGATAGACCACCAAACGTGGAAATTCCGACCGTCTTGCCTTTGAGCTCTTGGACTGATTTGACCTCGGGCCGCGCAACCAGAGCGAATACTGGAGCCGGCACGAAACAGGCTACCACCTTGACAGGTAATCCTATTAGCGGACCTCCAAGAGCCATCCCGGTACCGTAATCCAGATCTCCACTGCTCAACGCCGCAGCACTCGCTCCGCCCGTGACGCGGATTATCTCGGTCTCGATTCCCTCTTCTTTGAGGAAGCCTCTTTTGTGCGCCAGAGGGAAAGTCATGAACTGGCCGCTCAAGTTGGAGATACTGATTCTAATCTTGTCCGCCGCATCGACCGAGGTCTGGAGAACAAATACAATGATTAAAGCTGCAAGAATCATTTTCATTTCTGGCTCCGTCCTCCGAAATCAAAATTCTTTTCTCACCTGATCCCTAACTTCTCACGCCTCACGGCTATCCGATTACTCTATCCGCCCTCGCCAAGATCTTCGGCGGAATTGTCAGGACCTATCTGCTTACCGGTTTGGATTGATAAACTCTGGTTGCAGGCTGCTCAAAAAGACTCAGAGGCGAGGCGCGTGAAGATCGATGAGCGGAGGCGTCCTCTTCTTGTACGTTGATGCGATATCAGTCGAGCGCAACGAAGCATATGAGTCTTTTTCAGCAGCCTGCCATGCTGGCCCTCACCGCTTCCTGCCCTTGTATAGATCATCGATGAAACCGCTTTCGTCCAGCTCCTTGATAAACCGCATATCGGCAAAGCCCTCAGGCTTCGCGGCTTTCGCTTTTGGGTCCGTCTCCGCGAGCGGTTCGAGAATTTTTTTGATCCCCTCTAGGCTTGGATATTGTTTTTGGGGAAGTTTGTCGTCAGTGCTGGCGTCATCATAGGATCTTTCCAGGATCTCCTTGTCCTGCAAAGCGAGGTATTTCGCCAGTACTCTGATGCCGGTCTCCCGGTCAGTCTTGATGCGGTGGACGGCTTCGATCTGCGATCTAACATACCTCCTGACGACCTCAGGATTGTCCCGAATGAACGCGCGGGTGGTAGCCACGCCGACGCCTTGATAGGGCAGGCGCACGCTCACGAGATTATAAAAGCCCGCTTTCTCGGCCCTGAAGTTGTCCGGTGAGTTGAGCATGGCTGCCTGAACCTTTCCCGTCGCCAAGGCGCTCAGGCGCTCCGGGATCGTACCGATCTGCACGATTGTGACATCCTTCAATGGATTCAGTCCGAGCCTTTGTAGCGCGATGCGAGAGAGAAAATCGGCCTGGCCGCCAAACGTGGCGATGGCAACCGAGCCACCTTTGAGCTGCTCGGCGGTTTTAATCTCGGGACGACTCATGAGCCAATACTCCGAGACCACGTTGCCCCCGGCAATCATCACCGCATCGGCGCCCTTGAGACCGGCGCTCACGATCGGCGGGCCAGTCACCTGACCTATCGGCGTTTCCCGTGCTACCAGGGCCATGGCCGTTATGGTCCCTCCTCTGAAATAAACGATCTGTACGTCAAGACCATTCTTGCGAAATATCCCGGCGTCTTTGGCCACCCAAGCCGGAAGACCACTGCCGCTGAGTGTATTGCTGCCTATGGTCAGTTTGGTTAACTGCGCCAAAGCGACGCCGCAAAGCGAAAGCGACGTAAACAAGCTAACTGCGAAAAATGGTGCCTTCATTGGACCCTCCTTGTTAATCTAAAATCCAAGACTTGTCCTGAGCAAATACTCAGGATCTTACAGTAATTTTAAAAATTGCCCGACGTTTTTCACTTGATCACTTTCTCCGCCCGCATCAACACCACTGGCGGAATCGTCAAGCCAAGCGCCGTGGCGGTCGTCAAATTGAGTTGGACAATTGCAAGTCGTTGCATTACAATGCAATGCAAAGGGAGACACCTGTATGGAACGTCAATTAACGATGCGATTGCCAGCGGAGCTTGCCACCAAATTAGAGCGGTCAGCCAAACGGCTAAAACGCAAGCGTTCGGAAGTGGTACGCGAGGCTTTGGAACAATATCTGGACACCCAGCCGGAAGTGCGCCCCATCGAGCGCGTACGCGATCTTCTCGGCAGTGTTGCCAGCGGCCGGCCCGACTTGGGCCAGCGCCATCGCGAGTACTTGACCCGCCGGTTGCGCCGTGGCCGTTGAGCTCCTGCTGGATACAGGAGCCTTTGTGGCGCTCGTGGATCGAGACGAGAAGCTGCACGATGACTGCGTCGCCGCGTTGGAAAAATGGACCGGCCCCGTCGTCACGACGGAAGCGGTATTGACCGAAACGCTTTATTTGATTGGACCGGGCTGGCGCGCGCAAAAAGCTTGTCTTGAATTTATCCTCAGAGGCGCCTTTCAATTGGTGCCTTCCTCGACCAAAAGTCTTCAAAGAGTTGCGGTCCTGATGGAGAAATACCGCAATGTCCCGATGGATTTCGCGGACGCGACTTTGGCTGTTTTGGCGGAAGAGCTTGAAACCGAATGGGTGTTCACATTGGACCGCCGCGGATTTTCCGTCTACAGAATGCATCGAAACCGCGCTTTCCAGATCATCCCCTAATCCGGAATAACTATCCATTTCCTTTTCCCTTGCCTCGCGGGCTTTTCACCTAACCCTTCACCGTTCACGGCTATGGAATCACTCACGCCTCACCGAATTACTTTGTCCGCGCGCGCCAGCACGTTCGGCGGAATCGTCAGGCCGATCTGCTTGGCCGTCTTGAGATTGATGATGAACTCAAACTTCGTCGGTTGCTCTACCGGCAGATCAGCAGGCTTGGCGCCTTTCAGGACCTTGTCAACGTAAGTTGCGGCGCGCCGGTCCAAGTCGGCAGTGTTCACGCCGTAGGTCATAAGCCCTCCGTCTTCCACATATTGCCGGCTCTGGTATATCACTGGGATCCGGCTCTTTACCGCGAGCTCTGTAATCTCTGTTCGGTGACCAGCGGCGATGAGGCCCGCCACCAGGTAAAGGACTGCCTCAGCCCGCCCCTTGCTTGCGGCTCGGAATGCAGTTTCAATATCCCTAGGATCTCGCACTTCTAGATATTGAAGCTTAACTCCGAACGCCTCGGCGGCGAGCTCCACCTCTCTTAACATTTGTGCGTTGCCCGGGTTGGTTGAAGTCCCGAAGACGGCCACGCGTGAGAGCCTAGGAACGATCTCCTTTAAAAGCTCCAGCTGTTTTCCGCTTAGCTCCGGTGCGAGGGTGGACAGTCCAGTAATGTTGCCGCCAGGCCGCGCAAGGCTGGCGACGAATCCATTGCCAACAGGATCGGTGTCAAACGCCATGACAATGGGAATCGTAGTCGTCGCTTCCTTGGCCGCACGGGTTACTGTCGGACCAGTCGTGACGATCACGTCTACCTTGAGACGCACTAGCTCGGCCGCGAGCGCGGGGGCTCGATCGATCTTTCCCTGCATATATCGGTACTCGATGGCGATGTTCTGTCCTTCTATGTAGCCAAGGTCGCGCAGAGCGAGCCGAATTGCCTCGGCAAGGGTGGACTCACGAGCTGGGTCGAGCGCCGATAGATATCCTATCCGAAGGACCTTCTTTGCCTGCTGGGCCGTGGCCATTCCCACACACCCCAGAAGTATCGCTATGATAACCATAAGCCTAAACATCTTTTTCAGTTCCTCCCCGATTATCAGTTCGCTGCCGTGGTGAATTTGACAGGACTCGACCCTCTGTATAAACTTCAGGTCAAGTATTTCGGTCAATTTACCGAGGTTGTCCATGGCAAAAAGCATCAAAGCCCTCTACGAAAACGGCGTGTTTAAGCCCCTCACCAAAGTGCGACTCAAAAACAGACAAAGAGTTAAGTTGACCGTGGTAGAGAGTAAGCAGTCGTCCAAGCGGCTCGCTAAATCGACGGCCAAGCGCCGCCCTGCATCGCGTCGAATAGTTGTTGCCGTTCATCCCGCCTATCGAATCGTCGGCCTGTTTAAGAGTGGGCTTCATGACCTCTCCGAAAATCACGACAAGTACCTTTATCAATAGCTTTGAAAGTATTTCTGGATACGGGTGCATTCCTTGCCTTGGCTGACGAGGACGACCAGTACCATTCCGCTGCTACACCGGTTTATACGGAGCTACTTCAAACCAAAGCTCAGCTCTTTACCTCCAATTTCATTCTCTCCGAGACCTACACACTGATTCGCTTCAAAGTCGGTCACCAAGCGGCCATTGAATTCATAAAGCCTCTCGACCAAACCGGCATCAAGGTTCTTCGTGTTAGCGAAGCGATTGAACAAACGGCCAAGGCGATTTTCGTTAGATACAAAGACAAAGATTTTAGCTTCGTTGACTGCACCAGCTTTGCTTTGATCGACCATCATAGACTGGACCATGCTTTCGCCTTCGATGGCCACTTTCACCAATTTCGTTTCAAAAGGACTGTCGTTGTGCTGCCGACTGAACGCTTCTAAAACTGATTACCTTTACTTCTCTGCCCCAATCTCTGTCCAAGTCTTTTTTGCTTCAGTTCAAATTCACTAGTTATTTTCATCGCCTCACGGCTCCGGCCTCACCGAATCACCCTGTCCGCCCGCGCCAACACGTCCGGCGCGAATCGCC
>WNGE01008667.1_pt1 | contig 10798 bp, 10 predicted proteins | sample 5400651 | NCBI WGS metagenome assembly WNGE01 (sample SAMN13153370, study PRJNA577476) | soil metagenome | isolation source: 60 cm soil or saprolite under grassland replicate 2 | place: USA:California | collected 2016-06-15
AGCGGCCGGCGCCCGTCGGCGCCCGCCTCCGCCCCGGCCGCGGACGGTGCCACCCACACCCATCTGCGGTACGACCAGAACCTGAAAAGGGTGCCGAGCGCGATCCCGATGATCAGCGCGACGTTGTAGGACAGCTTGTCGGTCAGGCTGAGCAGGTAATAGGTGACGCCGATGCAGGCGAGCTGGATCGCCAGCCCGACGCCGTTCAGCACGAAGAACAGCGCATACTCGCGGGGCACGGTACTGCCTTCGCGGTGGCGGAAGGTCCAGTACCGGTTCCCGGCGTAGGAAACGAACGTGGCCACGACCGTGGCGATGACGTTGGAGGTGAGCGGGCCCAGCCCGACCTGGAAGTGGAGCAGGTTGGTGCCGACGGTGGTGACGACGAACGCGATGGCGCCGACCACGCCGAACTTGGCAGCCTCGTGAATCAGGCGCTGGAACCGCTGGTACAGCCCGCGGACAACAGTCACCAGGCGCTCATCCTCTCGCGTGTCGTCACCAGAGTCGTCAACGTGACCCTTGAGACAGTACCCCCATCCACGGTGGGATCGGGACCAAGGGAAACCCTAGGGTGAGTAATCCCAGGACGGCGGAAATCCGGTAGGGAATGTCCGGCTCGCCCGGTAGCCTCACGTGAGTGCCTGCCCTTGAACCGCTGATCCATGCCCGTGGCCTGGTCAAGCGGTTCGGCAGTTTCACGGCGGTGGACGGGATCGACCTCGATCTGCAGCGCGGCGAGGCGTTCGGCTTCCTCGGGCCCAACGGCGCCGGCAAGTCGTCCACCATGCGGATGATCGGCTGTGTGTCCCCGCCGAGCGCGGGAGAGCTGTCCATCCTGGGCCTGGACCCGCTGACGGACGGCAGGGAGATCCGTTCCCGGCTCGGCGTGGTGCCGCAGGAGGACACCCTCGACTCGGAGCTGACCGTCCGCGAGAACCTGCTCATCTACGGGCGGTATTTCGGCCTGCCCCGGGACGTGATCCGGGAGCGGACCGCCCGCCTGCTCGACTTCGTCGAGCTCAGCGACCGGGCCGACGACCAGGTCGAGCCCCTGTCGGGTGGCATGAAGCGGCGGCTCACCATCGCCCGGTCGCTGATCAACGAGCCGGACGTCCTGCTGCTCGACGAGCCGACCACCGGGCTCGACCCGCAGGCCCGGCACGTGGTCTGGGACCGGCTGTTCCGGCTCAAGCAGCAGGGGGTCACGCTCGTCCTGACCACCCACTACATGGACGAGGCCGAACAGCTGTGCGACCGGCTGGTGGTGATGGACGCGGGGAAGATCGCGGCCGAGGGCTCGCCACGGGAACTGATCGAGCGGTACTCCACACCGGAGGTGCTGGAGCTGCGGTTCGACCCGGCCGATCACCAGCAGGCCGCCGAGAAGCTGGCGGGCGTGCCCGCGCAGCGCCGGGAGGTGCTCGCCGACCGGGTCCTGCTCTACGTCGACGACGGTGACGCCGCCCTCGCGGTGGTGCACAGGTACGGCCTGGAGCCGCTGACCTCGCTGGTCCGCCGCAGCACGCTCGAGGACGTGTTCCTGCACCTGACCGGCCGCCAGCTGGGGGAATGATGGCGGATACCGTGACGCAGGCGCCAGCCGCGGCGCCGGGCGGCCTGCTCCCGTCCCGCTGGTCGCTTGCCGTGCGGCAGCTGCGGTTCTGGCTGACCAACTACCGGCGCACCTGGCGCGGCTCTATCTACAGCAGCGTGCTGAACCCGCTGCTCTTCCTCGGAGCCATGGGCCTGGGCCTGGGCAGCCTGGTGAACCAGCACGGCAGCGCCCGGCTGGGCGGCGTGAGCTACCTGGCCTTCCTTGCCCCGGGCCTGCTGGCCGCCGCCGCCATGGAGACCGGGGTGGGCGAGGCGACATACCCGGTGTACGGGTCGGTCAAGTGGAACAAGACCTACCAGGCCGCGGTGGCCTCGCCGCTGAGCCCGGCGGACATCTTCCACGGCCACGTGCTGTTCGTCACCCTGCGGCTCGCCATGAACTGCACGGTGTTCCTGGCCGTGGCCAGCGCGTTCGGCGCGATCCGCTCCCCGTGGATGCTCGCGGCGCTGCCGGTGGCGGTGCTCACCGGCCTGGCGTTCGCCACCCCGATCGAGGCGTGGGCGGTGACCCGCACCAGGGACAGCTCGTTCGCCATGATCTTCCGGTTCGGCATGATCCCGTTGTTCCTGTTCTCGGGCACGTTCTTCCCGATCACGCAGCTTCCGGCCTGGTTCCAGCCGGTCGCATACCTCACGCCGCTCTGGCACGGTGTCTCGCTGTGCCGTGCGCTCAACCTGGGCACGGCGGACTGGGGGCAGGCGCTCATCGACGTGGCCTACCTCGCCGCGCTCGCCACGGCGGGGATACTGGCCGGGCATCGCAGCTACCGGCGGCGGCTCTATGTCTAGCGGCATGTCTGGCGGCGGGAACGTGCGGGTGCGGGAGCTGCCGCTGCGGGTGGTTCCGCTGGCCGCGATCTTCTCCCGGCTGCGTGGGTCGCTGGGCGGGCGCGGCAGCCTGCACCTGATCGAGCGGAACGCCCGCGCCTACCGGCATGTCTGGCTGGTGCTCGTCTCCGGCGTGGCGGAGCCGCTGTTCTACCTGCTGTCGATCGGGGTCGGGCTCGGGCAGCTGGTCGGCACCGTGACCGGGCCCGGCGGCGGCCGGGTCAGCTACACGGCGTTCGTGGGCCCGGCGCTGCTGGCCACCTCGTCCATGAACGGCGCGATCTACGACTCCACCTTCAACGTCTTCTTCCTGCTCAAGTACGCCAAGGTCTACGACGCGATGCTGGCCACCCCGATGCGGGCCGCAGACGTCGCCCTCGGCCAGATCGGCTGGGCGCTGATCCGCGCCAGCCTGTACGCGTTCGCGTTCATGGTGGTCATGCTGGCGATGGGCCTGCTGGAGTCGGGGTGGGCGGTGCTGGCGCTGCCTGCCGCCGTCCTCACCGGGTTCGCGTTCGCCGCCGCCGGCATGGCCGCCACCACGTTCATGCGCAGCTGGCAGGACTTCGAGTACGTGATGCTGGTGAGCCTGCCGCTGTTCCTGTTCTCCACGACGTTCTACCCGCTCAGCGTCTACCCGCGGGCGCTGCAGATCGTGGTCGAGTGCACGCCGCTCTACCAGGCGGTCACGCTCTTGCGCGGGCTCACCCTCGGTGTGGTCGGCCCGGGCCTGCTGCTGCCCGCGGCCTACCTCGCGCTCATGGGCGTGATCGGCCTGCTGATCGCGGGCCGCCGGGTGGGCCGCCTGCTGCTGACCTGACGCCCGCGCCTGGGTCCTGGCTGGTTAGGCTGGCGGGGCGGAATCTGGGCAGCCGGATCCGGCGGGCAGGACCGGGCATCGCTGCCACGTGGGCACCGGGAGGAGCGCCGATGGCGGTCAGCGAGGTCATGCGCGAGATCACGTCCGAGGCCGAGCTGCGGGACGTGCTGGGAGTTCCGGCGGGAGAGGGTGCTGAAAAAGGAGCGCACCGCGCTGCACGAGCTGGACCGGCAGTGGCTTGCCGCGTCACCGTTCTGCCTGGTGGCCACGGCGGGCGCGGACGGCACCTGTGACGTCTCGCCCAAGGGTGACCCGCCGGGCTTCACCCACGTGCTGGACGACCACACGATCGCGATCCCCGACCGGTATGTCAACCGCCGCGCCGACGGCTTCCGCAACATCCTCGCCAACCCGCATGTGGGCCTGATCTACCTGGTGCCCGGGCACAAGGAGACGCTGCGCATCAACGGCCGTACCCGGCTGATCCGGGAGGCCCCGTTCTTCGACCACATGATCGTCAAGGGGCACCGGCCCGACCTGGCCCTGCTGGTCGAGATCGAGCAGATCTTCTTCCACTGCATGAAGGCCTTCATGCGCGCTCAGCTGTGGGAACCCCAGACATGGGCGCCCGGCGCCCTGCCGGCCTACGCCCGGCTGATTAAGACGGTCCAGCCCACCGCGGAGACGCTGGAAGAGCTCGAGCGGCGCTACGGCCCCGGCTACGCCAAGGGCCTGTACGGATAAGGCGGGACGCCGCGCGGCGGCCGCCCTCAACCCCGCGACCCCTATGGATACCCACCGGTAGGTAAAGTGCTGACGGACTCGCCGGGAGGGCGCCGTGGACTTCGCTTACGACGACCGCACGCAGGAATGGCGCGAGCGGCTGCTCGCCTTCATGGCCGAGCACATCTTCCCGGCCGAGCCGGTCTTCGCCGAGCAGGCCCAGGCGGCGCGGCGGTCCGGGGATCCGTGGCGGCGGCCGCCCGTCGTCGAGGAGCTCAAGGCCGAGGCCCGCCGGCGGGGACTGTGGAACCTCTTCCTGGCGGGCCATCCCGAGGGCGCCGGGCTGACCAACCTCCAGTACGCCCCGCTGGCGGAGATCACCGGGCACAGCCCGGCACTCGCGCCGGAGGCGCTGAACTGCGCCGCCCCGGACACCGGCAACATGGAACTGCTCGCGGAGTTCGGCACCCAGCAGCAGCGCGATCAGTGGCTGCGCCCGCTGCTGGCCGGGGAGATCCGCTCCGCGTTCTGCATGACCGAGCCGCAGGTCGCGTCGTCCGACGCCAGCAACATCGCGACCAGAATCGAGCGCGACGGCGACAAGTACGTGATCAACGGGCGGAAGTGGTGGTCGTCGGGGGCGATGGACCCTGCCTGCCAGGTCCTCATCGTGATGGGCAAGACCGCGCCCGGCGCGGACCGGCACCGGCAGCAGTCCATGATCATGGTGCCGCGGGACACCCCCGGGATCGCTGTCAAACGGGGGATGACGTTGTTCGGGTTCGACGACGCGACCCACGGCGGCCACGCCGAGATCGAGTTCACGGACGTCACGGTCCCGGCCACCAACCTGATCGGCGGCGAGGGGGACGGCTTCGCGATCGCGCAGGCCCGGCTCGGCCCCGGCCGGATCCATCACTGCATGCGGCTGCTCGGCGCGGCCGAGCGGGCTCTCGAGCTCATGTGCCGGCGAGTCACCGGCCGGACCGCTTTCGGCCGGCCGCTGGCCGAGCAGGGAGTCATCCAGGACTGGATCGCGGAATCCCGGGTCAGGATCGAGTCCGCCCGGCTGCTGGTGCTCAAGACTGCCTGGCTGATGGACACCGTGGGCAACAAGGGCGCGCACACCGAGATCCAGGCGATCAAGGTGGCGACCCCGGCGATGGCCGAGTGGGTGATCGACAAGGCGATCCAGGCGCATGGCGCCGCCGGCGTCAGCCAGGACCTCCCGCTGGCGCATCTGTGGGCATCCGCCCGTTCGCTGCGGTTCGCCGACGGGCCCGACGAGGTGCACAAGCGCTCGCTGGCCCGCCGGGAGCTGCGGCCCTACTTGTGAGTCCCGGCCGGCGACCGATAGCTGACGAAGGAGAAGGAGAAGGAGAAACATGGCACAGGACGCACAACGCGTTGCCATCGTGACCGGCGCCGCCCGGGGCATCGGAGCCGCCACCGCCCGCAGGCTCGCCGCCGACGGGATGGCGGTCGCGGTGCTCGACCTGGAGGCCCAGACCTGCGCGGCGACCGTGGACGCGATCACCTCCGCCGGCGGCCGCGCCCTCGCCGTGGGCGCCGACGTCAGCCAGGCGGAGCAGGTCGAGGCGGCGGTCGGCAAGATCGCCGGCGAACTCGGCCCGCCGGCCGTCCTGGTCAACAACGCGGGCGTGATCCGGGACAACCTGCTGTTCAAGATGACCGAGGACGACTGGGACACGGTGCTCGGCGTGCACCTGCGCGGCGCGTTCCTCATGAGCCGGGCGGCCCAGAAGCACATGGTGGACCAGCGCTTCGGGCGGATCGTCAACCTGTCCTCCAGTTCCGCGCTGGGCAACCGCGGCCAGGTCAACTACTCCGCCGCCAAGGCCGGCATGCAGGGATTCACCAAGACCCTGGCGATCGAGCTGGGCCAGTTCGGGATCACGGCCAACGCGGTGGCGCCCGGCTTCATCGTCACCGACATGACGGCCGCGACCGCGGCCAGGGTCGGCATGAGCTTCGAGGACTTCCAGGCGGCGGCCGCGACCCAGATCCCGGTCCGCCGGGTGGGCCAGGTCGACGACGTCGCGCACCTCATCTCGTTCCTGTGCAGCGAGGGAGCGGGATTCGTGTCCGGCCAGGTGATCTACGTGGCGGGCGGTCCGCTGTGCTGAGCGGGACAGGCCCCGCGGGCCCGGCGGAACCGGCAGTCCCGGCGGTCCCCGCGGGCGACGCGGACGAGCTGCGCCAGCGGGCACGCGACTTCCTGGCCGGTCACGACCCGGCCACACTGCCGAGGCTCGACTTCCTGCGGGCCCGGTTCGACGCCGGCCTGGCCTGGGTGCACTACCCGCCCGGCCTCGGCGGCCTGGGCCTGCCGCGCTCGCTCCAGTCGGTGGTCGACGCCGAGTTCGCGGCCGCCGGGGCGCCGGACAACGACCCGATCCGGAACGGGATCGGCCTGGGCATGGCGGCGCCGACGATCCTCGCGTTCGGCACCGACGAGCAGAAACAGCGCTGGCTGCGCCCGCTGTGGACCGGCGAGGAAGTGTGGTGCCAGCTGTTCAGCGAGCCTGGCGCCGGGTCCGACCTGGCCGGCCTCGCCACCCGGGCGGTCAGGGACGACGCTGGCCGGGACTGGCGGGTGAGCGGGCAGAAGGTGTGGACGTCGCTGGCGCACCGCGCGCGCTGGGCCCTGCTGGTGGCGCGCACCGACCCGGACGTGCCCAAGCACGCCGGGCTCACCTACTTCGCCTGCGACATGACCGACCCCGGCGTCGAGGTGCGGCCGCTGCGGCAGCTCACCGGCGAGGCCGAGTTCAACGAGGTGTTCCTGACCGATGTGGTGGTCCGCGACCGCGACCGGATCGGGGAGGTCGGCGAGGGCTGGCGGGTCGCCCAGGGCACGCTGATGAACGAGCGGGTCGCCATCGGCGGCGGGGCGCTGCCCCGTGAGGGCGGCACGGTCGGCATTGTCGCGGCCGCCTGGCGGGCACACCCGGAGCTGCGCACACTGGGCCTGCACGACCGGCTTATCAGGCTGTGGGCCGACGCCGAGATTGCCCGGCTGGCCACCGAGCGGCTGCGCCAGCAACTCGCGGCCGGGCAGCCCGGTCCCGAAGGGTCGGCAGCGAAGATCGTCTTCGCCCGGCTGAACCAGGAGCTGTCCGCGCTGGAACTCGAGCTGTCCGGCGCCGACGGGCTGCGGTACGACGACTGGAGCCTGAGCCGGCCGGAGACCGTCAGCTTCGTCACCCGCGGCCCCGGCTACCGGTACCTGCGCGCCCGCGGGAACTCCATCGAGGGCGGCACCTCGGAGATCCTGCGGAACATCATTGCCGAACGGGTGCTGGGCCTGCCCGCCGAACCCCGCACGGACACCCGCGTGCCCTGGAAGGACCTGCCCCGATGACAGCCACCGACGCCAGCCGGACCGCGGGGAGCCTCCCGGACCTGCGCTACCAGGAGGCGGAAAACGATCTCCGGGCCGCGGTTCGCGGCCTGCTCGACGACCGGTGCCCGTGGCCGGCGGTGCTGGCCAGGACCGAGACCGATGAGCCTAACGACGCTGCCGCCTGGCGCTCGCTCGCCACCGAACTCGGCTGTGCGGGGCTGCTCATCCCCGAGAGCTACGGCGGGGCCGGGGCGACGTACCGGGAAGCGGCCGTCGTGGCCGAGGAAACCGGGCGCGCGGTTGCTCCCGTGCCGTATCTCGGTTCTGCGGTGGTGGCCACGGCCGCGCTGCTGGGCAGCCGCGACGAGCTGCTCAAAGGGCTGGCCGAGGGCCGGGTGACCGCCGCGCTGGCGGTGGGGTTCGCCCGGATGCCGCCCGTGGCCGGTGCGGGGCTGGCCACCGGGGTGCGGCTCGGCTCCGCGCAGCCGGGTGACCCGCCCGGCCAGGCGAGGCTGACCGGCACCGTCGCCGGTGTGGCGGACGCGCTGCTCGCCGACGTGCTGCTGGTGCCCGCCGACGGGGTGCCGTTCGGCCTTTACGCGGTCGACGCCGGTGCCCCCGGCGTGAGCAGGACGGCCGTGGTCTCCCTGGACGCCACCCGGCCCCTGTGCGACCTGGCCTTGGCGGACGTGCCCGCCCGGGCGGTGGCCATCGGTGCGGGCGCCGCCCAGGCGGTGGCGTCGGCCCTGGCCGCGGGGGCGGCCATGCTCGCCTCCGAGCAGCTCGGCACCGCGCAGCGCTGTCTCGACATGACCGTCGCCTACGTGAAGGAACGGCGGCAGTTCGCCCGCCCGGTCGGCTCCTTCCAGGCGCTCAAGCACCGGCTCGCCGACGTGTGGGTGCAGCTGACCCAGGCCCGGGCCGCCGCGAGGTACGCGGCCGCCTGCCTGGCCGGCGGCAATCCGGACGCGCCGGTGGCGATCGCCCTGGCCAAGGCCGCCTGCGGGGACGCCGCGGTGCACGCGGCGCAGGAGTGCGTGCAGATGCACGGCGGCATCGGGTTCACGTGGGAGCATCCCGCGCACCTGCTGCTCAAGCGGGCCACGAGCGGGGCGATAGCGTTCGGCACGCCGGACCGGCACCGGGCGGCCCTGGCCGCCCTGGTGGACCTCCCCCCGGCGCCTGCCGCCCAATGACCTTGCTTAAGGAGAGCCGCGATGGAGTCGGTGGCCGGTGCGGGCGTCGTGGTGACCGGGGCGGGCAGCGGGATCGGTGCCGCGCTCGCCCGCCGGTTCGTCGCCGAGGGTGGCCGGGTGATCGTGAATGACATCGACGCCGGGGCGGCAGCCGCGGTGGCCACGTCGTGCGGGGCCACCGCCGTGCCTGGTGACGCCGCCACCGGGGACGGGGTGGCGGCGCTCGCCGGCGTGGCCCGGGAGGTGCTGGGCGAGATCGACTTGTTCTGCGCGAACGCCGGCGTGGCCCGGCGGGGTGGCGAGCAGGCCAGCGAGGCGGACTGGGCCGCCTCGTGGCAGGTCAACGTGATGGCCCATGTGCGGGCCGCCCGGCAGCTGCTCCCGGCCTGGCTGGAACGCGGCCGTGGCCACCTGATCTGCACCGTCTCCGCGGCCGGGCTGCTCACGATGCTGGGCTCGGCGCCCTACTCGGTGACCAAGCATGCGGCGCTCGGGTTCGCCGAGTGGCTGGCGGCGACCTACGCCCACCGGGGCATCACCGTGCAGGCGATCTGCCCGCAGGGGGTGCGGACCCCGATGATGACCGGAGCCTCGCCCGCCGAGAAGCTTCTCCTCGGCGAGTCCGCGATCACACCGGAGGCGGTGGCGGATGCGGTGATGGCGGGGATCGCCGACGGGCGGTTCCTGATCCTGCCCCACCCGGAGGTGGCCCGGATGTACGCGGGCCGGGCGGGCGACCCGGACCGCTGGCTGGGCGGCATGAACAAGCTGCAGCGCAAGGTAGAGGCGGCTTCCTGAGGCCGGGCCGGGACCTCGCGCGGCCCGCACGGGCCTGACCTGTGTAAAGAGTGTTGGTCTAGGGGTCCCGCGCAGGTCGCGGGCCTGGCATGCTGTCGGAATGAATCTCGCTGGCACGGGGATGCTGCATCACATCGAACTCTGGGTGCCCGACCTGACCAGGGCCGAGGCCAGCTGGGGGTGGATGCTCGAGAAACTGGGCTATCGCGTCTATCAGGAGTGGCCCGAGGGCAAGAGCTGGCGGGCGGGCGTCACCTATATCGTCATCGAACAGTCACCGGACCGGGTCGCCGCCCGGCACGACCGCTGCCGGCCAGGGCTGAACCACCTCGCGTTCCACGTCGCGTCCCGCGAAGAACTGGACGAAGTTGTTCTGCATGCGCCCGATCACGGCTGGCGGCTGCTCTATCCCGACCGTCACCCGTTCGCGGGCGGAGACGACCACTACGCCGCCTACCTGGAGAACCGGGACGGCTACGAGGTCGAGCTCGTCGCGCCCACGCCCGGGTGACCGCGCCAGGGCCGCACCGATGGTACCGGTCGGCCCGGCTGCCGGGGTGTCCTTGATGATCGCGGACGATTTCCTGCGCCATGCGCGCGGGATCGTCCGTGATCACGCTTGGGGACGGGCCGAAACACGCACGTAATCCTGGATGACCAGGACCGGGACCCGTTGTCGGCGGTGTAACAGCCGGGAAACGTGTCCGAAACCCGCCCATGGGAAATATGAAGCGTCCTTTGACCGACCCTGCGGCCGGCTGAGCCCAGAGAGGCGGAGTGCAGTGGATCCCTATCCGAGTTGGCTGAATGCCGGGGATACCTCCTGGCAGCTGACCGCCGCGACCCTCGTCGGCCTGATGAGCCTGCCCGGCCTGGCCGTCCTGTACGGGGGCCTGGTGCAGCGCAAGTGGGCGGTCAACACCATGATCATGGCGTTCAGCGGATTCTGCCTGGTCCTCATCGTGTGGGTCTTGTGGGTCTTCAAGATGGGCTTCGGCCAGGCATGGATCGGCACGTTCCTCGGCCATCCGGGCCCGGTCATCGGCTCGTTCAACCAGCAGGGCCAGGCGCACATCCCCAACGTGAGCGGCGCCGGGCTGATGCCCAAGTTCCGCTTCTCCCAGTCGGCCCTCGTCTATTTCCAGTTCGTTTTCGCGGCGATCACACCGCTGTTGTTGCTAGGCAGCGTGGTCGGCCGGATCAGCTTCAAGGTCTGGCTCATCTTCGTGCCCCTCTGGTCGACGTTCGCCTACGCGGTCAACGCTTTCCTCCTCTGGGGAGGCGGTTGGTGGGCGGCGCACGGCGCGCTCGACTTCAGCGGCGGGTACGTGATCCACCTGGCGGCCGGTGTCTCGGGCTTCGTGGCGGCGGCGGTGATCGGGCCGCGGCTGAAGCGGGACCGGTCTCACGGCGTGCCCAACAACCTGCTGCTGGTCTCGGTCGGCGCGG
>WNGE01008669.1_pt1 | contig 10798 bp, 10 predicted proteins | sample 5400651 | NCBI WGS metagenome assembly WNGE01 (sample SAMN13153370, study PRJNA577476) | soil metagenome | isolation source: 60 cm soil or saprolite under grassland replicate 2 | place: USA:California | collected 2016-06-15
TCTCCGCCATGAGCGTTGCCGGTCGCTCGTCGAGCGGGTACCGCCGGCCGGCGACCTCGAACACGATGTCCACTCGGCTGAGCCTATCTCCGCCATGGGGGTGCTGTGATCCTCCCGGGCGTCGGTCCTCTCGCCTGGGCTTGGGCGGGTCGCGCGCCTCGAAATCTCCTGCGCGCGCCGTTGTCAGAGCCGCCGACTCCAGGCGAGCGTTCCCCTGCTCAACCTCGTCTAGACGCTTCTCGATAGCCTCGAAGCGAGTCCGATACCCCGCTGACCTCACGAGTGACGATGTCGAATTCAGTCAACCCGGACCCAGGAACGAGGATCGCTTGCGCCTCCGCAAAAGTCAAGCGCGGTGGAGCGCGAGAGCAAGCAGCTGCAAGAGTGAGCACCGGCCGCAGCCGGCTGGCCGGCCTTCCGTTGGGGGTCCGCGACGCGCGATAACAGCATCGCCACCGGGCGAGTTGCCGCTTGACGCGCGTGCCCCACGGTGGCATGGTCGGCGGACTGCGGCATCCGTCAACCGAAGGAGGTTCGATGGTTGCCAGTACGACGACCCAGACCGCGGTGAGGGATCGTGACCACCGCTGAGGTCGAGCGCCTGTCGCGCCGGGCTGGGTTCGTGTTCGCCGGCGTGGTCGAGCGAACCAATGCCACGACGATGGACGTCGTCGAGCCGACGAAGGAGACCGCCGTCGTTCGCGTCGAGCGGGTGCTGCGGGCCCCCGCCGACTTCGGCGAGCGCAAGGGAACGAAGGTGACCGTCCGCCTCGCCTCGCCAGCGAGGAAGGGCCAGCGCGCTGTCTTCTATACCGTCGGCTGGATCTCCGGCACGGGGCTCGCCGTCCTGGAGGTCGGCCGGCAGCCGGCGCGGGACCTCGGCACCATGAGCAACGAGATGGAGGACGCCGCACGCAAGGAGGGCACCGCGGCGCTCCGGAAGCGGGTCGCCGACGCCGCCGCCGTCGTCGTCGGCAAGGTCGCGGACACGGAGCCGTACGGGAAGCGCGAGCGGCCGCCCGCGAGCGAGCACGACCCGCTGTGGCGGACGGCGGTTGTCGTCGTCGAGCGGGCCGAGAAGGGCGAGGTGAAGGAGGGCCAGCGGCTCGAGATCGCGTACGCCTCGAGTCGGGACGTCATGTGGTTCCGGGCGCCGAAGCCGGAGCCGGGCGACCGGGCCGTGTTCCTGGCTCACCGGCGCACGTTGGAGGAGCTCGACGTGCAGGCGCTCGCGATCGTCGACCCACTCGACCTCCATCCGGCGGAGGAGCTCGACCGGATCCGAAGCGTGATGCGCCGGACGTAGGGGTCCAAGCGACTGCGGCGGAGGGAGGAAGAACAGGTGCCGCTTGTCGTCGTCAACATGATCCCGACCGACCGGAGCGGGGAGTCGAACCAGGACAGCGAGCCGAACGTCTCGGTCGACCCTTCGGATCCACGCCGTATCGTCGGCTCCGCCTTCACGCCCAACCTCGCCGCGAACCCGAACGCTCCCGTCTACCGCTCGACGGACGGCGGGCTCACCTGGGCGCTGGCGTCGATCGTCCCGAGCCAGGACCCCGACGTCGGGACGGGCGACATCACGGTTCGCTTCGCCGGCTCGGGAACGCTCTACGCGGGGATCCTGCGCAGGCCGTCGCCTGCCCTGCGGCTCAACGTCTTGCGTACGCCGGACTTAACCACCAACGCGGTGATGACCGTCCTGGTCGACCGGACGCCGCCCGCCGGGCGGCCCGACCAGCCGTGGGTCGAGGCGAAGCGCGGCCTGGGCGGCCCGGGCTCCGGGCTCGACCACGTCTACGTCGGCAGCAACGACCGGCCCGGGCCGGCGGGCCCGCCGGTCGGGCGCACGGCGACCATCGACCGCTCGCTCGACGGCGTCGGCGCGACGCCGCCTCCGCCCGCCAACTTCACGATCAACCGCGTCGAGACCCGCGCGACGGCGTGGCTCGCCCCGTTTCCGGCCCAGGACGCGCCGGCCGTCCGCCCGGCGGCGCACCCGGATGGCACCGTCTACGCCGTCTTCTGCGCGCCGCGCTCGACGACCGGGACGAGCACGCTGGTCTGCGACATCGTCGTCGTGCGCGACGACAACTGGGCGAGCGGCGCGTCGCCGTTCGGGGACCTCACGGACGCCAGCGACACGCTCGCTGGCCGGATCGTGCGAACCGGGCGCAACGTTCCGTGGTTGACCTTCATGGGCCAGGAGCGGCTCGGCCCAAACCTCGCGATCGCCGTCGACCCGCGCGAGAGCTCGAACCTCTACATCGCGTGGACCGACCTCACCGCGGGCTCGAACAGCACGATCCACGTCATCCGCTCGACCAACCGCGGCGTCAGCTGGTCGATGAACGACCTCCGGACGATCACCAACGCCACCAACGTGGGGCTGGCGGTCAACAGCCGGGGCAAGGTCGGCCTGCTCTACCAGCAGCTCACGGGCACCGGCGCGACGCAGCGCTGGGTCACGCACCTCGAGCTGACGACGAACGACTGGACGACCGCCGCCACGGACTTCGTGCTCGCGACCGTGCCGGCGGACACCCCGGCAGCTGATTTCAGCCCGTACATCGGCGACTACGCGAATCTGGTCTCGCTCGGCAAGGACTTCTACGGCGTCTTCTCCGCCAACAACACGCCAAACAACGCCAACTTCCCGAACGGCATTACCTACCAGCGGAACGCCAACTTCGGCACGCAGACGCTGCTCGGGATCGACGGCACGACGCCGGTGCCCGTCTCGATCGACCCGTTCTTCTTCAAGTTCACCGAGGTCGTCCCGGAGTCTGACTTCTACGTCCGCGACTGGACCGACAGCCCAACGAGCGGCGACAACGGCGTCGAGCCGTCGACGCACCCAGTCTTCTACGTGACGAGCGACGTCTGGAACCGCCGGCAGAAGACGCCCGGCGGGTTCAACGCGAACGACCAGCCGCAGAACGAGTACCCGAAGATGGGACCGGCCAACGCGGGCCGCAACTACGGCTTCTGCCGGATCCACCGGAACGCGAGCGGCACCGCGGCGACGGTCACGGCGCACCTCCTCGCCTCGCCGTTCGGGACGGGCAGCCCGTATCAGAACGCCGACACGAACCCCGACCTGAGCATTGCGTTCGCTGCGGGCGATCTCGTCAAGACGCCCTCGCCCGGCTACGAGTGGCACATCGGCCCGACGATGACCGACCACCTCTGCTTCGCGGTCGAGATCACCGGACCGGCCGATCCGATCGCCTCGCCCAGCCTGCTCGGCCACACGCCAGGCTGGCCGTCGACCGACCTGTTGGTGCTGAACGACAACAACAAGGCCCAGCGGAACATGTACCCGCCCGCCGAGAGCGGCGAGGGGACGGTCTCGTTCTACGCGCTCGTCCGCAACGCGGCGACCTTCCGGCGCAACCTCGTGCTCGACTACCGGATCGACCCGCGGGTGCTGAAGCAGCTCGGCAAGGTCGCGATCGGCGCGGTCGGCGAGCGAGGCGTCAAGCGGGCCGGGCAGGGGCGGCTCGTGCTGGCCGGCTTGGAGCCGGGGGAGCGGCGGTGGGTGTCCGTCTCCGTCGAGGCGCGTTCGGGTTCCGGCCGCACGCCGATGCCGGTCTTGGTCGAGGAGGTAGTCGGGAACACGGTCGTCAACGGCTTCGCCATCGCTCCGGTGCCGTCACCGCTCGGCGTCGCGATTCGCTCGAACGTCGAGCTGCACGGGTTCCGCTTCCTGCGGTTGGGCACGCTCTTCGACGTCGCCGAGGGAAAGCGGCAGAGCGCGGCCGCGCGGCAGCTACTGCGCCAGAAGCGGATCATGGGCGCGATGTACGTGCGCTTCCTCCGCGACCACGCCGACGGCGCGAAAGCGTGCGTCGCTGCGCTGGTCTCGAAGGCGGGGGCCGACCCGTTCGGGCTGAGGGCGGCGCTGCGCCGGGTTGCGGCGGCGGTCGAGGAGGGTTCCGCCGAGCGGGCCGCCCCGGCGCACGCGACGTTCGTGGGTGCGCTCGACGCCTTCCTGACGATGCTGCAGCTCGAGGACGGCGATCCGGCGTGCGTGCTCCACAACGTCGAGTGGCAGCGCGAGCTGTACTCCGACGTGAAGCAGCTCGCGCGGCTCGAGGCTGCGAAGGTGATCGTCAGGGCGTCGACCGACTTCGCGCGCGGCTTCGAGGCACGCCGGTACGGGCCGGAGCAGTTTCCGCGTCACGTCAGGCGGGTGCTGCCGGCTCTGCGCGAGACGGCGACGGCGCTGCCGAGGATCCGTCTGGAACGCGCGCTCGACGACCTCGAGCGCAGCCTCGGTTCGCCGGCGAGCGCGCAACGCGCCCATCGCGACATCCTCCTAAGACTCTCGAAGCTCAGGGAATCCGAGAAGGGAGGTGGGAGATGAGCGAGCTCCTCGGCGTCGTCCTGGGCGTGGCGACCGGCGGCGGCCTTTCCTGCTTCCGCTCGCGGCGGCTCCGCGTAGTCCTGCTCGTTCCGGCCGTGCTACTCGCGGGCGTCGTGACGAGCGCCGTGAACGGCGAGCTCGGCACCGCGCTGTGGGCGGTCTTCGTTTCGTTCGACACGCTCCTCGCAGCGCTCGGCGTCGCCGTCGGCTCGGCGCTCACGAGTCCGCGAATGCGGATTGGCCGGCATGTCCAGTCCGGTGTTACGGGCTGGCTCCGCCACGGGGCGGGGTCGCATTGAGCATGACCGGAGCGGGACGCCTCCCTGTGGGGTAAAGAAACTCGATTCGACCGTGACGGGGTGCGGGTGATCGCGGCCGAGGCGTCTCAGACTGCGCGTCGTGCTGATGTGTGTGCTGTACCGGCTCCTGTGCGTAGTTGTTCGCTTCCTCGCCCTTGGCAGTGATGAGCGGGAGCTTGAGATCGTCGTCCTGCGTCACCAGCTCGCGATCCTCGGGCGAGGAGGGAAGCGGCCGCGGTACACGACCGCCGACCGCGCCTTGCTCGCTGCGGCCAGTCGGCTGCTCCCGCAGGAGCGGTGGTCCTGCTTTGCGGTGAGTCCACAGACGCTTCGCCGCTGGCACCGGGCACTGCTGCGGGGAGGTCGCAGACGCCGCCCTCGCAGGCCTGGTCGTCCTCCGCTTGCGGCCGAGACGCGCAGCCTTATCAAGCGGTTGGCGCGAGAGAATCCTCGCTGGGGCTATATGCGCATCCAGGGTGAACTGCTGAAGCTCGGGATCAGGGTCTCCGCGGCCACCGTCGCGACCGTGTTGCGCGCCTCGGGCCTCGGTCCGGCCCCGCGGCGGAGTGGCCCTAGCTGGTCTGAGTTTCTGCGCGCCCAAGCGCAGAGCCTGGTCGGCGCCGTTTGAGCTCTGCGGTGGAAGGCGACAGCCTCGACGGTGACGCCGCCGAGCCGAGCGGGCCTGCCCAAGATGCGGGGCCCCGTCAGGTAGAGGCTGACTGCGACCTCTCTTCAACCGAAGCTGGGCAGCCTGGGCTGGCTTCTTTCCGGCCGCCAGAGCGGAGCCGCTCGGCGTTCCCGCGCGTTGTCCCGGCGACACGAGAACCCTTGCGCCTGCAGCCAGCGCATCGATGGCACGCGCGCGATGGACCAAGAGCGCGTCGGCGATCGTCCCACAGCCCAGTGCTCAGACGCGACGTCAAAGCCATGTCGGTCGCGCCTCGCGTCCACGCCAACAACGGCATCGAACCCCTCGCGAGGCCCCCTGTATCTTCAACCTCGCCGCGTCGTGGCAACCGATCGACCACTCAGCCCCGAGCTACCAGCCCGAACTGAGTTTCTTTACCCCAGGCCACGGTCGACCACGCTGGGCCGGCGCACGCCGCCGACCAAAGCTGAGTCCAGAGCGTTTCCTGCTACTGCAGGCGTGAGCGCGAGCTGCGGTTCGAGGACAGTTCCGATGAGTTTCCGGGTCGCCGCCGGTCTCATTCCGTGATCCCGGTAGCGTCCGATCCGACGATGGGATCGGCTCGTGCGGGACCGTTCGAGTCCGACGGAGGGAGATGACATGCCTGGACACAACATCGGAACACGTGAGGAATGGCAGGCCGCCCGGGACGAGCTCGCCAAGCTCGAGGCCGAGCAGGGGGAGCGAAACGAGGAGATCAAGAGAAAGCGTCTCGATCTCCCCTGGGTCCCGGTCGAGAAGGACTACGTGTTCGACACCGAGGACGGCAAGAAGACCCTCGCCGAGCTCTTCGACGGGCGCTCGCAGCTGCTCGCCTACAACATCATGTTCGGCCCCGACTACACGCTCGGCGCCTGCCCCGGCTGCACCAGCCTGGGCGACGGGCTGGACGGTTCGCTCGTCCACCTGAACCACCGTGACGTGACGCTGCTCTGCTTCTCGCGGGCGCCGATCGAGCGGCTGACCGCCTACAAGGGGCGGATGGGCTGGCAGTTCCCCTACGTCTCCACCTACAACACGGACTTCGCCTTCGACTTCGGCCTTGCGTTGACCGAGGAGCAAGCGCAGCAGATTCCCGAGGTCAAGGAGATGATCGACAACCCGCCCGACTGGCTGCAGGAGTGGTCACGCCAAATCGGGGCCGAGCTGAAGGACGGCCTGCGCGAGAACCCGAGCTGGATCGCCTTCGCGCGCGAGAACGGCACCGTCTACCACACCTACACGGTGACGGCGCCCGACCCGTTCGTCGCGCCCTACTACAGCTTCCTGCTCGAGCGAACGCCGAAAACCCAACCCACCGAGACCCGCACTTGGCGCAAGGACGAGTACCCAGACTGACGCCGTCGGGACGGTTCGCGGCTCAAGCCGGCGCTGCCGTCGGGAGGGGCTCGAGTTCAGTTTCGCGCCGCCGACGAGCTGTCCGTTGGCATCCGGGACGGCGACCCTCGGCGCATCTTCCGCGACGACGGTTTGCTCCGGCCGCTCCGGCTGATCGACGGTGAGGTCACGAACGCGGGCGCCGTCCTCGCGACGTACGCGCCGGCCGCGTGAAGGGAGGCATGAGATGGCCAAGCTGATCTACTCGGCGATCACGTCGCTCGACGGCTACATCGAGGACGCGGAGGGCGTGTTCGCGTCGTGAAGTGGATCGAAGGCTCGCTGCAGCACCGGCCGTTCGCACCGCTCAGGGCAGGCGCACCCCGGTGAATCGGCTCAGCTCGTCGAGCAAGGCATCGTGGAACCCGACATCGGAGACGGCCGGGGCGGGTGCCTGGTGGCGCCGGTGGTACCAGTAGGCGCCGGTGCCGGTCGCATCCGGCTCGTCGCTCACCGCCAGCCACACCTGCGTGGTGTGACCGAGCTCGAGGTCGTCCGGTGCGCTCGGCCCGCCCATCCTGGTCGGTACCCACCCTGGATCGACGACGTTGCTGCGGACGTCGGGCCACCGGCGCGAGACCGAGAATGCGAGCGCGGCGACGAAGAGCTTGCTGTCCGAGTAGGCCTGTATCCCGTCCCATCGTCGCGAGGTCCAGTCGATGTCGTGCAAGGATGCGTCGCCACCGTCCTGCATACCGCTACTGATGTAGATCAGCCGGCCGGGACGGTCGATCTCGGCGGTCAACACGTAGGGCGCGAGAACGTTGACGGCCAGCGTGCGCGCGTGCCCCTCGGGGGTGGCGACGCGCTGGGGGTCGATGTAGATGGCCGCGTTGTGGATGACGGCGTCCATCCGACCGATCGCGTTGACCTGGTCGGCGACATCGTGCGTCTCCTCGGCACTCGCGAGATCACCGATGACCACCCCGGATGCGCGGTCTGCGAGATCGCCCATGCTGGCGGCCCGTGACGGGTTGCGCGCGTGAAGGACGACCTCGTGCTCGTCGTCGAGGAGATCCACGGCCGCCGCCCTGCCCAGTCCCTCGGTGGATCCGGTGATGAAGATGCGTGCCATGCGTAGTTGCTACTCCCGGTAGCGCTCAGGGTGAGGTGACTTCATTGATCACCCTGAGCGCGTTCAGCGTGCGCGGGTAGCCGATGAACGGCAGAAGCACCGTGATGACGTCGAGCAGGACCTCGCGGTCGTTGCCGAGGTTGAGGTTGGCGATGACGTGGCTTTTGGCTTGGGGCTCGCACCCGCCGAGGGAGACGAGCATGGCGAAGGTGAGGAGCTCTCGCGTCCTGAGATCCATCCCGGTGCGAGTGAAGTGGTCGCCGAAGCAGTTGGCCGCGAGGAGGTGCGGGAAATGGATCTCGTCATCGGACGCGGAGGCAAACAACTGCTCGACGACGTCCGCGCCGACGATCTGCTTCTGCACGGCGAGGCCCTTCTCCTCACGCGTCTCCGGTGTCGTCGTCGATTGCCCTTCGAGTGGCAGTTCGATGCCGCGCTCGGTGAGGACGTCGTTGGTGGCGTGGATGAAGTCGAAGACCTTCGCCATGCCGACGTAGGGCACCGCCTGGTAGACGATCTCCTTGACTTCGATCGGTGTGACGCCCACGTTCAGCGCCGCACCGAGCATGACCCAATACTCGCTCAGTGCTTGGCAGGCGATGATCGCCGCAAGCTGCACCATGAGACGTGTCCTCGTGTCGAGGCTGCGGTCTCGGAGGACTTCGTCGAACAGGAAGTCGTCGAAGTACTCGGTGAGTGAGTTCGGGTCGGTGACCTTCAGGGTCGAGACATCACCCCGGAACAGCTCGTCGTGGTTCTTCCGGGCTTCTTCACTGATCGCCATTTGGCTTCTCCTTCTGCGGCCCGTGGACGGCTCTCAGCGGTCGATCATCCGCTGGGCGCTTTCGGGGTAGCGCTCGCCCTGCGCGGTGATGTGCGCGGCGGCGCTCTGGATCTCCTCGAGGTCGTCGGCCGTCAGGTCGATGTCGGCCGCGGCCATGTTCTCCTCGACCCGGTGGAGCTTCGTCGTGCCGGGGATCGGGACGATCCACGGCTTCTGCGCGAGCAGCCACGCCAGCGCGATCTGCGTCGGTGTCGCGCCCTTCCGCTCCGCGATCCGCCCGAGCAGTTCGACGAATGCGCGGTTCGCTTTGCGCGCTTCCGGGTTGAAGCGCGGCACGTTGTTGCGGAAGTCGCCGCTGTCGAACGTTGTTTTCTCGTCGATTTGCCCGGCCAAGAACCCCTTCCCGAGCGGGCTGAAGGGAACGAAGCCGATCCCGAACTCCTCGAGCGTCGGCAGGATCTCCTCCTCCGGCTCGCGCCACCAGAGCGAGTACTCGCTCTGCAGCGCGGTCACCGGCTGGACAGTATGCGCCCGGCGGATCGTTTGGACGCCAGCCTCCGAGAGTCCGAAGTGCCTGACCTTCCCCTCCGCGATCAGCTCCTTCACCGTGCCGGCGACGTCCTCGATCGGCACGTCCGGGTCGACGCGGTGCTGGTAGAGCAGGTCGATCGCGTCGGCGCGGAGCCGCTTCAGCGATCCCTCGACGCTGCGCCTGATCGTCTCGGGTCGGCTGTCTAGGCCGCTGCTCTGCCCGGTTGCCAAGTCGAAGCCGAACTTGGTCGCGATCACAACCCGGTCGCGCACGGGCGCGAGCGCCTCGCCGACGAGTTCCTCGTTCGTGAACGGCCCGTAGACCTGGGCTGTGTCGAAGAAGGTGACGCCACGGTCGACTGCTGTCCGGATGAGCGAGATCATCTCGGGCTTGTCGGCCGGGGGGCCGTAGCCGGAGCTCATCGACATGCAGCCGAGCCCGATGGCCGAGACTTCCAGGTTGCTGTTTCCAAGCGGTTCGCTTTTGCATTCCGTCCCCTTTCAAAGCTCGATCATCACCTTGATCGCTTCGCGGTCGTTCATCGCGCGGTAGCCGTCGGGCACCCCGTCGAGGTTCGTGATCCGGTCGAAGACGCGACCGGGCTCGATGTTCCTTCGAGGACGTCCGGCAGCAGTTCCTCGATGTATGCCCGTCTCTAACTGAGAGGGTCATCGCCCTCGTGATTATCCGTCCGCTGCGGTTAGGGCTCCTCGACATGACAAATCCCGTCGATGGTCGCGGCTGGTCTCGATCGGTCACACCCGGCCTCTTCTGACGCCCGCCTCGCGGTTGGCGCAGTGGAGCGTGCTCCCGCGTTGGCGCTACCGCTCCACGAGCGGGCGAACCTCGATGGCGCCGCCCATTCGGGCGGCGGGGATCATTGAGGCGACGTTGAGGACGGCTTCGCGGTCGTCGCTCTCGAGCACGTAGAAGCCGGCGAGGATCTCCCTCGTGTCGGCGTGAGGGCCTTCGGCCGTCAAGGTCTGGCCTTCCTCGACGCGCACCGTGGTTGTCATCTGCGGTGGCTGCAGCCGGTAACTGTCCCAGGAGCTGGGGACGTCGTAGACGAAGAGCGCGTATTTCACTGCTTCCTCCTACTGGCAGGCGGTGGTCTCAGATCGACGCGTGACAGGACCCTGCCCGTCGCGACGGTCACTTCTCCTTCGTCGTGCGGGTGACGTCGGCCGAGAGATCATCGGAGGTCGACTTCTGATCAGCCGCTTTCGCGGCATGACTCCTCCGCCACCGGTTGACGCCGAAGAACACGAGGGCGATGACCACGACCGCCGCCAAGACGACGACGTGCGCGGTTCCTCCGGGGCCATGCTGCTGCGCTCCGACCAGCTCGGCTGCAAGGATCTCGCTGCTCACGACTGCTCCTTTCGTGCAGGCAGCCCCGCCGGCCAGCGGGAGCGAGCGGAGCCGACCGCTGGCTTGGCGCAGGCGCTCATGCGACGTCGCGGCGGAGGGTCGCGATCCAGCCGACGGCGGACGCCGCCGCGGCGTAGAGGACGAGCAGGAGCACGCCGACGGCGGCGGGCAGCTTGTCGGTGTTTCCGGCGAGCGCGAGTCCAGCCGCGCCGGGCAGGAACCGGCCGGCGCCGGGGACGAACCCGGCCACCAGGTTTTCGATCAGCAGAATCCAGGCCAACAGCCCGATCAGGGTTCCGACCT
>WNGE01008670.1_pt1 | contig 10797 bp, 8 predicted proteins | sample 5400651 | NCBI WGS metagenome assembly WNGE01 (sample SAMN13153370, study PRJNA577476) | soil metagenome | isolation source: 60 cm soil or saprolite under grassland replicate 2 | place: USA:California | collected 2016-06-15
GAGCAGCAGAAACTTCTTCATTGCGGTCTGCCTCCTCTCGATCACCGAGCCGGCCGGGAAGACGTCTGTCTCTGCCCGGGCCGGCTCGACGGATCGGTTTCTTGCGTACGGCGAACGGTCGGACGGCAACCGCACTCCTGCTCGCCCAGTTCATCGGCCGAAATCGCACCGACCTCGCGGAAACTCCCTCCCCGGAGCCACCACAATCGAGGGATGTCTATTAGGGCGTGTTGGTGCCTAAGTTGCTACTCCGCGAGCGCGAAGTAGCGGCGGACGGCCCAGATCGTCATCAGCAGGATCTTGAAGTCCAGCCAGAGCGACCAGTTCTCGATGTAGTAGTTGTCCCACTCCACGCGGTCGCTGAGGGATGTCTTGCCGCGGAGTCCGTTCACCTGGGCCCAGCCGGTGATGCCCGACTTGACGCGGTGGCGGTCGCCGTAGCGGTGCACGTTGCGCTCGAAGAGCTCGACGAAGTTCGGCCGCTCGGGGCGCGGCCCGATCAGGCTCATGTCGCCCTTGAGCACGTTCAGGAGCTGGGGCAGCTCGTCCAGCGAGGTGCGGCGGAGGAAGGTGCCGAAGCCCGTTCGCCGGTCGTCGCCCTCGACGCCGCCGGGAGCCGTATCGGCCGGAAGGTCGGGCAGGACGACCGGCTCGTCCGCCGCCCGCATCGAGCGGAACTTGACCATCTCGAAGCGGCGGCCGTCCAGGCCGACGCGCGGCTGGCAGAAGAAGATCGGGCGGCCGACGGAGATGCGGGTCCCGAGCGCGAGCAGGAGCAGGACCGGCGCCGCGGCGAGGAGGATGAGCATGGCGACCACTCGGTCGACGGAGTACTTGAGGGCAAAGTGCCAGCCCTTCGGATCGGGGCGGCGTGTGAAGAGGAGCGGCAGCCCACCGATGTGTTCGACGGAGAGCCGCTCGGTCACGCTCTCGAAGAGCCGCGGGACGAGCGAGACGCCGATGCCGAGCTCCTCGCAGTGCTTGACCTCGCGCAGCAGGACTTCGCTCGGCGCCCGGGAGAAGGTGACGACCACGTGCTCGATCCCGTGCTGCTCGACGATGCGCTCGAGGTCCCAGCTGGCGCCAAGCACCGGGACCGGCAGGCCTGGCTCCTCGAGCGGCTCCTTGTCGAGGAAGCCGACCGGCTGCAGCCCGAACTCCGGGTGTTCGAGGAGGCGCCGGGCCGTGAGGCGGCCGATACGGCCGGCACCGACGATCAGGGTCGGCTTCGCGGTGTCGCCCTGCCGTCGCGCCTTGACCTGCGCCCAGTCGAAGGCGATCCGGCCTGCGCTGAGGTAGACGGCACTGAAGGCCGCGAGACGGATGGACTGGGCGGCGAGGTCGTCGACGTCGCCCGGCACGAACAGCCGCAGGGTCAGAATGCCCATCGCGGCAAGGCCTGACGCGGTCACGACCGCCCGCACGTCGTCGAGCGCCTGGAGCCGGACGTGCCATGAGTACAGGCCCCGCACCTGGAGCAGAAGCAGGACCAATGCGGCGTAGGCGACCAGCCAAACGGGCGCGATCTCGACGATGCCGGCGTCGGGAGCGCCGAGCTCGGCGGCGAGGACGGCCGCGAGGAGCATCGCCGCGTCGAGCGCCAGGGCCCCGCGCGCCCAGGAACCCGCAGCGCGAAGCCGCCGCAGCGCAAGAGGTTCCGCCTCGAGGCTGATCGGCTCGAGCGCCGGAACCTCGACGTTCGTCAACGGTCGCGTGGCCATGCCGCCCCTAGAGCCTGCTTCGGTTGCTTTGGCCTAGCCGGCTACTTCTTTGCCCGACCGAGCCGACGCAACCCGGTACCCGCTGCCAGGAGCAGCGCGCCGCCGGCCGACATCAGCGCGAGATCGAGCCCCGTGAACGGCAGGCCGCCGCTCTTGACGGCTCGCGCGCCGAGCGCCTGCTGAACCGCGCCTTGCACGCCGACGTGCGGGTAGCCCTGGAGTGCCACATCTCGCTGGGCTCGCTGCAGGTCGGCGCGCGAGTAGCTCTGCGTGAGCCGACCGTGCTGCTGGTAATCCCTGTAGATCTGCTGCGGGGTCGCACCCAGTGCCGCTGGCGCCCCACACAGCGCAGCAGCCGCGCAGGCGCTCAGCCCCCAGACCAAGAACTGACGACGCATCACTCTCTCCCTTCCTCCTCGTAGCCGCCCCGAGCGAGCCGCGCAGATTGGCTATTCACCCGCAGACTCCCCAAAACTTGGGATTTCAACCCACCTGCCCGCATGTGCAACGTAATTGTGATTCCGTCCTGGCGCAAGGCCATTTGGAGTTAGAACGGAGATTGCACCAGATTGGATTCGGCTTTCTCGTGGTTAAGTCCTAACGGCATGCTTTTCAATGCTGGAAACGCGGCGCGTGTTCTGCAAACCGTCGTGCTCGCGGCGGTTTCCTGGGGGCTGGCCTGGCTCGCCACAGGCAGCACGGCGGCGCCGGACTGGCTTCCATATGCGTTCCTCACGGCCCTGGTCCTCGCGGCCGCGCTCATCGGCGGGACGGCTCTTCGGCCACGCCGGCGGGAGCTCGCCGGGGTCGGAGCGCTCGTCGCCCTTGCGGGGTGGGAGGCGCTTTCGATCGTCTGGTCCGCCGTTCCGGACCTGGCCCGCGACGAGGCCCTCTTGACGGTCTTCTACGCGATCGCGCTGCTCGTTCCGCTCGTGGCACTCCGGAGTGCCACGGAGCGGCTGCTCGCCTTGGCCGCGATCGCGGCTGCGGCCGCGGTCCTGGCCGTCGGAGCCGGAATCGTGCTCCGCTTCGGCTCGGACCAGGCCGACCACTTCTACTCGGGCAGGCTCTCCTTTCCGATCTCGTACCCGAACGCCCAGGCCGCGGTCTTCCTGATCGGCTTCTGGCCTGCGCTCGTGCTCGCGGCGCAACGAGGACGCGGGCTCCTCGTTCGAGCGCTCGCCGTGGCCGCGGCTACCGCGATCGCCTCGGGCTGGCTGACGGCGCAGAGCAAAGGTGGGATCGCCGCCCTCGCGGCCTCGGCAGCCGTCGTCTTCGCGCTCTCGCCGCTGCGCCTGCGCCTGCTGTCGCCGACACTGATCGCGGCGGGCCTGACGGCGGCCGCCTACAGCCCGCTGACGGCCCCTTTTCGCTCCGAGAGCGTCCCGGACGTGAAGCGCGCCGGTTCGGCCATCCTCCTCCTGGCGGCGTTAGGCGCCGTTGCCGGGCTCCTGTACGCACTCGTCGACCGGCGTCTCGAGCTCGATCCGCGCGCCGTGCGAAAGGCAGGGGTCGGGGTCTTCGTGATGTTCGTGGCGGCCGTCGCGGCAGGTGTGGCGCTGTTCTTCACAAGCGTCTATCCCCAGGGCTGGTTCGGTGACCAGTGGCAGGCGTTCAAGCGCTACCAGAGCACGACGGCCTCGAGCCACCTTCTCCAGCTCGGCTCGTACCGCTACGACATCTGGCGCGTCGCGATGCACGAGTTCGAGCACCATCCCCTGGCGGGAATCGGCTCGCGCGGCTTCGGGGCGGCCTACCTCCAGGAACGGCGCAGCCCAGACACCCCGGCGCGCGCGCACTCGGTCGAGCTCGACGCGCTGAGCGAGCTGGGCGTCGTCGGCTTTGCGCTCCTCGCCAGCGCGCTCGTAGTGCCGCTGGTCACACTCGCCCGGCGGCTGCGCGGGCGCGACGCCGCGGCGACCGCGGCGTTCGCGGGAGCCGTCTACTGGCTCGTCCACGCCTCGGTGGATTGGATCTGGACCGTCCCTGCCTGCGGACTGCCGTTCTGGCTGCTGGTCGGAGTCGGCTGCTCCGGAGGCGAGCGGCGGCAGCTCGGGTCGCGAGCCGCCCTGCCCGCGGCAGCTGTCGCGGTCGTCATCGCGGTGATCGCGTTCGTGCCGCCCTGGCTCTCGGCGAGGCTCACGGACCACCGCAACTTCCACTGGGCGGAGCGGCTCGACCCATTCTCCGTCGACCCCTACGTCTCCCAGGGCTCGGTGGCGGCACTCGAGAAGGCGGTGCGGAAGGAGCCTCGCGTGGTCGAGCTGCGCTTCGACCTGGGGCAGGCCTACGTTCGGGCGGGAAAGCGTTCGAAGGCGCGCGCAGCCCTCGAGGAGGCTCACCGCCTCGACCCGCGCGACCCTCGGATCGCCGAGGCGTTGAAGAACGCGCCGTAGCGGCCGATACGCTCTTCGTGATGGCGCGGAGAGCCCTCGTCACCGGCGGGGCGGGCTTCATCGGCTCGCACCTGTCCGACCTCCTGCTCGCGAACGGCTGGGAGGTGTTCGCCCTCGATGACGTCTCGACGGGCTCGCTCGAGAACGTCGCCCACCTGCGCCACCGGCCGGACTACCACCTGGTGGTCGACTCCGTGCTCTCGCCGTCCGTGGTCAGCGAGGTCGTGCACAAGTGCGACGTCGTCTACCACCTCGCGGCGGCTGTCGGCGTGCGCCTGATCGTCGAGCAGCCTGTCCACACGATGGTCACGAACGTCCAGGGCACCGAGACCGTGCTCGGCTACTGCAGCAAGTTCGGCAAGCGCGTGCTCGTCGCGTCGAGCTCTGAGGTATACGGCGACCACCGCGAGGAGCGGCCGCTTGCCGAGAACGACCGCCGCGTCTACGGCCCGACGACCGAGAAACGCTGGCTCTACGCCGACTCGAAAGCGATGGACGAGCACCTGGCGCTCTCGTACCACCTCGAGCGCGGCCTCGACGCGGTCGTCGTCCGGCTCTTCAACACCGTCGGTCCGCGCCAGAGCGGGCGCTACGGGATGGTGATCCCGCGCTTCGTCGACAAGGCGCTTGCAGGTGAGCCGCTCGAGGTGCACGGCGACGGAACGCAGACGCGGTCGTTCTGCCACGTCTCCGATACGGTCCGCGCACTCGCCGGGTTGATGGACGCGACCGGGATCTCTGGCGAGATCTTCAACGTCGGCTCGTCGGAGCGGATCCGAATCATCGACCTCGCAGCGCGCATCAGGGAAGTGACGCGCAGCGACTCAGAGGTCGTCTTCGTGCCTTATGAGCAGGTCTACGGCCAGGGCATCGAAGACACGCTCCACCGCGAGCCGGCGCTGGGCAAGATCCGCGAGGCGATCGGCTGGGCGCCGGAGCGCGACCTCAACCAGATTCTCCGCGACGTGGTCGAGCACGCGCGCACGGCGCCGATCAGCGGCGCGGCAGAGCCCGCATGAAACGAGACGTCTTGGCGCGCAGCCTCAGCGGCCCGTCGCCGCTGTAGACGCTGACGCGCGGGAGCGCGTACTCGTCGCGCCGCCCGCCTCGGGCGCGGACGAGAAACGCCGCCTCGTACCCGGTCCGCTTTGCCGCCTGGCGCACCCGTGGGTCGTGCTCGCCGAACGGATACGAGAGCAGGCGACAAGGGCGCCCGACCTCCGCCTCGATCCGCTCCCGCGACTCGCGCAGCTCCCGTCCGAGCTCCTCGTCGCCGAGGCGCGTGAGGTGCGGATGCGAGACCGTGTGAGAGCCGATCTCGACGCCGGTCTCCGCGAGCTCGCGCAGCTCGGCCCAGGTCAGGGTCGCGAGATCGTTCGGGTGCGCCGCGGCCTCGGCGGCGAGCTCCGGAACGTCGAGCGGCCTTCCACCGTCCGCGAAGTCGGAGCAGGCGAAAACCGTCACGCCGGCGCCGAGCTCTTCGAGCGCAGGCAGCACGGCGAGGATCCCGCGAAAGGCGTCGTCGAAGGTGACGTGCAGCGCGTTCGCGGGCGAGCGCAGGAGCTGCTCGGCGCCGACCGGTTCGTAGCCACGTGCGATCAGGCTGCGCACTTGTCGCAGAAGCGTCTCCCCTTCGACCGCGAGCGCGGACGGCCAAGAGGGAGTGACGGCGTGGTAGCAGAGGACGAGCGGGAAGCGCCGGCTCACTCGAGGGTGCTGGGGATGGGGCCTGCCAGCTCGGGCGCGGCCGAAGCCGTCCTCGGGACGGGCTTCGGCCTCGGCTCCACGCCGACCGCGGGAATCCGCTCAAGCGCGAGCGCCAGCCCGATGAAGATCCAGAGCGGCTTGCCGAGCTCGTTGGAAGCGAAGAGCATCGAGATCGCGAAGCCGAACACCGCGACGATGAGCGCGATCGAGAAGCTCTCGATCGCCCGGTCGCCGGCGGCACGGGCGCGGCGGAACGTGCCCAGGTAGGAACGGACGGTGAAGAAGAGGATGAGCAGGAAGAGGGCGAGCCCGACCGCCCCGAGCTCCGTCAGGGCCTCGAGATAGGCGTTGTGGACGACACGCCCCGGCGCGACGTACGAGGCCGCGGTGTTCACGCCGGGCGTGGTCTGGAGCAAATCCAGCGCCTTCGCCTGGAAGTTGCCGGCTCCGAGCCCGAACCAAGGGTGGTCGCGGAAGCCGTGGAGAGCGGCTCGCCACAGGTCGATGCGCCCGGAGCCGCGGTCGCCGCTCGAGCTCGAAAAGTTGAAGATCGTCTGGGCGCGGTTGATGAACGGTGTCAAGCCCGCGATCGCCGCAACCACGGCTGCCCCGCCGAGCGTGAACGCGTAGCCGAGCTTCTGTGCCGCGCTGCGGAAGAAGATGCGGAACGGAAGTAGCAGGGTGGCGGCGATCACGGCGGCGAGCATCACGAGGCCCGTCCGCGAGAGCGACGCGACGATCGACACCGCGATCACCCCAACGACGCCGTAGTAGAAGCCGCGGCGGACAGAGCTACGCTCGAGCGCGGCGAGCGCGAGCGCGGCCGGGAGCGCGAGCACCTGGTAGACGGCGAAATACACGTGATCGCCCTGAAGTCCGGTCGCGCCCAGGTTCGACTCGAAGAAGCTCCCGCTAGACGTGACGTAGGCGACGAAGGCGGTGAGACCGAAGACGAGCGAGCCGAGCGCCAGCGTGACGAACGTCGCCACGACCTGCTCGCGCGTCCGTACGAGCACGGCGAACGCAAGCAAGTAGGCGGCAGCCAGCAGGAACTGGAAGGTCGTGCGGTAGACGAGCCCCGAGTCGCTGGCCCAGTAGACGCTGAGGAGGATCCAGAAGCCGTAGCCGCCGACCGCGAGCACGAGCGGCGTCGGCTTCAGGTCGAGCCGGCGGCGGCCGAGCGCGTGGTAGGCGACGACCGCGATGGCGAGCACGGCTGCAAGCCGCCCGACCCGGAAGCCCGGCCCGAGCGACACCGACTCGATGAACATCGTGAGGACGAGGAAGAGCGGAAGCACCGTGACGTTCGCGCCGATCAGGAGGACGATTGCGCCGCCCAGGACGACCGCCGCGGCCCAGAACGGCTTCACCGACGCGAGCACGCCGACCGCGCCGGCGAGCAGCACGAGCGCGAGCATGAGCGACGCATCGACCCCCCAGTCCCTCCACGCCGAGAGCGGGGTCGGCGCCGGGATCAACGCGGCGTGCCCCGCAAGCGCGGTCGGCGGCGCGAGGTCGCGACGACCTTGCCGCCGTCGATGGCCGGCACCCCCGCGGCTACGCCGCGCTCCGAGGCGGGCGGCTGGACGTAGGCGTCGTAGCCGTAGCCGTACGCGGCCGCCGGACGCACGCCGGTGAGCACGAGCCCGAGGAAATGGAGATCGAGGTGGTCGACGAGCGCGCGCACCTCGTTCGCCTCGTCGGCATTCGTGCGGTTGCTCCGCGCCACGAGGACGACGCCGTCGACCGCGCGCGCGAGGCCGAGGGCGTCCGCGACCGCCAGCACGGGCGAGGAGTCGACCAAGACGTAGTTGTACTGCGCGGCGAGCTTCTCGAGCAGTTCCTTCATCTGGTTGCTGGAGAGCAGCTCCGCCGGGTTTGGCGGCAGCTGGCCGCTGGGCAGGAGGGCAACCTTGCCGAAGCCCTCGCGGCCGTCGCCGGCGAACGGCACCTCGACGATCGCGTCCTTGAGCGGGGCCGAGCCGACGAGCACGTCCGTGAGCCCGACCGGCCTCACGCCCACGCCGAAGAGCTCGTGCAGCCGCGGACGCCTCAGGTCGCCCTCGACTGCGATCGTCGTCGCGCCGGAACGCGCGATCATCGCCGCGAGGTTGGCCGTGACAGTCGTCTTACCCTGTTGCGGAGAGGCGCTGGTGACGAGGATCGTCCCGAGCGGCCGCCGCACGCCGAGATACTCGAGGTTCACGCGCAGGGACCGGAACGCCTCGGCGCCGGCGCCCGTCGCGAGGATGCGGGCGCCCTTGTTGCGCTTGCTGGCGGGATCGAACGGAATCTGACCGATGACGGGCACGCCGAAATGCTCCTCGACCGCCTCGCGGCTGCGCAGGCGCCGGTCGAAATGCTCGCGCAGGAACGCGCTCAGCAGCGCCAGCACGAGCCCGAGCGCGGCGGCGATCGCGACGTTTCGCACCGGTTTGGGCGCGACTTTCTGGCGGTCGACGTGCGCCGAGTCCCACACGGTCGCCGTCAGCGGCGCCTCCACGACCTGGCCCGTGGTCGTCGTCACCTGACGGTGGCCGAACCGTTCGTGGACGAGCCGGGAGAAGACGTTCCCGAGCGCCCGGGCGATGTGCTGCGCCCGCGCACGGCTGCTGTCGTCCACCGATACCTTCAGCACGGCCGTCAGCGGGTTCGTGGAGACGTGCACCTTGCTGAGCAGCTTCTCCGGGCTCCTGTGTAGGCCGAGGCGCGCGATCACCCGCGTGGCGACGACGTTGCTCTCGACCAGGTCGCTCATCGTCGCCGTGAACGGCTGGACCGCGTTGGCGACGGTCGGCTGGAACAGGCTGTTCCCCTGGCCGACGACGATCTTCGTCTCGGCGCGGTAGACCGGCTTCTGCAGCTCCGAGAAGAGCGCGGCCGCTCCGATGGCGGCCGCCAGCACCGCGAGCACGATCCACTTCCTGCGGCGGACGACGCCGACGTACCGGCGCAGGCCCCCGCTGCTCCCGTGCTCGAGCTCGACAGGCTCCGTCATGCCACGCACTGTAGTGCCAGTGGAAGCATCTCGTGGACGCTTTACGATAGCTCCAGGTGAGGCGATTGTCGGCTTGCGGCTAGGCGTCTACGCAGACCTCGTCTACCGCGCCGAGGGAGAAACGCTCTCGACCGACCGCTCGTTCGTCAAGTTCGTCACCTCGCTGCCACCGCGCGTCGACGAAGTCGTGCTCTTCGGACGGCTCGACCCACGAACGGGACGGAGCCCCTATGCAATACCGGAGGAAGGGGTGCGCTTCGTTCCTTTCCCGCACTACGAACGCGTCACGTCGATCGGCCCGCTGCTGCGAGCCCTTCCCCGCTCGCGGTCGATCTTCGAGGCAGAGCTGGAGCGGCTCGACGCCGTCTGGATGTTCGGGCCCCACCCGCTCGCGCTCGAGCTCGCCCGAATCGCGAGACGGCGCGGGACGCCGGTCTTCCTCGGCATCCGGCAGGACTACCGGCGCTACATCGGGGGGCGTCTCCCGAGCAGAGCCTGGCTCTGGGCCGTCCCCGCGGCGCACGCGCTCGACCTCGCCTTCAGGCGTCTCGCGCGCGACGCTCCGACCGTCGCGGTCGGAGCGGAGCTCGGCGAGCGCTACCGGCGCTCGGGCGGCCGGGTCCTCGTCACCGGGTTCTCGCTGGTGCCGCGTTCCGAGATCGTTCCGGTCGAGAACGCACTGGCGCAGTCGTGGGACGGCGGCCTGCGGGTGCTCAGCGTCGGCCGGCTCGATCCCGAGAAGAACCCGCTGCTTCTCGCAGAGGTGCTCGCGGGCCTGCGGCGACGCCACGGCGCCTGGCGGCTCGCCGTGGCCGGCGAGGGCCCGCTCGCCGAGAGGCTGTCCGCCCGCATCGCGGAGCTCGGGCTCGAAGACGCCTGGGAGCTGCTCGGCTACGTGCCGAACGGGCCGCGCCTCTGGCAGGAGTACCGCCGCAGCCACGCGTTCCTTCACGTCTCGCACACGGAAGGCCTGCCGCAGGTGCTCTTCGAGGCCCAGGCGGCCTGCTTGCCGATCGTAGCCACCGACGTCGGGGGAGTCCGGGCGGCGCTCGGCGACGGCCGCGCCGGGCTGCTCGTTCGTCCGGACGATCCAGCTGACGCCGTGGACGCCCTCGAGCGCCTCCGGCTCGAGCCGGAGCTGCGGCGCGCCGTCGTTTCCGCCGGACACGAGCTCGTGCGCGGGGAAACGCTCGAGGACCAGCTCGACCGGGTCGCCGAGTTTTTCCGCCAGACGCTCCCGCGCTGAGACCCGTCCCTCATCCGAGTGATGAAGGTGTCGCCGCGCGCCTCCGACCAGAGAGGCGATGGAGGCATTCCGCCGCGCCGCCCTTGCCCTCCCGTTCGCAGCGCTCTTCGTGCTCGTGCTCTGCATCTCGCCTGCTACCGCAAAGCGGGGCTCGACTGAGGCCGCTGCGGCCTCGCAGAACCTCGTCGTCAACGGCAACTTCGCCCTGGGCCTGCACGGCTGGCGGGGCAAGCGGGCGCGCCTCCGCATCGTCGGTCGCTCGCGCCACGGGCGCGCCGTTCGCGTGATTGCCCGCCGGCATCGCCCAGCCGCGATCTTGCACGCCCCTCGTCCGGTCGATTCGACGACGGCGAGGCAGCTCTATTCGGCCGCGGCCTGGGTTCGCGGCCGGCCCGCGTCGCGACGGGTCTGCCTCCGGCTGAGCGAGCACTCGCAGGGTCACGTCCTCGGTAAGCGAACGTCATGCGTCCGCGGCGGTAGGCGCTGGGCTCACCTTCGCGTCCACTACCGGGTGCGTCGCTCCGGCAGCGACCTGGGCCTTGCGCTCTTCAGACGGCGGGGCTCGTTCGAGGTCGCGCGCGTCTCGATCCGCCGGCTCTATGCGCGGTGCCATCCACGTCGCAGCTGCCCGCCGCCACCACCGCCACCCCCTCCCCCGCCGCCGCCTCCTCCCCCACCTCCTCCACCTCCCCCACCTTCGAACGGACGCTGGTACTCGAGCGACAGCGT
>WNGE01012054.1_pt1 | contig 10797 bp, 8 predicted proteins | sample 5400651 | NCBI WGS metagenome assembly WNGE01 (sample SAMN13153370, study PRJNA577476) | soil metagenome | isolation source: 60 cm soil or saprolite under grassland replicate 2 | place: USA:California | collected 2016-06-15
ATCAGTTCAAGATCGACCGCATTCTGACATGCCCTTGATTCTGAATGTGTTGCCATTGTGGATCCGGTGATCTCTTGGGTTTTGCTTCAAGATTGCTGATTGAAATGGCCCATTTTTGTGCTTTTGGTTGCCATGGGTCTTCTAAATGGAAAATGGGGACTGATCGATAAGACCGGAAAGATTCTCTTCCAGACCAAGTTCATCCTGATGCATGAATTTCGGGGTGGTCTGGCACAGGTCTCCGAAGGTGAAGATTTACCGTCCACAAAAATCGGATATATTGACACAGCAGGGAATCTGGTTTGGCAACCCTCAAAATAAGCATCAGGCGACGTCTTGACGGATTACCTCTTACCGCCAGGCGGTAAGTTTCCCGCCGTGGCGAGCCGCCGGCCACCAGCGAACAATGATCGAAACGCCGCCGCGCCCGAAGACGCGCAGCACGACACAGCTCCAGCGGTTATTGACGCTCGGCGGCTCGATCACGCCGACGCGGTCGCGGTAAGCGCGTGGGATTTCGACCGTGCCAGGCACTCCCGGCATCGTTGTCTCTGTCCTCTCGATCCTCCTCGTCTCGGTTCGGAGGATCGGGCAGGCGGCGACGATTGTACGAGTCGTTGTCACGTCTGCGGTTCGGAGCATAACCATCGTCGCGATCCGAATCACGATTCATATTGTCGCTCTGTCTATGATTCGAGTCGCCGTTCGCAGAGTCGTTCTCGCGCTGATGCGCGCCTCCATTGTGTTCTTTGTCAGGCCCTTGAGAAGGATCAGGCTCGCTATCCAATTGCGGTGCGCGGTTGGCGGCGATCTCCGGCGACGGCGCGGGCGGCATTTGAGGCCGCGCGCCGGGCGGGATCGGGGCCGGAGCCGGCGACGGCGTCGGAGGAACCGCCACGGCTTTGTTGTTGGGCGCCGTTGAATTCGCCGCTTGAGGTTGTCGAGTGGAATCAGCCGCCGCTTGAGCGCCCGGGGTTGAAGCGCCGGCGCCGTTGTTATTCTGCGATGACGCGCCCGCCGCCAGTTCCAGCGAATCGGCGTCGCTGCCGACGGCGGGAGTGGCTTCGGGCGATGGCGACGCCGCCGCGACGACGTTCGCCGACACGTCAACGGCATTGCTCCTCGACGAGGCTGAAGGCCATCCGAAAAGAACCGCCGCCGTGACGACGGCGATGAGCGTGGCCGCCGCCCCGACGACGAATCTTCGCCGCCGCCTTCTGATGAGCCTCAAATCCGATTCGGCCGTTTCCTCATTTTCGACGGGATCTACGGAAGGCGCGATTCCGTTTCCAGATTCATATTGATCTTCGGCCTCCGGATTTGTGACGGCCAGCGGTATGAGAATCTGATTTGACGACTTTCGTAGCTCCTCACTCAACTCCTCGGCGCTTTGTTGCCGGTCGGCGGGGTTCTTGGCCAGCGCCCGGAGGATCGTCTTTTCCACGGCGACAGAGATCGCGGGATTGATCAAACGCGGAGGCATCGGTTCGGATTGAATCTGTTTCAGCGCGACCTCGGTTGGCGTGCGCCCATTGAACGGACGTCGCCCCGTCGCCATTTCGTAAAGTACGACGCCGAGCGAGTAGATGTCGCTGCGGTGATCGACCGGGTGGCTGGCGCACTGTTCAGGCGAGGCGTAGGCGACCGTCCCGGCGAGCGCCGAATGCTGCGTGAACGGGGGCGCCCCGGGAGGCTGCGGGAATTTTGCGATTCCGAAATCGATCAGTTTAATTGCGCAATCCGCAATCATGATGTTTCTCGGATTGATGTCGCGATGTACGATGCCGCGCGCATGGACCTCGATGAGCGCCGAAGCGACTTCGAGCGCTACGCCGACGGCCCTCGACAGTTCGAAGGCGCCGTTGCGGTCTATCTCGTCGCGCAGCGTGTGCCCGCGTAGAAACTCCATCACCACGTAACGCAGATCATCGTTAATCATGCCCGTTCCCTCGAAGCGCACGATGTTCGGATGATCGATTGTGGCCAGCGTCTCGGCCTCGCGCCGCATTCGTTCGAGCGTCTCGTCCCAGTAGTCGCGCACACGGGCCGCGTCCATGGCGTAGTTCATTGCGCGGACGACCAGTTGGGCCGGGTCGCTGAACTTGATCGCGACGACGCTGTCGCTCTCCAGGTCGGTCGCGGCGAAGATCGTCGAAAGTCCTCCCTGGCCGAGGCGACGGTAGATGCGATAACGCCCGTCGATTGTCAGGCTAATCAGATCATCGAAATTCGGCTCGTGGGCCTGAGCGCAATGAGGACAGAAGGCGGCGAACGCCGGAAGTTCACCAGAACAGCGCGAGCACAAATTCATAACTCTACTCCCTCTGGTCGTAAAGTTCGTCGAATGGGGATTTCAAAAGGGTGGGCAGAGTATAGGTGAAAAGGGGAGTAAGCGCCAGATAGGATTGCGGATTGCGGATTGTGGATTGCAAAATGACCAATCGTGATTCGCATTCACAGGGTACCGACGTCTCAAATCATTGAATGGTATGAAATCATCGCTCGCCAATCCTCATCAATCCGCAATCCGCAATCTCACTACTTCTTCCCGCCAGCCATTTGGGAGTCTATCGAAGCGGAGCCGCCGCCGTGAACCAGCAGGGCCGCCGCCATGCCGAGCAGCGCCAGTGGATATTCAAAGCCGCCGGCGTTTATGAAAAAACCAGACTTCCAATGCACGCCCAGGATCGCGGTGATCATCACACAGGAGATGAAGAACGCGCCGATTCGCGTGTACAGCCCGATTATCACCATCGCCCCACCGACCAACTCCGACACGGCAGCCGCGCCCATCCATAGCCACGATGGGCGCATCTCTTGGAACGGCGCGACTTGATTGGTCCACTGGTTGAAACCCGGCCCGCCCCACCAGCCGAAAACTTTCTGCGCGCCGTGAGCGAACATGATTGTTCCGAGGGCGAGACGTACCAGCAACATCCCCCAATTTTCAGAAGTCTTGATCAAACCTCCTGACATTTTTGAACTCCTCCGAAAAGCAGTTCGTAGTCCCGCCTTTAGGCGGAGGCGTCAGCCACAGATCCATTCCGTGAGGCCAAACGCCTCTGCCTAAAGGCGGGACTACGAACTGCGCTTTTCATTAGTTTCGGCCCCAACGGGGCGAAGTGTTTATGGTCTGTAAATTAGATTCGGGGCGACAGTTCATGTTCGATCCGAACCGTTGCGGCGGATTTTAGCGGATCGCTTCGTAGAAGTCAGCGTGTGCGCAGCGTTTCAATTGCGCTGTGATTCAAACAAATAGCGGGGGTTAACAGTTATCCCAACTGTTAAGTATCCGTATACTTACTTGATTGTTTCTCTACTCGGCCATAAAGTCATCAATGAGGCTCCCATACAATAAGGCTCCCATACAAAGCTTCCCTAAATCTTACTGACAGTTGAAGTGACTTCTATGTCTCGCCTGGTCTCGAGGCTGGGGGCTCCACAAGCAGGGCCGCTAGCCTGACCGCGAGGGATGGCGTGGATATCTAAATCCATGCCATCCCTCGCGGTCGAGCCAGCGGCCACTCTCTTCTTCTTGCAGTCTGAGAATACATGAGCTGATAGAAATTCGAAGACAACTATAGAAAGGGGAATCTTGTGTTGCAAATCAGGTTTCGTCCGTCTTGGTCTCTGTTCCTTGTATTGATTGCGGTTCAGGTATTGTTATTGTCGTCGTCCGCGCCATTTACATCGTCTGCGTTGTCTGCAAGCGTCGTGCCACAGGTTCCGGCCTGGGCGCCGAACACGGCTTATGCGGTCGGAGCGCAAGTAACCTATCAGGGGGTCTTGTATCAGTGCCGGCAGGCGCACACTTCACTCGTGACCTGGGAGCCGCCGAACACGCCCGCGCTCTGGCTCGTGGTAACCGGAGGTGGAGGGGACACGCAGGCGCCGTCGGCGCCCACGAACTTGCGTGTAACCGGCGTAACGGCCTCGAGTGTGTCGCTCGCCTGGAACGCGTCCACTGATAATGTAGGCGTGACTCGGTATGACGTGTTGCGCGACGGCGCGGTTGTCGGCGGCGGCGGCGCGACTAGCTTTACAGTGACTGGTCTTGCGTCCGACACGAGTTTCACGTTCACCGTGCGGGCCAGAGACGCGGCAGGCAATGTGTCCGCCGCGAGCAATCAGGTCACGACGCGAACGCAGTCCGGCGCCGATACGCAGGCCCCGACGGCCCCCGCCAATCTGCGAGTGACGATGGTCGCCTCGACGAGCGTAACGCTCGTGTGGGACGCGTCCACCGATAACGTGGGAGTGACCCAATATGAAGTATTGCAAAACGGCGCGTCCATCGGCGGCGGCTCCCTGACCAACCTGACGGTGACCGGGCTCGCGCCGGCGACAAGTTTTACTTTCCGGGTGAGGGCGAAAGACGCGGCGGGCAACGTGTCCGCTTTTAGTAACCAGGTCACGGCGACGACGCAACCGGGCGGAGGCGGAGGCGGAGGCCAGATTCCCAAGAGAGTTCTGGTCGGGTACTGGCATAACTTCGATAACGGCTCAGGCTTCATCAGGCTCCGAGACGTCTCCAGAGATTTCGACGTCATCGACGTGGCGTTCGGCGAGCCGGCGCCCGGCAGTCGTTCGACGATTCAATTCATTCCAGACGTGCGGACCTCCGCCGCCGAGATCCAGGCCGACATCGCGCAACTGAAGAGTGAAGGGAAGAAAGTCCTGCTGTCGTTAGGCGGCGCCAACGGCCAGGTGGAGTTGCCGACTGAGACGGATCGCCAGAACTTCATCAACTCGGTCAGCAATCTGATGACTCAATACGGGTTCAACGGGATCGACATCGACCTCGAAGGAGGTTCCGTCGCGCTGAACGGAGGAGACGTGGATTTCAGGAATCCCACGACTCCGAAGATCAGGAACCTCATCTCTGCGACCAGAGCCATCGCCGATCGCTTCGGGCCCGATTTCGTCCTCTCGATGGCGCCCGAGACATTCTTCGTTCAGGTAGGGTTTCAAGCCTATGGCAATGCGGCCGGCGCTTATTTGCCGGTCATTCATGGGCTGAGAGACAAGCTGACCTTTATCCACGTGCAGCATTACAACACGGGCACTGTGGCGGCGCTCGACGGCCAGGTTTACGCGTCGGGCACGGCCGATTTCCAGGTGGCGATGGCGGAGATGCTGCTGCAAGGCTTCCCGGTCGGCGGCAATCCGAATCTGTTCTTCCCGGCCCTGAGAGAAGATCAAGTGGCCATTGGATTGCCCGCTACTCCCCCGGCGGCAGGCAGCGGTTACACGCCGCCGGCGGAGATCGCGAAGGCGATCAATTACCTGGTCTTCGGCAGGTCTAATGGCGGTCGTTATATACTCCGGAAGCCGTCCGGGTATCCCAACTTCAGAGGGGTGATGACCTGGTCGATCAACTGGGACCGCTTTGCCAATTTCGGATTCTCTCGCGGGATTCGTCCTGTATTGAATGGCTTGCCTTAGGGCGGTTTTCACATCGTTGTACGGGTTAATAGAACGCGGATGACACAGATAGAGCGGATTGACGCGGATCTTTTCCGGTTTTATCTGCGATGATCAGCCGCATCCGCGTCGCCCGCGTTCTATTGATGCGTTCTTTTCTGCGAACGCCGATTGCTAATCCCGTATACGCGATTGAAACCCAATCTAGGACGCAATCTTGCGTGGTTCGATCTAGGAATTGGATGTCTGAAACGGCGTGGACAATAACCCGCTCACCCGTTGCCACTCCTCGTTGTCGTACTCATCCAGCCCGAAATCAACCGGACGCCCGTCTTGGCGGAGCCGGAATGTTCCCCATATCCGATCCCAGAACGAGAAGATGATGGAATAATTGCTGTCGGTCTCGGCGCGCGCGCGCGAGTGATGCACGCGATGAATGGCCGGTGAGACAACCAGCGCGCGCAGCCACCGGTCCGCTTTCTCCGGAAAATTCACATTGCTGTGGTGAAACAGAATCACCGGCATCATCAGCGATTCATAAGCCAGTAATTGCAAGAGTGTGGCTCCCAGCAGCGGAATCACGGCTAGACGAAGCGCCGCTGAAATCAGCACCTCTCCGGTGTGAAATCTGATGGCAGTCGTGGCGTCCATCTCCGGGTCGCTGTGGTGTACACGGTGAAATCGCCAGAGGAAGCCGAATTTGTGGTTGGCGCGGTGCAGCAGATACAACCAGCCGTCAAACAGCAGGATGGCCGTGACAGTGGCGGTCGCCGGCGGTAGGCTCAACAGGTTCAGCAGTCCGAATCGACTCACTTCAGCCCACTTGGCGACATTGGCGATGAGCGGGGCGGCTAGCAGCGCCACCGCCAGCACATTGAGCGCCCCCAGCGTCATGTTCCGCGCCACATGCGTCATGCGGCGCCTTCGATTACCCGCCGCGGGGAGCCAACTCTCAAGCGTCAGCATCAAAATGAGGCCACAGGCGGTCACTAACGTCGGAAGATAATCACGGTTGTTCATCGGGAGATTTCTCCATGCGCCATTAATGGGACAGACTTCAGTCCGTCCCCTTTATGTGACGGACAGACTAAAGTCTGTCTCACTTTAAAGTTGCAATTACGGCGCCGAAAAAGGGCGCGCTGGAGGCCGAAACGCCTATCGGTTTTGCGCGAAGGCTTACTTTCAGCTTAGACCCTTTGAACAGTACCGCGCGCGTAAGCAAGCGGCCGACCAATGCGCCCGCCGCTTGCTTATGCGCGTGATGCCGTAATGGTGTCCCAATGTTGCGTGGCTCGATATAGGAAACACTCACCTATTCAAAATCTGAGTGAGTAATTCAAACGCACGCCGCGCCCGGCCTCTGGCGCAAAGTCTTTGATGAACGACAAGTGATTGCGGTACAACCTGTCGCCCAAGTTATACCCGCCGGCCGAAAAAATGTGCGCCACGCGGCCGGTCATAAATGTGTAAGAAGCGTTGAGATTGAAGACGGCGTAGCCGGCGGTCGGTGTCTCGTTGTCGAAAACGCGGTCCTGCCGGTTTGCCAGAATCAACTCCGGAACGCGCCTCCGAGCGACGCCAATCCGGCGACGGTCTGGCCCACAACGCCGGCCACTTCTCCGGTGTGGGCGAATCGCAGGAACGAGAGCAATTTCCGTCCCGTGGTATAAGCGGAATAATTTCATGTGGAGGAAGTCCTCAATTAAAGTGATTCAAACGTCCGCCCAACGGCGTAGCTCTCGGCGCACACTACGCCCATGACACGCGGCCAGCCTCCGCACAATGCCGCCGCGTGCCTCGACTCAACACAATTCACTCGCCGCGTGTCGTGAATCGCCTCAGAATCTGGCAGTTAACCCGACGCGAATTGCGCGGGGATATCCGGGCGAGATGTTGGTATTGCTATCCGCGTTGACGAAATACTTTTTGTCGAAAAGGTTCTCCACGTTCGCCTGCAGACGAATTCTCTCAGTGATGGAGAAAAATACCGCCACGTCCGCTCGGGTATAAGCTGGTAACGTAATCGTGTTGTCGATCGTGGCGAACATGTCGGACCGATGAATGACGCCCAGACCAACTCCCAGTCGTGAGAGGATCTGATAGTTATTCCATAATGAGAAGTTATGATGCGGCGTCTGGCCGACGATAGCGCCAGCCCGCGCGGTCGTAGTGGCGCTGGTCACAAACGCGTCTTGATAGGCATAGCCTCCTGCGATTCTCCAATCTCGCGTGACGCTTCCGCTCAATCCGAATTCGAACCCGTTGGTGCGCTGACTGCCGGTTTGCACGATTCTGGTGGGATCGTTGGGATCGATTGACCGCGTATTCGTACGGTCCAGTCGAAAGACCGCAGTCGTTAATGCGAGGAAGCGATTTACATCCCATTTGACGCCGGCCTCGTAGTTGTTGAACTTTTCCGGTTTGACTTGCCGCGTAATGGTCGTCAGCGAAGAGAACTGATCTCCGGAGCTTGGCAGGTAGGAGACGCTGTAATTGCCATAGACCGAGACCTGGGCGACTGGCTTGAAAATAATTCCAGCGCGCGGTGAGACCAGGCCGTCTACGCGGCTCAGCCGATCCCCGTTCCTATTGTTGAAATATTGCAGATCGAAGCGATCAAACCGAACCCCTGCGACTGCTTGAAAGTATCGGGAAAACTCGACCTGGTCCTGAACATAGGTCGCCGCGATTTGTGTCTTGAGATGATTGTCCGCGTCAGTCGCGCTCTGGCGGAAAGTCACCGGAATGTTGATAGTGGGGTTGGCTAATGGCGCCGAGACGGATGTAGTAGCGTTGTTGAAAAAGCCCGTATTGCGGAAATTGTCCGTCAACTGAAGGCCGAATTCCGCGCCGCCTAGGAGCGTGTGCCGAATCCTGCCCGTCTTCGCCGCGTAGGTCACGTCAGATTGATTGAACACATTCTGTCGCTGGGTGGCGTTATTGTAGGCGGTGAGCGTGACCTGAGTGTTATCCGCGCTCACGACGCCTGGCACGTAGTTCTGGTAAAACCTGTCATAGTCGCCGAATTGTGTGCGATTGCGAATTGTCCATTTAGAAGCCAGGTGTTCAACGGTCGCTGTCCCTAGATTCACATGCGCTTTCACGTGACTGTCGTCCGGATTGCCGAAGAAGGTAGAAATATCTATGTCCAGAGGTCTGCCTTGAAACGAAGAAATGCCGCGATCGGCGACACGGGTGTCGACGAAGCGCTCATAGCTGAATGTGAATTTGGTCTGTTTTGTGGCAGCGAACGTCAGAGTCGGATTAATGCCATACCGCTCCAAATCGACGCGATTCCGAAAGCTCTTGGAGTTTTCATACACACCATTTGCGCGGAAAGCCACTTTGTCGTTGAAGGGCTGGTCAAAATCCATCGCGGCCCGTTTGTTGTTGAAGGAACCGGCCAGCAGCGAAATCTCGCGCAATGGCGAGAACCCCGCTTCCTTGGTCACTCGGTTGATCACGCCTCCGCCACCGCCGCGGCCGAAGATCATGGCGTTGGGACCTCTCAGCGCCTCCACGCGATCCAGGTTGTAGAGATCGCGATAATATTGAACGTCGTCCCTCACGCCGTTGAGGAAGAAGTCCGCCGACGAACTGTTACCCCGAAAGATGATCTGGTCACGATTATTCTCGCCCTGATGGGCGGTAATGCCGGGCACATAGCGAACCACGTCGCCAATGCTCAACATCTGTTGATCCTTGATCTGCTCTCGCGTCACGACAGTGATTGATTGCGGAACATCACGCAATGGCGCCAGGGTCTTGGCGCCGCTGGTGATGAGTGGCGCTTGATAAGTGCAAGGTGACCTCCAGAAATTCCGAGCCAGTGTTCTTAATGATCACCGTCCGTGGGGCTTCCAGAAAACCTTGCGCGATGATCTTGATCGTGTAGCCGCCGGGTTCGAGCGAAAGAGAAAACTCGCCGGACTGATCGGAAACCGTTGACGACCCGGCGCCGCGGCCTTCAGGAACCGCTGTAATTCGCGCGCCTGCGATGGGGGCGCCGGCGGGATCCGCTACCTTCCCTCTAAGCATTGGTTTTAGAGACTGCGCCTGTATGTGGCAGAGAAACGCTCCCGCGACCAAAACGGAGCTGAATAGCCGGAAAAAGCGGCTAGAGCTTGTTCCAAACGACATTTGAACTCTCCTGGTAAACTCAGATCGTAAAGTATCTGAGAGGTTAGTGAGATTAAGAATTTTGCGCCCCTCCCGCAGCCGGCATGGCCGGCGCCGTTTGAACTGTGAATAACGCCTCACGCTCGCGTTCTCGAGCTATCGCGCCGCCTGTTCGTTGTTGAATCGGATTCGAGGATTGCGAAATTCGATGACGCGAGTGACGACCTTGCCGTTCTCCGCTCGGAACATGCGCCGCGAGGCAGGGAACCAGACGCCGTCAACCAGCTTGTATTCGTCGGTGAACGTCTCGGCGCGTTTGACCGCGCCGCTCTTGGCGTCGAAGTAGGTGACGGTGAAATGGCGCGGCAGATTCTTGCCTTCGGGCGTTTTGGTCGTTTCCAGGACGTCGATGATGAAATGATCGGCGCCCATCGTGCGGTCGACTTCGGCGACCACGTTGTCGCGGACGCGGTAGTGCGATTTCATCTGATCGTTGATCGCGATGCGGCGACCTGCGGGTGAATTATCGTCTTCGGCGAAGGTGATCGGATGGCGCCCGTCTCCTTTGGAGAAGTCTCCGCCGCGACGGTGGGCGATAATGCTCATCGTCTGATCGTTGAGCCACCCCTTCGCCTCCTCATCAAGTCCTTCAACCTTTATCTCGGCGCTTTTGCCCGCCTCGTAATTGATCGAGCCTTTTGCGATCTTGCCGTTGTCGTTCAGAACCACATCGAATGTCACCCCGGCGAAGTTTGTGGGAAGGGTCTGGCTGGTCTCTCGCGCGGATTTGAGCATATTCCACGCCGCCGGATCGGCCTTTTGGGGTTCGGTTGTTGAATTGGTCGTCTGCGCCATTACGCTGATTGAAAACAGCGCCATGCAACAAGTTGAAAACATAACGCGCTTCATTTTCATAAAGTGTCTCCTTTTCTTGAATCCTCCGACGCGCTGCCAGAGATCAATCCTTATTCCGTTATCGTTCTCGGTGTTCACCAAATTCCATCCCTCCTTCTCGCTGCGCGTCGCTTGCGTATCAGTACCGCGAGCGATAGAGAGCGAGGACTGCCGAAGTTAAGTTGATTGCGGGGGCCGCGCTCGCTACCGCTCGCGGTACTGACCATGCGATCAATTGACGGGCGGCGCGGAACCCGGATTTACTTCACAAGTTTCGTGTCGTCCGGCTGAGGGCGCGAGGCGGGATGGCCTCCACGCCGCCCTTTGCGCTTTACCTGCGCTCCTGCGCCCACGTGAAGC
>WNGE01008671.1_pt1 | contig 10796 bp, 1 predicted proteins | sample 5400651 | NCBI WGS metagenome assembly WNGE01 (sample SAMN13153370, study PRJNA577476) | soil metagenome | isolation source: 60 cm soil or saprolite under grassland replicate 2 | place: USA:California | collected 2016-06-15
CATGTTTTGACGCCACTGTTTCAGAGTGTAGGATATAGGGGGCATCTTCTGTATCTAGCTTCTTACCTCCTCATCTATTGTTCTAAGGAATAGAGAGTACTGTCTTGATCTGTCAGCTTGAAGTGCCCTATCTGTCACAAGATTAGTCTTGTCTTATTATACTTATCTAAATTAAAGTGCTTGCTACTGAATCGTGATTCCCTATTACTAAACCTTATAAACGTCTAGACAATGCTTGACGATACTAAGCTACTAGTAGAGTTCTAGTGTAAGGTAGTAGTAGTATAGGCCTACGTACGTACTCGTATAAGGAAAGGCCTAAGAGTAGTTAAGGACGTGATTAACAAGAGCTCTAGAAAGCCATTTAGGGTAGAGTATAGGATCTCTCTAAAAGAGGCTTATACGCGTAAGGTGCTAAAGGTCTATGATTATATTAAGACCTAGGGCTATAAAGTTATTACTTACGTTATAAGAGCCTTGTTCTTTAGATAACAAGACAAGCTTATACTAACTAGTTATAAAGAGATCTTTATAAGTTATGATAAGCACACTACTACTTATTACTATGTATATACTCCTGATATACATAAGACAGTGATCTCGAGTAATATAAAGTTCTTTAAAGACCTCCTAGGAAGCTCGATTAAGAACTATTAGCTTTAGGTAGAGCTTTAAGACAGATTATTTGAGTAAGTAGATAGTACTTTTAACAAGTACATTGTATAGAATAAGAGAGGCCACCTATAGGGATAGAGGAAGGATAGGAGCTACTTGTTACCTATTCCTACTATAGATTCAATATGTAGTAAGTAGGCCAACTACCTCCTAGACGTTATACATAGAACTAAGAATCCTTAAGATAGTGTGCTCTATTTCCTAGGCCTGGCCTAGGAAATCTAGTATAAGGCCAAGGATAAGGAGTATATCGTCTTCTAATCGCCTATGTTTAGAGCTAAACTAAGAACTTAAGACAAGACTGACTAAGGCAAAGATAACCTAGAAGATCTAATAACTGTCCTACTAATTACCTTAGAGTAATAGGAAAAGCTCAAGTATATGAAACTTATAGTTATAATTAGACTAAAGTAAGTACAAGAAGACGATCTAAAGCCTAACCCTTATAAAGCTCTAGTTAACAAGGAACGTATACACTTGAACAAGAGAATACTAGATCTAAGACAGTAGGAGCTCCTAGACACTATAAAAGACAAGGCTATAAGTAACACACTAGACTTTACTACGTGTATCTTAAGATCTACTATAAAAAGAGTGTATGACGACATTAGTATAGATCTAGGAAAGACTATACTAAGTGACGATAAGGTGAATACTAAGCACGTAAAGGCTATATTAGCCTTACTTAACTAGTTTAGTAATAAGGAGGAGCTAAGCTTAGAGGAAGAGGCTACTATAATCATAAGTGTTATAAAGTATAATATCCTAATCTTATAGAGTTACGTAGAAGTAGTCAACTACCTAGACTATAGTAAATAGTAGAAGGCTGTGATTGACTTTAAGATAAGCTAGCTACTTACTAACAACACTTAAGAAGAGAAACCTTATCCTAAAGGAGTTAACCTTATAAGTTCTAAATAGGTTTTCTTACTTAAGTTTTGTCTAGACAGTTTACTTAAGCACTTTAAGGCACAGTTAGTTACTCGTGACTTTACTTAACAGTATAGGATAGACTATACTAAGACGTTTACCCTAACTATACAGATAGCTATTATAAGAGTATTCTTTACGATCATAGTATACAAAGATCTTAAATATAGATAATATAATATCAAAAACGTATTTATAGAATCTATACTTAATAAAGAGCTCTAGATAAAGCTTCTCTAAGGTATCTAATATACAAAGAGTAACACAGTACTATACCTTCTACATAGCTTATATGGCCTTAAGTAATTAGCTTATAACTAGAACCTATTAATGAAAACCGAGCTTACGAAATAGGGTTTCTAGTAAAGTAAAGCTGACCTATGCCTATTCATGTACATTAAACGCAAGATCTAGTTATTAGTATACATTAACGATCTTACTATAACTACTCCTAAGTGCTCTAACCTCGACTAGTTCTATGGCTAGCTTAGTGCTCGCTTTACTACTAAGGACCTAAAGGAGATAAAGAAGATCCTTAGTGTATAGGTAACAAGACACTAGGAAAAGGGCACTGTTAAGCTTAACTAAGAGTAGTACTTAGACAAGATACTTAACAAGTTCAGATTCCCTAATGCTATTTAAAGCGAGCTAACGCTAATAGATAGCTACTACGATCTTAGGCTAGCTAGTAAAGACGATCGTCGAATTAATACTACGTAGTATTGTAAGGTAATTGGCTCAATTATGTACGCTATGGTCTATACTCGTCTAGATATCGCCTTTGCTCTTAGGAGACTAAGTCAATATATGTAGGACCTAGCTAAACACTACGCTCATGTACTTAGGCGTCTCCTTTACTACTTACACTATACTATCAAGTCTAGGATCTTATTTAGACCTAGTAGAAAGCTCGTTATATATTCTAACGCCGATTATGTAAGTGATAAAGCCGACTATAAGAGCATCACGGCTTTGGCTAGGCTGATTAGTAGAGGACCTATCTTCTAGAGGAGCCGTAAACAGACTGCTATAACTACAGTTACTATAGAAGTAGAGTATATTATAATGAGCGTCACGGCCAAGTAGGGACAGTAGGTTATGTAGATCCTTCAAGACATAGAATATAGAAGATACGTGTCGAGTAACTACTAGACCGTTAATACACATAGTAACAACTAGGGAGCGATCACCTTAGCTAAGAACCTCTACCTTACTGAGTATTCGAAGTATATCGACATTACTTACTACTATATACAAGATCTTTAAGAGCGTAGGCGAGCTTCTATATCGTATATACTAACTACAGAGATAGTCGCTAATAGGCTCTTAAAGCCACTACCTAAGAATGTCTTCTAGTGCTTTATGAGCTAGATAGACATAGTTCTAAAAGGTAAAGGAGTAATTGAAGATAGGAACTAAGATTACATAGAGCTAAGAGAAGCTTAGAGCTAGTAGGAGTCATAATCGTTTAGAGGCAGTAGGAGTACTCACACTACTTAGCTACTTAGTCTAGAGTAGGAGTGTTAGAATAGGAAATTCTTAGTACTAGTCTAAGGGATGCTAGAGTACTAGAATATACTGTACACTGATCTCTATTAGGGATCTTATTGTAGACTAGCTTAGAGGTACGTAGTATAAACTTATCTACACTTTGTATAACCTATTCTTTTACTCTAACTAACTTAATAGAATACTCTCTACTTGAACCCTAAGCTTCCTAACTATACCTTAAGAGATTTATAATCCCAAAAAATATATAAATACTTAAAATTATATAATACTTTATATAACTTATTAGTCTTATTATAGTATAATCCTTTAAGTTAATACTTTTATAATTAACTTTTAATTAATTATTATCTTTTTAACTATTATTAGGTTATAGTTTAGAGTTCTTATAATTAATAGTCTTTTAATTATTATTCTTTTAACTTTAACTTATTAACTCTTTCTTAAATTATATATATAAAGAATTATTTCTTTAAGATTTAAAAATTAGATTTATTAAATTAAGTATTACTTCTTTAATTAAAAGATTCTTATTCTAAGTTATCTTCTTAACTTTCTTTTTAATTATTACTTATATTCTAATAAGTTTAATAAAGTAATTAGTTTTAATATTCTTAATAAGATAAGAGTATATTACTTTAAACTTTACTTAATCTTAATTTATTAGTATTATAATAGAGTTAAGACTTTAGATTTAAATAAAGGTTTATAAGTTATATAACTTAATATATAATTATAAGACTATATATATATATAACTTTTAGACTTATTAAAGAGTATTATTATACTTTAATTATAAATATACTTATCTCTATTAATAACTTCTTTAACTCTTAGTTATAAGACTTTATATATATAGTTTTAACTTATATTCTTTATATTATTAATAACTTATATAAAGAGTTAAGTAAAATATTAAGAAGTGTTATATAACTAAGTAGTATATACGTAACTCTACAAGTAATTAACTAATCTAATTAAATAGACTAGGAGTATATATCTCTAAATATAGTTAGAAAGCTTATCTCTTACTATACCTAATTGAGTAATAGTTACATACATATACTTTCTATAATATACCTCCTAGATCAAGAAGTAGTCTAGTACTCTTAACTTGTCCTATTACTTATATAATATATAAAAGAGAGGTTAAATAAATAAAACTACATGTATAGTATAAGTGCCTTTAATAATAAAGATTAGTTAGTATAATGACCTACTCTTAAAGTAATATACTGTCGTATAAGGGCTCCTTTATAGAGTATATAATAAAAAGAATATTAAACCAAAGTGTCTCTAAGTATCCTTAATAGCTTACTAGTCTTATAAAAACGCTTAATCACGTGCTCTAAACGTCTTTAGTAGCTTATATCAAGCTTTCTAATCACCTCTCTATTCTTCCTAAGCTTTTACACTTCTAGAGTATATAGCTCTAAGTGTAGAGCTTCTACTACTACTAACTGACTATCTCTTCTTCTAAAGAATTATACGTAGATTAGTAAATAGCTTAGATTAAAGACGTTTACATACTATGTCAAGCTCCTAATCTAATAGAACTAAGCTTATTATCCTTGTACTAGCTCTATGAATAACTAATTCTAAGATTAAGTAGTTAGTAGACTTCTAAGGATAATACTTATTACGTGTCTCTTTATATAGATAGATATACCCCTAAGCTTTAGAGCGTCTACTAAGTGTTATAAAGACTCTACTATTACTTAAGAAAGAAGTATACTAGATCAAGGACTTAAACGTACACTTAAATTAATCAAGTATATAGACTAGTTTACTAAGCTCTTTAATAACAATGACTTTAGTAAGTTACTAAGCTCCTTAGATAGGTATGAGCTTTATAGACATAGTATCTAGAAAGTCTTTAACTACTAAGAAGTCTTTGATCTTAAGAAGTCAATATATATGTGCCCTACTAAGCGCTTTATACTAGTCCTTATACTAGTACTAAGGGCTAATTGATCCTTACTTCCTAGTATCTAGAACACGATAGTATTCTTACCTTACTTGATTAGCTAATATATTATTAGAAGGAGTGAATTAAGCTTAGAGTCTCTAAACAATATTCTATAGAGAGACACTATCTTCTTATACAAGTGTCTTAAGGTATAACTTAAGTAGATTCTTATTAACTAAAGCTTATACTTAGTTCTATATATATTAATAGTGTATAAAGCACTATACCTAGCTTACTTACTAAATTAAATAGCTCTTTAGTTACATAACGTGCTCTTCTTTAACGTTATCGAATTTAGTAGGCATAGGTATATAAGGACGTCTACTCTTCTTCTTCTCTAGTCTCTTATTTACGTCTTACGCTCTAGTAGGCTCTACTTACTTATTATTAAGCCTATTAATAAGCTTATTAATTGTTAGAGGGTCTTTAGGCTCGATAGTAATAAGATAAGGAGTATTAAGGGCGTTAGAGTCGACATATTACTAGATATTTTAGAAAGTAGAGTTAAATTAGAGCTATAGAAACTATATTAGTTAGTTCTATTAATCTTATAAGTAGGCTTTACTATGTTCATTAGATTGAGTAGTAGTTAATATAGTAGTAATAAGATTAAGAGACTAATCACTTAGTAGAGCTTATATATATTTATTAAAGGATTATATCTAAGTACTAACTAGGCTTATAACTATTATATAACTAAGTAGTATATATATAGCTCTACAAGTAATTAACTAATCTAATTAAATAGACTAGGAGTATATATCTCTAAATATAGTTAGAAAGCTTATCCTTTATTATACTCAATTAAGTAATAGTTATATATATGTACTTTCTATAATAAGAAGTTAATAAACTCTTTAAAGAACTTAAATTAAAAGTAAATATAATATCTAACTAATCTTCTTAATAAATTAACTAAGTATTAATAAGTATATAAAGTTAATTAAATACTAATAAGTATATAAATATAAATTAAAATAAGATAACTTCTTCTCTCTTTAATTAATAATAACTATTATAAACTACTTAGAATATAAGTAATAAAAGAGTTAAATTCTTACTCTTATAATAAAGACTTAATTAAGGATTGTTTTATAGACTTATATAAGTTAAGAGTACTTATATAAGTATATAAAGTAATAAAAAGAGGTTTTATTATTATTAAAGATAGTCTTAAAGTTAAAGACTTTTAAGAATAAGAATAAATATAATAAAGTTAAGACTTTAGATTTAAATAAAGATTTATAAGTTATATAACTTAATATATAATTATAAGACTATATATATATATAACTTTTAAGCTTACTAAAGAATATTATTATACTTTAATTATAAATATACTTATCTTTATTAATAACCTTTTTAATTCTTAATTATAAGACTTTATATATATAATTTTAACTTATATTCTTTATAATATAGATATTACTAACTTATATTTATATTTATTCTAATAAGTATATTATATTATAATAATTAATTAAGTATAATAAATTTAAAATAAAAAAGTAAGTCTTAATATACTTAAAAGAAAGTCATTTAATTAATTACTATAATAAGAATAAAGTATTAAGTAATAGATTAAATAATTAAATAACTTTCTTTTAAATATATTAAGGTTTACTTTTTTATTTTAGATTTATTATACTTAATTAATTATTATTATATAATATACTTATTAGAATAAATATAATAACTTAATATTATAAAAACTTAATAATTATATATATATTTTATTTACTTATTATTATTCTTTATTATATCTTAATTCTTATTCTTACTCTTAAGATATATTAGTATCTTCTCTTTATATATTATTTTAATAATTATTATAAGGAATTTAAGTAGTTTATAATACTAAATAATAATACTTTAAATAAGTACTTAATATCTATATTAATAAGTTTAATATCTTTTCTTTTAATTACTCTAATAAAGAGTTATTATAATAACTCTATATAATAAGTTACTAGTACTTAGAGATATAATTATATATATAGTCTTAGTTATTATTAGTAAATTAATATAAAGTAAACTCTTTATCTCTTATAGATTAATTAAGATATAAAAGATATTTAATATACTTATAAAGAGTTATTTAGTTAGTTTTTCTCTATTAGTAAGTATATCTTTAAGATAATAACTTAAGATTAAATATAATAATAATATTATAAATAAAGTGATTTTCTCTTTATATATATTAAGATATAATAATATTATAAATAAAGTGATTTTCTCTTTATATATATTAAGATATAATAATATTATAAATAAAGTAACTTTTTCTTTATATATATTAAGATAGTATTTAAGAAATAAAAGACCTTAAAGTATTAAAAAACTTTATAAGAGATAGTTTTAAAGAGTATATTATATAATTTAAGATTATTATTTTAATATTATAAAGGATTATTAAATTAGATTAATAACTTAAATAAGACTTCTTCTTATTAGTTATAAAAAGAAGATATATATTAAAATAAAGTATATAGAGTTTTAAAGTTATAAGATATTATAAGATATTATAAGATATTAATAGTAATTAAGTTTTAAGTAATTCTTAATTATATAAAGGTATCTATAATTTAATAATTTTATAAGATAATATAAGAAGTTAATACTAGTTAAGTTTTAAATAACTCTTAACTATATAAAAGTATTTATAATCTTATAAGTTTATAAGATAATATAAGAAGTTAAGAGTAATTAAGTTTTAAGTAACTCTTAATTATATAAGAGTATTTATAATTCTATGATTTTTATAAGAGATTAAGTATTAAGAAATTATTAATAATAAGAAAAAAGAATAACTTAAAGTATTTATCTTTTCTTTTATCTTTTTAATTTAATTATATATTAGATTTATTAGAAATTTACTTAAATAATCTACTTATTAAAACTAATTACTTAGATAATTTACTTTATTTTTAAAAATTACTTAAATAAGATTTATTACTAATTTATTATTAATATAGTCTACTTTATATAGACTAGACTATTTTAATAAAGACAAGTTATTAAAATAATCTATAAAGTAAATTATTTTAATTATAACTTTATAATTAAAATAGTTTAATTTTTATATATTATTAAAATAATTAAGTATAATAGTTAAGACTATTATAGTATAGAGTTATATAATAATTAGAGTTCTTAAGCCTAATTTAAAAGTATTTAAATACTAGAAAGTATCTAAATATTAAGAAGTATTTAAATAATAAGAAGTATTATAGAGAGATAAAAGACAAGTATAGTACTTCCTAATTATACTAGGTATTATATATATTCTTAGTAAAGGATAGTTACTCAAATAGGCTTAAAAAAGAACAAATAAACACATATTATAACTACTAAATATACTAAACTATATTATTATTATACTATGTATATGTATTATAGATATATCTCTTAGAATAATTAAGAAAAGTAAGAAAAGAAGTGCTCTTAAAGCCTAGCTAAACTACTTAATAAGTAAAGCAAGAAAATTACACTTAACCTTAGATATTAAGTACTTAATATAACTAATTCCCTTATTATATTTATCCTCTCTTTATTAAACTACTTGTCTTCAAGTAGTAACTTCAAGTAAAAGAGAATTATATATAAAATAAACAACTATATAAAAACTATTCTTTATTAAAGAGTACTTAATTTATAACTATTACTAGTAACTAGTTATTATTATATAATTATCCTCTAATAATATCAATGTCTTTACCTTTAAACAAAGCCCTTAAAGTAAATTAACTCACTTATCTACTACTTAATATCTATAAAGAAAGGTCTCTCTCTTTATTCCTTTATCTCTCTTATAACTCTTTTCTTAACTACTTATTTAGTCTTATACTAGTTAAGTATCTCCTTACTATTATTATTACTAATAGCCTTATTAGTATAATCTTTTAGTCTCTTTACTCTTATAATACATCTTCTCTAGAAGTTTATACTCTCTCTTATTATATAGGATAAGCTAATGTTTCCTAAGGCCACCTTCTTTTACTTTAAACACCTCTTATAGTTAGTAGTATTAGGAAGTTTCTTCTCTCTCTTTAAGTTCTCTCTTTTAAAGTCTTATACTAATAACCTTAACTCTTAGATTTAAGTCTCTACCTTTAACTTTAACTTTGACTTTAACTTTAAATATAATACTATAACATAACTTTAGACTTAAAGTACTAATAGTAAAGCCTAGAGAGTGTTTAATCCTATTCCTTTTAAGAGTAGTTAACTATTCTATAAACTCTTTAAACTTTATCAAATACCTTAAATACCTTCTATTCTTTGAAATCCTTATATATATAACCTTAAATACTCTAAAGCTAAGAAATAGTATATATTCTATCTTTTTTCTTTATTAAGTATACTAATATATACTATGATTTAAGGTCTTTAATCATATTACCTTATACCTTCTCCTAAGCTCTTAAATACCTTAGATATATAGAAGTACTCTTACTTAGATAAGTAAGTAAAGGCTTAAAGTAAAGTATCTCTTCTCTTTTCCTTCTCTTCTCCTAGTCTTTAGTAAGGTACATTAAGGGGTACCTAATGTCTTATATAATACTTAGACACCTTTAGTATACTTCTTTAAGTATACTCTCTATAAAGAAATATAATACTTAGTTACTAAGTTACCTCTTCTAGACTACTATTACTTTATATATAAATAGTAAGCCTTTAGGCCCTTAGTATTACCTCTTCTTGTTCTTATTACTTAGCTCCTCTTTATCGTCTTCTTTGTTATTTATTCTATATATTACTTATAACTACTAATATTAGGATTTCTTCCTTTATTAACCTTTAGTCTTAGATACTAGCTTCTAGTCTTCTCTTAGTACTAGCCTTCCTTAGACTCTAGACTAGACTTTAGATTCTAGGCTTTTTCTATGTTTTTATCTTACTTTTACTATCTCTTTTCTTTTTAGTCTTAGTAAATACTAGTAGGGAACCTATTAGCTTAGTAGAGACTTATTAGCTCTCTTAACTCCTAAGAGTAATTCCTAAGTATCTCTATAGTATAATGACTTTATAGACTATTAGCTTAATAGAGACTTATCTACTATTAAACTTATTAAATAGTTAATTAATTACTAGTATCTACTAGAAGACTATTAAACTCTTCTAATAGGCCTATAGGCCTCCTTTAGAGTAGAGTCAAAATTCAATTAGTTAGAAGATAGAGAAAACTCTTTCTTCTTAGACTCGTTTTAAAGGTTTTAAAGACTCTTGTTATATATGTTTTACTAGCCTATTAGAGAGTAACCTCTTAATTCTATTCTTTAGTTATAACTATTAACCTATTCTTAGTCTCTTATAGTATACTATAGGTCTATACTACTAGGAAAAGTAGTAGTATATTACTAATATAGTCCCTCTAATATTAAACTCTAAGGTCTACTAAGATATCTAATATCTTATCTACTTTTAGTATAGTAGGCTCTATTAAGGTCTTTAGATTATTAACTAATAGTTAAACCTATTCTTAGATATCTAGGTATTTATAATATTATAAAAAGGCGTCTAATTAATACTAGAATACTTATACTATATTACTCTATTCTTTGACTTATTAAGACAAGAGAGTAACCTCTAAACTTTAATTCATTTATAGAGAACTTTGACTTTTACTACTTTTCTTCTTATTTTTAAGTGTCTAGACTATAACTACTACCTTTATCTATATAGTAAGGTATATGAATTATATATGTCCTAG
>WNGE01009132.1_pt1 | contig 10796 bp, 11 predicted proteins | sample 5400651 | NCBI WGS metagenome assembly WNGE01 (sample SAMN13153370, study PRJNA577476) | soil metagenome | isolation source: 60 cm soil or saprolite under grassland replicate 2 | place: USA:California | collected 2016-06-15
CACCTGGGCGGTCGCCGGCGAGGTGGTCGTGGTCTCGGCCCTGCTGGTCGTGGCCTGGAACGTCGTCGCCGGCGCGGCGCGGCCGGCCGCTGTCCTGTCGCCGGCGCTCGACATCCCCGAAGTCACCGCCGACGACCCCCTGGACCTCCCAGGCTTCCCAATCGCCTCTCAGCCCGGGCCCGACGGCCCGCTCCCGGGCCTCAACCGGAATCCCGGTTTCTGGCGCGCCCGGCTGGCCGAGCTCAACCGCGACCAGGCCGCGGTGGCCAGGCTCGAGTGGCAGCTCGTCCATGGAGCCACCGACGCGATCAAGCGTTACCTGGAGACGGTCGTCCTACCCGCGATGCGGCGGGCCGAGCACGCCGGGAGCCGGCGGTGAGCTAGCCCTTCTCGGGCGCCATGGTGACGTTGCCGTTCAGCGTCGCCCCATCCTCCACGGTCAGGCGGCCGACCCGGACGTTTTGAGCTCACCCTCGACGTTGCCCGCCACCTTGAGGTCGCCCTGGATTTCCAGGCGGCCCTGCAGGACGTCGCGCGGACCCAGGTTCACGAGATTGGTGCCGCCGTTCTGCGCGCTAGAAGCCTGGACTTGGACGGTTTTTTCGGCTTGAGTCATGGATTCCTCCACCTGGTTTGCGATATTTGCTTCCCGACGCGAGCAAGTTGCCGCTTATGCCTACGGAGTCCGGATTTCAGGGAGCTAGCATCGTAACAGCCGTGCCCGCAGACGTCTTCGAAGGTTAGGCATCACCCGTGGCTTTGATGAACCCTGACTCCTCCGACGAGATGGTCGACCACCTGGTCGACTTCTTCGACCGGATCGCCCCTGTGTACGACACCTGGGCCGGCGGCCAGCATGCCCGGATCGCCGCCCGTCTCGTCGACCTCGCCGCCCCGGTCAGGAACGAGCACGTGCTGGACGTGGGCACGGGCACCGGGCTGGTGGCCCACCTCGTGGCGCCGCTGGTCAGCCCGGGCATGGTGATCGGAATCGACCTGTCGGAGAACATGCTGGGCATCGCCCGGAAAAAGCAGCGGAAGAACGTCCAGTTCCTGGGCATGGCCGCCGAGGACCTCGTCTTCCGGCCCGGGACGTTCGACCTGGTCACCATGGGCGAGGCGCTGGCCTACTTCGCGGACCCCACCACGGCCCTGGAGGAGGCGAACCGCGTGCTGCGCCCGGGTGGTCGAATCGCTGTCTCCTGCCAGCGCCGGAGCCTGAACACCCGCGCCCAGGACCTTTTCTTCCAGGGCCTCGGGCCGCTGGCCCGGCGCCACTACCTGAGCCTGCCGCGGTTCAGCTCGGAGCGATCCAGGTTTGGCGAGCCGGACGTGCTCCCGCAGCTGCTCGGCGCGGCAGGGTTCGAGCTGACGCGGATGAGCGAGACGGTGACCGGCGGCCGGACCAACGACGCGCGCGAATGGACGGAGCTGATGGCCGGGGCAGGCCCGCTGCCCTACACGCTCATCCGCTCGCTCGGCCCGCGCTACCGCGACGAGCTGGAGGCGGACGTGGAGGCGGCGATGGCAAGCCTGGGCGACCCCGACGACGCCTTCAGGTACCACCACTCGTACGTGCTGGCCGTAGCGAGAAAGCGATGACCAGGGCCGCGGCGAGGCACAGCCCAGTCGCGATGACGAAGATCTCGCGGTACTCCTGAAGGAAGGCCGCGGCGACCAGCCGCTCCAGGTGCTTCACCCGCTCCCGGAGGTCGGGGTCGGTCAGGACCGGGGAGCCGAGGATCTGGTGGAACCTGTAGAGGCCGAAGGCGGTCAGGGCGGACAGGCCGACCAGCATTCCCATCATCCGCGCGATCACCACCAGGCTGGTCGCCAGGCCGTGGCTCTCGCCAGTGGTAAGCGCCAGCACGGCCGCCGTCAGCGGTGCGATCAGCAGGCCGAAGCCAAGACCGCACAGGGCGAGGGCAACATCGGCCTGTCGCAGCGGACCGGCGTGCCGCGCGAGCTCGTCGGCACTCCAGCCGGACATCTGGAAGAAGGCGGCCGCCGCGACCAGGACTCCGATCGCGGCGGTGGCGCGGTTGCCGATGCGTCCGGCCAGGAAACCGCCCGCCACCGCGCCCACAGGCACGCCGGCCAGAAACTGCGTGAGCAGCAGGCCTGAGTCGAGCGCCTCGAGATTGAAGACGAGGCGGCCAAGGATGGGCACGTCGACCAGGGCGACGATCAGGGCGGCGCCGATCAGGACGTTGGCCGCGGTCGCCCCGATGAAGGCGCGGCTGCGCAGGAGCTCGCGTGGGATCAGCGGGGCGAGGCCGCGTACCTGGCGCCAGCCGTAGGCGGAAAGGAGCAAGATCGCGAGCACGCCGGCTGGCAGAAACAACGCGTTCACGGCGCGGTGCTCCGGGTCGTCGGGATAGAGGGCGAGGACAAGGACACCGAGCCCAGAGCCCAGCAGGAGCGCGCCGAGCCAGTCCACGCCGCCGGTCGAGCCCCGGCCTTCGCTCGCCGTGCCGCGACTGGCGATCACGATGGCCGAGCCGCACAGCAGGGCCAGCGGAACGTTGAGCCAGAAGACAAAGCGCCAGCCGCCGGCGCCGGCGGCCGCCGCGGCCAGCGTCGCCCCGTACAGGGGACCCAGGACGCTGCCCGCCTCCTGGAGGCCGGCCACCGAGCCGAGCGCCAGCGTGCGGGCGCGGCCCCGGTAGAGGTCCGCCGCGAGCGCCAGGGCCAGCGGCACCAGACCGCCGCCGCCCAGGCCCTGGATGAACCTGCCGCCGACGAGCCAGGGCAGCCCGGCGAGGCTCAGCTGGCCTGACGTCGCGGTGATGGCCGAGCCCAGAGCAAAGGCGGCCAGGCAGGCGCAGTAGACCGGAATCCTGCCGCGGGCGTCCGAGTAGGCGCCGAGCAGCGGCATCGCCACGACGTACCCGGCGAGGAAGCCGGTCACGATCGGCGTGGCCTGCTCGAAGCGCTCGATGGTCAGCCCGACGTCGCCCGTCATCGCGGGCAGGAGGGTGACGACCACGTACGCGTCGAGCGCGGCGACGAAGAGGCCGGCCCCCGCCAGCCCGAGCAGGAGGGCCCGCCGCGTCAACTAAGGAGTCGGCGAGGTGATGGTGACCGGCCCGTTGAAGGCGGAGATGGTGACCTCTACGGTTGCCTTCGCGCCGGCGTCGCCGAACGGCCCCTCGAGGGTGGCCTTACGCAACAGATGGTCGGACCTGCCCACCCAGACGTGGGCGTTGACCGGCCCGCTCGAGCTCAGGTACGCGAGAAGGCCGTGGACCTGCCCCGCCGTGTACGTGGTCGCCACGTGGTAGCAGTCCTGTCCGCCGACCGATTCGGTGGCGACGTACTTCGGGCTCTCACCCTGCGGGATGACCGCCGGCAACCCGGTCGCGGGGTCGAAGAGCTTCGCCATGTCGGGAAAGGCCTTGGCCTGGTCGCCGGTGACCTCCTGGAAACGCGAGAACGGCACGTGCAGGTAGGTGTGGCCGGATGCGATCACGACCTGGAGGCTGAAGGACACGTCCTGCTCCTTGACGGTGTAGGTCGTGTCGCTGTCGGCGGGCAGGCGCACCGAGGTCTTCGCGGAAATCAGGCGGAAGCCTTCGATCGTGACCGTGCCTTGGGTCAGTTTCAGCGTGGCGGACACGGTGCTGAGCCGCCCCATCGCGGTCCCGCCGTCGCGAAGCACCTTCGCGGCGTCGACGTTCTCTGTGCCGCACGCCACGACGAGAGCGAACGCGACCAGTGCGATGGCGCGCCTCATTGGCGGGCCCGCACGATGAGGCGGACAGGCCGGTCGTAGAACAGGTACTCCCACGCCCAGTTGACCAGGACGACGAGACGGCTGCGGAAGCTGATCACGTTGACCAGGTGGACGGTCAGCCAGATGACCCAACCGATGAAGCCGGAGAAGTGAAAACCGTGGATCTGGGCCACGGCCGAGTTGCGCCCGATGGTGGCCATGATCCCGGGGTCCTTATAGCGAAACGCCCGCGCCCCGCCGCCCCGGACCATCTCTGAGATCGACGCGGCGGCATGGCGCCCGGCCTGCATCGCCACCGGGATCAGCATGGGGAGCGGCGATCCACCGTGCTCGGCCCCCGCGAGGTCTCCGAGCACGAAGACCACGGGATGCCCGGGCATCTGCAGGGTGTCGGAGACCCGGATCCGTGCCTGGCGAGCCAGCTGCGCACCGGTGACGCGACCGATGTCAGACGCCTTCACCCCCGCGGTCCAGATCACCGTGCTGGTGGGAATCTCGTGCCCGCCCGCAAGATTGACCGAGTCCTCTGTCACCGCGTCGACCCTGGTCTCCAGCATCACCTCCACGCCCTTGCGCCGCAGCGAGCGAAGGGCGGCTTCGCGGAGCGACGGCACGAATTGCACGAGCACATACGGCGCCGCCTCTATAAGCACCACCCGGACCTCGTTTGTGTCGAGATCGCGGTAATCCTTGCGGAGGACGAGCCGGATCAATTCCGAGATCGCGCCCGCCATCTCGACCCCGGTCGGCCCGCCGCCGACGACGGCGAAGGTGAGCAGCCGCCGCCGCACCGCCGGATCGTCGACCCAGCGCGAGGCTTCGAACTGGGCCAGGACGTGGTTTCGAATCGCCAGTCCCTCGTCGAGCTCTTTGAGCCCGAGCGTGTGCTCGGCCAGCGAGGGGTTGCCGAAGTAGTCGCTCTGGGCGCCGGTGGCGAGGACGAGGTAGTCGTAGGGGATCGGGCCGTGGTCGGTCAGCAGGCGCCTCGCCTCGAAGTCCACCCCCGTGATCGACGCCACCAGGAAGTCCGCGTTCGGGAGCGGCCGGATGAGCTGCCGGACCGGACGCGCGATCTCGCCCGGGTCGAGCAGCGCGCTCGCCACCTGGTAGAGCAGCGGGGTGAACAGGTGGTAGTTGTTGCGGTCGACGAGCAGGACGTCGACCGGCGCGCGCTTGAGGGCGCGGGCGCAGGTCAGCCCGCCGAAGCCCGCACCCGCGATGACGACCCGTGGTCGCTCAGCGTTCGGGCGGATTGCGCTGTCCCTTCTGCGGCGGGTAGCGACGGCCACCGCCATGACGCCGGTTGGCCATCTTCTCCACCGCCCCCGCGCCGCCCATCGCCTTGAGCAGCGACAGCGGCAGCTTCTGCTTCTTCTTGATTACCGGCTCGAAGAGGTCGCCGTGCTTCTCGACACGCTTCAGCACCTGGTCGGAGTCGAAGACGAGGAGGCTTGGGTCCTTCGCCTTCAGGCACTTCTCGACCTCCTCCCAGGACACCGGCGTGGAGACGGTCGGACGCGCCCGCGCCCGCAGCGAATAGACGTTGACAGTGGTCTTGTACTGGTCGTTCTGGCTCCAGTCGATCAGCACGCGACCGGTGCGCAGCTCCTTCAGCTGCTTGTGCACGGCGAGGGCGGGGTGCTTCTCCTCGAAGTACTGAGCGAGCCCCTTGGAGACGACCTTGGTCTGGTTGTAGTCGACCTTCGCGTTGAGCGGCACGTAGAGCTGCAGCCCCTTGGAGCCGGACGTCTTCGCGCAGCAGTCAAGCCCGTGCTCCGCGAAGACATCACGGAGCATCAGCCCGATCCGACAGCACTCGACGATGGTCGCGGGCGGGCCCGGGTCGAGATCGAAGACCAGGGTTCGCGGTTCGGGCAGCTTGCTGCACAGCGACAGCGATGTGTGCATCTCGAGCGTCGCCAGGTTGGCCAGCCACACCAGGGTCGGCAGGTCCTGCGCGAGGCAGTAGTACATGTCGCGGTTGTTGCCCCCGCTCCACACCGTCGCGGTTTGCACCCAGTCCGGCCGGTGCTTCGGGCAGTTCTTCTCGTAGAAGAACTCGCCGTCGACGCCGTTGGGATAGCGCTTGAGCGTCAGCGGGTGGTCGTGCGTGTGGGCGAGGAGGACAGGCGCAATCCGCGTGTAGTAATCGATCACCTGCGCCTTGGTGAAACCGACCTCGGGGTAGAGCACCTTCTCGAGGTTGGTCAGCTTGAGGGTGCGACCCTCGATCTTGACTTCGACCGAGGTTTCCTTAGCCACCCTCGCGCGTCACCTCCCGGGCGGGCTTGTCGAGGCGAAAGCCCTTGAACGCCGGCGCGCGCAGCTGGCCGCCGCGCGTCCACTCGACGAACTCGAACTCGGCGACGATCTTCGGCTTCACGAAATGCGCCGCGCGGGGCGGAGCCGCGCCCGCCGTGAACGGGTTCTTGTCCGTGGCGATCGGCTTCAGCTTCACGTTCAGCTCGTCGAGCGTCCTGTCCGTGAACCCGGTCCCGACCTTGCCCGCGTAGACGAGCTTGCCGTCGTCGTAGTATCCGACCAGCAGCGCCCCAGGGTATCCCCTGCGCTTGCCCTCGCCCTCCAGCCAGCCGCCGACGACCAGCTCCTGCCGGTTGTGGTTCTTGACCTTGACCCAGGCGCCGCTCCGGCGCCCGGGCTCATAGCTGGAGTCGAGCCTCTTGGCGACGACGCCCTCGAGCCCGGCCCGTGAGCTCGCATCCTGCATCGCCCGGCCGCCGCCCTGCTCGAATGGGGGCGTCTGCCAGGAAGCACCGGCCAGCTTCAGCCTGGCCAGCGCCGCGCGGCGGTCCGCGTAGCCCTCCTCCATGCGGGAGTGGCCGTCCTGCCACAGCACGTCGAAGACCATGTAGGTGACCGGGACCTCCTTCATCTTGCGGCGAATCTCGTTGTCCGCATTGAGGCCCATGCGCTGCTGGATCTCCTCGAAGCTGGGCCGGCCCTTTTCGTCGAGGGCGACGATCTCGCCGTCCAGGATGACCTCGGCCGACCCCAGCGCGCGGCCCATGGGGTGGATCTCGGGGTAGCGAGGCGTGATGTCCTCGCCGGTGCGGCTCTGCAGGCGGACCCGGCCGCCGTCGACGTAGGCGAGGGCGCGGATGCCGTCCCACTTGAACTCGAAGCCCCACGCGTCCTCGGGAGTGGGGAGCTTCTCGCCCAGCTTCGCCATCATCGGCGTCAGCTTGTCGGGCATCGGCTTGCGGTCTGGATCCTGCGGCGGATCCATGCGGTGGATCATCCAGTCGTTGCCGCGGGTCTGAAACAGCACGTAGCGGCCCTGCAGGCGCTTGCCGTGGAGGTCGACCATGACCTCACGGTCGCTCCACTTGACGGGCTCGTAAGTCCCCTCGTCCCAGATCATCACCTGCCCGCCGCCGTACTCGCCCTTGGGGATCTCACCGGCGAACTTGAAGTACTCGAGCGGGTGGTCCTCGACGTGGACGGCGAGGTGGTTCTTCTTCGGGTCGGGCGGGATGCCCTTGGGCACCGCCCAGGAGACGCCGACGCCGTCCTTCTCGAGCCTGAAGTCCCAGTGCAGGCGGCGCGCGTGGTGCTCCTGGACCACAAACCGAAGCGCCCGGGCTGCCTTCTTCGGCACCCGGGCGCCCGGTTCTGGGGTCTTCTTGAAGTCCCTTTTCGCTTCGTATTCGGCGAGCTTCTTCGCCACAGGAAAAGGTTAGGCCACGGCCGCCTCTTCCTCGTGGAGGGCGATGGCAGCTCGCTTCTCGCCGCGGACGAACACGGACGCAAGCGCCGCCACGGCGAGGACGGCGATCGGCAGGACCAGGGTCGGGTGCATGGCGTCGACGAAGGCCTGGGTGAAGACGTAGTGGGCGATCGCCGCGACCTGCGCGGGCAGGTCGGCGCTGGTGCCTGACTGACCCGCACCGACCTCAAAGCCGGTGTGCGCGGCGTTGCTGAACGCGCTGACGAACGGGTCGCGGTAGGGCGCCGGCAGCTGCCCAGAGGCCGCCACCGCCTGGTCGTGGAGCGAGATGGCGAGGCGGTTCTGGAGGAACGCGCCGACGACCGCGCTCGCGAGCACGCCGCCCATCTCCTGGATGGTGTTGATCACACCTGAGCCGACGCCCGCCAGGTGGTGCGGCAGGTCGCGTGTGCCGATGCTGAAGACGGGCGTCCAGATGCAGCCCATGCCCAGGCCGCTGAGGATGAGCCCTGGCGTGAAGTCCCAGCGCCCGGCGCCCGCCTCCGCCGCCCAGTCGATGTAGGCGGTGCCGGCCGCGAGGGCAAGCAGTCCGGGGATCAGGAGGTACTTGCCGTTGATCTTCTGCACCAGCGTGCCGGCGATGCCAGACGAGAAGAACATCGCCACCGGTTGAATGGCAAGCGTCAGGCCGGCGTCGATGGCGCTCAGGCCGAGCACCGACTGCATGTAGATCGTGAGCGGGAGGTAGATGCCGAGGATCGCAAAACCCATTGCCGCCATGACGACCGTCATCAGAGTGAAGTTGCGGTCCTTGAACACGGCGAACGGAAGCAAGGGCTCGGCAGCCTGGCGCCGCGCCTGGTAGTAGAGGAATAGGGCAAGCAGGACGATGCCGGCCCCGATGATCTCGGGGATCGTGATGAACCCGGTGACTGTGCCCCAGTCGTACCGCTGGCCCTCGATGAGGCCATAGACGACGCAAAGCAGGCCCGTGGTGGCCAGGGCCACGCCAGGCAGGTCGAGGCGGTGGCGGCGTCCCGGCCGGAGGTCGGGAACGACAAGCATCGCCAGCGCAAACGTGAGGACGCCGATCGGAAGGTTGACGGTGAAGATCGAGCGCCAGCCGAGGTGGGTCACGAGGAAGCCGCCCACGGTGGGGCCGGCGATCACGGCCAGGCCGGCGATCACGCCGTAGATGGCGAACACGCCGCCTCTCTTCTCGACCGGGAACAGCGACATCATCAGCGGCAGCCCCTGCGGAGCGAGGACCGCTGCGCCCACGCCCTGCAGCCCGCGCGAGAGGATGAGCTGCGTCGGATCCTGGGCGAAGGCGCTGAAGCCGGAGGCGACGGTGAAGATCACCACGCCCACCGCAAACATGTTGCGGGGGCCGTAGATGTCACCGAGCCTTGCCGATGTGATGAGCAGGACGGCGTACATGAGGCTGTAGGCGTTGAGCACCCACAGCACCTGGTCGAGGCTCGCGTGCAGGCCGTCGACGATCGACGGGATGGCGATGTTGACGATGGTCAGGTCGAGCAGGGTCATGAACAGGCCGAGCACCAGCACGCCCAGCGCCGCCATCGGATGGTTGCGAATGCGACTCACGGTTGGTTTCTCCTTTTGACTACTTGAAGGCGAGGCGGACGAGGTCGACCGCCACCGCGATCAGGACGAAGAACAGGCCGAGGCCGACCGGGGAACCCCAGTTGCTCCAGCCCTCCAGGAAGGGGTCGGCGTAACGGTCTTTGATGGGTTCGCTCATGTGGTCTCCTTCTCCTTGGTCTAACGCTGTTAGGTGCGCTGGTGACCAGCATACCCCTAACGCTGTTAGGATTGCAAGTACCACTACGGCAATTAGAGGAGAATCAATCCATTGAGCCCCGAAGAAGAAAGACAGCGCGGCCTCACCCGGGAGCGGCTGGTCGGATCCGCTCTCGACCTCGTGAACGAGGAGGGCCTCGAAGGTCTCTCGATGCGCGCCCTGGCCGACCGCCTGGACGTCAAGGCGTCGTCTCTTTACTGGCACGTCCGTGACCGCAGGGAGCTGATCGAGCTGCTGGCGGAGGCGATCCTGGAGTCCGTGCCGCGCCCGCGTCGTGGCGGCGATTGGCGCCGCGGCGTGCTCGCCGCCGGCGACGCTCTGCATCGCCGGGTCACGGCCCAGAAAGACGCCGACCGCATCCTGCTCGAGGTGCCGGAAGCGCTCGAGCGCAGCGACACATTCGTCGACCTGAAGGCGCAGCTTCAAGGTGCCGGTCTGCAGGCGAAAGAGGCGGGCGACGTGGCCCTGATGGCCATGACCTACGTGATCGCCGGCCGCTCGCCAGGCGACGACGTGCCCGTGCTTGAAAGTGGAGGGGAGACGGCGACGCTGGCGATCGACTCAGGCTCGCATGGCGTCGTCGTCCGCGCCGGCGGCCCTGAGATGCAGACGCTGTTCCGCGTGCCCCACGAGCAGTCGGCGGCCGCGCCGGCCGTGGAACGGGGCGAGATGGTCGTGGTGCGGCGCGTGCGCGGCGTCGGCCACGGCGAGATCGAGCTCAACCCACGCCGCCCTTGGCGCTTCAAGGTCCAGGCGCCGACCTGGAACACGGTGCTCGACGTCGGCGGGCTCGACGTGCGCGAGATCCATGTCGACAGCGGCGCCTCGAGGGTTGAGTGCTTCCTCCCGCGGCCCAGGGGCGTCGTGCCGATCCACATCTCCAGCGGCGTGGTCAGCGTCTCGCTGCACAGGCCGAAGGGCGCGGCGGTCATCGCCACAGTCCACACGGGCGCCGTGAAGCTGAAGCTGGACGAGTTCGCGACCAGGGTCGCTGTAATCGACGTGCACTGGCAGAGCGAAGGGGCTGCGCAAGCCGTGGATCGCTACGAGCTGGACGTCAGCAGCGGAGCGGTGAAGTTCGAGCTCGACTCCTACGAGCCGAAAGTCGATCGCGTCACGGCGGCGCCTGCTGAGCCGCGACCGGCAGGCAAGCCGGCTTCAGCGCTGGAGATCCTTCTCGACGGAGTGGAGTCGCACATCAAGGCGCACAGCGCGGTACACGAATAGACGAATAGTCGCTTATTCGCCTATGGCGAATGACTCGGGGTCAGCCGGCGCCCGAGCATCGTCCAACCGCTGCAAGCCGATGGCTGCGAAGAAGCGCACGTCAGTTTCGGGGTCTGAGCGCCGCGGTCAGGAGATCGCCTGCCCCTGGAAGAGCAAGGTCGGCGACCGCGCTGATGGCTTCGCAACGGACCGCTTCGTCAAGATCGCTCAGGGCAAGCACGAGGGCAGCCCGAGCTGCTTCTGAGCTGGGAAACCGCGCCTTGAGACGAGGTACCGCCTCCATTCGTACCAGCGGATCGCGGTGGCTCTGCACGAGCTCG
>WNGE01008673.1_pt1 | contig 10795 bp, 12 predicted proteins | sample 5400651 | NCBI WGS metagenome assembly WNGE01 (sample SAMN13153370, study PRJNA577476) | soil metagenome | isolation source: 60 cm soil or saprolite under grassland replicate 2 | place: USA:California | collected 2016-06-15
CCGACGTCGAGTCCCGCATCCAGGACCTGAAGAAGCGCGTCGAACGCGAGCCCGGGTCGAGGTTCTTCGTCCCTCTGGCCGAGGAGTACCGGAAAGCCGGACGGCTGTCGCAGGCCATCGGCGCCCTGGAAGACGGGCTGATCGCGCACCCCGGCTACGTCGCGGCCCGAGTCGCGCTGGCGCGGGCTTACCTGGAAGTGGGAAGGGTCGATGAATCGATGACCGCGTTTTCGAAGGCGCTCGCGGACGATCCGTCCAACCTGGTGGCCGCAAAAGCGCTGGGCGACCTCCACCTTTCGCGTGGGGAGTCGATCGAGGCCCTCAAGCGGTATCTGCGGTATCGGGGGATCTCCGGAGACAGGCGAGTCGATGCCTTGATCGCGAGACTCCAGGAGGAAACCGCCCCGGTCACGGCGCGCTCGCCAGAGGCGGACGCTCCTCCTCCACCCCCGGCATTCCCGCTGGCGCCGATCGAGCCGCTGTCGCTCGACAACGTTCCCGCCGCGCTCGCGGAGCCTTTCGTTCCGCCGGGATACGGGCCGGTCAGCCGGGCCGCCCGGGGAACCGACCCGCACGACATTTCCGGGGTCGAGTACGAGAGCCCTGACGGTCTCGCGCCGGCCGCTGCCGAGCAGCCGACCGCGGTCCCCTCCCGGGACCGGCCGCTCGATTCGATTGCGTCGCCTCGCAAGGACGACGAGGAGATCGTGACTCGAAAGATTCGCCTCCCGGAGGCCAACTGGCCCTTCGAGGCGCCTGCCCCTCCGCCTCGCCCGCCCGTCGACGAATCCGACGAAGGCGCCACGGAGGGTCTCGCGCGCGAGAAAGAGGGACGGACCCTCGCCGATCTGTATCTCGAGCAGGGTCACTACGCCGAGGCCCGGGATCTCTACGAAGGTCTTCTCGGGGCGGCGCCCTACGACGGGGATCTCCGGCGCCTTCGCGACGAAGCCGCGCATCGCGCCGACGTCGCGCCTCGGCCCGATCTCCCCGACGCCGATCCCGCGCGCGAGCGGCGGCTCGCGAAGATCCGGATCTTGAACGAATGGCTGGCGACGGTCCAGGCGAGGGCGGAAACCGGAAATCGGTAGCGGCAACGGTCCAGATGAACGTCTTCGGAAAAGCGCTGGCGCGGATCGCCGAGCGGGTGGAGGGGACGCGCGCCGTCTCCCTCGTGGGCACCGACGGCATTCCCATCGAGACGTGGGGCTCGCCGCAAAGCCTTAGCATCGAGACGGTTGCGGCCGAGATGGGCGCCCTTCTGCAGGCCGCCCGGCGCGCTTTGGCCGCATCGAGCTCCGGAGAAATGCGGGAGATCGCGACCGTCACGGACGGCGGGATCGCCGTCCTTTCGCGGGTGACCGGGGAGTATTATCTGCTGCTACTGTTGGCCCGGGAGGGCAACCTCGGGCGCGGCCGCTTCGAGCTGCGCAAGGCCGCAGCGGCCCTCGAAAAGGAGCTTCTTTAGATAATGCTCTCTTTCAAGGAAATCAAGGAATTGATCGACCTCGTCTCCGAGCGCGGCCTGTCCGGCCTGGAGATCGAGCGGACCGGGTTCCGCCTGCGCATCGAAGGGGGCCGTCCGGCGACCTCGAACGGACTCGCGGAAGGGGCTTCCGTTGAGAAGGCCGCGCTCTCTCCCGCATCCGCCGCGTCTTTTGCGGAGCCGGCGGTGGAGGAGGCCGAGGACGTCCACGTGATCACGTCCCCGATCGTCGGGACGTTCTATCGCGCGCCGTCCCCCGAAGCGGAATCCTTCGCCGAGGTGGGTTCGCGCGTGTCGAAGGGTAAAGTTCTCTGCATCATCGAGTCGATGAAGCTGATGAACGAGATCGAGTCGGACGTCGAGGGGGAGATCGTCGCCGTCTATGCGCGCAACGGCCAGCCGGTCGAGTACGGGGAGAAGCTCTTCGGGATTCGACTGGCGGCCTGACAGCCGTTCCCGCGTGTTCAAGAAAATCCTGATCGCCAACCGGGGCGAGATCGCGCTTCGGATCATCTCCGCTTGTCGCGAGCTCGACATCAAGACCGTCGCCATCTACAGCGAGGCCGACCGGGATGCTCTGCACGTGCGTTACGCCGACGAGGACGTGTGCGTCGGCCCGTATCCGTCGGCTGCTTCGTATCTGAACATCTCCGCGATCGTGTCCGCCGCGGAAATCACGGAGGCCGACGCGATCCACCCGGGCTACGGCTTCCTGTCGGAGAACGCGTACTTCGCCGAGATCCTGCACGACTGCCACATCGCCTTCATCGGTCCTTCTCCCGAAGCGATGCGAAAAATGGGGGACAAGTCGCTCGCTCGCCGGACGGTCGCGGCCGCCGGGGTCCCCACGGTTCCCGGGTCTCCGGGCCCTCTGGAGTCGGTGGATGAAGCGCTGGCCTTCGCGCGCAAGGCGGGCTATCCCGTCATCCTGAAGGCGTCGGCCGGAGGAGGCGGACGCGGGATGCGGGTTGCCCGGGACGAGCGCGAGCTCTCCGGGGCCTACGAGACCGCGCGCGCCGAGGCGGACAAAGCCTTCGGGAGCTCGGAGGTGTACCTCGAAAAGTATCTCGACGCGCCGCGCCACATCGAGTTCCAGATCTTCGGCGACCTCCATGGCAACGTCCAGCACCTGGGGGAGCGCGAGTGCTCGATCCAGCGGCGCCACCAGAAGCTGATCGAGGAGGCGCCTTCTCCGGTCTTGACGCCCGAGCTGCGCAGCGAAATGGGCGCTCACGCCATCGCCGCGGCGAAAGCGGTCCACTACACGAACGCGGGAACGATCGAATTCCTCCTCGACTCCCAGGACCGCTTCTACTTCATGGAGATGAACACGCGGCTGCAGGTCGAGCACGCGGTCACCGAGGAAGTGACCGGCCTCGACCTCGTCAAGGAACAGATCGCGGTCGCGGCGGGAAAGCCCCTGTCCTTTGCGGGGAGGGAGCTCGCGCCGCGCGGGCACGCGATCGAGTTCCGGGTGAACGCCGAGGACCCGGTCTCCTTCGCGCCGTCACCCGGAAAGATGACGGCCTTCCACGTTCCCGGCGGCATCGGCGTCCGGGTGGACACGGCGGCATACCAGGGCTACGTGATTCCGCCGCATTACGACTCGCTGGTCGCAAAGCTGATCGTCAACGGCCGGGACCGGACGGAGGCGATCTCGCGGGCCCGCCGCGCGCTCGACTTCTTCGTGATCGAGGGGATCAAAACGTCCATCCCGATGCACCGCAGGATCCTGGACGATCCCGATTTCGTGGACGGCCGGCTTTCGACCCGGTTCATGGAGCGCTTCGCGGCGGCGTCGTAAACGGGTTCAAGGTTCTTGAACCTCCGACTCCCTCCGATCTACGCCATCACGCCGGGCGCCGCGAAGCGCGGCGACGACGTTTCGGAGATCGCCGCCCGGCTGTTCGAAGTGGGAGTCCGCTTTCTCCAGGTGCGCGAGAAGGGCCTGCCCGACCCGGAGCTGCTCGGAGCGGTCGAGGCTTCGGATCTCCGTGCGCGCGCATCCGGCGCCACCGTGATCGTCAACGACCGCGTCGACGTCGCCCGGATCGCGGCGGTCGGCGTGCACCTGGGCGAGAACGACCTCCCGAGCCGCGTTGCCCGGCAGCTCCTCGGAGCCGGCGCGCCCGTGGGCGTTTCGACGCACGATCTCACCGCGGCCCGCGCCGCGTTCGCCGACCCGTCCTGCGACTACGTCGCGTTCGGGCCGGTTTTCGAGAGCTCGACGAAGCCCGGCCGCCCGCCGCGGGGCGTGGATGCCCTGGCCGCGGTCGCCCGCGAGAAAACGAAACCGCTCGTGGCGGTCGGAGGGATCACGGAGGAGAACCTCGATTCGGTCTTCGACTCGGGCGCCGACTCTGCGGCGATGATCGGGGCGCTCGCCGCCGGAGGGCGTCTCGAGGAGAACGCGCGGCGCGTTCTCGACCGCGCTCGCCGGCGTCAGCCCGCAGGCCGGATCTATCTCGTCGGGTTCATGGGCAGCGGCAAGACGGCGCTCGGCCGGCGCGTCTCGGAGCGGCTGGGCATTCCGTTCGTGGATCTGGACTCCGAGATCGAGCGAACTTCGGGTCTCACGATCCGCGCCCTCTTCGATTCGCTCGGGGAGCCAGCGTTCCGGGAGCGGGAGTCGGCCTTCCTCGGGGGGACCGAAGCCCTTGCGGCCGCCGTCGTGTCGACGGGTGGCGGCTCGTTCGTGCCCGAACGCAATCGCGCGACGATCGCGCGACTCGGGACGCCGGTCTTTCTCGACGTACCGTTCGAGGTGGTGCGCGCCCGTCTGGCGGAAAAGACAGATCGCCCGCTGTTCACGAGCGTCGAACAGGCGGTCCGGCTCTTCGCCGAGCGCGAGCCCTTCTATAGAATGGCGCCCGTTCGGGTCGCGCTCACCGGGCGCGAGTCGGTCGAAGAGTCCACCGACAAAGTGCTCTCCGCCGTCTACGACCGGCGGGAGCTGGGAGGTCCCAGGCTCGAGCGCTGAGCCCCGCGCCGGCAGCCAGCAGGCCGCGCCCGGGTCAGGATTTGCGGAGAGCGTTGCGGTCTCTGGAATGCGTTACCTCATTTTTTCCGACATTCACTCGAACGACCCGGCTTTCTCGGCCGTGCTCGCGCGCGTTCAACGCAAGAAGTACGACCGGATCGTGATCCTCGGCGACTTCGTCGGGTACGGCGCAGAGCCCAATGAAGTGATCGACCGCGTCCGCAAGATGCGAAAGCGAAAGTCGATGATCCGGGGAAATCACGACAAGGTCGTCTCCGGGCTCGACTCCGGGGAGCTGTTCAACCCCGTTGCGCTGAAAGCCGCCCGCTGGACCACGGAGCGCCTCTCGGCGACGAGCCGGCGGTTTCTCGAGGAGTTGCCGATCGGACCAATCGACGTGGACGGAGCGTTCGTCATCTGCCACGGCTCGCCCCGCGACGAGGACGCGTACATCTTCTCGGACTACGACGCCTACCTGAACTTCACCTTCTCCGACGCGAACGTCTGTTTCTTCGGGCACAGCCACATCCCGTCGGTCTTCTCGCTGGAACCGCATGGGATTCGCGTCGACGTCGTCCGCGGAGACCGGGTGCGGATCCGGTTGAAGCGCGACTGCCGTTACCTGATCAATCCGGGGTCGATCGGACAGCCGCGGGATCGCAACCCGGCCGCGGCTTTCGCCGTCTACGACAGCACCGAGCGCGTCGTGACTTTCGAGCGGGTCCGCTACGACGTAGAAGAGGCGCGCGAGAAGATCCATCGAGCCGGGCTTCCGGGAATGCTGGGAGATCGGCTGTTGATCGGGGCCTGAAAGGCACCTTTCGTATAATTCCCGCGCTCTTCCCGGTTGAACAGAAAGGACGCGACCATGACTTCTCGAAGGTGGAGTCTTCTCGCTGCCGTGGCCGGTGCCGCGATCTCGCTTCGCTGCGGGACCGCGCCGGCCGCGCCGGGCTTGCCGCCGGCGCCCCGCGTTCCCCTCCGGAGCTTTGCCGGCGCGGCCGAGGCGGAGGCCGCGATCCTCGCGCTCGAGGACCGCCGGGCCTTTGATCCATCGATCCTCGAGTCGGTCGTCCGATCGGCCGACCCGGCGATCCGCGAACGCGCCGCTCTCGCGCTCGGCCGTATCGGAGACCCCCGTGGCCGGCCGCTCCTCACGGCGCTCCTTACCGACCCGTCCCCCGGCGTTCAGGCATCCGCGGCCTTCGGTAGCCAGGTGCTCGGCGACCCGACGTTGACGTCCGAGCTCGTCCCGCTTCTTTCGAGGCGCGACGTCTCGGTCGAGTCCGCCGCCGCGAAGGCCATCGGCTTCCTGGGCCGCGGCGACGGGCAGGACGCGCTCGTGGCCGCCGTGGACACCGCGACGTCGCCGGAGCCGCGGGCGACGATCCTTCGCTCTCTCTGGCGATTCGCGACGCCCGCGACCGAGGCCGCCGCGCGCCGCTTCGTGACCGATCCGGACGTCCATGTGCGATTCGGCGCCCTCTATGCGCTCGCGCGCAAACCGCTCGAGACTTCGCTCCCGGTGCTCACGACCGCCCTCTCCGACGCGGACGCGGACACGGCCGCCTCCGCGGCGCGAGCTCTCGGCGTTCTCGGCAAGAAGGAATCGATGCTGCCGCTCTTCGCCGCCCTGGACGGCGGAAAACCGCCTCTCGTGACGAACGCCCTCGTGGCTCTCGAAGCCGTCCTGGAAAAGAATCCCGGCTCGGCCGCCGGCAAGGAGCGGATTGCCCGCATCGCAACGCTGGCCGGTGACGCCAACCCGAACGTCGCCGTTCCGGCGCTCACCCTGCTGCGGCAGTTTGCGGGCGCCGATCGCGAGGTCTTCCGCCGGCTCTGGTCGATCGCCACGACGGGAACGGGCCGGCGCCGCCAGGTCGCGCTCCTTTCGGCGACCGCGGTGTTGCGCGACAAAGCTTTTCCGGCTCTCGAAACGGCTGCGAAATCGCCGGACCCGACGTTGCGCGCCACTGCCGCGGAAGGCCTCGGCTATCTCTCTTTCGCGCGGTCGACCGCGCTCCGTACGACGCTCGCTTCGGATCCGAGCCCGATCGTGCGCCTGGCGGTGCTCGCGGGTCTCACAACCGGCGAGGCGGTCGCGCATAACCGCGCCCTCGTCGAGAAAGCGCTGAACGACGCCGACCCCGGCGTCCGGGCGTCGGCCATCGAAGCGCTCACCCGGTTAGACGACGCCTCGATCCTGCCGCTCCTGACCGACGTCGTCTCGAAGTCCGCGTCGAGTCGCGACCCGGACGTTCCGATCGCGGTCATCGCGGCGGCCGAAAAGCTCCGCTCGAATCCCGCGGCCCGTGCGCTCCTCGAGACCGCCTATCGGCTTCCCAATCCGGTCGTCTCGCGCATCGCCCGCCGCTCTCTGCTGCAACATTTCCGCGCGGATCCGGCGGCGTTTCCCCCATCCGAATACAAGCCTTCGCGATCCGCCGCGGACTACGTCGCGCTGCTCGCCGAGGCAAAGAAGCCGTGGACGGCGACGATCGAGACCGCCCGCGGTGCCTTCCGGGTCCGCCTGGCCGGTGCGGCCGCGCCCATCACGGTCATGAACTTCGTCACGCTCGCGCGCCGCAATTTTTTCGACGGCTCGACCGTCCATCGCGTCGTGCCCAACTTCGTCATCCAGGACGGTGACCCGACCGGCACGGGTAACGGCGGACCGGGCTACGAGATCCGCGACGAGCTGAACCCGATCGAGTACGGGAGAGGCACCGTCGGCATGGCGCTTTCGGGCCCGGATACGGGCGGGAGCCAGTGGTTCGCGACCCAGGCTCGAGAACCGCACCTCGACGGGATCTACACCGTCTTCGGTCAGGTCGTCGCCGGGCAGGACGTCGTCGAAAGGATCGAACAGGGAGACCGGATCACGCGCGTGAGCCTTGCGGAGACTCCGTAGCATCCTGCGGTTCGCGCCGTGTATTCCTTCGCCCGCACGCTGCAATTCGCGGGACTCCTGGTGACGGGGATCGCGTTCTTCGACGGAGTGATCGGCGGGAACGTCCGACGCGAGCTCGCTCTGCTCGCGCTCGGCGGCGCGATCTTTCTCCTCGGCCGGTGGCTGCAGACCCGGCGCTGATACACTCGCTCGCTCCGACCCGACAGGCCGCATTCACAGGCACAGGGGGTACCGTGGCGACCCGCTCCAGCGAGAAACTCGTTTCCCCGGCTTCGGGAGAGCCCGCGGCGGAGCGCGCGCCCGCCTCCGGAGTCGTTCTCGCGACGCGCGCCCTGCCGGAGCCCTCACTCTCGACCCTCCTGCCTGAGTTCGAGGTCCGGGTTCTGGGATACAGCCCGAACGAGGACGAGCTCGCGGCGGAAATCGAGGATGTCGACGCTCTCATCACGCTCGTGTCGGACCCGGTGACCGAGTCGGTCATCGCGGCTGCGCGCAAGTTGAAGATCGTCGCGAACTACGCGGTCGGAGTGAACAACATCGACCGGGCGGCCGCCGCGGCGCGGGGCATCGTGGTGACGAACACGCCCGGCGTCCTGACCGACGCGACCGCGGACCTGACGATGGCGCTCCTTCTCGCGATCGCCCGCCGCGTTGTCGAAGGCGATCGGATGGTCCGCGCGGGAGCTTTCGCGGGCTGGGCCCCCGACCTGCTCGTGGGGCGGGAGCTCAAGGGGAAAGTCCTCGGGATCGTCGGCCCCGGCCGGATCGGGAGAGCGGTCGCCCGCCGTGCCCGCGGCTTCGGCATGACGGTCATCGCGTTCGGCCGGTCTCCACGCGCCGAGGACGACCCCGAGGACCCGGCGCGGGTCTCGTTCGACGAGCTCCTGCGCCGTTCCGACGTCGTTTCGCTCCATGTGCCGTTGAATGACGAGACCCGCGGGATGTTCGACCGCGTCACTCTCCTCCGGATGAAGCCGGGAAGCCTGCTGATCAACACTGCGAGGGGAGGGCTCATCGACGAGGCCGCGCTCGTCGTCGCGCTCGAGTCAGGACACCTGGGCGGCGCGGGCCTCGACGTGTACGAGAACGAGCCCGCGGTGCTGCCGGCCCTCCTCGACAGCGACCGGGTCGTCCTGATGCCCCACGCGGGAAGTGCGACGACCGAAACCCGGCGCGAAATGGCGAGGATGGTCGTCGAGGACGTCCGCCGGGTTCTCTCGGGTGAAAAGCCGTTGCGCGCGGTCGCGCCGGAGTCGTCCAAACGATGAGGCGACGCCCGCCCGGCGGGTTCAGCTCCCTCGAGGCTGCCGCGGACGGCGTGATGCGCCGGATGTCTTCCGGCGAGAGCGCCCTTTTGTGGATCCAGGCGCGGTGGCCGCGCATCGTCGGGGAGCCGCTCTCGCGCAAGGTCGCTCCGGCCGCTCTCTCCGGCCGCCGCCTGACGCTCTCGTTGCTCGATCCCGCCTGGCGAAGGCCTGTCGAGGCGGCGCTGCCGGAGCTCGAAAGGAAGCTCGCCGTCGAACTTCCGCGCGTGCGTCCGTGGGTGCTCCTTCGAAAGGGGGAGGGGTGATCGAAACCGACGTCCATCTCGACGGACTCATGCAGGTCGCCGTGAACGTAAAGGACGTCGACCGCGCGACGGCGTTCTACCGGGATGCCCTGGGATTGAAGTTCCTCTTCTCCGCCCCGGGACTCGCGTTCTTCGACAGCGGCGGCGTGCGGTTGATGCTGGCGAAGCCGGAGAGGCCCGACCTCGATCACCCTTCGTCAGTCCTCTACTTCCGGGCCGGGACCATCGAGGACGCTCACCGGGCACTGTCCGCACGAGGGGTTTCCTTCCTGACGAAGCCTCACGTCGTGCACCGCGCGGACGATTACGACCTGTGGCTTGCGGAATTCCGCGACAGCGAGGGGAACATTCTTGCGTTGATGAGCGAGGTCCGGAGAGGCTAGCGGTCACGGCTTCGTTCTGGCGGCCGGTCGAGGGCGGCACGGAAATCGACGTCAAAGTCGTGCCGGGCGCGAGCCGCTCGGAGATCGTCGGACCGCTCGGCAACCGGCTGAAGGTTCGCGTCGCGGCGCCCGCGGAAGGCGGCAAAGCCAACCGCGCGCTGGTGCAGGTGTTGAGCGAGTGGCTCGGGACGCGCGACGTCGAGATCGTCGCGGGTTTCTCGAGCGCCGAGAAGACAGTTCGAGCGTTTGGGCTCTCCCGTATCCCGGAGCTCAAAGCTCGTTGAACCCTCTGTGACCGGACGGGAGAATCCGGGCAGCCGTGAAGACTTCCCCAAGGCTGCCACTCGGCGTCGACGCCGGTCGCGGGCAGTTGACCTGCTTCCCGCAATTACACTACTGTCTCCAGCAAGTAGAACGATCAAGCATTTCCAGCAAGGAGAGCGATCAAGATGACTGTCCGCGTGTTCCGGCCCAGCCCCCGGCTCGTCGCCGCCGTCGCTCTCGGAGCACTTTTCCTGCTCTTGTCGAGCCATGTGCTCGCCGGAGGAGCCACTTTCCTCGGTCCAACGCCCTACCTGTCGACGGCGAACAGTCCTTTCCTGGCGGATATCAACGCGGGCCACGTCTACCTGGAAACGTTCGAGTGCGGCACGTTCACGGTCCCCGGAGTGACGCCGTCGGCGGGCCAGGTGATTCCGCCCGGATTCGCCGGCCTCGTCGACTCCGTGGATGCGGACGACGGCACGATCGACGGCTCGGGACTGAACGGCCACTCGTTCTTCTCGAGTGACGGGGCGACCGGAATCACGTTCACGTTCGATGCGACGACGCTCGGAGCGTTCCCCACGGAGGCCGGGATTGTGTGGACCGACGGCGGCGGCACGACGACGTTCGAGGCGTTCGACTCGCTCGGCGCGTCTCTCGGGACGATCGGGCCGGTCTCGATCGCGGACGGATCGAATTCCGGCGAAACCGCCGAGGATCGCTTCTTCGGAGTCCAGTTCGCCGGAGGCATCTCGGCGATCAAGATCTCGAACTCGTCCGGCGGAATCGAGGTGGACCACCTCCAGTACGGGCTGTACCCGTCCGCGGTGGCCCTCCCGTGCGGCGTCGCCTCGCCGACCCCGACTGTGGCCGGGGTCGCCACTCCGACCCCCACGGCCACAACGGTCGCCGCGACGCCGACCACCACGCCGACCTCCCAGCCGAAGACCGGAGCCGTCGTCCCGACGTTGTCGTTCCCGATGCTGGCGCTGCTCGGGCTGGCGCTCGCCGGGGCTGCCCTCTTCCGGATGCGGAGGATCTAGAGAGCCGCTCTCTTACGCATAGAGCCCGCGCACCATCGTGTCGTGCGCGACGCGGGAGATTCCCAGCATGTACGCCGCGATCCGGTGGCTGACCCCGTACTTCTCCGCCATCACCGACACGTCGCGGAACGACTGGCACATGATGTCCTCGAGCCGCT
>WNGE01008675.1_pt1 | contig 10793 bp, 8 predicted proteins | sample 5400651 | NCBI WGS metagenome assembly WNGE01 (sample SAMN13153370, study PRJNA577476) | soil metagenome | isolation source: 60 cm soil or saprolite under grassland replicate 2 | place: USA:California | collected 2016-06-15
CGCCCATCCGCCGGCGCTGACCGGCGTCGGCGATCAGCTCGCGGCTCCATGCCACCAGCTCCCCGGGCTCGGTCCAGAGGTGTCCCGACACCCCCGCCTTCACGACTTCGGGCTGGCCGCCCTTGGCGATGACCAATGGGACGGCGCCCCGCGCCATGGCTTCGGCGGTGGTCATCCCGAAGTGCTCGAGGTCGGCCGGGCGCTGCTCGGCATCGGCGCCGTATCCGGCCGCATGCCAGTAGAGCGAGGCGCGCTGGTACCAATGTGCCAGCTCCTCGCCGGAGACGTCGGTCCGGATGCTGACCGGGTAGCCGCGCGCCAGCTCCCGGACAGTCCGGAAGTACGCGAGATCGTCGGCGTCCTGGTGCAGCGAGCCGATCAGCACCAGCTCCCAGCCCTCGGCGCCGCCACTTTCCACCAGGTCGCGAAACGCCGAGACCATGACGTCGTGGCGCTTGTTGTGGCCGCCGGTGAAGAAGCGGCCCACGGACAGGATGACCGGTTCCTTGACCTCCCAATCGGGCTCCATCGCCGGCACGTCGATCGGTGGGTTGACGACCGTGGCCGGCCGCTTCCAGAGCCGTTCGACCCAGCCGCGAACGAATTCCGACTGGGCCACCACCAGCTGGAAATCGTCGATCTCGCGACCGAGCAGCAGTCGGCGCAGCACGCGGTGGTGCACGGGGGTCCGGCGGGGGTACGGAAACTGGCAGAGGATGGCTCCCCGCCGTGCCCGCGAGACCGCCGGGAGGACGTAGACCATCGAGATCAGCAGGTCATAAGCCGCCGTCAGCCGGCGGACCTGGAAGCTGACCGCGAGGTCACGGAGCACGCGGACCGGGCGCCAGCCGGCCAGCCGGCCGCGGGCACCGCCGGGGCTGATGTTCGCTGATCGGAACGTGATCCCCGATAGATCGAGCCCCAGCATCTCCTCGTAGCGGGCAACGTCGACCGGGACTGGCGACAGGATCTCCACCGAGTGGCCCGGATAGCTGTCACGCAGGGTCTCCGCAGTCACCCCCAGGTACTTCTCGCCGCCGCCCATGGTGCTGCCCATGAAGGGCGAGTAGAGGCCGATCTTCAGCTGGCGGCCCGGTTGTCCCACTTCTCCCTGGGGTATTGCCAGCGCGCGATCTCGGCGTCGGCCACCGCCCGGCCGCGGCGGATGCGTCGGCGGCGGGCCAGCATCGGCGCCAGGTGCTTGAGCAGGGAAGCTGCCACCTGGAGGTGGATTCGAGACCGCGACACCCCCCCGGTCCCGCCTCCGGCCGCGGGCCGACGGCGTCCCCGCCGAAGCAGGGCTCGGGCTCCCGCTCGCGCGGACTGGACGGCGAAGCGCCCAAAGGACCTGGCCACGAAGGCGCTGGGCGCGTTCTTGAGGATCATGAACAGCCGGTTGCGGTCGACGTGGAAGGTGAAGAAGGGCGACCATTCGACGCTTGTGCCCGAGTGGACGTGCTCGACCACAGCGGCCGGCTCGTAGAGCACCCGCCAGCCGCGCAGGCGCATCCGCCAGCTGAGGTCGGTGTCCTCGTAATAGGCGAAGAAATCCTCGTCGAAGGTTCCCACGTCGGCCAGCATCTCTCGCCGCAGCAGCGCTCCGCAGCCACAGAGGCCGAAGACCTCCTCCGGCTGGTCGAGCTGGCCTCGGTCCTCCTCCCCGGCGCCGCGGTCGGCGCCACTGCCGTCGCTGAGCAGCAGCGAGCCGGCGTTCTGGATCACGTGCGGACGGTCCATGTATACGAGCTTGGGCGTGACCGCCCCTGCCCGCGGGTCGGATTCGGCCGCCGCCACCAGCGCCGCCAGCCAGCCGGCGCGGGCCCGGGTGTCGTTGTTGATGAGCACCAGGTGGTGTCCGTTGGCCTGCTCGATGCCGAGGTTGTTGCCTCCCGCGAAGCCGCGATTGGCGCCCGCCTCCACCACCCGCACCTCGGGCCAGCGGCCGCGGACGTAGGCCGCCGAACCGTCCGCGGAGCCGTTGTCGACCAGGATCACCTCGAAGCCTCCGTCCAGGCGCTGGTCGAGGAGCGCGGCCAGACAGTCGTCGAGATAGCGCCTGCCGTTGTGGTTGACGACCACGACCGACGCCCGGGGGCCGGCGTTCTCAGCCGAGGCGACGCCTCCGAGCGCTCGCGGCAGGCAGGCGCCAGTGGTGCTCGAGCTGGACAAGGCCCTGCTCCAGCGTGGAGCCCGCGACCCTGAACTGGTAGCGCTGGGGGTGCGAGTCGATGGCTCCCACGTGCGCACCCGGAGAAGGAAAGACGGCCACCGTGAGCAGGTACCTGCCGCCCAGCAAAGGCAGCGAGTCATAGGTGAGAGTGATCGTGCCGTCGGAGTCGATCGGTGGCACCTGGTAACCGTCGACGGCGGTGTTGGTGCCGTACACGTAGGTGCCGTCGTTGCGGTACATGGCGACCCCGAACACAGGGGTAGCGAGCCGGCGATTCGCCCGGTACGAGATCTCGACGGCCAGCAGGCTGCCCGGCTCGATCTCGGTCACCTCGCAGCGTTCGGCGTCGAGTAGGCGTACCGAGATCAACTCGACCGCCGGCGCCTCCTGGCCCGCGAACGCATGCGCCAGCGCCTCGGTGCGGCGATCCCGGACGGCATCCATGTAGGTCCCGATCACCTCGCCCGGATCACCCATGGCGCGGACCTCGCCACTGCCGATCCAGGCCACCCGGTCGCACATTTGACGCACGGCGCCGAGGTTGTGGGAGACCAGGACAAGTGTGCCCCCCCGAGCCCGGAATTCTTCAAGCCAGTCAAAGCACTTGCGCTGGAAGGCCTCGTCGCCCACGGCCAGCACCTCGTCGACCAGTAGCACCTCGGGATCGACCTTGAGCGCGATCGAGAAGCCGAGCCGCATCTGCATCCCCGACGAGTACGTCCGAAGGGGCTCGTCGATGTGATCTTCGAGCTCGGCAAAGCTCACGATCTCGTCGAACCGCCGGCGGACCTCGGCTGACCGGAGGCCGAGGAGCGACGCGTTCAAGAAGACGTTCTCGCGGCCGGTGTACTCGGGCTGGAAGCCGGCGCCGAGCTCGATCAAGCCCGACACGCGCCCACGTACCGCTACTTGCCCGCGGTCGGCGGTGAGGATGCCGGCCATCACCTTGAGGGCGGTGCTCTTGCCCGCCCCGTTGGCGCCGATCATTCCGAAGGACTGCCCGGCCGCCACCTCGACGTTGATGTCGCGAAGCGCCCAATGGTCCTCCCATTGACCGAAGCGGCGGTGGATGGCGACCTCCTTGAGGGAGCGAAAACGCTCGCGGTAGACGCGGTACCGCTTCCATACCCCAGCCAGCTCGACCGAAGCCACTAGACCTCCTCAGGCAGGCGCGCGCGCAGTCGTGTGAACACCAGGTACCCGGCGACGACCGCCAGCGCTGCCGAGACCAGCATCAGCCCGAAGCGAAACGGGTCGGGCCAGGTCCCATAGAAGAGCACGGAATGGTAGCTCTCCAGGTACCAGGAGAGGGGGTTGAGGCGCAGGATCGAAACGAAGCGACCGGTACCTGGAGGCAGCGCCGAGGATTGCAGAGGATAGAGGATGGGCGTCACGTAAAAGAGCGCGGTCAGCGCCAGCACGACCAGGTGCTCGAGGTCCCTGAAGTACACGTTGATGGTCGCGATCATCATGGCCAGGCCGATCGTGAAGGCCAGCTGGGCGGCCAAGATCACAGGCAGCAGAGCCAGCGACAGCCCGAGCGGGATCCGGGCCACGAACAGGACGGCGAGGAGGATGGCCAGGCTGATCGCGAAGTTGACGAACTGGGCCAGGACCGATGCGATGGGTAGTGCCTCGATCGGAAACCGAACCTTGGTTATCAGGTTGGCGCTGCTGGTGAAGGCCGTGGTGGCGGAGCCGATGGAGTTCGCGAAGAAGACCCACGCCAGCAGTCCGACCAAGACCAGCGCCCAGTAATTGGGAACCTTGACGACTTTGAGAAAGGTGCTGAAGACCAGGGTGTAGACGATCATCATGAACACCGGGTTGAGCAGCGACCACGCCACGCCCAGGCTCGATCGTTTGTATTTGAGCTTCAGGTCCCGCAGAGCCAGGTTGGTGACGAGCTCACGGTAGGCGACGAGCTCGCCGAGGGCCACTTCGCAAGCGATTCTACCCGCCCCCCCGGCTCCGCTAGATTGAGCCCTGCATGGGCCAGTTCGACTACTACACGTTCATGGGCTACCCCTCAGAGTCGCTGCGGGAGCGTTACCAGCCCTACGCGAAAATGTTCGCCGAAGGGCCTGTCCTCGACGTCGCCTGCGGCCGCGGCGAGTTCCTGGAGATCCTTCGCCAGCGCGATGTGGAGGCCCGCGGCGTGGACGCCGACGCGACCATGGTGGAGGAGTCGCGGAGGCGTGGAGCCCACGTCGAGCAGGCCGACGGCGCAGCCTACATGCGCGCTCACGCCGGCGAGTTCAGCGGGGTTTTCGCCGCCCATGTGATAGAGCACATGGGCCCCGATGCGCTCGAGGCCTTGGTCCGCGCGGCGGCGGCGGCCCTGAAGCCGGGCGGCCGGCTGCTCGTGGTCACCCCCAACCCGGCCAACCTTCAGATGCAGCTGCGAGACTTCTGGATCGACCTCCAGCACGTTCGCTTCTACAGCCCCGAGATCGTCTGCTGGATTTTCAACCTGGCCGGTCTCACCGCGGTGCAGAGCGGTGAAAACGAGCTGTACCGAACCGGCCCCGACCTCGGCCATGCGGAACTACCGCCTCTGCCACTGCCCCGGCCGCCCAGGCGCCCGGTCGGCAGAGAGTCGCTCGCCCCACTCCTGCCGCGCTCGGTCGGCGAGCGGCTGGCGCAGCTGGAGCAGCGGGTCAACCGCCTGACTGATTGGGCGGCCGGCCTCTACCCGCCCGCCGAGTACTACGTGACCGGCTTGCGTTGACGGGCGACACCAGCCGCCGAGCTGCGATCGTGATCCCGGTCTTCAACGCCGCCTTCTATACCCGTGTCTGCCTGACTTCGCTGCAGGCCGAGCAGGGGGAGGCCGAGGTCATCGTCGTCGACAACGGCTCCACCGACGAGACGCCCGCGCTGCTGGAGGCTTGGGCCCACCCCGGGCCCGGCCGCCGATTCCTGCGATTCGACCAGGTGCTGGGATTTGCGCGCGCCTGCAACGCCGGCGCCGGCGCCACGGAGCGGGAATTCGTGGTGTTCCTGAACAACGACACCTTCGTGCTCGAAGGCTGGCTCAACAACCTGCTGCGTCCTTTCGACGAGGCTGACAATGTCCAGGTGACAGGCTCCCGGCTTCTGTATCCGAGCGGGCATATCCAGCACGCGGGCATCGCGTTCAACCGCGAGGGTCCGCACCACGTCTTCGTGGGCCTGGCGGGGGACACGCCATTCGTCCTCCAGCGGCGCGATTTCCAGACCGTGACCGGTGCCGCGCTGGCCATCCGGCGCGCCGAGTTCGAGCGCCTGGGCGGCTTCGACACCAGCTACCAGAACTCGTTCGAAGACGTGGACCTCTGCCTCAAGGTCAAGCGCGACGGCGGCCGCATCGTCTACGTGCCGGACTCGGTCGCCTACCACTTCGAGAGCATGACCGAGGGCCGGCTGGGCCCCACCGACATGCGCAACTACGAACTTTTCATGGAGCGCTGGGGAAACGTGTTCGAGCAGGACATCGACGCTCTCCACGAGGAGGCGGTGGCCGCTGGGCTCGACCTCACCGAGCGGGTTCCGTCCCGCCGCGAGGTGGTCGACCGGGAGGAGCGCCTGGCGGGCACGGAAGCCGAGCTCAAGGAGCTGCGGCGGATGCGGGACCTGCGCTCGGTGCGTGCCGCGCTCTGGGCGCGCAACACCTTCAGGCGGGTCTTTCCCGCCTCCTGAGCTTTCGACGGGCCGCACGCGCGAGGCCGGCCGGCCCTTCGGCGACCGTGACCTCGACCACCCGCCGAGCCAGGTGGCGGGGACCGGGGGCCTGGGCACGCCGGTGGCGATCCGCGTCCAGCCGCAGCGGCACTGGCAGCGCCGCCCCCAGCGGCAACCGCGCCAGGTCGGGGGAGCGCCCTGGGGTCGCGCAAAAGCGGAGGAGTGGCGCCGACGCCCGATCCCAGGTCAGGCTCTGGGCCTGCTGTCGCACCCGCTGCGCCCGGGCGGCACGCACCGCCTCGCTCTCGCCGGCCAGGGCTTCGATGGCGGCCGTGGTGCCCTCCAGGTCCTGCGCCCGGACCGTGAAGCCGAGCTCGTGGGCCTCGATCTCGTCGGCCAGCGTGTCGCCCTCGGTACAAAGGATCGGAAGGCCGGCCCAGAAGTAGTCGAGGATGCGGGTACGGAAGGAGAACCGCGTCTCCAGGTGGTCGAGGTGAGTGGACACCCCGGCGTCGGCCTCCAGCAGCCAGTTCGCCCGCACCTCGTAAGGCACCCATGCCTGGTTGAAGAAGACATGGCGCCCCTCCAGGCCAAGCTCGCGCGCCAGCGCCACCGCCTGGGTCAGCATCCGCATCTCGGGGATGTCAGGGTTGGGATGCGAAGTCGAGAGGAAGACCAGCCTCAGCCGGGGAAACCTGGCGGCGGCGCGACCCACGCCCCGGATCAGGGTGAGCGGGTCGAACCAGTTGTAGACACCCCCTCCCCAAAGCAGCACGAAGTCGCCTTCGTCAACTCCGGCGAGGACGCCACGCATGCCCGGCCCGGTACGCCGCGGCGGCTCTTGCGGGATCCCGAACGGCACCACGTCGATCAGCGAGCGCAGCGAGGGATCGGCCTCGTAGGTCGCCGAGTTGATGCGGCCGAGCATGGTCAGGGCCCCGGTCCACATATCCCGCTGGCGCTCGCTCGCGCACATGAAGAAGTCGCCCAGCCGGACCTGCTCGACGATGGTTCCCAGCACCTCGTCCCAGGGCGGGAACTTGCCCGGCGTCGAATCCACGGCCACGCTCGCCAGGTACTCGAGCGGAAAAGGGTCGTAGAGGTCGACCACCAGCGCGGCGCCGCTCTCCCGGAGGAAAGGGTTGTGCTCCAGGACCCAGCCCTGCAGCACGATCACCTCCACGCCGCGGGCGGCCCGCCGCAGCGTTTCCTGGCGTTGCGGGTCGTAGGCCACCAGCGAAAAGGCCTCGAGCTCGATGTCGCTGCTGATGGGGGCCGCCAGGGTCACCTCGTGGCCGGCTCCGTGCAGCTGGCGCGCCAGCTCCAGGCTGCGGATCGCGGGACCGGCCATGGTGCGCCGCACGTAGTCGTGGGAGATGACCAGGACCCGGCTCATGTCCGCCCGATTATCCGGGTGCTGAATAAACTCCGAACGCATGCCATTTTCGGTCGGGCTGCGACCGGCCGCCTGGTGGCTGGCAGGTTTCGCCGCCCTCGTCCTCTTCGTGCTGGCCTCCAGCCAGATCTACCAGTTCGGCAGCACTGAAGCGTGGAACGTCGTCCGGACCGACTCGGCCCATTACCTCGTCCTGGCAAGCGGGCTTCCGCGCGGCTGGCCGCTGGTGCTCCTGCTTCTCCTCTTCATCGCCTCGGCCTTCGGCTGGGGTGTGCTGCCGGTCCGCCGCGGGCTCCCTGAGGCCGCAGGCGCGGAGGTCGCCCTCCTGGCGATCGCGGTCGGGCTGGTGGTGCTGACCTTCGCATTCATGGCCCTGGCCTGGGTGCAGGAGCTGCGGACCGCGCCGGTGGCGGCGCTGGTGGTCGCCGGGTTGCTACCCGCGGCCCTCCAGGCGCGCCGCCTGCGCTCCTGGTCCCCGCCCAGACCCGCCCCCACGCACCTCCTGCTGGCCCTCCCATTGGCCCTCACCCTCCTCCTTGCCCTGGTCGCGGCCCTCGGCCCCGAGGTGCAATACGACGCTCGCTGGTACCACCTGGGCGAGCCGGCGCATTACGTGCTGCACGGCGGATTCTTTCCCATCGTCGCCGAGACCAGGATCGCAGCGACCGGGTTGCCGCCGTACCAGGAGATGCTCTACTCGGGCCTGATCGCCCTCGGTGGGCTGATCGGGGCCAAGCTGCTCCACTGGGCCGATGCCGTGCTGGCCTGCGTGGCGATCGTGCACTTCGCCCGCTTTCATATGGGCTCCACGGCTGCGGGGCTCCTGGCGGCCCTGCTCTTCGCCGGGGTACCGACGGTTTCCTGGTCCGCGGCCACGGGCTCGAACGACCTCCCGGCCGCCTACCTGACCGTATTGGCCCTCCACTGCGTCCTGCGCTGGCGCGACCAGCCCTCGAGTCGCACCTGGCTGGCGGCCGCCGGGCTCCTGGCCGGCTACTCGGCGGGGGTCAAGCCATTAGGGCTGGCCACGATCGCCCTGCTGCTCCTGGCCACGGCATGGACCTCGCGAGGCTCCGATCGGGTGCTGGCGCCGCTCATCTTCGGCGCCGCCGCGGCTCTCGCCTGCGTGCCCTGGTGGACCCGAGCTTTCGAGCTCACCGGCAATCCCGTATTCCCTTCGCTTAACCAGATCTTCCAGTCGCCGTACTGGAACGCTGTCGCCGACGCCTATGTAAGAAACACCTACGCGATCCAGGGCGGCGCCGCCAAGGTCCCCTTCGGCTGGCTGCGGCTGCCCTGGGACGTTGCCGTCAACGGCCAGCTTTATCGGTCTCTGGTGGGACCCTTCTTCCTGGCCTCCCTGCCGGCCGCGGCCGCCGCCCTGCTCCTGGGGCGGGACGCGCCCGCCCGCTTGATACGGCTGATGGCGCTCCTGGTGATGGCGTGGGGCGCGCTCTGGTACCTGACCGGCTTATTCGAGATCAGGTACCTCTACGCGGTCCTGCCTCTGGTCTGCCTCCTGGCGGCGGTGCCGCTGCTCGGGCCCCGGGAGCTGCGCGCGCCACCGCCGGTGAGAATGCTCCTGGCGGCGCTGGCCGCATTCGCCCTCATCTTCAACAGCCAACCGTTGCTGCCTCTCCAGCGCCACGCCGCCGACCCCCTGGAAGCGGCGCGAGCCAGCCTAGCCTGGGATTATCTCTACGGCGGCGCTGACACCCGGCAGGTGGTCAACTTTCCGATCATCTTCTTCATCGACGATCGCCTGCCCGCCTCGGCCAAGGTCTATGACGGCTGCCAGCTGGTCGTCTACTACGCGTACAGCAAGGTCGAGGTCTACAACGGCTGGAACTACGACGGCCCGACCACGATGGGGGAGTGGAGCCTGGACAGCCCCGACGCCCTTGCGCGTCTGAAGTCGAACCACATCACCGACGTCGTTATATGTGACGGCATGGAGAAGACCATCTCGGGCCCCAACCTGGCCGGGCACCTGGAGCGGCTGCCCGGACCCCCGGACGACCGCCACCAGCTGTACCGGGTCGTCTATTGACGGGGCTCGCCGGGGCGCGGTGCGTGGTCACCGGGGTGGCCGGCTTCATCGGCTCACACCTCGCCGAGCGACTGCTCGCGGACGGCTGCTCGGTCCTCGGCCTGGACTGCTTCACCGATTACTACGACCGGGCGGTGAAGATCCGCAACCTCGGCGCGCTGCAGGGTCGTGCCGGTTTCGAGCTGGTGGAGGCAGACCTGGCCAGGGCGCCTCTGCCATCGCTGTTGAAGGGCGCGGAGGCGATCTTCCACCAGGCCGGACAGCCCGGCGTGCGCGGGAGCTGGGGTGAGAGCTTCGCCGTCTATGCGATCAACAACGTGACCGCCACCCAACGGCTGCTGGAAGCCTGCATGACGGTGCCCACCCTGCGCCGGCTGGTCAACGCCAGCTCTTCCTCCATCTACGGCGACGCCGAGACCCTGCCCACGCGCGAGGACGTGCTGCCCATGCCGGTCTCGCCATACGGTGTGACCAAGCTTGCCGCCGAGCACCTCTGCCGGGTCTACGCGACGGGTTTCGGCGTGCCCGCGGTTTCGCTCCGCTACTTCACCGTCTTCGGGCCGCGGCAGCGTCCCGACATGGCCTTCACGCGCTTCTGCGCGGCGCTGCTGGCGGGGGAGTCGATCACCATCCACGGCGACGGCGCCCAGACCCGCGACTTCACGTACGTCGACGACATCGTCACGGCCAACCTGGCGGCCGCCACCGCGCCCGCCGAAGTGGTCGCGGGCCAGGCCTACAACCTGGGGGGCGGCACCCGGATCGCGGTCAACGACGTGCTCGAGCTCCTGTTCAAGGTGGCGGGCCGGCGGACCGAGGTCAGGCACGCAGACAGGCAGGCCGGGGATGCCCGTCATACAGCCGCCGACACTGCGCGAGCCGCCCGCGACCTCGGCTTCGAGCCCAGGATCGGCCTCGAAGAAGGCCTGGCCCGGCAGCTGAAATGGGCGGCGGCTATGCGAGGATGAGCTCGCCGGTGAAGAACCTTTCCCGGCCGCCCCAGGTGTCGGTCGTGATCCCGATCTACAACGAGGAGGAGAACGTGCCCCGCCTGCATACAGAGCTGCGGGCTGCACTCGACCACCTGGGCCGGCCATCTGAGATCGTGTACGTGGACGACGGGAGTCGCGACCAGAGCCCGCAGAAGCTGGCCGAGATCGCCGCCCAGGACCCGAGCGTCCGCGTCGTTCTGTTTCGCCGCAATTTCGGCCAGACGGCGGCGCTACAGGCCGGGATCGACCACAGCCGCGGCGAGATCCTGGTCTTCATGGACGGCGATCTGCAGAACGACCCGGCGGACATCGGGCGGCTGCTGGAACGCATCGATGAAGGCTTCGACATGGTCAGCGGCTGGCGCAAGAACCGCCACGACGCCTTCGTCTCCCGCAAGCTGCCGTCGATGATGGCCAACGCGCTCATCTCCTGGGTGACGGGGGTCCACCTCAACGATTACGGATGCACGCTCAAGGCGTACCGGCGCGAGGTCATCGCCAACGTTCGCCTCTACGGCGAGA
>WNGE01014870.1_pt1 | contig 10793 bp, 6 predicted proteins | sample 5400651 | NCBI WGS metagenome assembly WNGE01 (sample SAMN13153370, study PRJNA577476) | soil metagenome | isolation source: 60 cm soil or saprolite under grassland replicate 2 | place: USA:California | collected 2016-06-15
CAGCCGTGGCGGTGGCGTCGCGGTCGGGTCGCTGGGTCTGGACATTTCTAACTCCTATGTGAGATGGGTTGACTCGGTTTTGTTTTTGGCCCCCGGAATTTTTCTCGCGGCGCACTGGCACGGTTGCGGGGGGTCGTGCTCAAGAAGCGTTGACGCCCCTCCCCCTACGGCCGTGCCTTGCTTCCTGCCAGCCGATGCAGAGCTGCTTCGAGATTCGAGGGGCGACCGCAGCGCATGACACATGACGCTTCCTGACGCTTTCCGCCAGCAAATCCCCTCGCGGGAGTGCAATAGCCAAAGTTCCGCGGAATTGCGTCCGCTTGTGTCATGCGTCATTTCAGGCAGATGCCGTCCCACCTGCGGGCGCTCTCGGTCCGGGTGTCAGCAAATCCCCGCTCTCGGTAGGGGTCACGGTAGGGGTCAAACCACCCTTCAGCGCCTGATTTCGAGTTCAAAAGGTGAAGCGGGAGACGGGGGTCTTCATCCCCAGTACCACGGACCGCATCGAATTCATTTACCGGTTTGCGAACGACAGCTTGAACGACGAATAACCATGCGCCCGGGCTGCCTGTTCGGGGCCCCGGCGGCGGACCCTGACCTAGCCAACAAATCCTGTTATGAGGCGGACCCAGCCTTACAGAACGCGAACACCTACCTCGAGTCGCAGGGCCGATGATCCAACTCGAGATGTCTGCGTTCGATGCATTGAAAGGGCGCCGGCGCTCTCAGTTCGGCGCCGTCCGCCGCATGTAGCGGTGCCCAGTCGGTCGCGGCGCTAGCCGTCAATTAGCCGGGCTCTTAGGCTGCCACCTGCAACGCGGCGCATAGCTGTCAGCTTGTTGTTGAGTACCGGCGCGGCGCGTGGAGCTGCAGCGGCACGTCGCCTCTCACAACCGTGCCGCGGCCGGGCTGAGATTCGATCATCAGCATCCCACCCGCAGCACCAAGGCGGTCGCGCATGTTAGCCAGCCCCCCGCCTTCCTGCTCCGGTACCTCGAAGCCGCGCCCGGAGTCGCGCACTTCGAAGTAGAGACGGTTGTCGTCCTGATGCAGACGAAGCGCGGTACGCGCCTCTGGCCCGGCGTGCTTGGCTGCATTCTGGAGCGCCTCGACGCAGCAGAAGTACACCGCGGACTCGATCTCGGCCGGGAAGCGCCCGAGGCCGTCGGCGTCCAGCTCAGCAGGGGGGGTGAGCTTCCGGCACGCCGCGGCGAGCGCGTCGCCAAGGCCGGCACTGGATAGCAGCGGCGGGTAGATGCCGTGGCCGAGTGCACGCAGTTCTTCGAGGGCGGCCTCTACCTCCTGGACCAGCTCCTCGAGGAGGCGACGCGCGCGCTCTGGCTCGGCGGCGGAAATCCTTTCGATCAGGCGCGCCTTGACCGAGACCGAGAGCAGGTATTGCTGGGCTCCGTCGTGCAGGTCGCGCTCGATCCGCTTCCGTTCGGAGTCAGCGGCCGCTACCAACCGGGCGCGCGATGCCTGAAGCTCGGCGGCCTGGCGGCGCAGCTGCCCGAGGGTTGCCCGCAGGGTGGCGTCGAGGCCGCCCCGGTAGAGTCCGACGCCGATATCACGGGCCAGCTCTTCGAGCAGTCCGTCCGCTTCCTCAGCGAGGCGCTTGGGCCGCCGGGCCCGGCTCACAACAAGACTCCCGAGTAATTCGCCGGCATGGCTGACCGGCGCCAACCGAAGAAATTCGCCTTCCGGCCGCCCAGCAAGCAAATCCGGCATCCACGTTCGCACCCAGGCGGGACCCGAGACCGGCGTGTTGAGGATCACCGGCTTGAGCTCAGTTGAGATCGGCAAGGCGCGAGCGGCTGTCGGCGGATCGGCGACCTGGAGGCGAAGCCTTCCCGACTCCACGATCCAGACCTCGGCCGTGTCCAGAGCCAGAAAACTGCGGAGCGCCTCGACGACCTCCCGTAGCAGCACATCGATCGGGTCGCCGCGGACCATCCGGCTTGTGAACGATGCGCGGACAAAGTCGATCGCTTCCAACGTGGCCGCGCCACGCCGCTTCCGACGGCGGTCCGAGACGAAGGCGGCGACCAGAGCTGCCGCAGCCAAGCCGGCCAGCGCCACGACCACCCCCACTCCGAAGGGGTCCGGCTGAGGCACGAACCTGTTTCAGTCCATCAGCCGGAGGGCGTCAGCGGCCGGCAGGCGCGAGGCGCGCATAGCAGGCCCGATTGTGACAGCGAGCGTCGCCGCCAGCACCAGGACGATCGCACTCGCCAGCGCGCCGCCGTCCACGTTCAACTCACGATTGTAGGTTGAGGTCACTACTAGGTAGCCGAGCAGCAGGCCGGCGGTGACGCCGACCGCGATCCCGATGGCCGCGGTCAGGATCGCCTCGACGACCAGACCCCCGACGACACGGCGCGGCGAGAAGCCCAGAGCGCGCAGCACGCCGATCGGCCGGCGACGCTCGACGACTGCACGCAGCCCGGCTATGCCGAGAGTGAGCAGCCCGATGGCAAGGCCCAGACGCATCAGCGTGTCGATGACGGCCAGGATCGCCTTGATGGCGGCGAGGTAGCCGCTGACCTCGGACCTGAAGGTGTGCGCGGTCACACCCTGCTCGAAGAGCTCGCTCTCGATGGCACGGGCCAGCCCTTCGCGATCCACCCCCGGACGAGCCGCCACGAGCAAGGTCGAACCACTGACCGCGAGATCGAACCCGCTGAACGAGCGGGGCGATCCGATCAGTCCGTTGAAGATCGCGTAGACCGGCTGGGCGACGACCGTGAAGTGAACAGGGCCGGTCGGCGTCCACATGGTGATCGTGTCGTCGACATGTGTCGTGGCCGCGACCACGAGCCCGGGGTCCTCCCGCATCGCGCGCCAGACCGACGCGTCATCGGGGAAGCGCTGGGAGCGGGTCGACAGGTGGAGGGGCGGGTTGGCCAGCTGAGCCTCGCTCAGCGTGTAGAGCGGCACGTAGGTCGAGTCTCCACCCGCGTAGCCGGTGCTGTTGGGGGCCAGAAAGCGGCCCAGGTAGAGCCGGGTCGGGATGACCTCCGCCCGGGCGATCCGAGCCTGAAGCGCCGGCGACAGGGTGATCGCCGGCTGGGCGGAGCGCACGATGACGTCGAAGCCGGCCGAGTCGCGCGCGTAATCGGGCTGATAGCTCCCGCCAACCACGGCAAAGACGGTGATGGCTGCGAGCACGATCCCGAAGGCTCCAGTCGTGAGGCCGGTCCGAAGAGGACGCCTGGTCATGTAGGCCACCGGGGCACGCAGCGTCGCCCCCAGCCGGGGGCTTACCAGGGCCAGAAAGCGGTCGACCAAGGCGAGATTGGCGGCCACCACCAGGGAGAGCCCGAAGACGGAGACGACGATGCCGACGAAGAAGACGGCGAAGGCCGCGTTGTCCTCGGAAGAGAGCGGGGTGGTCGCCTGCACGACTAGAGCCCAGGCCAGGATGAGTGTCCCGGCCAGGGTGTAGCGAGCGCGATCCTCGATCCAGCTGCGGCCGGCCCAGGTGGCGCCGACGATCACCAGGGTCGCGCCGAGCACGCGGCCCGCACCACCTCCGCCGAGGGCGATCGCGAAACCGGCGGCAGCCAGCAGGCCGGCCGCCAGCAGCCGCCAGCGCCGTCCGCCTGTCGAAGCCGGCTCCGGCAGGTCGCGAATCGCCGCTGAGATGGCGAACCGGGCCGTCCGCAGGGCGGCGGCGGCCATGGTGACGACGGTCAGCATGGCTGCCAGCGAGACCGCCACGGCAACCGTCTCAGGCCGCACCGCCAACTGGTAGCCGGTGCTCTCGCTTCCAGAGAGCGCTGCGCCCGCTTCGGCCACGACCTGGCCGAGGTAGCGGGCGAGAGCAAGGCCGGGGAGGACGCCGACCACCGCCCCGGCCAGGCTGTAGAGCGCGCTTTCGAGGACGGAGAGGAAGACCAGGCCCGAGCGGCTGAGGCCGAGCGCGCGCAGCGTCCCCAGCCGCCGCCGCCTTTCCTCGGCCAGCATCAGGGTCAGGTGGACGACGACGGTCGCGGCGGCGGCGACCACCAGAAGGCTCATGGTCACCAGAGTGGCTCGGGCCGACTGCGTGGACCGCTCAGCTTGCCGCACCTGGGCCGCCTTGGCCTCGTTGACTTCGAGGCCCGGGACGCCAAGGCCGGCAACGGCCTCCCTCACCGCCGGCAGGGAGCGGCGACCGGCCGCGATGCCGGCGAGCCCGTCGCCTGGCGTGGACAGCCGGACCACGTTGATCTGGTTGCCAGCGGCGGCCAGCGAGGGGATCGAGCCCAGCGGTGCGAAGAGGGTCCGGCCGAGGCCGAAGGCACCGGGTCCCTCGAGCTTGACGACGCCGGCGACCAGGACCTCGGCGGAGCTGGCGCCGGCGCTGATCCGCAGCCGGTCACCGGCCTGGGCGTGGAGGGCGTCAGCCAGGTCGCGGCTGACCAGCACGCCCGCTGGCGGCAGGTCATCACCGTACGTTCGGCGGCCGTCGACGAGATGGAAGGCCCCGAACGGCCGCTGCCGGGAGGCATCGAAGCCGTAAAGGCGGACGCCGGTGTCGCTCGCTCGCTGGTCGAGGTCGGCCACCGCTCCGACCAGGTCGAGGCCGCCCTGCACGCCGTCAATGCCGGTCGCCAGATTGCGGTCGGCCGCCAGCCGGTCGGCCACCGAGGCGTCGAAGAGAGCGCCGTTGGCGGTGACGGTCATGTCGACCTCCCCCATCGACAAGTACGCGTTCTGCGTGACCGAGGCCTCGGTCGAGTCGGCCGCTACCAGACCAGCGGTGATGCCCATGCCGGCCAGGGCCAGGCCGGCGACGACAAGTCCGGTCTGAAGCCCGCCCCGCCAGGCCTCGCGGAAGGCGAGCCGCGCCAGCAGCGGGCGCCGGAGAGCCAGTAAGGCAAGGACTCCGTAGACCGCGAGGAAGGTCCCGATCACAAACCACGACCAGGCGCTCATGTCGCGGCACCCTCGACGCCGGCTCGCGCTGCCTCCTGGATGCGGCCGTCGCGCATTCGGATGACGCGGCTCGCGCGTTCAGAAACTTGAGGGTTGTGGGTGACGAGCACGATCGTCTGGCCCTCCCGGTTCGTCTTCACCAGCAGCTCAGTGATGACGTGGGTGACCTCGGTGTCGAGGTTGCCGGTCGGTTCGTCCGCCCACACGACTGCCGGCTTATGGACCAGGGCCCGGGCCACGGCGACCCGCTGCTGCTCGCCGCCCGAGAGCTGGTCGGGCCGGTGTCGTGCGCGCTGGGCGAGCCCAAGAGTCTCCAGCATCTCCTCGGCCCGGCGGCGAGCTGCCCGAGCCGGTACGCCCTGCAGCAGGAGCGGGATCTCCGTGTTCTCGACGGCGGTGAGGACGGGCAGCAGGTTGAAGGCCTGGAAGACAAACCCCATGTTCCGCGCCCTGTAGGCCGTGCGGTCGCGGTCGGACATCGTCGTAAGGTCAGCCCCGTCGATCACGACCCGGCCTCCGTCGAAGCGATCGAGCCCGGAAAGGCAGTTGAGGAGGGTCGTCTTCCCGGAGCCGGACGGCCCGACGATCGCGACCATCTCCCCAGGCCGGACCTCGAGGTCGACGCCGCGCAGCGCTTCGACGGCGGTCGCGCCGCGGTAGACCTTGCGCAGCCGCTGCGCGACGACCATCGGTTGCGAGTCGTCGCCCCCCATCGAGGTGTCCTCCAACGAAGCCGTTTGAAGTTGGCGCATCTTACTTCCAGACCTCCTGGCCAGCAGCCTAGTCGCACGCCGGCCGTCCAGGCGACCGTGCTGGCTGGTGTTTCCAGCCCCCGGCCAACCTCGGGGTTAAGGCGCCGTTGGCCTCAGGCCTGTTCGGGGGCCCGCCTGTCCGCGAGGAAAAGCAGCGTTGCCCTCACCCTCCGGTGAATCTCGGGCTCCTCGCTGAGACCGAGCTTGGAGAAGATCGAATTGATGTGCTTCTCCACTGATGATTCGGCCAGAAAGAGCGCGCGCGCGATGGCCGCGTTGCTCTTGCCTTCTGCGACCGCCGCGAGAACGTCGCGTTCGCGCGCCGTCAGGACTCCAAGCGGCGACTCCTGCCTTGCCGCCCGGGCGGCGATCAGCGCTTCGACCACCTTCGGATCCACGACCGATCCGCCAGCGACGACGGCTCGGAGCGCAGAGGCGATCTGCTCGACGTCATTCACGCGCTCCTTTAAGAGGTAGGCCCGCCCGCTCGAACCGCCTTCGAAAAGCTGGAGTGCGTACTCTGCGTCGGCGAACTGGCTCAGCGCGACAACGCCGATGGCCGGCCTACTCCGGCGCAGTTGGTGAGCAACCTCGATTCCCTCGGCGGAGTGACGCGGTGGCATTCGAATATCTGTGAGGACGGCGTCCGGTCGTTCCCGCTCGATGGTTTCCAGCAGGTCATCGCGGCCTTCGCAGACTGCCACGACGTCGATGTCCTCGACGGTCGCGAGCAGCTGGCGCAGGCCTTCCCTGACCAGCAGGTTGTCCTCTGCCAGGACGACTCGGATCGGCACGCAAGAAGGATTATCGGATGGCCCGAGCTGTCTCGCTTTTTGGCGTTGTCTCCGTTCCGGCTTTCACCGAAGGAGTCAACCATCATGACGGCGACCGCGGCCGGCTCGTCCATCGAGGGGACGTGCCCGAGGTCCGATGGCCGCATCAGCTCCATCCGTCGCCCTCGTGGTGTGACACCTACCGCCACGGCGTGCGGGTGGCTGCCACCGTGCACGCATGTCGATTTCGTAAGGGCAGCATGCACCCCTGGATCGTGCTGGCTTCCCACAAGATCTCCGGCCTTCAGGGTTTGGCTGAGTCGCACGCCCGCCTACGGTGAGCTGGTCATGCTGACCGCGATCGGATCCCCCCTGGCAATGGCCGTAGCCTCCGCCGAAGCGGTCCGGACCGACCTCAAGCTAGCAGTCTCCAGAACGGCGGCCGGCCTCATCAAGAGCTGGAGGGGACAGGGCGAGCGCAGCCAGATCCTGCGCTTCGTCCAGCCCTCCCTCATCGGCCTGATCGACGGCACTATTTCGACGCTGGCGCCGATCTTCGCGGCCGCCTTCCTCGTCGGCTCACACGGCGCCCTGTTGGTCGGTCTCGCCGCTTCGTTGGGGGCCGCGATCAGCATGGGCCTGTCCGAGGCGCTTTCCGACGACGGCGAGCTGAGCGGCCGCGGTAACTCTCTTGTGCGCGGCGCCCTGACCGGGATGGCGACCTTCGTCGGAGGAACTTTCCACGCTCTGCCCTTCCTGATCAGCGACACCCAGACCGCGCTGAAACTCGCCTACGTCGTGGTGGGGCTCGAGCTGATAACCATCGCCTGGGTGCGCCGTCGCTTCCTCCAGGTCCCGCTTCACCGCTCGCTGATCCAGGTCACCATGGGCGGCTTCGTGGTGGCCGGCCTCGGCGCCCTAATTGGCCATGCCTAGCCGGCGGAAAGAACTCGTTATTGCGGCCTCATTCGCTGTCTTGGCCCGCTCCTTGGACGGTCACGACGAGCCTGGCTCTAGCTGGGGGACCTGGGGGCTTGCGGACAGCATGGGAGTTTCAGTAGATGACATCGCTCTTCCCTTCTCTCGTTGAGGCGGTCGTTTTCTGGGGAATCCTCGTTCTTTGGGTGCTTGCCTTCCTGATTTGGGCTGTCAGGCATTCAAAAAAAGGGAAAGAGGAGGCAAGACTTCTTGCCCTTGAACGCGCTCGCAATCGTAGTAGGGATGCAATCGCATACGCGCGCATCTTGAACGCGCTCGCAATCGTAGTAGGGATGCAATCGCATACGCGCGCATCGGCGTGCTTCCGAACTGGCTGTTCTATCCGGGAGAAACACTATTTGTCGTTGGAAACTCTTTCGCGCTTTGGTCAATGTCGCTTTTGGGCCGCTACGAATCCGCGTTCGTGCAGGTTTTGCCTGATCACAAGGTGATTGAAAACGGTTTCATCTGGTAAGGGGAAAAGAGCGAGATTCTCAACCTGCCCGACCACCATTCCAGATTCGCGCTGGCTTCGGTTGCCTTTCTCAGCGACAACGGCGCCGTCTTCAGCGACGAGTCTAGAGAAAATGCTGCGCAGTCAGAAATCTGGTGGGCCGAGCATCCCACCAAACTCCCCACTCACGATCCGTGCGGTGGCCGTTCCACGCGAAGCTTGGAAACCATCTTTGAGAGATTCGTACTGGAGCGGGAGACGGGTTGGAAACCATCTTTGAGAGATTCGTACTGGAGCGGGAGACGGGCTTCGAACCCGTCGCGGCCGAATTCAAGACTGGCCGTTTGTATTCGGGAAGCGCGCACCGACGCGCACGAACAGGCATACAAATGCACCCCCGTTGGGGTCAGCGTTGGGGTCAGCCGCTCGACCTCACTCTGCGGCTACAAGAAAGCTCCGCAACCCGCCAAGCCTCCACTATCCGCTCCGGGGAACTGGCCATGTTCGACCAAGATCCCATCGTTCAGGAGGTCGTAGACAATAAGGCCCCGGTCATGGCCATCCTGGACGCCCTGGGGAATGAGCACGTGGATCTGCCCGGTATCGGTTTCGGTGACCCGCGTGCCTGCGACGAAGTCAAACGTTTCCGTGATGGCTGCGCGCTCTTCGAGGACCTTGCCATTCGACAAATTCGTGTCGATGCCGGTCCAGTGTTCGTGGCGAATCACCTTGGTCAAGCTGCCTTGGTCGTCGAAGAAGCGCTCTCGCGTCACCTCAATCTGAAGGACGAAATGGATGGGAAAGCCACATCCCGTGTCGATGAAGTCGTCGACGAAGCTAAATCGGTCAGTGACCACTGTCGCTGCTGCCGCCGGGGTGGCCGATGCGAGCAGCATCAGCGCTACGATCGGAAAGGCTACTGCCATGGATGCGCGCAAGCGCACAGGACGGATCGCGAACACCACGAGCCTCCTCGGCAGCATTAGGCGCGCTTCACGCCGGTCCGGACCGGGTCTCGAAGGGTCGGGACACGTGATAGCCCGGGCGTCTGCCGCGCCAAGCATAGTCCCTCAATTCACGGAGTCAAGGTTTGGGGTCACGGTTGGGGTCAAACCTCCTCGTGGGCGCCCATTTCGAGTCAAAAGTTGGAGCGGGAGACGGGACTCGAACCCGCTACCTCAACCTTGGGAAGGTCGCGCTCTGCCAGGTGAGCTACTCCCGCTCGGCAGACAGACCAGTTTAGGTTTCTACGACCGCCTCCGCCTGAGGCGCCGCCTCCGCCACCACCGACCTGACCAGCTCCGAATACTCCTCCACCAGCCGGCTCGCATGTGCCGGATCGATCGTGGAGGCGATCACGTGGTACTCCGGGCGGTCGGCGTCAGGCGCGACTAGTACCCAGCCGTCGTCGATGAACACCTTCACCCCGTCAGTCAGGTCGACCCGGTCACGCAGGTGCCGTTCCATCATCGTCCGCATCACGCGCCCCTTCACCTCCCAGGGGCAGAACTCGACCGCAGCTCGGTGCGTCACCACCGGGATGCGCGAGCGCAGCGAGCCCAACGACGTGCCCGTCTTCGCCAGCATCTCGAGCACCCGCGCGACGGTGAAGATCGCGTCGAACGAGATGGCAAAGTCCGGCCAGCAGAATCCTCCTCCCCCATCAGACGCGAGGACCGCTTCCGCGTGCTGCGCCGCCCGCAGCACCGCGCCCGGCGTCAGCTTCGTGGGCACGAATCGCGAGTCGTACTGGTCGGCGATCATCGAGAAGGCGAGCGACGACGAGGCCGGCCCCAACACCATTCCCGGCTTGCCGGTCAGCGCGAGCTGCGCCAGCACCGCGAACGCGTCGTTGTGCCGAAGCAGCGTGCCGGTCTCGTCGACGATGAAGCACCGCTCGCCCGGCGCGTCGATGAACACCCCCAGCTTGGCCTTCACCGCCGAGGCGATCACCCCCATCTCCTGCAGGTGCGCCTGGAACGTCGCGTCGTCCTGCTCGATCAGGACCTCGGCAGGCTGCGCGTTGAGAGGGATGACCGCGCAGTTCAGCTCGCGCAGGACCTGGGGCAGCACCATCGCCGACGCGCCGTTGTTGTAGTCGATCACCACCTTGAACGCCGCGCCCCGCACAGCCTCGAGGTCGAGCTTGGCCAGCATGTCCTCCATGTAGCGGTCCGTCTGCTGGTCGCGGCGCGTGATCCGTCCCATCTCGTAGTGCGAGACGCGCCGGATGTCCTCGCGGAAGAACAGGCCCTCGAGCTTGCGCTCGGAGCGCTTGTCGATGTCCAGGCCGTGGTCGTCGAAGATGCGCACGTCCGCCGACCGAGGATCGACCGGCGATGTCTGCACGTGCACCGCCGACACATGGTTCCGCCGCGACCAGTAGCGCGACACCGGCGCCGGCAGCACCGACAGGTCGATCACGCCGCTGCCCGACGAGATGATCCCTGACATGAGCGCGCGCCCGATCATCCGCGCCGAGCGCGTGTAGTCGCGCGAGAACGCGATCTCGGTGCCTTTCGGCGTCAGCGCTCCGATCGCCGCGCCAAGGCGCGACGCAAACTCCGGCGTGATCTCGATGTTGATCAGCCCGTTCAGCCCGTAGGAGGTGAACAGGCCGCGCTTCCACGAGCCCGCCCAGATGATCGACTCGTGGACGACAGCGCCCGGCTCGACCTCCTTGTTGGGCCAGATCCGCACGTTCGCGTTCACCGTCGACCCGGCGCCGATCGTCACCTCGCTGCCAATGACGCTTCCTTCTTCGAGCAGGCATCCGTTCTTCACGGTCACGCCGCGGCAGACGACTGCCCCGCGCAGCCGCGAGTTCAGGCCGACATAAGAGTGATCCCAGACGATCGAGTTCGAGATCTTCACGCCCGAGTCGACCGTGGTGTAGGCGCCGACGATCGCGGGTCC
>WNGE01023280.1_pt1 | contig 10793 bp, 11 predicted proteins | sample 5400651 | NCBI WGS metagenome assembly WNGE01 (sample SAMN13153370, study PRJNA577476) | soil metagenome | isolation source: 60 cm soil or saprolite under grassland replicate 2 | place: USA:California | collected 2016-06-15
TAATTATCGGGATAACAGGCACCCTGGTCGGTGGACTTGTAGGCGGATTGCTCACACTGCCGATTGTTGGAGAATTCGCCCCCATGCTGTTTCTCGTCTATGCACTCATCTTTGGCCCGCTCATCGGGCTCGTCAGCGGACTGCGTGCGGGCGGCCTTGCCTGTATACAACACTTTGTGCTGCGCTGGTTCCTCTGGCGGAACGGGTCTCTGCCCTGGAACTATTCTCGCTTTCTGGACTACGCCGCCAGGCGTGTGCTACTGCGCAAAGTCGGGGGCGGTTACATCTTTATACACCGCCTGCTGCTTGAGTACTTCGCCTCGCTCGAACCGCCACCCTTCTAGATGATGTTATGGGAAGATTGTTCGAACAGCCCTGATTGGGACGAAGTCCCTTGCCGGAGCGCGAGGTGTCCTCGATCCTCCCTTTCCTCAAAACCGGCCGCAGGCCCGCTAAAAGAATTATGAGTGGATCTCAGAACTCTCCTCTTGACAGAGGAGAAAAGATATCTTATAATGAAACTAAACGGTGTAGTTTCAAAGGAGCAGCATCATGTTAGCAGCAGATCTCACCCCACGCGCTCGGGCCAGGCGTGAGCGCATTCACCAGGCGGCTCAAACCTTGTTCATGCAGCAGGGGTTTGAGGCAACAAGTATGGACGCGATTGCTGAGGCTGCCAACGTCTCAAAGGCCACCTTATATCGCTATTACCAGAGCAAAGAAGCCCTGTTTATCGCCGTCTTAGAGCAACTGGCTCTGCACCATTTGTCAGAGAACGCCCTGTCTCTCTTGCAGGAGAGGCCGATGGACAGTCTGGACACCCTGGAGCAGGCGCTGACCATGTGGGCACAGGAGACGATCAAGAACATCCTGCACCCTACCTATGTCGGACTCGTGCGTCTGCTCATTGCAGAACTGCCCCGTTTTCCCTACTTAGGTGTGCTCTTTGCTCAGGCGGTGCCTCAACAGGGAGGGGCCTTCCTTAAGGCGCTCCTGGAGAGTGCGCGTCAGCATGGCGTGATTGTGGTGGATAATCTTGAGCCAGCCATCCGTCTGTTAGCTGGTTCCTTACTCACCTATGTCCTGGGCAATGGGCTTTTAGGGACTGATACTCTCCCACAGGCTCCTCTACCTGAGCAGATCGCGGCACTCGTCCGACTGTTTCTTCAGGGAGTGGCCTCTCATCACCAGCAGGCAACGGGACTATCCACGAACTCGTTTCATTAACCAGGCCGGTGCTGATCTGCTCTCTCATCAAAGATTGTCTTTAGTTTTACTAAATAGTGTAGCACTATCTCAGAAGGAGGAGAGACGAGATGAGTCGATCTTATAAGGAAAGCCAGGAACGGCTGGCAACATCGAGAACGCGAAGGCTTACTCTGGGCTTTGTCTTTGTAGCTGCTATCTTTAATGGCATGCTTGCCAGTGGCATCAACCGCACCCTGGTGGACATGCCAGCGTGGCAGCACGTCGGTGCCCCTACCTGGGCGGAGTTCAGTCAGTGGGCGGACATGGGCACCAGTGGCCTGATCTTGTATCCGCTTGAGGGGATTGGAGGCGCAGTTCTGAGCATCTTAGCCGCCATCATTTCTTATCACAACAGGGGGAGCATGAAGCGATCCGTTACCATCCCGATCTATGCAGCCGCTCTTCTCGCGCTTGGAGGCATGCTCGCCACCACGCAGGCAGCTCCTACCCTCCTCAACACGCGGCACCTCAGCGATCCTGCTGCCCTCCAGCAAGCCTTGAACGGGTTTGAGTTCTGGGGTGGAGTGAGAGCGGTATTCCAATCTCTTGCATTCTGCGCCAATCTCTGGTCGCTGGTGGCCGTTTCCCGCCACTCATCCTTATGAATCGGGTTTTTCCGCATTAGCAAGCTTACGGAAGAGCCAAAAATGACTCACTGGAAGGAGAAAGATCCATGCGTCACATAAAAGATATGACCCAGCAAGAGACCTCTGGCGCACCCGCAGCGCGCCGCACGCTCACAGCACTGGGCCGAACCACTGCTCTGGCCCTGCTTGGCATTGGACTGGTCTGCACGTCCTTGTTCCTGGTCGTCTGGCTGGCCGGTCATGTGGTTGTGTTACCCATCTTCATCCTGGCTCTCGTTGCAGGGCTGGTTGCCGGTTTCATCGCTACTGGAGTACGCTGGGCCCCAATAGCAGGCGTTCTCGTTGCTCTTGTGGCCGCAGTCCTCTTTCTTACTGTCCCGTTAGCAACCTCTACCTTGCTGCATCCTGGCAGTAATGTAGAGCGGTTTATTGAAATTGTCATCCTGTTTGCCTGTATACTTGTCGTGATAATGACTGGAGCGATGGCGACAATCCAGAACTATCGCAGTGGAGAGCGGCGTGCTCCCCGCTGGGGGGGATACGCGCTGACGAGTCTGATAGGCGTCGTTGCAGGTATGATCATCGTCGCCTCAATCGTCGCTGCCAATCCTCAAAGCGGCTCCGCAAGCATAACGACCAGCGGCATACCCACCGTGCATATGGCGGGCAACACGTTTCTGACCAATGTAGTACTGGTTCCCAAAGGGGAGAAAGTGCTGCTGGTGGACGACGACGCGGTCGAACACATCATCCAAAATGGATCATGGACGCAGAGCGGTTTGCCGCATCCACAGGAGGAGCCTGGAGCGCCGGTCGTACATCTGCTGGATCTCAAAGGTGGCTCCGCTCAAATCGGGGCGTTTCCCACGGCTGGTGTCTTTCACCTCTACTGTACAATCCACCAGGGCATGAACCTGACGATTGTTGTCCAGTAGTCCAAATGAGATGCCGATTCTCTTTTGTTTGAAAGAAAGGAAAGAAATGATGGACAATTACACTATTCACCCTGCTGCGCACATCGGCCATATCAACCTGAAGGTTGCCAATATGGACCGCGCCCTGTCCTTCTACTGTGACGTCCTGGGATTTCTGGTGCGTGCGCGCCCCTCACTTCCAAGAGGTGGGGTCATGGTTGTTCTAGGAGCCGGGGGGAGAAGTCTGAATCTCGCCCTGACTTCCCTTCCCAACCAGGAAGGCTCTCCACCTCCTCCAAACTGTACCGGGCTCGATCATGTTGCTTTTCGCTATCCGAGCCAGCGTGAGTTGGCGCGTGCCTATCGGCAGCTCCGCGATTGCGGAATCACACTGACGGAAGCTACCGATTACGGGACCAACCAGTCACTCTATTGCTCAGATCCTGATGGCAATGGAGTCGAACTGTACTGGCAAGCCCCTCTGGAAGAAGGGCAACTGCCTTTCCAACACAAGCCATTAGATCTCGCACGTCTACTTGCCGAGCTTGATCAACCAGAGCCCTCTCGTCCCGAAACAGCCGATGCACCGTAAGAGACGATTCAACAGGCCTGTAGAAAGACTCAGAGATCCAGAAATGAAGGGGAACAAAGTAGCGTTCCCCTTCATTTCTGGATCTCTGGCGTTGTAAAACGCACACGCGGACCTGACAGGCCATTAGCTCAGACAGTATAATAATTGCCCATCCTCAGGGTCGACATCCTTCACAGAATCAGCTAGAATCCAGTATAACTTACCTCACCAACTCCAACCGAAAAGGATAAAGGTTTATGCAGGATATTCGTGTAGAGCGTTGGGCAAAAACGCTAGTGGAATACTCTCTTTATATCAAACCGGGAGAAATCGTTGCGATCCATGCCACGCCTGAGGCTGCACCGCTGGTTGAAGCTGTATATCGCGAGGTTTTGCGCGTAGGAGCCTATCCGCTGCCACAGATCAGTCTGGAAAATCTGGAAGAGATTCTCTTACGCGAAGGCAACGACGCACAATTACTATGGACCCCACCTACACAAAATGTGCTGGCAGAGTTGGTAAATGCCCGGCTCAGTATTTTGTCGAGCAGTAATACGAAAGCATTCAGTAGCATCGATCCAGCGCGAGGAGCGCTACGGCGGCAGGCAGGACGTAACGCGTGGCAAAGCTTCCAGCAAAGAGAGCAGGAAGGCAGTTTCCGCTGGAGCCTGACGCTTTATCCTACTGCTGGCTATGCCCAGGATAGCAATATGTCTCTACGTGAATTTGAGGAGTTTGTGTTTGATGTCTGCTTACTCAACGATCCTGATCCGGTTGCACGCTGGCGTGAGTTATCTGTACAGCAGCAGGGGCTTGTTGACTGGCTGGCGGGACATAAGCAGGTACACATTCTGGGCGAGGGAACTGACCTGACGCTCTCAATTGAGAACCGTATTTTTATTAATAGCGATGGGAAGCGCAATTTCCCCAGCGGCGAGTTTTTTACCGGTCCGGTCGAGAATAGTGCGAATGGTGTGATTCAGTATGATATTCCTTCGACATACGATGGGCGTGCCGTTGATGGAATACGGCTGGTATTTCGCGATGGGAAAGTCACTGAGGCCAGTGCACGCCAGGGGCAGGACTATCTTTTGCAGATGCTAGAACTGGACGAGGGTGCGCGCTATCTCGGTGAGTTCGCGTTTGGGAACAATATGCGCGTCAATCGTGGCACCAGGAATATCCTTTTTGACGAGAAGATGGGCGGTACTGTCCACCTGGCATTGGGGAATAGCTATCCCGAAACCGGGGGATTGAACCATTCAGCATTGCACTGGGATATGATCTGCGACCTGCGGCAGAAGGGCGAGGTGTGGGTTGATGATACACTCTTCTTGAAAAATGGGAAGTTGATCGTATAGACAGAGCGCTTCAAACATCCCCGTAGAGGCACGGCCTTGCGTGTGCCGCGTGGTCAGCAACACAGTTGAGCGGGAGGGTAGTCCTCCCGAGCCACGCGGCACACGCAAGGCATGCCTCTACGGCTCCACGCGCGACTTTTAAATTGGCGGTTTAGCTTGCTAACTTCCCTTTCTATAGCTTAGAATAAAGATACTACAAAGTTGAAACGAAACGATATTAGTTTTCTCCGGGAGGCTTGCGTTGGAGCAAGAACAGGTAACTACATTTGAGACTATTGAAGATGTACAGCGGGCTATGTTTGTTCAGGATTATATCGCAGACCGTAGCCTGGCAACGACGATCTTCCTGGCACTGAAACGACGCAAGCCGCTTCTTCTGGAGGGAGAGCCAGGGGTTGGCAAAACGGAGGTCGCCAAGGTGCTGGCGGCGATGATGGGTACACGCTTGATACGCCTGCAGTGCTATGAAGGTATTGACATCAATACGGCGGTTTACGAATGGAACTATACACGCCAGATGCTGCACATTCGTATGATGGAAGCTGGCGGCACCAGTCGGCAGGAGGAATTGAAAGAGATTTTTGGCAGTGATTTCCTCATTCAGCGTCCATTATTGCAGGCCATCGATCACAAGGATGACAGGCCACCTGTGCTGTTGATCGATGAGTTGGATCGCAGCGACGAGGAATTTGAGGCGTATCTGCTCGAATTACTCTCGGATTTTCAGATTACGATTCCAGAGATTGGGACGATCCGCAGCCAGGAACCACCGTTTGTAATTATTACGTCCAACCGCACACGCGAAATCCACGATGCGTTGAGACGGCGCTGCCTCTACCACTGGATCGATTTCCCCACCCTGGAGAAAGAATATTCGATCGTCCTGGCGCGTATGCCGGGGGTGCCTGAGCGATTGGCGAAGCAGGTCTGCACATTTGTGCGTGAGTTGCGCAGTATCGATCTCTACAAAGCGCCCGGCGTAGCGGAGACGCTGGATTGGATCAGTTCGCTGCTGGCACTCAGACAACTGGACCTGGTAAACTGATTCAGAAAGCGCGGGGGGCGTCCTAGATGAGTGCACAGCCACAGGACAATGGCCAATACAAAGCCCCGTTAGAGATGCGGCCAATCGATATAGAACGAGGGGAGAGATTGCTCTATCGTCTCACCGAATTTGGGCGCATCCTGTGGGAAGCAGGCATCAACGTTGGACCAGGCCAGATGCTGGACCTCGCAGAGACATTGAACTATATTGATCTGACGAATAGGGATGATTTCTATACTACACTCAAATGTTGTCTGCTAACGAAACATGAGCAAGAAACTATCTTCAACCAGATGTTCGACTACTACTGGTTTATACGCGACAAACAGGACAAGAAGAAAGACGAGAAAAAGGGAACAACCCGCCGACAGGAACGCCAGATACGTCTGCCACCATCCGAGCGCAAACGGCTGGCCGAGCACATGAACAACAATGAGCAGAAAAGGGACTTCCGCAGCGAGTTGCGGCAGAATGATCGTCGTAACCTTAAAGAGGACGATAATTATGATGACGTAGGCAAGCCGCAGGGAACCGCCTATAGCACCATCGAGTATCTGAGGAAGAAGGATTTCGAGGACTTTACCTGGGAGGAAGTGCAGGAAGCTAAGAGACTGATGGCCGAGATGCGCTGGCACCTGGGTATGCGACCCACGAGACGTAAGGCTCCCGCAAAAAAAGGATCGTATCCTGACATGCGTCGTATCGTGCGTCGCAACCTGAAATATGGGGCGGAATTGATCGAACTGACATGGCGCGAAACAAGGTTTAAACCACGGCCCCTGGTTATCATTTGCGATATCAGTGGCTCCATGAGCCTCTATTCGCGGCTGCTGCTGCACTTCGTTCACACCGTCTCCAATGGATTGATGAACGTCGAAGCCTTTGTTTTCGGCACCCGACTCACGCGTATCACCAGACAATTGAAAAAGCGCGATGTGGATGATGCAGTACGCGATGTTTCCAGGTCGGTCCAGGACTGGTCGGGCGGCACGCGTATTGGTGATGCGCTGCACTTCTTCAACCATCGCTGGGCGAAACGTGTCCTGGGTCGTGGCGCGGTGGTCCTGGTCATCAGCGACGGCTGGGACCGTGGAGATGCCAATGTGTTGAGCACTGAAATGGACCGTTTACAGCACAGTTGTCACCGCCTTATCTGGCTTAATCCTCTTTTGGGTTCGCCCGATTATCGGCCATTGACCATTGGTATGAAAACGGCTCTCCCGTTTATTGACAACTTCCTGCCCGCACATAATCTGGACAGCCTGATCAGCCTGGGCAACCTGCTCTCCAGCATTGATGATAGCAGGCCAGAACGCAGTCCCGCGGCTCGACGTAAGGCAGTAGAAGCATGGACTAAGAGGAAACTGTAGCGCAAGCTGTATACTAAAAATACGCATATCCTCACTATCGAGAAAGGACAGAAACGCATGCGTGACGTATTACCTGATATAGAAAAATGGCGTGCCAGCGGAGAAAAGGTCGCGCTTGCGACGGTTGTAAGCATGGCGGGTTCGGCACCGCGCAGACCAGGTGCGAAACTGGCGGTGAGCGAAAAAGGTGAGCTTTCAGGCTCAGTCAGCGGTGGGTGCGTTGAACCGGCAGTCGTGCATGCAGCCATGGAAGTTATGAAAAGTGGGAAGCCACAGATGCTCGAATTTGGCATCAGCGAAGAACAAAATATCGAGCAGATCGGGCTGGCCTGCGGCGGCACCATCCATGTCTTCGTGGAGCGCCTCGATTGGTAGTTTAATGCAAAGAGGTACACAACGATGAGTGGATTATACGAAGAACTCAAGGACCTGTTGGGCAAGGAAAAAGGAGTTGCGATGGCCACTGTTGTGCGTGGGCCGGAGCATGTGGGCAAAAAACTTCTTGTCTTTTCCGGTAAGACTACGCACGGCACGCTCGGTCTTGTGGAGCTTGATGAGATGGTGCGTGTAGATGCCGAACATGCTATCTGGAGTGGTGACGCTAATACGCACACCTATACCATTGCAGCAGCGACCGGGACACAGCCATATGACATTTTCATCGAGGGCTTCCCTCCCCCACCTGAACTTATCATTGTTGGAGCCGGACACATCGCTATTCCGCTGACTACCTTTGCTAAAACACTCAACTACCGCGTAGTAGTGATTGATGCGCGCGCCGCCTTTGCCACTCGCGAACGCTTCCCGCATGCCGATGAGCTTATTGTTGCATGGCCAGACGAAGTATTGGAGAAGATGGATCTCAATCCGTCTACCTCGGTGGCAGTATTAACGCATGATCCAAAGTTCGATGAACCCACGCTCAAAGTCGTTCTAGCGCGACAGGTGGGCTATGTTGGAGCAATCGGCAGCCGCAAAACAGGCGAGGAACGCGCGGAGCGGCTCAAAAAACAGGGACTGACAGACGAACAACTTCAGCGTATCCATGGACCCATTGGACTGAATATAGGAGCAGATACGCCCGAAGAGATGGCCCTGGCAATTATGGCAGAGATCGTCGCGACTCGTCACGGCAAGAATGAAACAGCCCTGCATGATTGGGCCAAAAAGTAGAGGTTGTAACTTCCAGTCCTCTTATTCGTTTTATATTAAGGACTACTGATTTAGTTATCGCATAAAGGGCAACAGGGTAGCAAGTGTATAAAGAGTGTCAGCCTCTTTTTCATTGAAAGCACTTTTTCAGAAAAGGATACTCAATGTCAGATCAATTTTATAATGAGTATGATCCGACGGAGCCAATACGCCCAGATTCCCGTCGTCCAGGTCAACCGGATCAGGGCAAGCTCGTAATTGGCAACTTCCAGGATCAACAAAAATCTTCTCAAAGACGACCCTATCAAAATCCAATACAACAGCCGCCAGTGCAGCCATACCAGCAGCCTGGACCAGGATATCCACAAAATCAGGTGGCACGGCAGCAGGTACCACCACCAATTTCTCGTCCCAATGACAACAGATATCAGCAATATCCAAATTATCCACAGCCTGGACAAATGGGAAACCAGCCAGGGCTGCCAACAAAGAAGCGCAGACGTGGCAGAGGTTGCCTGATCAGCAGTGCTGTGCTTATCATACTGGTCGTGGCACTACTTATCACAGGTATAGTCACTGCCCAGCGTGTACTGGCCTTTGGTTCCGCCATTTCGCCGCAATCACCACTCAGCTCGCAGATCAATACAGGCGCAAATGACCGCACCAATCTGCTTATCATGGGTTACGGTGGCACAGGTCATGATGGTTCATACCTGACCGACTCAGAGGTTGTGATCAGTCTGCTGCCGCAGAGCCATCATACCTCGCTGGTCTCCATTCCACGTGACCTGTCGGTACAGTATCCGCCCAACTCTGGACGGTACACCAAGATCAATTCCATCTACACAATTGCATCCAATAGCAATGCACAACCTGTAGCAGGCGGTGATGCAGTAGCCACCAAGGTATCCCTCGTCACAGGGTTGAACGTCAAATATTGGATGACAATCAACTTCAATGGTTTTCGCGACCTGATTAACTCAATTGGCGGTGTTGATGTCAATGTTACGCAGCCATTTAACGCCTGCTATCCAAAGAACGATGACGCGAATGTCGACGCATCCTGGATTAAGGTTCAATTCAATAAGGGCGTGCAGCATATGAATGGTGAGACGGCCATTCGCTATGCACGTGCACGTGAGCCACTCGAAGTGTGTGGCATGGGCACATCTGAGAATCAAGCACAATTGACGGATTTCGCTCGTTCGCAGCGCCAGCAGGATATCATGAAAGCTGCCCTCGCGAAAGTCAAACAGATGTCCACATGGCCCAGTTTCTTCAACGCATTGAACGCGTTGCAAAAAACCATCTATACAAACTTATCCCTGTCCGATTTAGCACGCTTTGTGCTGGCAATGGATCTGAATAACCCAAACACGCCCCACATCGGCCTGACCAATGGGAATGTGTTACAGGATGCCACGTCTGCTGATGGCGGATACATTTTGCAGCCCAGAGGTGGAGATTGGGGCCTGATCCCGCAGTACATCAATCAGCGGTTGTACAACTAATGCGATGCAGCCTGGAGAAAACGGCTACGTTGACTGGAAAAAGCGGTTAAGAAAGCGCCGAAAGAGGTTCTTACGTGGCTGGATGAAGCCCTGACGGATGTGGACCCATTCCGTAGAGAAGGACTGTGTTAAGGGCAGATGGGACCTTGCAGGAACATCTGCTCTCTCAAGAAAGACCTCTCTGCCTGGAATCTCTTGCGGAGAGGGTACCTCCCGTCTATGAGTGATTTGCTGTCTGTTGATACTCTTCGAATCAGGCACCTGCCTGATGTCATCGCGTTGCCAGCCCATAGAAACTCTCCTCTCGACATTGTGAGACATGTGTTCCTGGCACAAGTATATCATAGAATTGGCCTATTGGTGTGCTTCTGACGAAAAGCTATAGAGCAATCCTCCTTCCTAAAATAGGCTATGCAGCAAGAATCCAGAGCGCTCACCCAGTGTCACGTGAGGCATTGACGACAGGAGATAGAAACGCTACACTACACATGCGAACCTACCTGGAACTCACACACTCTTACAACAAACCTGTATACGCTGAAGAACTCTAGGTACAAATCAGGAGGCATGCTCTACGTTGCCGGGAAGCCTATTATGACAATTGAAACGACAAGATACCACTACAATAGTACCCAGGAACAAGCAGCAGTAGTAGCAGAAAGACGGGGGAACGGAGCAGATGCCAGATAGAATGCCAGATGTGCACAGACAGGTCGGTGACATTTACCTTATCGGCCAGGTGATCAAGGCCGGGAATCCACTCAGTATTTATACGGCTTACAACCGCAACACAAACGACGTTGTAGGACTTTACGTGCTGGAGCTCCCGTTTAACATGCAGCAGCAGGAAGTGCAACAACTTCTTCAACCTCTAGAGCGTCGTCGCGCACTCCAATCTCCTCACGTGCTACGCATCCATGATTATGGGATTGATGGTACGCGTATCTATATAGCAACCGATCCACCACGTGGCATCACCTTGCAGCAGGTCATGGATAGCGAGAACATCGGCATCTATCGCGCTCTTGATCTGA
>WNGE01008678.1_pt1 | contig 10791 bp, 8 predicted proteins | sample 5400651 | NCBI WGS metagenome assembly WNGE01 (sample SAMN13153370, study PRJNA577476) | soil metagenome | isolation source: 60 cm soil or saprolite under grassland replicate 2 | place: USA:California | collected 2016-06-15
CGCGCGCTGAAGCATCTGGGCCACGCGATTCTCCACGTGTTCCGAGAGCTGATTCATGCCAGCATCGGCCTCGCGTAACAACCGCTCCCGCGCCTCCTCGTCGGCGCCGATGGGCATAGGAACGCTCATCTCGATCGTATGTGTACGTCCATTGAGCGTAAACTGTGTCCCATAGCGCAACCAGATATGATCGCCAGGCTCTCCAGGCTCTCCAGCTCCTTCCAACCTGTTTCTTCTATTGTTCATAAAGATACCCTCCTGCATACGGCTCACCGGGTTTATACAAGCATGCAAGTAACATGATGTAACATGCGCACGTACATTATATCAAAAAGACGCTAGCACGACACCTCCAGCGCGTCGAAGTCAGAACCATTCCCCTTGTCAAATCGTTCAAGGTAGTGTATGGTACAATTGTTAGAATTGTAGCACTGAGACGTGTTACTCAATAAAATAGCCGCGCGCATCTGTTTTATGTGTGCTAGTTGTAGTAAACAACATTGGGCCAGAGAAATTTTCTATGACCGAGAAAGTTGAGATGAGAGATACATGCTAACCCCTTCACCCACTCAACAGCCGCCAGCTCTCCCAGGTGCAGAAAAGAGCAATGACAATAAATATACCCCGCGCAGAAGGAAGGGTGAACAGCCATTAGGGCTATTTCTCAAAGCCATCTTTCGTCCTATTTTAAAAGGACTCTATTATGTACTGCGCTTTATGGGTAGCCACAAGCTGCTGACATTCCTCCTCATCGTTCTGCTACTTGGTAGTGGGATGTTTACTTCTTATCTTGTAACGAAGCAAGGCCCGTTCGGCATCGGCAGCGACCCGTTCCAACTGCGCGTTGACGGTAAGCTCGTTAGCGGCGGCGACAATATACGCAACTGGCTCTATCACCTGCGCGACGGCAATACGGTGGCGCTCTCGCTCGACGATAAATATATATCCCAGCCACCCGACCCGACCCAGTTGATCAGCCAGTATAGCCAGTCGGGTGCCAATCTGGAGTGGAAAGATATCAATGTCGTTTCATCATACCAGCAAGCAGATACAACCGTCGATACGTTCGTAAGCGTGGATCTTGCGAGCCGGGGACCAGGTGGTCAGACGAAGGGCGTGATTCTTTTCCATTTTGTTACCGTTTCACAGGGAAGCAGTGCTGTACTCATTGAGGTGGACACCACTGGTATCCGCGCACTTCTACAATAGCTTTTGACTAGTACCCGCGAAAGGGATACATCACTATGGCACAAAAGACAAAGCAGCAAAGTGATCTGGACCAATCGATTAACGTCGGTATGGATCAGTTCGGGCGGTTCGTAAGGCTTCGCTGGCTATGGCTTCTGCTGATCGCCATCGTTATCTGGTATATTATCGTCTATATCGTTCCGCAATTAAGTGCGCCCTCGCCTGGCACAATCTTGTCGACCGCCCTCCAGCTTTTCTTTGCCATTATGTTTATCCTTATCCAGTTCGTTGCCCTCTTCTGGTTCCTTGGGCGTCCTCGCCTATATTGGGTGATGCCCGGCGAGACGGGCGTGAGCTTCGATGACTATAAAGGCAATCCAGAAGTGCTGGAGGCGGCGCGGCGTATCGTTCTGCTCCTCAAGGGCGCCGAGGAGTTTCGCGAGATGGGCGGCTCGCCGGTGCGTGGACTCCTGCTCTCCGGCGATCCCGGTACCGGTAAGAGCTACCTGGCGCAGTGTATGAGTACCGAGGCCGGCGTGCCCTTTGCCTACGCCAGCGCATCCAGCTTCAAGGCGATGTTCCTGGGCATGGACGTACTCATGATCTGGCGGCTCTACCGCAAGGCACGCAGGCTGGCCCGCGAGTATGGCGGCTGCGTAATCTTCATGGATGAGATTGACGCCATCGGCGGCTCCCGCAACCGGCAGGGTGGGAATATGGGTATGGGTGGCCTGATGGGTATGATGGGTGGTATGGGGACAGGCGGACTCAACCAGTTGCTGATGGAGATGGACCCGCCTAATATCGAAACCGGTTGGTTTAAAAAGCTTCTGCGCACCGTTGGTCTGTATCACAGCCGCGTGCAGACGCAGCCGGTCCTGACCGTAGGAGCAACCAACATCCCCGAGTCCCTGGATGCCGCGCTGCTGCGTCCTGGCCGTTTCGATCGCAAGGTCAACGTTGCTCCTCCGACCGACAAGTATCGCCCGGAGGTCATCGAGTACTACCTGGATAAAGTGCAGCACGTCGATGGCATCTCGATCGCAGCCCTCTCGCAGCGCATGGTCAACTACACACCGGTCGCGATCAAGCACGTCATCAACGAGGCTGTGATCATCGCGCACTTCGATGGTCGCGATCAAGTGACATACAAGGATCTCATCGAGGCACAGGACGTGCACGAGTACGGCATGCGCCAGTTGAGCGAGTTGACGGCGATCGAGCGCCGCCGTCTGGCCTATCACGAAGCGGGCCACACCGTCGCCTGCTACTACCTGATGGAGCGGTACTTCCCGGCCTTCGTTACCCTGCATATGCATGGCGACCTTGAAGGGGCCGCAGCGTTTGCCGCCTGGCGTCAGAAAGAGACGATCATCACCAATAACAAGGACGATGTGCTGGCGCGCATTCGCGTAGCATTGGCCTCACGCGCCGCCGAAGAGCTGTTCCTCGATGTGCAGTTGAACGGTGTCACCGGCGACTTCGCCAGTGCGACCCAGACGGCTGCCTTCTACATCGGCGCGTACGGCATGGACGGCACGCTGAGCTCGTTCCTGGCATTCTCCAATGGCCTGGGCGGCATTAATCCAACGGCCATCCCCAACTTTGCTGAACGCGTGGAGAACGTCCTGCAGACGCAGCTCAAGGTCGTGAAGCAGCTCTTCCAGGAGCATAGTGAGGCTGTCATCGCGGTCGCCGAAGCTCTGATCGACCGCGAGGAACTGGTCGCCGACGAGATCAAGCAATTGATCACTGAGGCGGACGCCCGACAGGTTGCCCGCAAGGTCATCAGCGAGTTCGCTCCCCTGCTGGGCGCACCCGCCGAGCAGGCGCTCCCCGAGGGTCGCGGCGCGATCAGCCCTCCGCGCGTCGTCGAATCGACGCTCAACAGCGAGCGCAACAACTTCAAGTCATCCCAGGGCAAGGATGGTCCATCCGCCCAAGGGGACGAGCCGTATAAGCTGTAGAGGTTCATAACGAAGGACCAGCGAACCAATCATGATTCGCTGGTCCTTCGTTTATTAGAGACTTCATAGCTGGAATGCCAGTTAGTTGAAGTCTTGAGGGTTGGTGAAAAATTGAATGTAGCCACAATTCTTACAGACCAACGCAAAAATATCTGAACCATTGAACTTATGTGCGCCTGAAAGTATTCGAAAAGCAGCGTTTCCTCCTCACAATTCACTTCGGCCTGCTCACCAGCAGTTTCAGAAACTGGCGCACAATGATCACGCTCACCGTGTACACCACGATCGCAATTGTGGTCGTGACATCGATGCTGTAGCCCTGGTAGGGCAGCGGCGCAAACAGGTGGTCGAAGGGGGCGATCAGGGGATCGCTTAGCATAAATGTCCATTGCGTAAACAGGTTCACGTCCATATTATGGATGCCGAAGAAGTGCAGGAGGAAGCGCGTGAGCAGCGGCAGGAGGAGCACGATCAACGCAAACATCAGGAACTGATTGATCTTGCGCACAACGGCGATAAAGAAGTTTCCTATCCCGCGCAAGAGGCGTTGCCAGCGTGATAGCTGCGGAAAAGCGCCGATGGGGAGCGGCGAAGTAATGCCAGTAAAAACTGTTTCCGTGTTTTGATTATATAAAACAGGGTAGTTTTCCGCCTCGTTCCGCCATCTACCTTGCATAGCACTTACTCGCTTTCTAATTTCAGTACCCTCAAGCGGGTCGTGAAAGAACATAGCCTCCTGCTCCCCCTCGGAAGAAGAGGTATATATGCGACAGAATTTTTCGCGCTATCTTACGACGATCTGGATATCACTATCCTGCTCTTTCAGTATAGCGACCTGATTCCAACCTTCGCCGGGCGCCTCGATCAGGGCCTGTTTCAGTAGACCCATGTGGTAGAGGAGGACCTGCTCTCCAACCTTGCGTTTGCGCTGCCCATCGCGCTGCAGGCAGGTCTCTAGCGCTACATCGAAGATGAGCAGGCAGGCGTTGTAGCGATAACGCTGGGCTATTTCGAGTAAGCGACGGCGCGGATCGGTCTGTAACGCCGTGCTATCGGCAATAGTGAAGCGGTTCTGGTACAGACGTTTGGAGATGATATAATAGAAGAGATCAAAGGTGTCGCGATTGACCTGCTGGCTGGACTCGTCGTCGCAGATCAGTCCACGGCAGGCATCGGACGATACGATCATAGTTGGCTTCCAGCCCTCGTTCCTGTGCCGGTTGATCAGTTGTTTTGCGAATGTACTTTTGCCCGAGCCAGCGGGCCCACAGAGCACCAGGAGTGTTCTTCGTGGTATAATGATAGTTGGTGAATCTGCGCGTTCCCCACCCTGTGTCGCTCTGTCCATTGCGATGCTTTCTCTCCTTTGATATAATGCGCATGCATGTATGTGGGTTATGGGACATGCCCTCTGCCGCGCGCGGCGTACAGTGCACTCTTAACGTATATTACAACAATAATGGAGATGCCGCTGAGCATTCTCTTGATCATATTATGTTTGTTCATATTGCCTGGCATGAAGTGCCATTGGGACGGGGCGTACCCGCGCGGTCGCCTTGCTGGCCCCCAGGCTCGCCGAGGAGGTTGTTGCTGTGTCTGTCGAAATCGCACTCACCAGTACTGAGGTTCGCGCTCGTTTTCTCGATTACTTTGTGAGCAAGGGGCATGTGAAGGTGCCCAGCTCGTCTCTTGTGCCTCGCAATGATCCGACCGTTCTGCTGACGACGGCGGGCATGCAGCAGATGATTCCCTACTTTCTGGAGCGCGAAACTCCTCCTGCACGGCGGCTGACCTCGGCCCAGAAGTGTTTTCGCACGACCGATATCGATAAAGTGGGAAACCAGCGCACGCTGACATTCTTTGAGATGCTGGGCAACTTCTCCGTGGGCGACTACTTTAAGAAAGAAGCGATCGTATTTGCCTGGGAGTTTCTGACCCAGGTGGTGAAACTGCCCGCCGACCGCCTGTATCCAACCGTCCATCCCGAAGACGATGAGGCGCCGCGCCTTTGGAGTGAGATCGCGGGCTTCAAGGACGAGGTGATCACGCGCCTGGAAGATAACTGGTGGGGACCTCCCGGTGCCTCTGGACCCTGCGGACCCGATTCCGAGATCTACTACGATCGTGGCGTCGAATACGGCTGCGGCGAGGCCGATTGCAGGCCCGGTTGCGACTGCGAGCGTTTCCTGGAGATCTGGAACCTGGTCTTTATGCAGTACTACCAGGATCTCGATGGTAAACGTACGCCGCTACCACGCCAGAACATCGATACTGGATTGGGCCTGGAGCGCCTGACGATGGTGCTGCAGGGCAAAGAATCGGTCTTCGATACCGATATGTTCCGCGCCGTTATCGATCATTTCGCCTCCCTCGCCAATACGAGCTACGGCAAGGATGCGAAGACCGATACATCTCTGCGCGTGATCGCCGATCATGCGCGTGCGCTGGTCTTCCTGGCCGCTGATGGCGTCCTGCCCAGCAACGAGGGGCGTGGCTATATCTTCCGCCGCATCCTGCGCCGCGCCGTGCGGCACGGCAAGCTGCTAGGCCTGGATAAGCCCTTTCTATCGGCTGCCGCAGATACCGTCGTTGCCCTGATGGGCGATCACTACACCGAACTGCGTACGCAGCGCAACCGCATCGTCGAGGTGCTGAGCATTGAGGAGCAAAAGTTTGGCCAGACCCTCAACACTGGACTCGCGCTGCTGAATGAGCTGCTCGCGAGCCTGAAGCAGCGGCAGCAGATGGTGATTCCCGGCGAAGAGGTCTTCAAACTTTACGATACGCACGGCTTCCCGGTGGAACTGACCGAGGAGATCGCGAGGGAGCAGGGCTTCACGATCGATACCTCCGGCTTCGAGCAGTCGATGCAGCGCCAGCAGGAGCGCAGCCGCTCGGCAAGTACGTTCGTCCAGGCGCAGGATGACCAGGCGCTTACCACGCTGCTCCAGCGCCTCGGTCCCACGCGCTTTGTCGGCTACGATGGCATCGGGGGCAGCAGCAAGATAGTTGGCATGGTTGTGGATGGCGCGGAGGTCGAGAGTATCAGCGCGCCTCAGCAGGCGCTCCTCTTGCTCGACACGACCCCCTTCTACGCCGAGAGCGGCGGACAGATCGGCGACCGGGGCGATATTACCGGACCGATGGGCGTTTTTCGCGTGCAGGATACGCGGCGTCCCCTCAAGGGGCTGATCGTTCACTACGGCCGCATCGACGAGGGCCACCTGCGCGTCGGCGATAGCGTGCAGGCCGAGGTGATCGAGCAGCGTCGCCTGGACACGATGCGCAATCACAGCGCCACGCACCTTTTGCATAAGGCGTTGCGCGATCTGCTAGGGCCACAGGTGGAGCAGCGCGGCTCCCTGGTCGAGCCGGAGCGCCTGCGCTTCGACTTCACCAGCCCGCGACCACTGACCGCTACGGACCTCGCGCATCTCGACGAGCAGATTAATCGCTGGATTCGCGCCGATTTTCCTGTTCATACTAATATAATGCCCTTGCAAGATGCGCTGACCACAGGAGCGATGGCGCTTTTTGGCGAGAAGTATGATGATCTTGTGCGCGTAGTAGCTATGGGGAACAGTATCGAATTGTGCGGCGGCACACATTGCTCTTCGACCGGTCAAATCGGCATATACATCACCGTGCAGGAGTCGAGCATCGCGGCAGGCATTCGCCGTATCGAAGCGTTTACCGGACGCGGGGCCGAGGCGTATCTGCGCCGACGCAGCGCCCTCGTCGATACGTTGTCCGCGAAGGTGCAGGCGACCCCCGATACGCTTGAGAGTCGTGTAGACCAGTTGCAGCAGGAGCTCGCGGCTGCACGCCGGCAGATCGCACAATTCCAGCGCGAAGCGGCGCTGTACGAGGCCGAGGGCGTAGCGCGCCAGGCCAGAAATGTCATGGATGTTCCCGTTGTCGCGGCGACCGTGAGCGCGCCCGACGATAAAGTGTTACGAGAGATGGGCGATATGGTGCGTAGCAAGCTTGCTCGCCCTGGCGTCGTTGTGCTGGCGAGCAACCTCGCCGATCGCATTGCTATTCAGGTAAGCGTCGATGCAGCCTTGACGAAGCGCGGCCTCCATGCCGGGAAGATCGCAGGCGTCGTCGGAGAGCGCCTGGGCGGTAGGGGCGGCGGACGACCGGAATCAGCGCAGGGCGGCGGCAAAAACAAAGCTGAGCTGGGCGCTGCGCTCGACCTCGCCGTAAAGTTTGTGCGCGAAAATCTGAAGTAGCTTTGCAAGCGGTGTGACTTTTGTGCTATAACGTACATAACATGCACCGCTACAGAGAGAGCAGGAGGTATCCTGCGGGGCTATGGCAGTAGATCAATAGATTTGGGACGAATGCATGATTAATCTCCTGGAACGTCTGAAGGGTTTCTTTAGAAGTAGGCGAGAAGAGAACGGATACTACTCCAGTGAGTTTGGAGACTACGACGAGCCGCAAGACGAACGCGACGGCGGCGAGCGTCAGCTTTATACTGCGCTCGACATCGGTACCGCCTACGCGAAGGCTATTATCGTCGAGGTGCATGGGGACCACGCGGAGGTGCTGGGTGTGGGGCGTCACCAGCAGAGCTACACGCATATGTCCGATGGCATCGTCACCGACATTCCCGGCGTGATCGCTAACTGCAACGAAGCCCTGCTCAAGGCTGAGAACGCGGCAGGTGGCGTCATCGCACCCTCGGCAGTCGTCGGTATCGCGGGCGAACTGGTCAAGGGCAGTTCGACAACGGTGAATAAACAACGCCAGCAGCCAGCGAAACCCATCACGGCGGAAGAGCTGGAGGCGCTTATTACCAACGCGCAGCAGAAACTGCTGAAAAGTGCCAGGGAGCGCATCGCGGCAGAGACAGGCTATCAGAATATCGAAGTGCGCCTGACCAACGCGGCGGTTGTCTCTGTGCGCATCGATGGGCAGGTTGTGTCCAATCCGATTGGCTTTCGTGGCCGTCACTTCACCCTTACCCTCTTCAGCGCCTTTGCTCCACTGATGCAACTGGGCGCGCTCGAGACCGTGGCGCAGGGGCTGGACCTGACCCTGGTCACTATTGTGGCTGAGCCCTATGCGTTGGCGCGCTGCCTTAGTACGAACGCGGGGGCCGATAGCGGGGCCATCTTTATTGATGTTGGCGGTGGTACGACCGATATTGCCCTGGTGCGACAGGGTGGCATCGAGGAGACGCGCATGTTCGCCCTGGGTGGCAGGACCTTCACCCGCCGCATAGCTACAAGTAAGGGCATCTCTATAAAAGATGCCGAGCGGCTAAAAATCAGCTATAGTAATGGTGAGATCAAGGGCAGTGGCCGTGATGAGATTCAGGCTATTCTTGCCCCTGAATGCCAGACCTGGATGGATAGCGTTGAATTGCTGATCGAGGAACTGGCGAAAGGCGAGCTTTTACCGCCGGCGATCTATATCGTGGGCGGCGGCTCGGCCCTGGTCGATATTCACCAGCGGCTGGAGAGCTTTCCGTGGACCGAACGGCTGCCGTTTTCGCGCCCACCCATCATACGAACAGTTCAACCGGATATGGTTGCAAGCATCTCGGATCGTGGCGGGATGCTGGTAAACGCACAAGATATTACGCCGATGGCCCTGGCGTATCAGGCCGTCGAGCTACAGAATGAGGATAATGTACTGGAGAGAGCGCTCGACAGGGTCATTAACGCCATGCACATCTAAAGGCGTTTTGTCGATCCTGGTGTGGATGAAAGAGGCTGCGACCATTGGTATGCGAACAGGGGGTGAAATGGGCTTATGAGTGATGAGAAGACGACGATCTATATTAGTCCTGAAGATGACCTGACTAGCCTGCGCGAGCGTCTGGAGAAGATCCCGGCTCGCTCTATCACACTTGTTATTCCGACACAGAGCCAGTTACGTAGTCATGTGGCCTGGAAGCTGCTGCGCGCTCGTTCTCGCGAGCTGGGGAAAGATATCCTGGTGGTCAGTACCGATCCACAGATACGCTCCGTGGCCCTGTCCGTGAAATTCAGGGTGGCAAACTCTTTGGAGTCTCCCTCTTCGGGCAGGTCTCGTCCTTCCAGTCGCGCCGGTCGCTCTATCCTGGGCAATCGGAGCCGGCCCAACGGTTCAACCCAACGCCCTGCTAAAAACACGGCGCATGGGACGGGCTCTATGCGCTCCCGTCAGCCCGATCCAGCGGAACAATGGTCGCCATCAACCGATCGCTCTATACAATCAGTGGAGCATGACGATAATTCATTGGGTGATGGCGTTGTAACCGGCAACATCAGTGATATCGATCCTTCTGTTTTCCCGGATAACCGCTACGACGTGCCCGATGAGCAGATCCCTTACAATTTTCAGGCGAATCAACCGCCATCTATCCGTCCAATCTCGCAACAACATATAGACGAAGACCCAGATCTCTGGATGGATGACTTTAATAAGGCGCAAGATATCCGAGAGGCGGCGAGCCAGAAGGGCCGCGAAGAGTCGGAACCGGACTCTGATCCGACCGATCATAATGCTCATGCAGGCTACAATGATGATACGACGACTCCCGCTCAAAACAACACGCTTGAGAGCTCTCGCTATGGTTATAAGATGACCCCGCTGTCCAGCGTCGGCGAGGACCCGCTTGCGTCTTTGGATGATGATTTTAATCCTCCTCTCGCGGAGCAGCGCGGTTCGGTGCCCACGATCGAGGGCTTTGCCACAAGCGAGCACGCTATTCAAGATGTACCCGCCGTACCGGATGAGGTCCGGCATGTTATTGAGTACGATGGAGATCAGGACGATTTTGCGCTTCATGATGTCCCTCCCACTCCTCAACCGTTATCGGACCCGCTCGCGGAAGATGATCAGGACCGGGCCGGTCCGTCGCGTGCTTACATGATGCGTCAACGCAGCCGGCGTTCGGGACGGCAGCCGGTAATTCCTCCGGTCCCGCCAATATCTTCGCCTGCGCCCCAACAGGACTTCGATAATGACGATGCCTTGCCGCCTATCGCTGATCGACCGACGCAGGTCACGCCTCAGGCACCTCCGGCGACGCCCGCCGCGTCAGGTACGTTTACAACGCCGCGCATCAGTCGCAACTTACAGCCCGGTTCACGGGCAAGCGGCAACCTGCCACCAAATCAGATGCCGCGGAAGAGTGGAGCAATCCCGCCGAATCAGGTACCCCGAAAGAGCGGAACGATGCCGCCGACCCCGGTCTCACGTGCGAGTGGCAATCTCTCACCAGGACCAGCCACCAGGGCAAGCGGCAATTTCCCGACGGGTCCAGCGCCGCGGATTAGTAGTAATCTGCCGGTACGACAGGCGCCTGTCTCTCCAGGTGGGACTATGTCGTCGCGCAATCGTCCCGCCCTATCGAAGCCAGTGCCGCGTCAGGCGGGGACTGGGCGCATTCCCACGCGGCAGGGCCCGCTATTGCGTGCAACCGCAGCAAGGTCGGCGACGCAACGCAGGCAGTCCATCGGCCTGTTTGTGGTGGTCGCAGTCATCCTTTTCATTATCCTACTTGGTCTTGGTGCCTGGGGCATACCTACGGCTGATGTGACGGTGACGCTTTCTGCCCAGAACTACTCGGCCAATGTCAAGTTGCTCGCGAGCCCTACAAACGCTTCTAACGCAGCGGCAGGGACGATTCAGGACG
>WNGE01009608.1_pt1 | contig 10788 bp, 12 predicted proteins | sample 5400651 | NCBI WGS metagenome assembly WNGE01 (sample SAMN13153370, study PRJNA577476) | soil metagenome | isolation source: 60 cm soil or saprolite under grassland replicate 2 | place: USA:California | collected 2016-06-15
CCCGACGCATATCAGCGATGAGTTCCTGGATGTGATGGCGACCGAGCCAAAAGCGGTGAAGTATCTCGATATGCCTTTGCAACATGCGTCGGGGAACGTGCTGAAATTGATGAAGCGCGGCGGCAACCGAGCGAGTCTGGAGCGCTTGATTGCACGGGTGAGGAAACGCGTGCCGGGCATCGCAGTCCGGACAACTTTTATCACCGGATTCCCCGGCGAGACAGAAACTGACTTTGAGGAGCTGCTGACTTTCATTCGTAATGTGGAGTTCGATCGCGTGGGAGTTTTTACTTATTCAGACGAAGAGGGAACTGCCGCTTTCGATTTACTAGAAAAAGTTGACCCGAAGATTGCCAAACAGCGGCGGGCGCGTTTGATGAGGGAGCAATCGCGCATCTCGCGGAAGCGCAATAAGGCAAGAATCGGCGAGACTGTGCGCGTACTATTCGAAGGTGAGTCAAAGGAGAGCGAGTTGCTTTGGCAAGGCCGAGTCGAGACACAAGCGCCGGATATTGACGGCTGCATACTGATCATTGATGCGCCGGAAGGTCATAGCGCACAACCGGGGGATTTCGTGAATGTCCTCATTACAGAAGCACAGGAATACGATCTGGTGGGCAGAATTGTGTGATAGTCGAAAAGTGATAGGGTAAGTGATAGGTAATTACTCCAGAGGATGTTCTTACTCCAGAGAATGAATGGCGCTTAAAGAATCCAGCGATGAACTGAATCCGCCCGTTGTCACCGGCGTCGCAGTCGTTCCGAAATCTCGGTCCGAGCGTTCTGCAAAGGACTATCTCGCCACTTACCGCTGGCCCCTGGGACATGGGGCTCACTTGTCGGTGTAGGAATTTATCTGCTGTTGCAGTTCTCGATGTTCAGGTTTGTCCAACTGCTCTTCCCTCCAGGCAATTTCGTGCGCTTCCAGCCATGGCCTATTTTCATAACGGCCGAGCTCGTTCTGGTCACAATCATCACCTTCGTGGGCATCTGGGCTGCTTCGCGTACAGAAAAGTTGTTGGGACGAAAAGACCCGGGCAAGGTGGTAATTGATGAAGTCGCCGGGCAATTGATTGCCCTCTTGCCATTAGCGCCGAGGATTCACCCTGGCTGGATGAGTATCCTTTCCGCATTCCTACTATTTCGTTTGTTCGATATCATCAAGCCCTACCCTGCTCGACGGCTTGAAGCTCTGGAATCAGGATTGGGGATCATGGCCGACGACGTTGTGGCAGGAGCTTACGCCGCTGTTGCTACCTCAATCCTAATTGCAGTTGGCTTATTCTTAATAGATTAAATGACAAAGGGGAAGAACATGGGAAACCCAGACACAACTAAGTCACAATCTCCAGAAAAGCCTGAAGCAAAGACTTCAGAGGATCGCTTATCCGAGGCAACTAGTGAGAAAACAGTGAGCGATCTGGAAGAGAGCGAAAAGATCTTCGACTCAAAGCCGGTGGACGAGAGATCTATTCCGGCGCCTGATGGTACGCCGGATCCGGACCAGGGAAGCAAGCGCGCCGATGGCTCCGATGCTGGCGGCCCGATGTAGATAGCGGTAGTCCGGATCACCTCTCACTCAGTCTGAGGTTGTCGCCGCTACTATTTTCTGAAGCGCCTGCCACCCGCGTTCAGCCTCCTCACCGAAGAGGACTATCTCATTCTGGCGCGCATCCAAATCTAACCCCAGGCGCGCCTTTAAATCCCCTTCCGCCGGGCGGTAATGTCCGCTGGTAATATGATCTATATGGACCAGGAATCTTCCGCCCTCGGGGTGGGCGACTTCAAGAAATTTCATACCTACGCTAACCTCCAGATGCGTGTGGTCCAGTCACACCCTCACAAGCGCGCGTGAAGTCGCTTTGAGCCGTTCCCAATATGTATGTGTGGACCGGTGGCCACGCCTGGCACCGGTCCACGAAACGCCAGGAAAGGTGTTCCCTCACTAAGCAGAAACTTGATCAAAGCTTTACCCTCGAGACTGTCGGGGTGTAGGCCCACATCCATGCCATTGCGATGGTCGAGTCCCCAGCGATTGTGTAAATCGGACTGGCCGAACGCAGACAACGGCAAAGGCCGATTGAATCGAGACATGAAGAAACTCTCGACCTTGACCCAGTCAGAGATGCTCCACTTTCCAGACGCTGCGAAGGTGTCGGGAATGGGATTCGGGTTAGCGTCCTCGCTCCGCTCGATTCGTTCGACGCGCGCCCTGTCGACGAATGTCGATACAGTGCCTTGTTTATACCAAATGCCGTCCGCGACCTCAGTCACCTCATCAACCTGCATTCGCCGCCCGCCAACCAGATGGATCCAGATCATAGCACTCTCCGGCGCTAGAGTTGGTGTTTGTGCCTCTTTCTCTTCGATCGTGACCTTGCGTGTTTGCGATGTCGCACTTGTATCTCGCTCCGTTCCCAGCACTTTCTCTCCCGCCTGAGCTCGAGCAGAAGAGAATGCTGTCATCAGAATGAGCGTCGTGCAAAAATACGTCGTTAATAAGTGCATCGTCTTTTCGGATTAACTACGCCTGATCAATGCTGTCCCAACGTTAGCCCTGTGGAGCAGGTCGAGTAGCACCTCGCGGTAGCGGATGGGTCATGGCTACTCATCACTCAAGCTGCGGTCTCATGAGGTCAGTACCACCGCGCGGTAGCGGGTGGCTCCGTACCGGTCAGAGTTGCGCATCGCTTAGCCACCCGCTACCGCGAGGTGGTACTGACCTCATAGCCGCAACGCGCCGGATTGCGCAGTTAGTCGAGGGTGAATTGAAATCGATTACAACATGCATCGGAGTTAATTCATCAAATCAACAAGATCAAACAATGAGCCGATCAGCGTTGGGATAGTAGTGCGCCTGATCCCGATAGCTCAGGTCTTAGGCGCGAAATAACCGATCCTGGTTTGTGGCTTGTAAGCAGGATTCAGAGTTTCGACGCGAACCCGCCGGAAGCTCCCATCGCGAGCTCTATTAAGCGGTGTGTAGTAAAGAGCATATTGATGCCGCAATTCTTCGGCTACTTCGGCATAAGTGGCCTCAAGCGTCTGAAAGCTGTGAGGCTTATAGAGCCGGCCGCCTGTTGCTGTCGTAAGCTGTGCAAGATGCTCTTCGCTCTTATCCAGCACGCGCAACCCCTCACGCAGATCGTCAATCCGGAGCTGATTAAAGCGTACGGTTGAATCTGTGCCGCCGAGTAGAGAATCCAGTTCCGACAGCTTGGTCGCGCGGGCAATCTCAGTATTGCTGACAACGTACACGACAACCTGGGCTTCAAGGAGTGCTCTGAAAGCAGCTTCGAGCGAGATTCCCCGTCCGCTGTCAATACCATCAGATAATACGATGACCGCGCGGCGCGATTTGCTTGAGCCAAGCTGCTGCTGCGCGGCGAGCGTCAGGGCATCGTTGAAACGGGTGAACATGCCCGGTTCGATTCGAGTAAGCGCACGACGGAGCTGAAAGCGACTCTGCGTCCAGTCCTGAAGCAACTGAATGCGGTCGTCGAATTTGATCAGGCTGATGCGATCGTCCGCCGCCAGCCGCGCAGCAAATCCTTCGGCGGCGCGGCGAAAGTCATCAAGATTGCTCGCAACCGACGACGATGCATCCACCATCAGCACCACGTCTACCGGAACTTGCCTAAGCGCCAGATCATTGAGTGGCTGTTCGCGACCGTCTTCGAATACACGAAAATCCTGACGCTTCAAGTCGCTGGCAAACTGACCATTTGCATCGCGAACGCTGACCGGCAGCATCACTTCCGTGGTATCGACAGAAATGACGTCTCCCGGGTTAATCTCCGGCTCGGCCCTGCGTGACGGTGAGGGTACTGGAGGAGGAGGTGGCTCACCCAGAGAATCAAACACAGAACGAGTGGGTGTGGGCGTGGGAGCCGCGGTCTTTGAGCGTTGGTAAGCCGAATGAGTTTTTTGCTTTTTTCCTGCCCTTTGCGCCGAAGCTATCAGAGAGCGGGGCGTCCAGGGTGCCGTCAAAAATACAATGGCTGCCGAAAACAGCATGGCCCATAACAGCCAGGGAAGAAGCCGAGGTCCCGGCATCTGTATTGTCCTATGGTTTCGGTGTGACATCGGAGCGAGGTAGGTTCCTGGAAGCACCGGGGTCTTCGCCCGCGGCGACCTTCATCGCAGCCAGTATCTTTTCGCTGACAAGGTGCTTGCGAAGCTCAATTAGTTGACCAGGGGAAAGATCGAATTCGACCGGTGATTGTTCAATGCGCCGGATGATTGTTCCTTCGGAAAAACCCGCCTCAACGAGTTCGACAATAGACGCGTTTGTTATGCTGGCTGTCTTTTCGAGTTTGAGCGGTGCATTGGCTTCCGCCGGAGGCCTAATGATCCGAACGGTGGCGCTTCCTGTGGTTACAGTGTCGCCCGAGCTGGATCCACTACCGCTCCGGCTGCGTGTTTCGCCTCTAACTCCGCCACTCGAGCCAAAAATGTCGGCGCTCGCGCCATCTCCGGGGTGTTGGCTTTTCGCTGAATCGGACTTTTTACTACCGAGGCCTTCATTGAAGAAGGGCTCATCGTTCCAGGATTCGTCAGCCAGATCCATCCCTTCCTGTCGCGAGAGCATGGCCAGAATAACCTTCTCGCTGACTCCGCTGCGCTTCAGCTCAACCATTCGCTCTGGCGATAGGTCGAAGATCGATGGCCGCGCCGCGATAATCGAAACGATGGTCCTATCCTTAAAGCCGGCTTTGACCAGCTTCACTACTGCAGCATTGGTGAGCGGTTTGGAATTGTTCGTCGTCTGGCTCGGCGCGCATAGGCCGCCAAAACTCACAGCCAGAAGCACCGGCAGAAGTCGTCCGACAAAGAGATGTCTCATGGCTTATTGCTTTCCGCGTAAATCACTGCGCTGAGGTCCCAGGCATCCTGCCACTCTTGGAATTGGAGCTCTCCTGATGGCCATAGCGCTTCGTAATCTGCTTAACATAGTCTCGAGTTTCTCTGTAAGGCGGAACAGTTCGGCCATATTTCATGACTGCTCCCTCGCCGGCATTATAACTTGCCAGCACCAGATCAACCCTCCCCCCAAACGTGCTCATCAGCTCTTTTAGATAGCGCGAGCCGCCCATAATATTTTGGGCCGGATCGAAAGAGTCGCGGACGGCCAATCTTCTGGCAGTCCCGGGCATTAATTGCATCAGGCCCCGCGCTCCCTTAGGACTCAAGGCGCGCTGTCTGAAGTGTGACTCCTGCTCGATTACCAGGAAAATAAGATAAGGATCCAGGCCATGCCGCGCACCATTAGTTCTGATCAATTCATCTATCCGCGCGTTGCCCGAAGTCCAATCGTTATTTCTCGATCCTTCTACAATGGCGCCAGGCAGCTCCCGTTCAATCCGGGCAATGCGCTCACGCCCCATGAATATGGAAAGATTTCCCCGACTGTACCATGCCCCGTCGTTAGTCTCCTGCACTTCATCGACTCTAAACCGCGCACCACCGACCAGATGAATCCAGATGGGAGCAGGCGGTGTTTTCGGAGGCACCTTACTCTGCTCGATAGGATTTGGAATCAAACCCGCTCCGGCGGGCTTAGCTTCGGTCGCTTTGAGTATGGGTTTTACGGAGGTGACGGAGCGTTGCAAACGCTGAGAGATCTTGCCCTTACGAAACCAAATCTCGTCACCGTCCTTCCACACTTCGTCGGCTTCAAACGAATAGCCGTCTGACAAAGTAATGCGCTTTCCAACTAGCTCTCCCTCACCGTTGGGAGTTGTAGGTTCGCCGGGAACTTGAATCTTCATTCCCTTCCTAAGTCTGGCGTTTTCGCTGAGCCCGTTGAGGCGCATGAGTTCAGCTACGGGGACACCGAGACGTTTGGCAATTTTATTGAGAGTGTCCCCGGCGAGCGCGTGGATGGTTCGTTGCGCAGGGGCAAGTGCATCGGTTCGTTGCGCAGGAGCAGGTGCGTTGGTTCGTTGCGCGGCAAGGGCATCCTGCCCGGGACCAGAGTTATTTAAGAGAGCACCACTATTCGCCGCACGCGCCGCAGTCACAGCCGCGGACAGGGAAAAAAGTAGCAGGATGAGAGTTGTGTGCATGGCGAAGCGGAGCATAGTTTCGAGGTTTCGTGTCAAAAGGTTTCACCCCGTAGGGGTGACACGTTTATAGCTCAAAGGACCGAGAACCCTCCGGCGCGGTTCGGAGGGGCGGAAGTCAACTTGATAAATACCAATCCAGTTTCATTCCGCCCCTCCGAACCGCGCCTGGAACTTCTTGCCTGCTGGTCTATAAACATCTCACTCCTACGGAGTGAAGAAAGCTCGTGATCATAGTTAGATCGGCATGCTCTCGGCACGGCTCGCGGTCTCAAACTGATTGAAGTCTGGTGCAAACCGGTGAGCGGTGCCGAAGTAATTTCCCCAGGCCAGGTCAACCAGTTCAGGGGTAAGCTGCAGCGTTCGACCTTCGAAGAGACAGATGTCCGTTACTTTGTTCAAAAGATCGCGCGGCTCACAACCCTTCATTATGCGCTTCTCCAACGCGTACCTGCTGAGAACATGGTTGATACACTCATTATCAACTGCCACCTCGCGCATGCTCGCCAGGCGCTTAAATATCTCTACAAAAGCCGCAGCCGTAAGCGCCTCAACACGCGCCCGGTAGCCCATACGCCTTAGAAACGCTTCATCAACGAGGTCCTTCTCCTCGAGATTGGTGGAAAAGACTACGAGCTGCTCAAAGGGCACCTCAATCTTCTTGCCGCTGTGCAGGGTAAGAAAATCGATGCGTCTTTCCAGCGGCAGGAGCCAGCGATTCAGCAGCTCCCGGGGGGCCACTCGCTGGCGACCGAAGTCGTCGATTACCAGCGTGCCGCCGTTGGATTTCATTTGGAACGGAGCTTCATAAAACTTCGCCGACTCAGACCAGGTCAAATCCGTATTGTCCAGTGTCAACTCGCCACCGACCATGATGAAAGGCCTTTCAATTTCCACCCAGCGGCGATCGTGCTCGATAATCGTCGTTCGCTCAGGAGCCTGCCGATGGCTATGTCCATCAAATACACGAATGATCTGACCGTCAACCTCCACCGCATAGGGAATCCAGATCGAACCGGATAGCGCTGCGTTCATCCGTTCGGAAACAGCCGTCTTTCCCGTGCCCGGCAGGCCGGTGAGAAAAAGCGAAGATCGTGAGTTGATGACACAGCCGAGGGTCTGCAGCAGGGAATCAGGAAGCACGAGGTCTTGAAACGCGGCTCGCACAGTTTCAATGGATGCCGGGTGTGAAGGCACCGCTTGCAGTCGCATCATGTGGGTGTAGTCTGCAAGGGACACGGGCGCCGGGCCCAGATAACCGTTTTGCGACTGCACTCGAGAGAGTCGTTCCCAACCATGATCGAGCATCGCATAGCGCGTGGACCCTACTGCGCTCTGCAACCGCATCTCAATTAACTTCTCGCGGTAAAGCTGGCACAGCAGCTCCTCTGTCAGGGCGCGTGGAAGGTGGAGCTTGTCAGCAACAGATGTGGTGGTGGGCTCCGGCAACATCGCCAGGTGTTTGAGGGCGAGTTCGCAAAGAAACTGTGCGTGTACTCCCGTGTCAGCCGACTCCTCTGGGGCCGGCGGGCCGAGGCTTTCAATCTCCACGCGCGTCAAAATATTCAGATGAGCCATCAATTCTGTTCCTTAGGGGGATGCTAGTCTTGCAGTTGTCGGGAAGAGCATCCTCCGACTTCTCATTCACACCGTGGCTTCAGCCCGGTGACATAGGAGCGATAAGAGCTTTGAGAACCGTTTTAACGGTTTACTTCGCTGCGAATGCACTTCTTGAGATGAGCACTTTTCTGCTGAAGCTAATCGGAGCCAGCAACTCAACTTCCGCTTATTGCGCGCCCAGGAAGAAAACCGTTAAAACGGTTTCCTGGTTTTTATCGCGCCCATGTCACCGGGCTAAAGCCACGGTGTGAATGAGAAGGCAGAACTCTTTTCCTTCCACATTCCTGACCTTCCGTACTCAAGCACAAGGGTTCGTTTTCACCATAAGTCCAGAATTTGTTGTGACTGACTTTGTTGAGTTCTCGAAACAACCCGGTCGCTACCGCTCCCGGTTCTGACTTTGTGGCGCCCCGCAGTAACTTATTCTGAATAGTGCGTCTACGAAGCGGGCAAGGAACTTACACGAACCACAATTGACTCTTGCCCATTCTTGTCTGAGGGATAGCGTCGCTGTCTCGCAATGCGTAGGGCTGACGCTTCATACGCCTCCATACCCGGACGACGATTCTCGACTGCGGCATAGGTAACGCGACCGTTCGTTATTTCCATTGCGACCGTGACCGCCATCGAGTTTGCTTGCTGTCCAGCCGCTACCGCTCGCGCCACTTCGTAGTGCTTCAAGGCCTCCTCAGATCTGCCGGCAAGCTCGAGCCGGTTAGCGATATTCAACCGGCCGTTGAGCTCGCCGCCCGCCCGCGCGAAATTCTTGTAGGCGTCATCGAATTTTCCGAGCTGCGATTGCGCCAGGGCGAGATTGTTGAGGATGCGAGCATCGTCGGGAGCCAACCGTGCAGCCTTCTTCAGCCGGTCGAGCGCGCCCTTGTAATCCCCGTTGCTATAAAGCAGGTAGCCAAGGTTGTTGAGCGTTTGCGCGTTCTTCTTGTCGATCTTCAACGAACCTTCAAAGGAGCGGCGTGCCATTTCCACCAAGCCCTTTCGGTGATAGGCGACACCCAACAAGTTGTAAGCTTCGGCAAGTGTTGGATCCGTGGTTGTCGCGAGGGACAGTTCGGCTATCGCCTCGTTTAGATTGCCCTCGTCAAGCAGAACTCTTCCGTGTTCAAGGCGCTCCTGAGCGCCCATGTCCACGTTTGAGGGTGCCACTGTGGGCGCAGAAGTGGCATCGACGGTGCGCGTCACCTTCGCCGTCTCAAACTTCTTCACGTCTTTTTCTGACAGGCGCTGCACTTTGTTGTCGTCTTTTTTACCGCGCCCAAAGATCCGTCCGATTGCTTTAAACGGCGTTTTCAACACGCGCACAACGGCGTTGTCCTGTTTCTCGAGCATCACCAATTCCGCTTTGCTCATTACAATGCTGTGCACGGATCGCAGCGGTTCGTAACCAATGACGAAGATCAACGTCAGAGACAAAACTATCAGAGTGCGCCTGAGCATGTTCGGTACTCCTTATCCAGCTACAATCCGCCCAGCATGTCGGAGATGTTAAGCAACGCCGGCCCGAGGATGACAATGAACATAGTCGGGAACAGCAATGCTCCGAGGGGTAGCAGGAGCTTGAAGGCTGCCTTTTGCGCCGCCTGTTCGGCGCGCTGGCGGCGTTTGGTGCGCAAACTATCGGAATAGACGCGCACTGCCCGAGCGATGGAAGTGCCAAAGCGATCGGCCTGTATCATCATCGCAACCAGGCTGTTCAAATCCTCGACCCCCGTCCGGTCCGCGAGATTGCGCAACGCCTCGCTGCGCTCTCGCCCGACGCGGATTTCCAAATTTGCCATTTCGAATTCCTTACTGATATCCGGGTGTACATCCTTCAGCTCTTCGCCTACTCGCTGCATCGCCGAATTCAATCCGAGTCCGGCTTCCATCGTGATCACCATCAAGTCGAGCGCATCAGCAAGTCCCCAGGTGATACGGAGTTGCCGACTGGCAACGAACTTACCCAATAGGTAGCGAGGCAGAATGAATCCGGCGACGAATGCGCCGAGCACCGGGATCAGCGAATCGGCGGCCGGGCGCGCCATCGCTGTCCACATTAAGAAGACTGCTCCGGGAAGGCCAAGCATCAGTATCAGTTGCGTTGCGCGATAGACGGATGGCGCAGACGCCGAGCGGTAGCCGGCCTGCATCAATTTCTTCTGCAGCTTATCGGCGTCCGCGGCCGAAGGCGGCACAAGGCGGTTGATTGGCTCGGCAATGCGCTCGGCCAGCGTCGCTACGGTGTCATGCTCGAGGTTCTGAGCGCTCGGCATCGAGCGCGGTTCTTCCAAATCCCTCAGGCGGTCCGCGGTCGCGCTCGCTGGGCGAGACATCGTCCAGTAGATAGCCATCACTGCAAAGACAATACAAACAAATGTGGAAATCGTAATGATTGACATGATGTCACCAGTCTGGCTCTGTTAAGCCAGAGATCGAAGTTAGTGGTTAATCCCACCGACGGCATAAGCGAAAAAAAACTTAGCCACAGATTGACGCGGATAACGCGGATCAGAACGGGTAAGAAGGTTAAGAAACCTATGAATGTTTTCCAATCTGTTTTTGATCTGTGTCATCCGCGTTAATCTGTGGCTAAGTTTTTTTCAGCTTGTACCGTCGGTGGATTTCAGATTCTGATCTTCATGATTCTTTGGACCATCAACATACCCAGAACCTGCATGATAGCCGCAGCAGCGATTAGCTTGTGCCCGCGCGGATCCAGGTACAACACATCCATATAACCGGGGTTTGCAACAGAGATATAGATAGCGAGGAAGATTGGCAACGCGCACAGCAGCCATGCCGACCAGCGCGAACTCAGCGTCATGGTCTTCAGGTCTTCCATAATACGGAAACGCTCACGGATAGTGAGGGCGACCTTCTCCAGCAACTCCGCCAGGTTGCCGCCCGTCTCTCGTTGAATCAATACCGCTGTGACGCACATACGGAGATCGAGAATTGGCATACGTTGAACGAGATTTGCGAGCGCAAGCTTCAAAGACAGCCCGAGGTTCTGCTCCTCATAGGTTTTGCGAAACTCGGTCGCGATCGGCTCCGGCATCTCGGAGGCAACCATATTCAGCGCTTCGGTAAACGCATGACCCGCAGC
>WNGE01012312.1_pt1 | contig 10786 bp, 9 predicted proteins | sample 5400651 | NCBI WGS metagenome assembly WNGE01 (sample SAMN13153370, study PRJNA577476) | soil metagenome | isolation source: 60 cm soil or saprolite under grassland replicate 2 | place: USA:California | collected 2016-06-15
TAACCCGTCCTATAAGTCCCATAAGTCCTATAAGCCCTATCCGTTTTCAATTGAGCGTAAAGTTAAATGTGAGCAGGCCGATTGCGCGCACCCGCTGCCCGTTCAGCTCGGTCGGTATGAACAGCCATTGTTTGGCCGCTTGCAACGCGGCGTCGCGCAAGAGGGGATGGCCGTATAGCAGAGTCACATTTGTAACGGCGCCGGTTTCAGAGATGTCGATCTGGACCTGCACCGAGCCTTGAATGTGCGCCTGCCTCGCGATTACAGGGTAAGGCGGCTGCACTCTCCGGAGCACACGCCCTTGCGTGAGTTTGCTCGTCAGCCTGACGACGTTATCCGGCGCCGGAGTCGTAGTCGGCTTTACGACTGGCGTTGGCGTCGGCGGAGGAGGCGGCGGCGGTAGCGCCTCTCCCACATTCGCCCCTCCCGGCATTCCATCGCCGCGGCCCAAATCATTCGGCGCGCCAGCAACGCTCAGCCTAATTGGCATCCTCTGTTTGCTCCACTCATCCTCAGGGGGAAGCGGCTTGATCTTTACCGGCGTCACAAACCCGAGATCGGGCGCTGATTTGAGATTCGGTTTTATTTGGACAGGATTCGGGTCAGGCGCTGAAGGCACGGGCGGAGGAGTCAATTTTGATAAAACATCATACCCCTCCGCCAGAGCCGAATTGAACCCGATGATGGTCGCTACGCCGAGCGCGGCCAGCGCCACGGCGTAGACCGCACCGGTTGCGAGGAAGAGCCGCCTGGCGCGCCTCCCTTGTTTCTCTTTTGCTGATTCAACCAGTTTATCGAACATCGCATTTCTCCTTGATGCGACGTCTCAGCCGATGGATATGCGATAAATGACGAATGACAAATAACGAATGACCAGTGATTACTGATCAAGATTCTCGATTTGTAAGCCAATAGGCGCGCAACCGGCGAGCTTCATTATGTCTATGACTTTCGCCACCTCGCCGTAGTTCAACGTTCGCGGGGCCTTCAGGAAGACGGCCTTGAGATCGGCGGGGCGTCCGTCGAGCGCGCGGCTCAATTGCGATTGCAATTCGTCGAGCGTCTTCGCCGGCTGCATGTTCAACGCATAACCGCCGCCGTGATTGATCGTCACGACCAGCGCGAGATCATTTTCTTTTTTGACCTCATCGGGCTGTTTATCCGGGATCTTGGCGTCGAATTTGTTCGGCCGCGTCGGGCTGATGATCATAAAGATGATCAGTAAAACCAGCAGCACGTCGATCAGTGGCGTGACGTTGATAAACGGGGCGGCGGTTTTCCTGTTGTGATTTTCGCTGTTCATTTCCTCTCTCCCGAAAAATCCCACACGAGCATACACAAATGGGACTTATAAGACTCATAAGACCTATAAGTCCCATTCAAGAGGCCCTCGGGAATTTTCACTCGCTGAATTTAAAAGCGGCTCGTAGTGGTTATCGAGCTGAGATAGACGACCGCAACCGGGTTGATGAACTGATTGGGCTTGACGCCCTGGAATAATCCGCGCTGCGACATGGCGGTCGAAAGTTTCTCTTGAACCGAAGGGTCATTCGGCGGCCCGTAGTACGTAACCCTGGAGGCCCCACCGTCCCTGCGAACTTCTGCGGTCAAAATCACGTCTCCTTCACTGAGACTTGCGGCGAGCCACTGGAACTCGGGGTTCGGGTTGAGGGCCGGGGGAGGCGGCGGATAAATCAATGCGGCTTTGAGTTGAGCCTCATAGCGCAAAGCCTCGTCGTTCCGATATTGGAAGATCGCCGGAGGCGCCGGAGCGGTCGCCGGAACGGGTGGGGTCAGCGTGAGATGGTCTTGTTTGAATGCTTCGGTCACGACATGGGCCCCTTTGAAGACTGCGGGCACCACGAAGAAGAATAGCGGCAATGAAACAATCGCGCCAACGCCCTGTGAAAAGATTTTGACCCTGCGCCCGTCCAGCCAGTTGGCGAAGGAATTGAACCAGAACCGACGGACGTCACCCCAGCTTATTCCGCCGCCTGGAACCCGAGCGGCTCGACGCCGGGCGCGCGTCGCGGCCTCTTGCCGGAGTCGATTTTGAATTTGCCCGGTCAATTCCGGGGCGGGAAGTGGCGCGGCCAATGCCCGTAAATTGGCGCGCAGGCTCCGCATCTCGGCCGCGCTGCGGCGACATATCGCGCATTCACGCAGATGCCGCTGGAGCGCGATCTGATCGTGCTCAGCCGAGTGGCCGTCGAGCTGAGCCGAATAGAGCAATGGAAAATCTCTGCAGATCATGGCTTCTTCTCAAATGCCCCGCTTGGCGCGCCCGAGCGCGGGAGCCGTAAAACGCCCTCGCCCGCTCGCCTCGCGGCGCTTAAATTCGGGAGTCGCCGCTCATCGTGAGCGCAGTTAAGAGAACCAAAATCGGTTGCTGACCTGTTTTTGGTTCCGTCGTATTCGCCGACCCATCGGCTTTGAGCGTCGAAAAAAGGCGCTCACGATGAGTGGCGGCTCCCGAAACTCAGTACTCTTTCTCCTGCTTGTATTGCTTCGCGCAACATCTCGCGTCCGCGGGCGATGCGCGATTTAACGGTGCCGACTGAAACTTCGGTCACCCAGGCTATCTCTTCGTAAGACAGTCCCTCGATATCCCGCAAAATAACGGCGATGCGGAAATCCTTCTTCAATTGTCTCAACCCGCGTTCGATCTGCCGAGCGCGCTCCCGCAATAAGGTTTCGTCTTCGGGAGTGGCGCCCCGGCTTTGCAGGTAATCAATCGGTGAGCGCTGGTCGTAGCCATTCGCCCCCCCATTCATCCCACCATTCACGCTCATGGACGGCCCGCAGGGGGCGTCGAGCGAAGTCATGTCGTTGCGGCGGCGGCGGCGCAGCCATCGATCCGCGCTGCGGGCTTGATTGATCGCGATGCGGCAGATCCAGGTCTTCAGGCTCGCTTCGCCGCGAAAATTGCCGAAGTGGCGGTAGACTTTCAAAAACGTCTCCTGCGTCGCATCCCGCGCGTCTTCGGCGTCGTTCAAGATGCGAACCGCCAGCGCATAGACCAGAGCTTGGTATTCCTCGACCAGTTGGTCGAAAGCCTCAATCTCGCCCGCCCTTAGACGTGCGACGAGCCTGGATTCAAATGGACACGGTTGCTGCAGCGACCCGGCCTCCTGATCGGCATGTAGACCAAACTCCGGCGTCAGGAGTTCGGACCGCCCGAACTCCTCTAATCTGGCAACCAGCAATGCCTCTTTTTCAGCCAGCATGCTCGCCCAATCTCCAGTGGTTTTTTGGTCAAAAATTCAGGGCCTCACCTCGCGCCTCGTTCTCATTTCCAACGACACCTGCTTAGACCCCGGGAACGGTACTAAGTTCCCGCGTGATCATAAATTTTTACGGGCCGGGTGTGAAGGGAAGAGGAGGGGGGTGAGGGGGAGAGCGGGAGAGCGGGAGAGCGAGGGAGCGAGGGAGCGAGGGAGCGAGGGAGCGAGGGAAGGAGAGAAAGAAATATATCGTTCCTTGTCTCACGTTCTCCCGCTCCCTCGCTCTCCCACTCTCCCCCTCTCCCACTCCCCCGCTCTTAATCACTGAACGGCGGCGCTCAAAGCCTCATCAATCGTCTTGAGGGCGAAATCGCATTGATCCCGGTCGATTACCAGGGGTGGCGAGAGCCGGATCGTGCTTACCCCGCAGCCCAGCGTGATCAGGCCGCGTTTGAAACACTCCATCTCCACTTTGGCCAGCGCGTCGGGGTGCGGCTCTTTGGTCGTCCGGTCTTTGACCAGTTCGACGCCGATCATGAGGCCCTTGCCGCGCACTTCGCCGATGATCGTGTGTTTGTCCATCAAAGCTCGTAGACCTTCGAGCAGATAGTCCCCCATCTTCGCCGCGTTCTCGATCAGGCGGTCTTCGAGCAACTCTATCGTGGCGAGCGCAGCCGCAATCGCCACCGGGTTGCCGCCGAAAGTCGAGGCGTGCGCGCCCGGCTGCCATTTCATCAGGTCGGCCCGCGCAATCGTCGCGCTGAGCGGAAGGCCCGAAGCGATCCCCTTGGCCGAGGACAGGATGTCGGGCGTGAAATCGAAATGCCCCGAGGCGAACATTTTGCCCGTGCGGCCCATCCCCGATTGCACCTCGTCGGCGATGACCAACACGCCATGCCGGTCGGCGATCTCGCGGATCGTTTGCAGGAAGGACGGGGGCGGGACAATATAGCCGCCTTCGCCCTGGATCACCTCCAGGACAATCGCGGCGCATTCGTCGGAGGGCACGGTGGTTTTGAAGAGCAGGTCTTCGATCACCCGCGCGCAGTGCGGCCCTTTCGATTCCATCGCGCCGCAGGTTTCGGGAGTCATTTTGTAGGGGCAGCGATAGCAGTTGGCGTAGGGGATGTGCGTCACGTCCAGCGCCTGGGCGCCGAAGCCCGCGCGCTGCCGGGCCTTGCTGGCCGTGAGCGAAAGGGCGCCCATCGTACGCCCGTGAAACCCGCCGAAGAAGGCGATCAGCTTTGGCCGCCTCGTCGTGTACATCGCCAGCTTGACCGCGCCCTCGACGGCCTCCGCGCCGGAGTTGCCGAAATGGACCCTCTTTTCGTAATTCCCCGGCGCGAGATTGCCCAGTTTCTCCGCCAGCGCGGGCAATTGCGGGTAGTAATAATCGGCCGCGCAGATGTGAATGAAATCGTCCACTTGTTTCCTGATCGCTTCGACGACGCGCGGGTGCGAGTGGCCGGTCGAGCAGACCGCGACTCCGGCGTTGAAATCCAGAAAGATGTTGCCGTCAACGTCCTCGATCATCGCGCCCTTCGCGCGGTTGATGACCAACGGGTACTGGCGCGTGTAAGAAGGCGAGATGTATTTCGCGTCCCGGTCGACGACCTCTTTGGCCTTCGGCCCAGGCAATTCGGTTTTGATCTGAGGAAACCTCACGGATTTGAGTTCTGCAGTGCTGTTCATAAACCTTCTACCTCCAATTTCATTTTCCATGGGACCTATAGGACTTATAGGACTTATAGGACAGTCCTATAAGTCCTATAAGTCCTATAGGTCCTATAAGTCCCATTCATGATGATTCCAGGGGATTTTTCCGCAGGAGTGGCCCGGAGGTGTGTTAATCCGCGAAGAGGTTTTTGCGGGAGAATGTGGGAACGTGTTGGATGATGAAGATGAGTTCTTGTGATTTATCCATCGTTCACTCTCTTTTATGACAACCTCTGTAACCGTTGATTCAGTTCAACGGTTACAGTCTCGCAAATTGCTCCCATTTACCGCAAAGAGGGTCTTTGCATTCATGAGGATAGGCTTCTTGCACCAATTCATCCGCTCTAGCCTTCGCCTTTTCTAGGCCGACGCAGCGCACATCGGACGGAATTCGATTCTCCCCTTTGGGTTCACAAACAGTCACCAAATAACCATTGCCATCCACTATTGCTCTCGCATTAATGCTTCGATCCATGTGGAACCGAAGCCAGGACGTCCTGCGCCAGCGCAACCCGTCTTGGGTGTCTTCGATGACGATACCCATCGAAGTGAGTTGATCGCGAATCTCATCGGCGCGGGCGAAATTCTTTGCGGCGCGCGCGGCCTGCCTTTCGTCAATTAAAGCCTGAATCTCGGAATCGAGCAACTCTTCTCTGGCTTCGCCAAAAACGTTGAAGACCGAGTCGAAGCGGTCGACGAGCGCGAGCAGCGCCTTCTGATCGTCGGCTTTGATCGACTTCTCCTTCATCGCGACGTTGGTTTCGCGCGCGAAATCGTGAATCGCCGCCAGGGCTTCGGCGGTGTTCAGATCGTCATCCAGGGCCTCTTCAAAGCGCCGCCGTGAGCCTTCGATCAGTTCGGCGACGGCGGGCGAAGAACCGGCTTCGGGCTTTAACTCGGTCAGCCGTTTCTTGAAATCGTTCAGACGTTCGACGGTGGTCTCGGCCCCGCGCAGTCCTTCGAGCGTGAAGTTGAGCTGTTTATGGTGCGGCGAGGAGAGCAGCAGGTAGCGAATCGCGCGCGGCGTGTGGCCTTTGGCGACCAGGTCGCGGTAGGTGAAGAAGTTGCCGAGCTTTTTAGACATCTTCTGCCCTTCGACCATCAGGAATTCGGAGTGAACCCAGTAGCGGGCGAATGGTTTGCCCGTCGCGCCTTCCGATTGGGCGATCTCGTTCTCGTGATGCGGGAAGATCAGGTCGACGCCTCCCGCATGGATGTCGAAGGTCTCGCCTAGCGATTTCATCGACATCGCCGAGCATTCGATGTGCCAGCCGGGGCGGCCCTTGCCCAGCTCGGTCTCCCAGAACGGCTCGCCGGGTTTCGCCGCCTTCCACAGCACGAAGTCGCGCACGTTCTCCTTGTCGTATTCATCGGCGTCGACGCGCTCGCTCCCGCCCGCGACGACGCCCTCGAAATTCATCTTCGAGAGCCGCCCGTACTTTTCGAAGCCGGCGATGCGGAAATAGGTCGAGCCTTCGGACTGGTAGGTATGGCCGGCCGCGCTGAGCCGTTTGATCAACTCGACCATCTCGGGAATGTGGTCGGTCGCGCGCAGAACCTCTTCAGGCTGTTCCGCGCCAAGCGCGTCGAAGTCTTCGAAGAAGAATCGAATGTATTGATCGGTGAATTCCCGCAGCGGTTTCCCGCTCTCGACCGCGCGCGCGATGATCTTGTCATCGACGTCGGTGATGTTCATTACGTGACGCAGCCGGTAGCCTTTGTATTTAATGTAGCGCCGCAGCAGGTCGGCGAAAAGGAACGTCCTGAAGTTGCCGATGTGCGCGTAATCGTAAACGGTCGGCCCGCAGACGTACATGCGCGCTTCTTGTGGGTTGAGCGGCTGGAATTCTTCGACTCGGCTGGTCAGAGTGTTATATAGCTTGAGCATTGGATAATTATCAGGCGTGGCTCTTTTGAAAAGACGGTGAAGAAAGTTCAGGAACCTGCGGAACGTGTGAAAAACGCCGGAAGGCGCGGAAAAGAGTGGAGGACCTTCGCGTCTTTCGCCATTTTCCCTATGCTCCGCGGTTTTCCGCCGCGCTAAAAGAGTCGCGTCCATGGCGCCTTTCAATGAAATTCGTTAACCAGAGTCGGGCAGTTGAGTTTATTGAAGTGGCTGAGAGCTTGTCAATCAGGCGAATTTCGGCTTGAAAAGATTTTATGGCGTGTGTTAGCTTAGCCTGCTGTGGAAGGCTTTGGCCCTATTCCACGATGGCTTTTTACCTGGTTCAGAGCAAAAGGCGTCTGTCACTTTAAAGAAGATTTTTAAAGCGGATCAGTTCGCCTCCGGCCTTGGTTGTTGAATCATCAGTTCCACTGTTCCCCCACTGTTCCCTAGAAGTGGGCGACTCCCGCTAGGCCCCGCCTGTATCGCCGTCATAGATAAGTCATCGTAGAAAAGATAAGTCATCGTAGAAAAGCAAATTTCATTGCGGCTTTTCGACCTGATTTTTCCCAATCACTTCATTTAGGATTCTTTTTGCGATATGCTGCGAGCGCAGCGCGCGGCGAGAGATCAAACACGCGATACAACCGCAAAAAGAATTTTCCGCAGGGAGTGAGGACCGAATCCGTAGAGGTTCCAGGTCAGTTTCGATGAATCTACGCTCAATATTCAGTCTATTTTCCAGTGACTTAGCGATTGACCTCGGCACGGCGAATACGCTCGTATTCGCCCGCGGCCGGGGCATTGTCGTTTCTGAGCCTTCAATTGTCGCCATCAACAAGGTCACCCACAAGGTCGAAGCCGTCGGCAACAAAGCCAAGGAGATGCTCGGGCGCACGCCGGGCAACATCGTCGCGATCCGCCCGATGAAGGACGGCGTGATCGCTGATTTCGAAGTGACCGAGAAGATGCTTCAGTACTTCATCCAGCAGGCTCACGGCGGCAAACAATGGGTCAGCCCGCGGATCGTCATCGGCATCCCGTCGGAGATCACGCAGGTCGAGCGGCGCGCGGTCGAAGACAGCGCATACCGCGCCAAAGCCTCCGAGGTCTATCTGGTCGAGGAAGCCATGGCCGCCGCGATCGGGGCCGGGCTTCCCATTACCGAGCCGCACGGCAACATGATCGTCGACATCGGGGGCGGAACTACTGACATCGCGGTGATCTCGCTGTCCGGCATCGTCTACTCGAAGAGCGTGCGCGTCGCCGGCAACGAGATGGACGAGTCCATCATTCAATACATCAAGCGCAAATATAATCTTCTGATCGGCGAACGCACTGCCGAGCAGATCAAGATGGAGGTCGGGTCGGCCGCGCCGCTCGAAGAGCCGAAGAACATGGAGATCAAGGGGCGCAACCTGATCGAGGGCATCCCGAAGACCATCGTCGTCACCGACGAAGAGGTTCGCGAGGCCCTTGCCGATTCGGTCGCGACCATCGTCAACGCCGTGCGCGTTGCGCTAGAACGCACCCCGCCCGAACTCTCGGCCGACATCGTCGACCGTGGGATCGTGCTGACTGGGGGCGGGTCGCTGCTCAAGAAGCTCGACATGCGGTTGATGCAGGAGACGGGCCTGCCGGTCTCGATGGCCGAAGACCCGCTCTCTTCGGTCGTGCTCGGCGCCGGCATGATGTTGTCCGATTTCGACCTGCTGCGCCGCGTCCGCTGGGACGGCGCGACGCTGCCATCGTAATTTATACCGGATTTCAAATGTATGAAGACTGTTAGCCACAGAGGTCACAGAGAACACAGAGAAAAGATTATATCCTCTGTGCGCTAGTGGCTCTGGTGATTCTTCACCTGATTCTGATCTCGCTCAATCGCGTCCCGGGGCAGCCGAACATACGATATTTGCAGGTCGTGATGATGGCGGGCGTCACGCCGCTGCAATGGCTGGCGTCGCATGGCGTTTCGTCAGTCAAGTCGATGTGGGGAGGCTATTTCGATTTGCGCGGCGCAAAGCGCGATAACGAATGGCTGAAGGCCCGCAATTCGGAACTCGAATCGCAGATCATCGAGTTGCGTGAGAAAGCAAAGCTCTTTGAACAGATCGAGGACTTGAACCGATCTCCGGCCCTGTCGTCTTACCGGCGAGTGAACGCGCTGGTCATTGGCCGTGACTCCGAGAACTGGTTTAAAACCGTTCTCATCGACCGCGGCTCGATCGCCGGCGTCGAGAAAGATCAGCCGGTTGTGACTACTGAGGGGCTGGTGCGGCACGGCGCCGGCGCGGTGGTCGCCCAGAGCGCCGAGAACCGCATGGTGGGAGTCTTGAAAGGCAAAAATCAGTCGCTCTGCGAATTGAAACCCCTCTCTGAGGGAGGCAAGCTGGTGAACGGCGAGCAGGTTATCACTTCCGGACAAGACCAACTCTACCCCAGAGGTTTGTTGATCGGGCGGGTCAAGAATTTGAGCGATCAGGGGGCGATTCCTGCGTCGATTGACGTCGAGCCTGCGGCCGCGCTGCAAAAACTCGAAACGGTCGCCGTGCTGTTAATTCCGCGCGAAGAGATTCGCCGCCAGTATGAGGAGTTGGACAAGGCCGAGAAGGAAAAAGAGAAGGAAAGACAAGACAAAACGCCCGGTCGCAACGGGCGTTAAGCGATGGCCCTCCCTGACAGGAGGCCTAGATATTGAGCCTGTGGCCCTCCCTGACGGGAGGGCCACCCATAAAAATTGTGAGTTTGAATTTTACGGAAAAAGGGCGGCAGTAGCCCGACCGTGAGGCTTGTCACTACCCAAATTCTTGTGCGAGATGACGATGCCATTTCCCTGCCGCGTAGCGGCTTTTGACTTTAGCCGTGGTTTCAACCCACGGTCAGCGTGATGAGCATCAACTCCGTCGCGTCAGCGACGGTTGAACCTGCAGGGATGATTCAATCGTCGCTACGCGACGTGGTAATAACGTTCGCCTATCCGTGGGTTGAAACCCACGGCTAAAATCACCAGGTCGCTACGCGACCAAAGATGGCGCCCGCTAGTAAAAAGATTTGGTAAAGGCAAGCCTGAGGGTCTGGTTACCGCCGGGAACTGAGAGTTTGGAGAAAGCATCCCGCGGTTCGACGCTGAAAATTGCGGTCTGCCTGTTTGCAGCCGCTTACTTGCAAACCACGCTCGCGCAGCAAGTCCCGGTGTCGTTGGGTCGGTGGTTAGGGCACATCAGTTGGCTATTGCTGGTGGTCGTCTACATCGCTCTGCAGCGTGACGCCGTCAGGTCCCTCATGACCGCCGCCGCCGCCGGAGTCATTCACGACGCATTTTCGATGGGGCGCGGCGTAGGCGTCAACGGGCTCGCCATGGTGCTCGCGGCGTATTTCGCCGATCGAATCGCGTCCGTGATCATGGTCGATAACCTGATAGCTTCGATTCGACCGAAGATCTGCGGCAGGCCGGGTTGCGATTACAGATCATCTATTACCTCGCGCTCGTGCTATTCGCGGCTCTAATTGCGCGGCTGTGGTATCTGCAGGTGATAAATAGCCAGGGCTTCACCCAGCGCGCCGAAGCCAACCGCATACGCGCCATTCCCATTCCTGCGCCGCGCGGCACCATCTTTGACCGCAATGGGAAGGTCCTGGTCACCAGCAAGTCGTCCTATAACATTGTTCTAAGCCGCAAGGACGTCAAAGACTCTGAACTGCCTCAGATAGCCGACCTGCTGGCCGAACACATGGAAATCGACCGCCAATGGTTGGCCAAGCGCTTCGAGGACGCCAAGTACGGGGCGCAATACGAATCGATCGTGGTCAAAGAGTTGGCCTCTGAAAAAGACATCGCCTGGGTAGAGGCGCATGAGTATGATTATCCGATGATCAGGGCCCAAAAGGCGCCACAGCGCCTTTATCCCTTTGGCCAGTTAGCCTCCCACGCGCTCGGTTATGTCGGCGAAGTCAGCCCGGA
>WNGE01018424.1_pt1 | contig 10783 bp, 10 predicted proteins | sample 5400651 | NCBI WGS metagenome assembly WNGE01 (sample SAMN13153370, study PRJNA577476) | soil metagenome | isolation source: 60 cm soil or saprolite under grassland replicate 2 | place: USA:California | collected 2016-06-15
GGCAAGCTCTACAACGCCTATCTGCTGCTCGGCGGCGGCGGCATCCAGGCCAAGCGCTTCAAGGTCGATCTGCCGAACTACGGCGTGTTCGACGAGAAGCGGGTGTTCACGCCGGGGCCCATGCCGGGGCCGATCGTGCTCGCGGGCGTGCGGATCGGCATTCCCGTCTGCGAGGATATCTGGGGCACCGACATCGTCGAGTGCATTGCCGAGACCGGCGGCGAAATCCTGCTGGTCCCCAACGGCTCGCCCTATTGGCGCGACAAGACCGAGGCTCGCCTCAACCTGGCGGTTTCGCGCGTCACCGAAAGCGGTCTGCCGCTCGTCTATCTCAATCAGGTCGGCGGCCAGGACGAGCTGGTGTTCGACGGCGCCTCCTTCGTGCTCAACGCCGACCGCACGCTCGCGGCGCAGCTTCCGGCCTTTCGCGAGAGCCTGGCGATCACGCATTGGCGGCGCGGAGCGGACGGCTGGCGCTGTATCGAAGGCCCGGTCGAGGCGATCGAGGAGGCAGACGAGGCCGATTACGCCGCCTGCGTGCTCGGGCTGCGCGACTATGTCGACAAGAACCGGTTTCCCGGCGTCGTTCTCGGGCTTTCCGGCGGCATCGATTCCGCGCTGTGCGCGGCGATCGCGGTCGACGCGCTCGGACCGGAGCGGGTGCGCTGCGTCATGCTGCCGTATCGCTTCACCTCGCAGCAGTCGCTCGACGCCGCCGCGGCGCTCGCCGCTGGGCTCGGCGTCGCCTACGAGGTCGTTGCGATCGAGCCGGCGGTGGACGGGCTCGAGCGCGCGCTCGCGCCGCTGTTTGCTGGAAAGGCGCGCGACGAAGCGGAGGAAAATCTGCAGTCGCGCGCGCGCGGCGCGATCCTGATGGCCATCTCCAACAAATTCCGGCTGATGGTGGTGACCACTGGAAACAAATCGGAAATGTCGACCGGCTATGCGACGCTCTATGGCGACATGAACGGCGGCTTCAATCCGATCAAGGATCTCTACAAGACCGAGGTCTATCGGCTGGCGCGCTTGCGCAACTCCTGGAAGCCCCAGGGCGCGCTCGGGCCGGTCGGGCCCGTGATCCCGCAGGATGTGCTGACCCGGGCTCCCAGCGCGGAGTTGCGCGTGGACCAGCGCGACGACGACACGCTGCCGCCCTACGATTTGCTCGATCCGATTCTCGAGCGGCTGGTCGAACGCGAGGAGCCGGTCTCCGCGATCGTCGCCGCCGGCTTCGATCGCGACACGGTTCTCAAGGTGGAGCGGATGCTCCATCTCGCCGAGTACAAGCGTCGCCAGGCTGCACCCGGCGTGAAGGTCACGCTCAAGAATTTCGGCCGCGACCGCCGCTATCCGATCACCAACGCGTTCCGCGATCCGGGCACGCCGGTGGCGGTCGCCGAGGCAACGGAACGCGAACCGGAGGCGGCGACGAAACGCGCAGCACTCGATTTGTGAAGCGGCGTCCGATCGGCTGGCTCTCGCTTCCGCAGCGTTGCCGCCAGGCTGGGATGAGGTGAGCGCCCAGGCGCACGCGCTTTACCTCTCCTCTAGCGGAAGCCGCCTGCCGCTGGGCCGGCGGGTGGAGTGGCCTTCATCCACCCCGCTCGAGCATCTCTGCCGTCACTCCGCCGCGCTGGCCGGCGGAAGGGCAATCGTCTCGATCTTGGAAAGGTCGAGCTTGCGGGAGGCGCGGTCGATGTCGAACCCGACGACATCGCCCTTTGCGTCCAGATCGACGATGAGGCCTTCGACGATCTCCCGCGTCTCGACGCCTGGGGTGCCTTTCAGTTCGATGTAAAGGCTGTCCGCCGCAAGCGGGGAGAGGGAGAAGGGGAGGGATCAGCGCACCGGGTAGAACTGCGGGCCGACCGCGCGCACCTTGCGCTTGCCGTCGGCCTCGGCCGGGGCGGGATCGGGCTCGGCCGGCTTGGCTTCTGCCGGCGCCGCGTTCTGCGGCACACCGGTGCCTGGCTTCCCTTTGCGCGCGTCCTGCTTTCCCGGCTGTTTGGCGGGATCTGCCTTGGGCTGCGAGAGCGCCTTCGCCTTTTCGTCCGTCACGATCACGTCGCCGCGCTCGAGCGTGGGATCGTTGGGGCCCAGCGCTTCCGTCCAGCTCTGCCCAGGCCGTTTGCAGCTGCAGGCGGGATTGAACTCCTGCCGGTACCGGAACGCGTTGGCGAGCTGCTTGTACGGCGTGCCCGCGAGCGAGACGGCCTGGGACACGTCTTCGCCGGGATTGCGATAGGTGTACAAGCCGACTTCGGTCGCCGGGCACATCTGCTGGCAGGTTCGCTCGTCGTCCTGGAATTTGGTGGGCACGGTCGAGAACGAGATCGGGAAGAAGAAGCCGTCGCAGGTGCGCACGCACACGGTCCGGTAGGTCGAGGATTGCGACGTGTCCGGACTGCCATAGGTGCCGTACTCGGGCGGCGGCGCGGCGGGCGCGCCGAACAGTGTTTCGAAGAAGCCGCGCGGCCGCGGCGGCGCCGCCGCGCTGCGATATTGCGGACCGCAGTCGTTGCCCGCCAGCGCCCCCAGAATGGCGCGGCGCTGCTCGCCGCGATCGGCGCTTCCGCCCTGCAGCCGCTGCAGCTGCCCGATCGTGCGATCGAGATCGGCCCGGATGCGCTGGATCTGATTGCTCAGCTCCACGCATTGCGGCGACTGCCCGCGCCCGAACAGGAAGAAGCCCGAGCTTTCGCAGCCCAGCCGCCGCGACTGGCCGACGGTGCGGTCGAGCTCGAACTGCTGCTTGTTGACGGCATCTTCGTACCGCCGCATCTGGTCGCCGCTCGTCGGATCGCTGATGCCGCGGTCGAGCGAGGCGAGCTGGCTCTCCAGCCGGACACAGAGCTGGCTCTTGGGCGGCTCGCCCGGAGGCGGCGGGAAGCCCTGCGCATGCGCGGCAAGCGACCCGGCCAGGACCCCCAGGGCCAGAGCGCAAATTTCGACCGATTTGATCATTCCCGTCCGCCGGCCCCGTGATTCGCGCGCGCGAGAGCCGATTCCGCCCGCCATCATGCCGGATTCCCGCACCTGCCGACACAAAAATGCGGGGCGGGCCCCCGCCCCGTCCGGCCGCGTCGGCGCGGGATCAGGCGCGGCAAAGGTGACCAAAGTGTGGATTGTGCCGGCGTGGCGCGTAGTGGCTCACGCCCGCGCCGCTTCCGCCCGCCCTGGTAAGGTATTGAGAGCCGTAGGGGAATTTATCGTATGTCCGAGAGGTTTGCGAAAACGGACCGGCTGCTGCATCTAAACGCTCGTTCCGGGGAGTGAGCGCCTAGATCTCCGGTCAGAGAAAACCGGCATGGGCGTAGATAGACCCGTGTCGGTTGACTGCCCCGCCCCGCCGCAACTTGAACCCAGGGCAAGGGGGCGGGGCCTCTTTTCACAGTGGGTCGAGGCTTTCGTCTGGAACCGCCCTGAGAGTTCAAAGGGCAGACCATCGCTGGGTAATTTCGAGCCAATCGAGTGGAAAACGACAGATTCAATCAGCGTTAGATCATCTCCATTCCGCGGCTTGCTTTCCCCCAAAGGAAAACCGCCGCTGCACCTGTCGGAACAGCGGCGGTTTTTCTCCAATCAAAACGGCGGATCATTGGACTGACGTACTCTTCTTTGGTTCGGCGTAGAGTGGTTTGCCTTTTTCCACAATGTGATTGGTCAGGATTTTGAGGGGCTTGTCACCTACGACTTTCGCCCCGCCATGAACTACTTCTCGGGCATTATGAACCGGAGTTCCCGTTTGCATCATTTGAGGCTCTTTATCGGGGGCCTGAACCATCGTTCCTTCCAGCACGTACGAAACCTCCTCGCCGTAATGGAAGTGACGCGGAATGGTGGTGCCGGGCTGAACCTCCACAATTCCCAAAATGATTTCCATATTCGTGCCCGGCAAATCGACGCGCTTGAGAATGCTGTGATGCATTCCAGGAGGGTGCTGTATTTCTTGAGCGAACGACAGTTGCACACCCAATCCGCCAACAAGAACGCCAGCCAGCATTGCTAGAGCGATGGTCAGTTTTCGCATCGAGGATCCAAACGACGCAATAGGTCGGCAATATTCCGTGGGATTGGGTTGTGCAGGAGGTCGCCGTATATCTTCCGAAGTTCATTGCCGACGCAAATCCGGATGGCCGGGGCAATTCGACGTTCGGCATCATCGGCCCTTATCGTCTCCGGATGGCCGGGGCAATTCGACGTTCGGCATCATCGGCCCTTATCGTCCATTCAGAGAACGCATTTCACGCTGAATTGGATTCCCGCATGACAACAATCCCCAACTAGGATGATGCACAGCCGAATGTCTAGTCGGCTCAATAGGTTCCCGCGCAATTCAGTATTCGACCAAAGCGCCAATCCCGAACCGACCCCTGTCCACCTGACGGCAATCGGCACCTCGCGCGTGTTGGGAAAGCACTTGACCGGTAAATGCAAGAAGGTCGAAACAAGACCTCGGGGACAGGTGTTGGCCAAAGAACCGGGCGTCGGCGTTTCAGGGACCGCCCGGCGAACTCAATCTCGTAAGAGGGGGAGCCAATGGATAGCACCCGAGGTTACCGCCGTTTGGCCTTGCACTGCATAGAGTTGGCGGAAGCGGTAGAAGACCCTGCCACCCAGGACCAGATGGTTCAATTGGCAGAGGTATGCACCAGGTTGGCAGAACGAGCTGAAGAAAAGGCCAAATCGTCTCAGGCCGACCACCATCAAGCCGCCTGACGGGGCAACGAGAAAAACAAAAAACCTCCGGGACTTACGCAACGCCCCGGAGGCTTCAGGTCACGCTTGCCAGCCGGACTGGGGGACGGGGGATGGGGATGCCCGGCGGGCTTGTGCGGGATTTGGGGGATTGGCTGAGGAATTGCCACAGGACACCTCGCCGCAGGTTCGACTGTCGGCGCGGGGCTCCGGGAGCAGCGCTGATCACTTCATTTTGTGGTTGCCTCCGCCCGTAGGTTCCAGACGATTCCGGTGATGATGATCGCCGCTCCCGCGAACACGAAGCCGTCGAGCGGCTCGCCGTAGACCGACCAGCCGATCAGCGCGATCAGCGGAATGCGCAGAAAATCCAGCGGCACCACGATGCTGGCGTCGCCGTGCCGGAACGCGTTGGTCAGGCAGAAGTGCGAGGTGAGCCCGGCGATCCCCACCCCGAGCACGGGCAGCGCTTGCGCCAAGTCGATCCTGGTCACGAAAAACGGACTGCTGCCCGCAAGATTCATCGGCAGCTGCATCGCGTTCATCCAGAACAGGATCGCGAAGGTGGTTTCGGTGACGATCAGCTTTTTCGTCACGATCGAGGAGACGGCAAAGCCGAACGCCGCGCCGAGAATGATCAGGGCGGCCGGCTGGAAGGATTCGAACCCCGGTCGCAGGATCACGGCGACGCCGAGAAACCCGAGCACCACGGCGCCGGCCCGGCTCGGGGTCAGTCGCTCGCGCAGCAGCCACGCCGCGAGCAAGGCGAGCCACGCCGGGTTGGTGAACTCGAGCGCGAACACGGTGGCGAGCGGCAGCAAGGTGATGCTCAGCGCCCAGGCATATTGCGCGGCGAAATGCACGCTGTTGCGCAGCGCGTGCATTCCCATGCGCCGCGGCAACAGCGAGGCGCGCAGCGCCGGTCGCGCGCAGGCGAGCGCCAAGAGGATCGTGAGCCCGGCGGCATTGCGGATCGCCAGGATCTCGAACACGTTGAACGCGCGCGCGAGCGCGCGGATCGACACCGCCATGATTGTGAACGACAGCAGGACGCCGCTCATCCACAGCACGACGCGGCCGATGCTGGCGTTATTCACTGCCCAGGTTCTGTTCTGAGGGAGCGGACCGTTGCAGCCGATTCAATGCGCATCGCGCTTGGATCGGCTTATTCCGCGTCCGGCTGGTTTTCGGGCCGGGCCTGCTCGAAGGCGGCAAGCTTTTGGCAAGCGGCGTCGACCGCGACGATGCGGGGGAATTTTTCGAGCGGCACCTTGTAGCGGCGCGCATTGGCGACCTGGGGAACCAGGCAGAGATCGGCAAGCGTGACCTCGGCGCCGAACGCATAAGGTCCCGGCGCGATCATCGCCTCGATCGCCTCGAAACCGGAAACGATCCAATGCACGTACCAGGCGTCGATCGTCGCCTGGTCGTGGTCGAGCGTTCGCTTGAGGTACTGCAGCACGACGAGGTTGTTGAGCGGATGAATGTCGCAGGCGATGGTCTGGGCTATGGCGCGAATGTTTGCGCGTCGCACGGGATCGTCGGGCAGCAGCCGCGGCTGCGGGTGGGTCTCCTCGATATAGTCGATGATCGCCAACGATTGGGTGAGCACTTCGCCGCCGGATAGAGCGAGCGCCGGCACGCGCATCTGCGGGTTGATGCTGCGATATTCGGGACGCCGTTGCTCGCCGCCTTGCTTCGTGAGGTGGATGGGCAGGATCTCGTAGCTCAAGCCCTTGAGGTTGAGCGCGATGCGCACGCGGTAGGCGGCGGAGGAGCGAAAATACGAATAGAGCTTCAGCATGGGTCGGGTCGCGGACTGGAGGGAACGGCTGTTGCCGCGCGGCAAAGCCGATCGAGCATGGCGGAAGATCGCACGCGGCGCAACGCCGGGAAAACCGGCGGCGTCGCGCACGCTGCGCGGCCGGTCGTGCATTGACCTCGGCGACATGCACAACTAGGTACATTGAGCTTCTTCAGGCCGGCGGCACCGACATATGAAGCTCGCCTCGCTCAAGCACGGCCGCGACGGGCAATTGGTCGTCGTCTCGCGCGATCTGAAGCGGGCGGCGGATGCCTCGCACGTGGTGCCGACCTTGCAAGCCGCGCTCGACGATTGGGGCGCGGCCGCGCCGCGGCTGCAGGAGGTCGCCGACGCGCTCGAGGCCGGGCGCATCGCGCACCTCGCCTTCGATCCGAAAAAATGCGCGGCACCGTTGCCGCGCGCGTTCCAGTGGGCCGACGGCTCGGCGTACGTCAATCACGTGGAGCTCGTCCGCAAGGCGCGCGGCGCGGAGATGCCGGCCTCGTTCTGGACCGATCCGCTGATGTACCAGGGCGGCTCCGACGCATTCCTCGGCCCGACGGATCCGATCGAAGTCGCCGAGGAAGCCTACGGCATCGATTTCGAGGCGGAGGTCGCGGTCATCCTCGGCGACGTGACGATGGCGCTCGGTCGCGACGAGGCGGCGGGCGCCATCCGTCTCGTCGTGCTGGTCAACGACGTCTCGCTGCGCAATCTCATTGCCGCCGAGCTCGCCAAAGGCTTCGGCTTCTTTCACGCCAAACCCTCGTCCGCGTTTTCGCCGGTCGCCGTGACGCCGGACGAGCTCGGTCATGCGTTCGACGGCGCCAAGCTCGCGTTGCCGCTGCTGAGCCACGTCAACGGCGCGCCGTTCGGCAAACCGAACGCGGGCGTCGACATGACGTTCGACTTTCCGACGCTCGTCGCGCATGCGGCGAAAACGCGGCCGCTCTCTGCGGGGACCATCGTCGGGTCGGGCACGGTCTCCAACAAGGACGCCGGCGGCAATCCCGGCCGGCCGATCGCGGAAGGCGGGCTCGGCTATTCCTGCATCGCCGAGCAGCGCATGGTGGAGACGATCCGCTTCGGCAAGCCGCAGACGCCGTTCCTGAAATTCGGCGATCGGGTCCGTATCGAGATGTTCGACGCGGACGGGCACTCGATCTTCGGCGCGATCGACCAGATGGTAGTGCACTACACGCCGGCGCGCGCCACATGAGCCGCGACAACGATCAGGGGACTGCGATGAGCAAGGGTTTTGCCTCGAGTGCCGACCACACCGAAAAGAAGATCTCGTTCACCCGCATCGGCGCGGGGCTCTACGCGTTCACGGCCGAAGGCGATCCGAACTCCGGCGTCATCGTCGGCGACGACGCGGTCATGGTCGTCGATGCGCAAGCGACCCCGGTGATGGCCCGCGAGGTCATCGACCGGGTTGCCAAGATCACGGACAAGCCGATCCGATACGTGCTGCTCAGTCATTACCACGCGGTGCGCGTGCTCGGCGCATCGGCCTATACGAATGCCGAGATCCTCGCCTCCGACACGACCCGCGGGCTCATTGAGGAGCGCGGCCAGGCCGATATGGATTCCGAGATCGGGCGCTTTCCAAGATTGTTCCGCGCGGTCGAGACCATCCCGGGGCTGACCTGGCCGACGCTCACCTTCCCGACCGAGCTCTCGGTCTGGCTCGGCAATCGCGAGGTCCGGATCATGCATCTGGGGCGGGCGCACACGGCGGGAGACGTGGTCGCGTTCGTGCCCGACGCGGGCGTGGCGTTCTCGGGCGACCTCGTCGAATATCACTCGGCCTGCTATTGCGGCGACGCGCATTTCAACGACTGGCCGGCGACGCTCGATCGGCTTGCCGAGCTGCAACCGGTCGCGCTGGTGCCCGGCCGCGGCCCGGCGCTCACCTCGGCCGAGATGGTCGCCGACGGCATTCGCCTGACGCGCGACTTCCTGTCGACATTGTACGGCTCGGTCGCCGACAGCGTGGCCAAGGGCCGCTCGCTCAAGCAGGCATTCGATGCGGCGCGCGAAGTCATGGACCCGAAATTCTCCTCCTACGCGATCTACGAGCATTGTCTGCCGTTCAACGTCGCGCGGGCCTACGACGAGGCGCGCGGCATCGATTGGCCGGTGATCTGGACCGCCCAGCGCGACCGCGAGATGTGGGCTGCGCTGCAGGGCTGACGACCGGCCCGGCGGCGCAAAAATCCCCGCGATGGTAAACATTGCATTGCCGAAGGCTGCGGCGAACGCGAATTCAATCGTGTTTGCGGGCGACTGGGCCGGCATTGGCTAGAATTGCGCCGACCGGCTTGAGCGCTTCGAAAGGTTTTTCTGCGATGTTGCCCGCGACGTTCGGACTGCGGGGCTCCCGCCGACGGCGCCAATCGATGCTTGAAAAGAGGGAGTAAGCGATGCAAAGCCTGTTTCGCCGTTTTGTGCGGGATGATTCCGGTGCGACTGCCATCGAGTATGGCTTGATCGCGGCGGGCATTTCCGTGGTCATCATCACCGCCGTGCAGCTGGTCGGCACGAATTTGCAGACCACATTCAACAGCGTGGCGAACGCGGTCCGCTGAGTTCGACCCGCGCGCGTTTGCGAAAAGGCTCCGGCAGGTCCGGAGCCTTTTTCGTTGGCGGGCGCGCATCGGGCCGCCGCCTCAGGGCCTCCTACCGGGGTCCCTGCGTCCCCATATGGCTCCCATCTGCAAATCGGAGGGGCCTAACCATGAATCCTCGGTTTCCTGCGCGCAGCCGGCGCTCGGCGCTGGGAGCATCGCTTACGCTTGCGGCCGCGACCTGGCTGTGCCTGATCGCCGTTCCGGCGAGCGCGGCGGAACAGCCGGACCTGATCTTCCGGAAATCGACCGTATTCAAGCTGTTGACGCCGAACGACAAGCTCGCGGCCTACGCGATCGACGATCCGGAAGTCGAGGGCGTCGCCTGTCATTTCACGGTGCCCGAGCGCGGCGGAATCTCGGGATGGCTGGGAATCGCCGAGGAGGTTTCCGATATCTCGCTCGCCTGTCGGCAGGTCGGACCGATCCATTTCAAGCAAAAGCTCGCGCAAGGCGAGGAAATGTTCCGCCGCCGCCGCTCGATCCTGTTCAAGAAGATGCAGATCGTGCGCGGCTGCGACGTCAAGCGCAATGTGCTCGTCTATGTCGTCTATTCGGACAGATTGATCGAAGGCTCGCCCAAGAACTCGACCTCGAGCGTGCCGATCATGCCGTGGGGATCCGACCCGCCGCAGCGGTGCGCCGACTGGGTCGAGAAATAAGTGTATGCCGAGCGCCGCCCGTCAGCGCGTGCACTCGATGGCCACGAGCTCGCTGCAGGCGCCCCGGCACGCGGCTTTCTGGGGCACGCCTGCGGTGACGTCGGATTGCTCCACCTTGCGGAACGAACGGGCGTCATCGAACGATTGGGAACGGCAATAGGCGCGTGCGACGGCCCCGCCGCAGCTTGCACCGGTCGCCAGGCACCGGTCGACCCCGTAGCCGTCATTGTTGTCGACGATGAAGATGCGCGTTTCCGCCTCCGCCACGACGGTGAGGAGGAGGAAGAGCGAAAGGCATGCAAGTACCAGCCGCATGTTGCAGAGCTCGCGTTGCAAAAGGCCCCCGTCGGGCAGACTACGAGGGGACTCGTTGAGAGGGTGTTAACCGCATCACACTGGGCGAGAATCGAGCAGGACCAATTTCATTCCACGCTTCGCCGCGCCGGGCAAAGGTTCGGAAGGGCTGTGGAAAATTTCGCGAAAAGGTGTGGCACTGGAGCAACGATCGGCCGTCGGACGGGAGGGCGGCTCCGGCGAGGATGCCCGGACGCGCGGAAATCGATCCCGCTTGACGGCCGGCGCGCGCTTGCGCATTCTCCGCCGCCATGAACGGCTCATTCCCATGCGGCATTTGCCGGGAGATTATTCGCTAGCGATCGACGCTGGCTGCGGCCGTCTTTTTCCAAATCGGATGAAATGGACGCCCCGGCCAGCCGAGGGCGTCCGATGCAATTGAAGCTCTACGATACGCTGACGCGCAAGAAGCGCGATTTCGTGCCGCTCGATTGGGGGCGCGATCTTCCCGAATCCGAGCGGCGCGTGCGCATGTATGTGTGCGGCCCGACCGTCTACGATTTCGCCCACATCGGCAATGCGCGCCCGGTCATCGTGTTCGACGTGCTGTTTCGGCTGCTGCGCCATCTTTACGGCGAAGACCGCGTCGTCTACGTGCGCAACGTCACCGACGTCGACGACAAGATCAACGCGCG
>WNGE01020374.1_pt1 | contig 10783 bp, 8 predicted proteins | sample 5400651 | NCBI WGS metagenome assembly WNGE01 (sample SAMN13153370, study PRJNA577476) | soil metagenome | isolation source: 60 cm soil or saprolite under grassland replicate 2 | place: USA:California | collected 2016-06-15
TGGACTTCGGTCCGTCGGCGATTTTTGCCGAAGATGAAGTGGTTCTGAGTTGGTATGACCATCTTTTCAAAAACGCTAGCAACGAATTCACCACTGCAAAGCCGGTAAGAATTTTCGTGATGGGCACCAACCAATGGCGTGATGAGGATGACTGGCCTCCGCCCCGAGCCCGTGATGCGAGATATTTTCTGCATTCGGCAGGAAAAGCAACTTCTGTGAGCGGAGATGGCAGTCTCTCCACCACGGCCCCGCGTTCGGAATCGCCTGACCATTACGTGTACGACCCCGCAAACCCGGCACCAACGGTGGGCGGTCCCCTATGTTGTGATTCCCAGCACCTCGAGCCCGGCCCCCGCGATCAGCGGACGGTTGAAGCACGCGGGGATGTTCTGGTCTACTCCACCCCCGCGCTTGCTCAAGATCTCGAAGTGACGGGACCAGTCAGAGTCGAACTCTTCGCCAGTTCCTCGGCTGTGGACACCGATTTCACCGCCAAGCTGGTTGATGTTTGGCCCGACGGATTCGCGCAAAACCTGACCGAAGGAATTGTCCGCGGGCGGTACCGCGATTCCCAAGAGAAGCCTGAGCTCATGAACCCCGGTCAAACCTACGCGTTTACCGTGGATTTGTGGTCAACCAGCAACCTCTTTTGCAAGGGGCACCGTCTGCGGCTGGAGATCAGCAGCAGCAACTTCCCACGTTTCGATAGAAACTTGAACACGGGGCAAGATGCCGGGGTCACCGGACAACCGGTGCCAGCAACGAATACGATCTATCACGATACCGAGCACCCCTCGGCTTTGATCCTGCCAATCGTGGCAAACCCTTGAAGGACGGAATGGCAACCTCAGGCGTTGGCACTCGCGACATAAGTTGCAGACCCTTCGAAGGAAGTCTTCTCTTCCGCGTTGATTTACACATATTTTTCAGGAGCCTCTATGCCGCACACCAGTATCTCGAAACGTATCTTCGTAGCCCCAGAGCCGCGTGCGATGTCCGACATTTTTGACGAGAACGATTTGGTCCGGCTGCGCGCCTTGGGAGATGTTTTCGTGCACGAAGATGGTCCTGTCACGGACGCATTGTTTGTCGAAAAAGCCGCCAATGCAGACATCATCATCGGCCAGTTCGATCTTCCCGAATCACGCTTAAGACGAGCCCTGTCACTTAAGGCAGTGTTCAACGTTGAAAGCAATTTCCTTCCCAATGTCGACTACGGCTACTGTTTTCGCAACCGCATCCGCGTTCTCAGCACTAGTCCCGTGTTCGCGGAGCCCGTGGCAGAGGCTGCGCTTGGCATGGCGATTGATCTCGCCCGCGGTATCAGCAGGTCGGATCGCCATTTCCGTCAAGGGACGGAGGAGTACGGCCTGGCTGCGAATCGCGAGGCTTTCTCCCTCTTCCGGCAAGACGTCGGTCTGGTCGGGCTGGGCGATCTTGGTAGGGCGATCTTGCCATTGCTTCGCCCGTTTGGTTGTCGCGTTCGGGCCTACGATCCATGGTTGCCCGCCGAATACATTCAGACGCTGGGCTGCGAGGCGGCTTCTTTAGATGAGGTTTTTCGGCGCTCGCGCCTAGTGATTGTCGTGGCCGGGGTCACGTCCCAGAATCAGGGTTTCCTGGGTGAGCAACAGTTTTCCGCAATGCAAAGAGGGTCCGGCGTCGTCTTGGTTAGCCGTGCGGCTGTGGTGGATTTCGAAGCGATGCTCGATTTTGCCGAAAGAGGACACATTCGCTTTGCCACCGACGTCTTCCCCCAAGAGCCGCTGCCCGCCTCACACCGAGCCCGGCACACCAGTAATTCGATTCTTTGTGCACATCAGGCAGGGGCACTGGAAGCTGCCATCAAGCAAATGGGGAAACTCGTTGTTGCGGACGCGGAATTGATCGCACGTGGACTACCTCCGATCTTGTGCAAATCAGCTCAACCTGAGACTGTAGAGCTGCTTCGGAGCAAACCTATCGACAAGAGCTGATTTGGTAGTCCCATGATGCGGAGCATCCCTCTGTCCTGGTCCTGCCGATTGTGCCGGTCCCATGACGCACCACTTCATCGCAGCACTGTAGAGGTTACCCTACCGCTCGACTTCTCTTGCCTCGTGTGTGCGGGCTTCGACTGGCCATCCACAAAAATCCAGACGAAAACCCTCCCTGGCGTAGGAATGTCGGAACCATTTCCGGGGATGCTCCACGTGGACCAAATGTGGCGGACCGAGCCGCTCCCGCTGAGATCAAGTAGTGTCTTTCGATCTCCGCGATGAAGTTTTTGCACGAGAAAGCTGTTCTTTCCCGGGGAATAGCTCGGCTCCTTGATGAGATCGCTGAGGTAGTAATTTCGTGCCGTGGCGAGGCCGGCTGGGGTAGAGGTCTGCGCGTTAGTAATCGAGGACAGCAAGCCCGCGACCGTCAAAGCGGCCGCGACGAACAACGCCCGATTCCTTCAGACCGAATCACTCGCATCAAGTCTGCGGCCTCAATGAACGTAGGCCCCGCCCGGGAGCAAGTACTGGATAGGCCATAGCTCGGTTTTGTGATTCACAACTTCAGACCATTTGATGATTTGAATGTCCGGCTGAGGGAGAAGTCTGATATTCGGGAGTGTTTCGGAAATCGTGCTGGCCAATGTGTAAGCGTCCTTCGTTCCGGTAACAACAAACTCCGCTTGCGGGTTGAACTGCGCTCGGAAGAAATGGGCAGCGATCTCTGCATCTTCTATCATCTGCAGGAAGTACGGCCTGCCGGTCAGCAAGGAGTTGTAGACGTAGTCGGCCAAAACTCCTGAAAGCGGATTCACATAGGCATGATCGAAATCCAATTGCGCTAGCGCAGGATCGTCAGGAGACACGGCTTTGTACGCCATTCGCGTTTCTCCCAAACCGCGAGGGTCGACGGAAAGGATGTCATATCCCGCATCGAGATACTTCGCCAGACCGGGCCAATCCTGCGCCGTGGCTTTCCCGTTTTCCCCAATCCACAACAACACCGGGCGCCGGCTGCCGCCCGCCTTGTGGATATACAAAAGCGGCTGCTCAAGATATCGGCTGTGACGCAGCAAATATTTTTCAATCGTGACGCCCTCGAAATCCGAATTTCCACGAGCTTCCCACCGGATTTCTTCTCGTCCGGGAGTCTCTCCCCGGAATTCCGCAACGCTCCACGAGTTGATTCGCGGATAGAGGTCCGAATCATAGAGTTGTTTGAGGGTCTTTGCAGGCTGGTTCTTGTGCTCCACGTAGTATTCCCGGATTACGTCCATCAGTGACCGGGCGTTTTCAAAGTCGAGCATCACCTGGCCGGTGCGTGTGCACAGCAGCGTCTTCTCGTCGAGTTCCCTGACCGGGGGCAACCCTCGCTGCGCAGGCAGTCCGTTGAAGTGATCGAGGAAAGCAATCGCCGCCTCCTGATTCTCGGGAGAGTATTGATGATCGTGGTACCCCTCCGCCATTCCAATGCGGTCCGCGTGATGAAATTTGCTGTAAAGCTCCGTAACCTCGCGTACCGTTTTGCGCGTGCCCTCAACGGGGAAGAAGTCGAGCACAGCAGCGGCCACGAGGACGGGTCGCGGGTACATCATGAGGAGGAGTCCCGCGTGGTCCGCATGATTTGAGATCATGCCGTAGAGATCCTGCTCAGGATCACTATCGGGATCTTTGAAAATGCGGTTGTACACGCGCATGGGGAGCGCAGTGATGTAGCAGGAAGGCGCTGCAACTTTAATGCGACGATCCAGCGCAGCAATGTGAGCAGCCTGAAATCCGCCACCGCTTGTGCCAGTGATGTTTATGCGCTGGGGATCCACTTCGGGTCTCGTCAGCAGGTAGTCGAGGGCCCGCATTCCATCCCAGATTTCCCAGCGCGCAAGATTTGTGCCGGCAAGATACGCCAGATTCCCCAACACCGCATGCTCGGCACAAATCAGGTTGTAGCGGCTCTTTCCAGCTTTTGCATCCCAGAACTGGCTACGTTCGCCCTGTCCAACCGCATCCCAGCAAATTACGACATATCCGCGCTGTGCTAATCGTTGACAGAGCGCTTGATAATTGGCCTTCCCATTCGCAGCATGGCCGACCGGCACAAGGACAGCAGGGTGTGTCTTGTTTCTATCATCCGGTACATATACCAGCGCAGAGACATAAACTCCCGGCAGACTTTCAAAAATCAACTTCTCGATATGAAAGCCATCCATCCGAATCTTCCCCTTGATCTGAGGATGCAATGGCGTTCTCTCGGTTGGAAGACCGCCCAGCATGGCGAGTAGCTGCTCTTCTAACTTTCGTTGAACGCCCAGCAAGTCCGGTTCAGTCTGTATTCCCTCCCAGGCCTTGCGACGCTGGTCGTCTTCGTGCCACGCCATTTCCGTCTGATACTTCAGGTATGGCGTAATGGCTGGCGTATCGTTTGCAGCCGGCGGAAACAGGCGGAAAGCTTCGGCAGGCGGTGCATCGGCAGCGGCGGCTGTTAGAGCCCACGCTGCACATAGTCCGAATCCGAGGATGAAGATGCCTCTCATTTGCCTTCTGGGTCTACTTGGTCCCGGCGTTAGAAATGCTTGCTTGGCGTGAACGACGAGTTTAGCCCCCGAGCGAAGACCGTACCACAAAAAAGACAATCCAAAGAGCAGGCTAGTTTTCGGGTTGCGATAGAATTCACAACGAGACCCCGCGCTTCCAGGGGATGAAATCGTCCTGCCCCAGCGACTCGGCCTTGGTTCGGACCTCGCCGCTGGCCACTTGGATAACGGATTCGAGTATGGTCTCGCCCATTTGTTCAATCGTCTTCTCGCCGAATAGTACGATGTTGGCCCCGGCAGCCACCTGAGCCGTGACACATTCGACGTCGTTACCGGGCGTGCACTGGAGGTTGAGCCCCGGCGCGGTGGAGTATTCCGGATAGTCGAGCACCGCAGTGACTGGAGAGGTGCCGCCTTTTCGGGCCGCGCCTGCGGACTTCATCGCATCGGTCAGCAAGCCGTCCTTGATGTTTCCCGGAGAAGGATTCATTTCGAAGCTGGAGCGGACCGCTTTCGCGCGGGCGGCATAGTCGCGCATGAGCTGAATGAAGCGATCCGCGACTTCTCTTCTGGTGCTACGGTCGATCAGTGATTGCTCGACACCGCACAGCTCGGGGAATTCCGAAAGAATCGTCCTGCCTCCCAAGGAGGTCACCAAGTCCGAGACATGACCGATCGCGGGATTTGCCGAGATCCCAGAGAATCCATCGGACCCGCCACATTTCAAACCGACACAGAGCTGCGAAAGAGGCGTTGGGGCTCGGCTGTTCTTGTTGGCTTCGGCGACTCCCAGGAACGTTGCCCGAATGGCTTCCGAGAGCATGTTGAACTCAGAACTACTTTGTTGTTGCTCGAATACAAGCAGCGGTTTGCGGGAGTTGGGGTCACGCCGGGCAACCTGCTCCCGCAGAATGCTTACCTGTGAATTCTGGCAACCAAGACTCAGGATGGTGGCTCCGGCGACGTTGGGATGATGGACATAGCCCGCAATCAGCGCGCAGAGATTATGGGCGTCTTCTCGAGTCCCTCCACATCCGCTCTGATGCATGAGGAATTTGATGCCATCGACATTCTTGAAAATCCCAGGCTGGGCGGCCATTCGAGCGTCTCCTTCCGCCCGCTGCTGGTCGATCTCGTCCAGCTTACCCTCCTGATAGAGTCTGACCAGTTCCGCGACCTGCCGCCGGTAAGCCTTCGGCGGAGCAAAGCCCAGTTCCTCTTCAAACGCCTGTTTCAGGACTTCAATATTGCGGTTCTCGCAGAAAACCAGCGGCACCACCAACCAATAATTTCGAGTGCCAACCTGACCGTCGGGCCTCTGATAACCCAGGAACGTGCGGCTCCGCCAACGCGTGACATCGGGCGGAGTCCAATCGTACTCAGTCGACTTTTCGCGGAAGGGCAGCGCATCATGTCGAATGTTGCGGGTATTCAACACGGAGCCTTTCTCGATCGGCTGCGTGGCTTTTCCCACGAGGACGCCGTACATGAGTACAGCAGCACCGGGGGCCAGGTCCTCAGTCACAAATTTATGTTTGGCGGGAATGTCCGAAGTGAGAACGAAAGGATGGTTGGAAAATTCAATCTGCTCGCCCCTGCGCAGGTCTCGTAGCGCAATCAGAACGTTATCCTCGGGGTGCAGCTTCAGAACCGCACTCTGCGTCACAGGTCTGTCCTCACCAGCTTTATACTCAATCTTACTGCGTCCTGCGCCCGCTAACAGGTTCCCTTCGTACGCAGAGAGCGATCGGGCATGACTTGGTGGTGGACGCCGGCTGCATGGCTCGTTAGGGTAAAAAGATGGACCTGACAATCCGAGCGAAGAAAGAGTGCAGGTGGGATCTGGTCAGCTTGGGCGAGGTGATGCTCCGACTGGACCCTGGCGACCGGCGTATTGCGACGACGAGAACCTTTGAAGTGTGCGAAGGCGGCGGAGAATACAACGTAGCCCGCGGACTGAAGCGCTGCTTCGGCCTGGACACGGCGGTTGTCACCGCGTTTGCCGACGATCCGGTGGGGCGATTGCTTCAAGATCTCATTTATCAGGGTGGCGTGGACCAGTCCCTGGTGCGCTGGGTCGAGCACGACGGCGTGGGCCGCTTGGTGCGGAATGGCCTCAACTTCACTGAGCGCGGCTTCGGAATGCGAGCGGCACTGGGCTCATACGACCGTGGCCATACGGCTGTGTCGCAACTCCAACCCGGCGATATCAACTGGGATGAGATCTTCGGCAAACACGGAGCCCGGTGGCTGCACACCGGAGGAATCTTCTGCGCCCTTTCTGCAACGAGTCCCGAGGTGGCGCTGGAAGCCATGCAAGCCGCGAAGCGCCACGGCACGATCGTTTCCTATGACCTGAACTATCGGCCGTCCTTGTGGAAGGCGATCGACGGAAAGAAGCAGGCGCAGGAAGTCAACCGCCGCGTCGCTCCCTACGTCAACGTCATGCTGGGCAACGAGGAGGACTTTTCGGCGGCGCTCGGTTACGAAGTCTCCGGAATGGATGAAAACCTTTCCAGCTTCGAAGTGGAAGGGTTCAAGCGGATGATCGTGAATGTTGTGAAGGACTATCCCTTCCAGGTGGTTGCGACCACGTTGCGGAAAGCCAAGACGGCTACCCGGAACGACTGGGGTGCGATTTGCTATAGCGATGGCGAGTTCTACCGGGCGCGAGAACGGAAAGACTTGGAAATCTTCGATCGAGTGGGAGGGGGCGATTCCTTTGTTTCCGGTCTGATCTATGGCTTCCTCTCCGGGAAGGGTCCGCAGTGGGCGGTGGAATGCGGCGCCGCGCACGGTGCCCTGGCCATGACCACACCGGGCGATACGAGCATGGTGACTTTGCAGGAAGTGATCCGCGTGATGGAAGGACAGGGTGCGCGCATCGCGAGATGACTTGGTACTACAGAGGACCGTTCCATGAATAAACAGCAGGTTCGGGATCGAATCGTGGAAATTGGAGTTGTGCCGGTGGTACGAGCATCGTCGGCAGCGGAAGCGTTGCTCGCTGCCGAGGCGGTTTGTGCAGGTGGGATTCCCATCGTGGAGATCACCATGACAGTGCCCAGTGCGGTCGAAGTGATCCGCGAACTGCGAAAGAGCGCCCTTCCAGGAGTGCTCATCGGCGCGGGAACGGTTCTCGACGCGGAGACGGCGCGACGCTGCGTGGATGCTGGCGCCGAGTTTCTGGTCAGCCCGGGATTGAATCTGCCAACCGTCGAGTTCGCTGCCCGGGAAGGAAAGGTAATGCTGGCTGGAGCACTAACGCCGACCGAAGTCATCACGGCCTGGAATGTTGGGTCTGACTTCGTCAAGATTTTTCCTTGCGGACAGGTGGGAGGTGTGAAGTACATCAAGGCCTTGAAAGGCCCATTCCCCCAGATTCCATTGGTGCCGACGGGTGGCGTCAACCTCAACACGGCAGCCGAATTGATCGAGGCGGGCGCTACCGCGCTGGGGATTGGGGGAGAACTGGTTCCGGCGGATGCTTTGAAGTCGGGCAAGACCGAGGTGATTGTGGAAAGTGCCCGCAAGTTCCTCGCGATTGTGCAACAGGCCCGAGCCCGGATGGCGTCGCCGGACGGCGCCGCGGGCAGCTTGCGCTAAGGGTGCTGTTTACTGGTTGACGCCGCTGGCCAAAATACCGCCGTCTACAACCAGCAGGTGCCCAGTGACGAAGCTCGCGGCATCCGAGGCGAGGAACACCGTGGCGCCCGCTAGCTCATCGAGTTGCCCGAATCGCTGCATGGGAGTTCGCAGCAGGAATTCCCGCCCCCGCTCGGTTCCGTCGAGCAGGGCAGCGTTCATGTCGGTCCGCAAAACACCCGGCACTAGCGCGTTGACGCATACACCGAACTTCGCCCACTCCACAGCGAGAGACTTGGTGAGCGAAGCGACGCCTCCTTTGCTGGCGCAATATGCGGCGACCTCATAAAGCCCGACAAACGACGAAAGAGAACCAATGTTAATGATGCGGCCATAGCGCCGCTCGATCATGTGCCGGCCGAATACGCGACAGCCACGCAAGGTGCCGGTCAGGTTAGTTTCCAGGATCGCGTCCCAGTCCGAGTCAGGGAACTGAAGAGTGGGCATCCGTTTGGTGCGGCCAGCACAGTTCACGAGGATCTCGACGCTTCCGAATGCAGCACAAACGAGCTGCAGCAAATGCTCGAGGCTGGAGTTGTCGGTGACATCGCAGGTCGCCGCGAGCGACCGGCGTCCTAGGGCCTCCACAGCGGAAGCGGCGTCGCTCACCTGTTCTGCGCGACGGCCGGTGGGGACCACATTCGCTCCCGCCTGAGCGAGTCCCCTGGTGAGAGCCAACCCGATGCCGCTGGTTCCGCCGATTACGACGGCGGTCTTGTCCTTGAGTTCGAGAAGAGGATGACCCATGAAGAAGTCCAATGCGGCACCTTCAGCGATTGTCAATCAAGCCGCAAGCGAATTATAAGGTGAGACGGCAATTCCGAGCGGTGAGTCCTTTACCAGCGCCAGAGTATGCGAGGGACAATCGGTTTGGCGGTAGCTGGCCCGGCGGAAAGGGCGTTACCAGTACGCCGATTGACAATCGGTGAGTAGAATTTGCCTGAAGTACACTTTCTAACCAGCGGGAGGCGAAGGTGCCGGAGTTGCGGGCGGCAGTCATCGGTGCAGGATTTGTGGGGCGGGCGCACATCGAGGCGCTGCGTCGGCTAGGGATTCCCATTTCCGGTGTGCTGGGGAGTACTCCGGAACGAGGCCAAGAGACGTCCCGCATGCTCGGATTACCGCGAGCATACGCGACTCTGCAGGAAGTAGCTGCGGATCGTGACGTCGATGTGGTGCACGTGTGTACGCCAAACCATCTTCATTACGAAGAGGTCAGCGCATTGCTTCGCTCCGGCAAGCACGTGATGTGCGAGAAACCGCTGGCCATGGACACAAAGCAAAGTGCGGCACTCGTGCAACTGGCGGGCGCTGAGGCGCGAATCGGAGGTGTTACTTACAACCTGCGCTACTACCCGCTGTGTCAGGAGGCGCGTTCTCTGATTGCACGCGGAGCAATTGGGGAACCGCGGCTCGTGCACGGCGGGTTTCTGCAGGACTGGCTTTTCTATCCAACCGACTGGAACTGGCGTCTGGAGCCGCAGCTCGGAGGGCAACTGCGAGCCGTTTCGGATATCGGAACACACTGGCTTGATCTGATGATGTGGCTCACGGGACGGGTAGTAAAGGAAGTCTGTGCCGATCTTGCAACCATTTTGCCGCTTCGACAGCGCCCGCGAGGACGGAGCGAAACGTTTCAGAGCGCGACCAGCGAAGGGGACCCGGTCTCGATTGCAACCGACGACTACGCTTCCGTTTTACTGCGGTTTGAAGGTGGTGTCCACGGCGTGATGACGGTTTCGCAGGTGAGCGCAGGACGCAAGGCGTTTTTGGAATTCGAGATCAATGGTTCAGAGGGTTCTCTGGCGTGGAACTCCGAATCACCGAACGAGATGTGGATGGGACGACGCAACGAAGCCAACCGTGTCCTGCTTAAAGATCCTTCTTTGATGAGCTCCGAAAGTCGCGGATATTCAAACTATCCCGGTGGGCATACCGAAGGTTATCCGGACACCTTCTTCAATCTTTTTCGAGATTTCTACGAATACATCCGCGCCAGCGAGACCTCTAAGGCACCGGCGTTCCCGAGTTTTCAGACCGGCCATGAGGAGCTTACCCTCTGCGAAGCCATTGCGCGTAGCGCGAAGAACGGAAACTGGGTGCACATCTAGCAAACCCGAAGCTCGAAGGCCATTCGGGCACGCATAAGGGCCAGCATGGCCCCCAACATTTCACTGGAATCTGAATGCGCCCGAGCCCCCAATATTTCCCGAGTCGGGCGAAGCCGAAGATTTTGTTCTAGGGCAGCCTCACAGTCCATCAGCGGCCGCTAGGCTTGGCGGACTCTGAGAAATTGTCGTGGTTCCAACCGCTAGAATCATCCGCTCAGAGGGAATGATATTTCCACCTTCCCAACAACACTTCAAAATCGACCTAAGCACGTGGAACGGCGAAGACTTGATTCGGAGCGGCGATTACGGATCAATCCTGTTTTCCGAACCGCCCGAGACTGGTTCGCTGAGCATTGGGGCGCGTACATAGAATTCGAGGAGAGGGGTATCTGCTTGACTCAGGTAGCCGCAATATGTAGTGTGCGGGGATGGCGGAAGAGTACCCCCGGAATCTGACCGAACTGGAAGCGAACTTCGGCACCGAGGAGGCATGTCGGGCGTATTTGATGCGACTGCG
>WNGE01027588.1_pt1 | contig 10782 bp, 8 predicted proteins | sample 5400651 | NCBI WGS metagenome assembly WNGE01 (sample SAMN13153370, study PRJNA577476) | soil metagenome | isolation source: 60 cm soil or saprolite under grassland replicate 2 | place: USA:California | collected 2016-06-15
GCGCAGCGGCGACAGCCGCAAGCGTGGGGGCATACCCGTGAGCGCCTCGGAGGCACAGCATACGAGTGCGCCGATGGTGAGTGCCGCGCAGGTTGGGCTCGTCTCTTGCGGAACGTGCGCGTTGCTGTCGCGGCCCGCGGATCCAGCCAATCCCGGAACCTGCCCCCGCTGCGGCGCGGCGCTCGTCTGGCGTCGGCACAACTCGGTCCAGTACACGTGGGCGCTCATCATCGCCGCCGCGATCTGCTACATCCCGGCGAACGCTCTGCCCGTGCTGAGCACGACGACGCTCGGCACAACCGAATCGGACACGATCATGGGCGGCGTGTTTTTCCTGTACGCGTCCGGTTCCTGGCCCCTCGCGCTCATTGTTTTCGTCGCCAGCGTGATGATCCCGCTGGGCAAGCTCCTGGCGCTCGGCTACCTGCTGACCACGGTGCAGCGCGGCTCGATTGCGAACATGCACGACCGCACGCGGATTTATTATCTGGTCGAATTCGTGGGAAGATGGTCGATGCTCGACGTGTTCGTCGACGCGTTCGTCGTCGCGCTCGTGCAACTGCAGCCGCTGATGTCGGTGGAGCCGGGACTGGGAGTGGTCTTCTTCATGATAGTGGTGGTGCTGACGATGCTCGCGGCGCAGACGTTCGACCCGCGCCTCATCTGGGATTCCGGCAGTAACGAGCGGGCGCGCCTTGGCTGAGCCCGGCGATCTCGCTCGCCTCCCGCAGGCCACGGTCGTGCCGCGGAAGCGCGGGCGCATCTCGCTGATCTGGGTGATCCCGATTCTGGCGGCGGTCGTCGCCGTCGGGATCGCCATTCAGCGGATCCGCAGCGAAGGTCCCACGATCACGATCGTCTTCACGGCCGCCGAAGGCATCGAAGCCGGCAAGACGTTCGTCAAGTACAAGGACGTGATCATCGGCCGTGTCACGGCCGTGCATCTGACCACCGACTATACGAAAGTGGAAGTCACCGCGAAGATCACCAAGCGCGCGGCCGGGCTGATGGTGCAGGACGCGAAGTTCTGGGTCGTCCGGCCGAGCGTCAGCCTGAGCGGAATCTCCGGGCTCAACACGCTGCTCTCCGGCAACTACATCGGCTTCCAGCCCGGCAAGCTGGAGGAAAGCGAGGACACCTTCACCGGGCTCGACGTCGCGCCGATCATCACCGAGCAGCAGGGCCGCGAGTATGTGCTCAAGGCGAGCGACCTGGGGTCGTTGGAGGTCGGCTCGCCGATCTACTATCGCCGGCTGCCCGTCGGCCAGGTCATCGAATACGATCTCGCACCCGACGGCACGGCGGTCCAGATGAAGGTATTCGTCAAGGCGCCCTACGACAGATTCGTGTTTCCCGGAACCCGCTTCTGGAACGCGAGCGGCATCGACGTCTCGGTCGGCGCGGACGGCGTGAATGTGCGCACGGAATCGATAGTTGCGCTGCTCGTGGGCGGACTCTCCTTCGACACGCCACCGTTCGAGCCGCAGTCGCCGTCCGCTGCGGCGGACGCCGTCTTCACCCTCTACAACGACCGAGCCGCGGCGATGAAAGCGCCGGACACCGGCGTGAAACGGTACGCGCTCTATTTCAATGAGTCGCTGCGCGGGCTCTCCGTCGGCGCGCCCGTGACCTTCCTCGGATTGCCCGCGGGCGAGGTGACGAGCGTTGGTCTCAGTTTCGACGCGGCGAAAGGCAATGTCCGCCCGCGCGTGGTGATCGCGTTCTACCCGGAGCGCCTGATGGCGTATGCGAGCGTAAAGACGGAGGCGCGCGATTTCGCCAACGCATTGCAAGACGAGCAAAAGCGCCGGGCCTTCGTGCGCCGTCTCGTCGAGCAGCGGGGTCTGCGTGGACAGTTGCGCAGCGGAAGTCTGCTGACCGGGCAGCTTTACGTCTCGTTCGACTACCATGCGGATGCGGCCAAGGTGAAGCTCGATCTCGAAGGGGAGGAGCCCGAGCTACCCGTGCTTCCCAGCACGTTGACCGAGCTCGAGGCCAAGCTCGGGAGCGTCGTCGACAAGATCGACAGGATGCCGCTCGAAGCGATCGGCAACGATCTCAGGAAGGATCTGGAGGCGCTCGAGCAGACGCTGCAGGGCGCGAAGAAGCTCATCAGTGACGCTGACGCGCAGCTCGTGCCCGGCCTCAAAACCGCCGTGGAAGATCTGCACCGCACGCTCGTCGCGGTTGAGCTCGCGACGAACAATGCCAACACGACTCTGCTCGAATCGAACGCTGCCGCGCAAGAGGATCTCCGCAATGCGCTGTATGAATTCACCCGGGCGGCCCGGAGCCTGCGCGTCCTGACCGACGCGCTGGAAAGCCAGCCGAGCTCGCTTATCCGCGGCAAGACCGGACCAAGCGGAGGGAAGTGATGAGCGGTCCTTTTCCATTCACGATCGCGTGCGCGCTTGCCGCCCTCGTAACCGGCTGCTCGTCCGCTCCCGCGAATTTCTACACGCTAAACGCTACCGCCACACCCGGCTCGACGCAGTCGAAGCTCAGCGTGGCCGTGGGTCCGGTTTCGGTGCCTTCGACGATCGACCGCCCGCAGATCGTCGTCAGCGCCGGCGCGAATCAGGTGTCGATCGACGAGTTCAACCGCTGGGCGTCGCCCGTGCAGGACAATCTCGCCCGCGTGGTCGCCGAGAATCTCGTGGCGATCCTCGGCACGCCGCGCGTCACGCTCTATCCGACATTGTCCGCGGACGTCGGCTTTCGCGTGCAAATCGAGGTGCGGAACTTCGAATCCGCACCCGGAAAGTCTGCAGCGCTGGATGCGGTCTGGACCGTGCGCCGTACCAAGGACGGAAAGACCGAGACGGGGCGCACCAGCGTGCGCGAGAAGGTCGATGACAGCGGCTACGATGCGCTTGCGGCCGCGCACAGCCGCGGCGTTGCGCGGTTGAGCCAGGACATCGCCGATGCGATCCGGGCGCTCGATCGCGTTGCGCCGTAGGCGGCATTGGCGGCTGCGAGTGTTTTAGTGTCGCTGGGATCGCCATCGAGAAAGTAGTTTATGCAAACCCGGAGTCGTGGTCATGACTTGTCGTTCTTGCGTTTTCGGGCGGCGGCACGCGGGCTGCGGCGTTCTCTTATGGAGTTCTCGAGTTCCTCCGGCGCACCGATGTCGTTGCGCCGAATGGCAACAAGGTTCGCCTGCTCGACGCCGTCGATGTCATCACCGGCGTATCGGGCGGCAGCTTCACTGCATTGGCCTACGGCCTCTATGGCGACAAGTTGTTCGCCGACTACGAGCAGCGCTTCCTCAAGCGCAACGTCCAGGGCGAGCTCATCGCCCGCGCCGTTAACCCGGCCTACTGGGGAGATCTTTCTTCGACGGGCTGGGGCCGTTCCGAATTGGCGGCCCAGCTGTACGACGAGATCCTCTTCAACGGCGCGACCTTCGGCGACCTCGACCGCGGCGACGGTCCGCTGATCATGGCGTCGGCGACCGACATCTCGACCGGCGGCCGGGTGGTCTTCAACCAGAACATATTCGACATTCTGTGCTCGGATCTCAATACCGTGCGGCTGTCCCGCGCCGCCGCTGCGTCGTCAGCCGTACCCGTCGTGCTTTCCTCCGTCACGATCAACAATTATGGCGGGACTTGCAATTACGCTCTTCCGCCCTGGGTCGCGCTGTTTACAAAATCCGCGAATCCGCCGCGGCCTGCGGCGCGCGCGATCCGCGAGATAAGGGACGCCGAGCCCTACCTCGACGGCACTCATCGCCCCTATATCCATCTCGTCGACGGCGGCGTGTCCGACAACGTGGGCATGCGCGGCGTGCTCGACGCGCTGCAGTTGCTCGAAGCGTTGCACAGCGCGGGCCTGCCAACACCGCTCGACCATGTGCGCCGGATCATCGTCTTCGTCGTCAATTCACTGTCGTCGCCCCCCACCGACTGGGATCAATCGGAGGCGCCGCCCGGAACGTTTGACATCCTGCTGAAGGCCACCGGCGTTCCGATCGATCATTACTCGTACGAGGCGGTCGAGTTGCTGAAAGACATTTCGGCGCGGTGGCAGACGGCGCGGCGGATCCGGACCCTGGCCGGGTGTTCGACCAACAAGGACTCGCCCGTCTGTGCCGCGATACGCGTCCCGGACGCAGAGATCTATGCGGTCGATGTGTCGTTTGCCACGCTCCCCGACGACAAGGAGCGCGAATACCTGAATCAACAGCCCACGTCGATCGTCCTGCCGGCCGAGGCCGTCGATCGCCTGCGCGCCGCTGCGGGGACGATCATCCTCGCGTCGCCCGAATTTCAGCGCTTGCTGAAGGACGTTGGCGCGAAAATCGTCGCGGATCCATCCGCCGGCGGAGGCGCAGGGGCCGGCGCCCCTCATTGATTTTCACGTAGCGCAGCCTTTGGAGACAAGTTGAAATGGCGGTGCCTGCGGCTAGAAGCGGGCGTCGAGCGCGATGCCGCACCGGACGCCGCGAGTCGGCACGTATGCATGTGCAATCGACGGCTTGCGCTGATTCAGGGCCGGTGCGCAGAATCGGTCTTGGCGTGTGCGAGCCGAGTGCTCACCGCGTTGGCCTTGGCGGCGGGTGCATCGAGCGCGGCCGCGCAGGACATCGAGCCGCGCGCGTATTCCAATGCTCCGATCGGCGTCAACTTTCTGATCGCGGGCTACGCCTACACGAGGGGTGGGGTGGCCTTCGGTCCGTCGTTGCCCATCACCAATCCGAAACTCAACACGTCGAGCGCCGTCATCGCGTACGCGAGAGTGCTGGACCTGTGGGGGATGTCGGCCAAGTTCGACGCGACCGTGCCGTATACCTGGCTCTCGGGAACGGCCGACTACAGGGGACAGCCGGAGTCGCGGACCGTGGATGGTTTCGCCAATTCGGCGTTTCGCCTGTCGGTCAATCTCTACGGCGCGCCCGCTCTCACGCTGAAGGAGTTCGCCGATTGGGAGCAGGACCTCATCATCGGCGCCAGCTTTCGGGTGGTGCCGCCCTGGGGCCAATACGATGACAGCAAGCTCGTCAACATCGGCACCAATCGCTGGTCCTTCAAACCGCAGGCCGGGATCTCGAAGGCGATCGGACCCTGGACGCTGGAAGGCACAGCGGCGGCGACGATCTTCACGCGCAACGACGACTTTTTCGGCGGCAATACGCTCTCCGAGGCCCCGCTCTATTCGCTGCAGGGCCACGTGATCTACGGCTTTCGCTCAGGGATCTGGGCTTCGCTTGACGCCACCTACTTCGCCGGTGGCCGAACAACCGTCAATGGCGTGCTGAACAGCGACCTCCAGCAGAACTGGCGCGTGGGGGGGACCCTGGCGTTCCCGGTGAACCGCGAGAATTCGATCAAGTTCTACGCCAGCAGCGGAGTGTCGGCACGCACCGGCGACAACTACGACCTGATCGGCGTAGCGTGGCAATACCGCTGGGGCGGTGGATTGTGACGCCCTCGCGCGAGCGTTGCCTGCAATGCGACAGGAGCGGGAATACGGCCATCGACATGACGACAGTGGCCGTGGGGTCTACTCTGCGTCTCTGAGGCTCACCGTGAAACGATTTCCGTGACCGCAACTCCCGATCACACGCCGGACACCCGCTCAGGCTCGCGTCCCACCCGGCAGCGTGTCATGCAATGCGAGTGAGTCGGGCGCGCCCTTGACGTAGTGATCGAGGAATGCGATCGCGTAGTCGACGATCGCATCGCGGTCGGATGTCCCGCCGAGGTCGGTCCACGCCATGTGGCTCGCCCAGGCGATCTCCACCATGTATTTCGGCTTGGGCGTCTGCGCGTAGCCGAATTGCTCGAGCGGGATCGTGAATATCGGGTCCCAGGTGCCTGCCTGATACATGATCGGCGCGGCGATGTGGCGCAAGCCCTCGCTTTGCTGGAAAGGCATCGAGTAGGGTGTCAACGCGACGATCGCGCGCACACCGGGAAGTTGCCAGGACGGCCACGCACCGCCCAGCCCCAGCACCGTGTAGCCGCCGAGCGAGTGGCCGACGAGCGCCAGTCGCTCCAGATCGGCGACATTGTGATACAGCGGGTCATCGGGGAGCGCGTTGACGACCGTCCGGATGTCCTCGGCGCGATCCCGGTAGTCGCTGTCACTCCACAGCGCCGACGGCTTGAGGCTCATCCGCGAAAAGCTCGGCCAAAGCGAAAAGCTGCAGCTCGAATCGGAATGCCGGGGCGCGATGACCAGATACCCGGCATCCGCCAGCGCTGCCGTCAGATACCGCGACTGGGTAGGGCACATGTACAACGCGTGCGAGAACATAAGCACGGCGAGGTTTTCGCGGACGCCGGCCGAGGGCGTCCAGACGACGACGTCGATTCCGCCGATCTGGGTCGCCAGTTCGTCGGCCGCCCACGCGGGCGCGGTCCCGAGCGAAAGCACGCAAAGAGACATTGCGCGCAGAAGGCGCAGCAAGCGATTGATCGGTCGCACGGGATGGAGGACTGACGGACGGGCGTCTGTCTAAGCGCTCTTTTGCATCGTGCTTTCCGTATACACGTTTTAGCGGCATCAATGGGGGCCCGCGCATTTTTTTGCGCAAGACTTTGATCTGGCCCAGCCATTTTTGCCACGCGCCGATCATTCGCCCAGCAGCAGTCGATAACCGATGCCCGTTTCCGTCAGCAGATGGCGGGGCCGCACCGGATCGACCTCGAGCTTGTCGCGCAACTGCTTCATGTAAATCCGCAGGTAATGCGTGTCGTCCTGATGGGTCGGTCCCCAGACTTCGGTGAGGAGCTGGCGATGCGTGATGACCATCCCGAGCTGTCGCGCAAGGCAGGCGAGCAGCCGGAATTCGAGTGGCGTGAGGCGGATTTCGCTGCCGTCGCGAGTCGCCTTGCGGCTGATCAGATCGACGGTCGCATTCTCGAAATTCAGGATGTTCATGCCCGGCGCGGGCAACAGCGCGTGGCGGAGCGTGGCGCGCACGCGGGCAAAAAGCTCACCGATGCCGAAGGGCTTGGTCACGTAGTCGTTGGCGCCGGCGTCCAGCGCCTCGATTTTGGATCGCTCGTCGATCCTGGCCGACAGAACGATGATGGGCATCCGCGACCAATCGCGGATCCGGCGGACGACCTCGACGCCGTCGAAGTCGGGCAAGCCGAGGTCGACGATTGCGAGGTCCGGCTTGTGCGTTGTCGCATCGATGGCGCCGCGGCGGCCCGACGACGCCTCGACGACGCGGTAACCCTCCGCGCCGAGCGATGAGCGCAGGAAGCGCCGGATCTCCGGCTCATCCTCGATGACCAGGACGGTGGGGCGCGGATCGGTCATTTATTCCGGGCCGGCTTCGACGGGCATCGGCGGCGCTTCTTCGAGCGGAAGCGAAAATCGGAAGGCGGTGCCGCCACCCGCGATCCGCTCCGCCCAAGCCCGACCCTGATGCAGGCGCACGATGGCGCGGCAGATCGAGAGGCCGAGCCCCATGCCGCCCCCCGCGGCCTCGGTCGTGCCGCGATGGAATTTCGCGAATACCCGCTCGACGTCGGCGTCGCGAAGCCCGTCGCTGTAATCCTCGACCGAAACGACGAGCTCGGATCCACGCCGCTGCGCGCGAAGTCGGACAACGGTTCCGGCGGGCGTATGCTTGGCAGCGTTCTCCAGCAGGTTGCCGAGCGCCTGTTCGATGAGCGGCGCATCGACGAAAATGAGTGGCAGATCCTCCGGTAATTCGACGATGAGACGATGCTCGGCCATTCGCTCGCTGAGGCGGCGCAACACCGAGCCGGCGATCTCGGAGAGCGTTGCCCAGTCGCGCTTGACCTTGATGGCGCCGCTTTCGAGCCGCGTCATCTGCAGCAGCTTGGCAACGTGCTCGGACATTTCGCGGGCTCGCTCGAAGATGCTCTGCGCGAGCGCGCGACGCTCGGCGGAATCCATCCGCTCGCCGCGCTCGGCAAGGGTCGACGAAGCGCCGGACATGACGGCAAGCGGGGTGCGCAGATCGTGCGAGATCGAGGCGAGTAGCGTGCTCCTGATGCGCTCGGTCTCGGCTTCCAGCGCGAGGTCGGCCCGCGCTTTTTCCTGTCGGCGCACGCTCGCCCTCAAGCCAGAAATGACCAGCCCGACCGCCAGCATGATCCCGAAGGTGAGCAGATATTGGAGATCGTCGACCGAAAATGCGCCCTGCGGCGGAACGAACATGAAGTCGAACGCGGCGACGGAAAGAACCGACGTCACGATCGCCGGACCACGGCTGAATCGAAACGCGATGAGCACGACGGCGAGCAAATACACCATCGCGACGTTGACAACATCGAAGCGCGGGCTCATCGCCAGTCCGGCGAGCGTGGATATGGCCGTTGCGCCCACTGCCCAGGAATAGCCGATCCACTGTTTCGGCACCGTCATGCGGTCACTTTAGCGCATCGCGCGCGTAAAAATCCCGTAAAAAATTCGAGTGCGGCAGACATGAGCGACCCAGCTCGGCTACGCTACGCACCATGACTACTACCATCACCGACGGGCCTGCCGCAATTCTGGCCGGCGCTGGAAAGGCCGCCCCTAAGCAGGCGACGGCAGCACTCGCGCTGCTCGCGCTCGGCGTCGTCTACGGGGATATCGGAACGAGCCCGCTCTACGCGGTCAAGGAGACGTTCAATCCCCAATACGGGATCGCTTTGACGCATGCGAACATCCTCGGCGGCGTATCGACGATCTTCTGGACGCTGATGATCGTGGTATCGCTCAAGTATGTGACGCTCGTGATGCGCGCCAGCAACAAAGGCGAGGGCGGCATCATGGCGCTGATGGCGCTCGCCACCGCGGCCGTACGCGATCGCCCGCGGCTTACTGCCTCGCTCATGGTCATCGGCGTATTCGGGGCTTCGCTGTTCTATGGCGACGCCGTGCTGACCCCTGCCATTTCGGTGCTTTCGGCGATCGAGGGTCTGGAGGTCGGGACAGTCGCATTCAAGCCGTACGTCGTGCCGATTGCCGCGGGCGTTCTCGTCGCGTTGTTCCTGATCCAGAAGCACGGCACCGGACTCGTCGGCCTGGTATTCGGTCCGGTATGCGCACTGTGGTTCGTCGCGCTTGGCGTCGTAGGCATCTGGAACATCGCCCGGACGCCGTCCGTTCTCGAGGCACTCTATCCGGGCTATGCGTGGCAATTCGTCACCGGCCACGGCTCTGCGTCGTTCCTGGTGCTGGGTTCGGTGCTCCTTGCCATCACCGGCGCCGAATCGCTCTACGCCGACATGGGGCATTTCGGCAAGCGCGCGATCCGCATCGCCTGGTTTACCGTTGCGGGGCCCGCGCTGGTGCTGAACTACTTCGGACAAGGCGCGCTGCTGATCGCCGACCCCGAGGCGATCGAAAACCCGTTCTACCTTGCGTTTCCGGCGTGGGCGCTCTATCCGATGGTGACGTTGGCGACAGCGGCGACGGTCATCGCGTCGCAGGCGACGATTTCCGGCGCGTACTCGATGACGCAGCAGGCGATCCAGCTCGGTTACCTGCCGCGGATGACGATTCACCACACGTCGGCGAAGACCATGGGACAAATCTATGTCCCGGCCGTGAACTGGATCCTGCTCGCCGCGGTCATCGTAGCGGTCATCGGGTTTGGTTCGTCGACGCGGCTGGCCTCCGCGTACGGCGTCGCGGTCATGGGCACGATGCTGGTCACGACGTTCCTGACGTTCTTCGTCATTCGTTTTGGCTGGCACTACCCGCTGTGGCTTGCGGTCCTCGCGACCGGTCTTTTCGGGTTGGTCGATGCGACGCTCTTCGCTGCCGCGATGCACAAGGTCCTCGAGGGCGGGTGGTTTCCGCTGTTGCTGGGCGCCATCGTCTTTACCATCATGATCACGTGGCGCCGCGGACGGGAAATGCTCCAGGAGCAGCTCCGTGATTCCGCCTACCCGCTCGGATCGTTCCTCAAGTCGCTCTTTGCCTCGCCTCCACAACCCGTTCCCGGAACGGCGGTCTTCCTCACGTCGACACCCGACGCGACGCCGCACGCGCTGCTGCACAGCCTCAAGCATTACAAGGTGCTGCACGAGCAGAACGTGTTCCTCAACGTCGATTTCCAGGACACGCCGTGGCTCCCCGCTGGGGAACGGGTTACCTGTGAACCGCTGGAGCACAATTGCTGGCGGGTCATCGTGCGCTACGGGTTCATGGATGAGCCGGACGTCCCGCTCGCGCTGGAGCTTTGCGGGCCGTTCGGATTGCAGCTCGAGCCGATGGAGGTTTCGTATTTTCTCTCGCGGGAGAAGATCGTTCCGGCGGTCGACCGCGAGGGAATGGCCACATGGCGCGATCGGATCTTCGCGGCGATGGCCCGCAACGCCCGAAGCGTCACGGACTTCTTCAACATTCCGACGAATCGGGTCGTGGAACTGGGGACTCGCATCGAAATCTAGCCGGCGCAGGATCGGCACCCCGATTCGACGTTCGGCTTCGTTTTCGGCTATCCTTTTCCACGGCTGGAAAGCGTGACACGATCCCCGGCCGCGCCGCACCGGCCCCGTCTCCCCGCGGGAGGAGATTCCATGCATTGCGCACGTTGTCCTCGATCGTGCGTGACCAGTTTCTCCGCGTCGCGTTCGATACCGTTGCGTACTCATACGATGCGGACAAGAAGGCGGCGTTCAAGAAGGCGACACGGGTGACCGCCGAAGATGCGAGGTTGATCGAGTGGGACCGGGAAACGGGCCGGCTCACGTGCACTGCCCGGCTCATCATCGACGCGCCGGAATCGGGTGACCGCCCGAACGCAAAAACGGCGACGCTGCTCGAATATCGGGTGACCGGCGGCGATGACGGCGCGTTTTT
>WNGE01008695.1_pt1 | contig 10781 bp, 11 predicted proteins | sample 5400651 | NCBI WGS metagenome assembly WNGE01 (sample SAMN13153370, study PRJNA577476) | soil metagenome | isolation source: 60 cm soil or saprolite under grassland replicate 2 | place: USA:California | collected 2016-06-15
TCATCGCCATTCAAATCGAGGAAGGCGACCGTTTGATCGACGCGAAGCTAACGAACGGCAACAACGAGATCGTCCTGATCACGAAAGACGGAATGAGCTTGCGCTTCCATGAAGAACAACTGCGCGATCAGGGCCGCAACACCGTCGGCGTTTGGGGAATTCGCCCGGAGAAAGGCGACCATGTCGTGGCCAACGCCATTGTCGATCCAAACGCTATGTTGCTCGTCGCTGGCGAAAATGGAATCGGCAAGCGGACGTCGTTTGATGATTACCGGAGGCAATCGCGCGGCGGCAAAGGCATCATCACGATGAGAACCGGCGAAAAAACTGGCAATGTGGTTGGCGCATTAACCGTGCGCGAATCTGATGAGATCATGCTTATCACCAACAAAGGCCAAATGGTGCGCACCCGAGTCAAAGAAATTCGCGAAACCGGCCGCAACACGATGGGCGTAAAACTGATGGACCTACGCAATGGTGAAAAGCTTCAGGCAATTGCACCTGTAGTGAGTCAGGCGGAGGAAGAGGAAGCGCAGACCGCCGAGCCAACGGCTGAAAAATCGTAATCGCAGCGCGGCGAAGCCGGCGCACCTGGATTCTCCACTGCTATGTGCTAGCCCGTTTCGCGTGGATGTTGCGAGGGTGCAGCAGCGGTGAAAGCGAACTTGCGTTTCCGTATCAGCATCAAATTGCGAATGTAAATAAGCGAGTTTGGAAGGTAAGCCAGTATGCCAATGGGGTCCCGTCGGAAAATAAAATAGAGGCACATCAGCACGCTTCCGGCAATGCTCCAGTACCAGAAAGAGACTGGGATGACACTTTCGCCCTGTCGCTCCGAGGCGAGCCATTGGACAAGGAAACGCATAGAGAAAAGAGCGTTCCCGATAAAACCGAGAACCATGATATAACTCCAATCCAGACCCAGGAAGCGGTATTCTTTTCCAATCCAAGTGATGGCAATAAGAGCGAGCATGTTCATAGCAATGTAGTTGTTTAGCCTCTCGCCTCTCCCTTAACAAGCGAGGTTGTTTGCGGGCCGAGAGCGGCCCGGCTCCATTGAGATGCATCGAGGGTGAACGTTGGAGACAGCCTGCCCTCAGGCTGTTTTGATTTGCCGATCGAATTCTAATCAGAACGATCAGTCAAATATTCAATCGCGCATCTCAGAGATTTCGTATCGGATTTGTCGCGATTTCATCCAGCGCACTGCAAGCAGGTCGCGGAATGATTTGAACAAACGATTCCAGACACCGTAATGACTGGTGCCCGAGAAGCGCGGATTTGTCGAGACCGGGACTTCGACCACGCGAAATCCCTCCATCTTGACCAAGGTCGGCAGAAAACGATGCGCACCGTTGAAAAATTTCACGTTCGCGATGCATTCGCGTTTGAACACGCGATAGGTGCAACCGGCATCGCTGATGTTTTCGCGGATAGTTTGTTCCGCACCCAATTGGCGATGCGCGATGAGGCAATGCGAATCCAATTGTCGCCCTTCCCGCGCGTCGCAGCGCGCGTCCCGCAAACGCAGTCTGCATTTTTGAGCGCCTCAAGCATCGTCGGCAAATCCTTTGGATCGTTTTGCAGATCAGCATCCAGTGTAGCGATGCATCGACCACGCGCCGTCTGCATGCCAGCCCAGCTCGCAGCTGATTCGCCGCAATTGAATTTGAAACGCTGTATGCGCAGCCGCGAATCGTTTGCGGCAAGCTCTTTCAAGACACTCCAGGAATTATCAGTGCTGCAATCATCCGTAATCACAACTTCGTAGTCTAGCCCGAGCGGATCGAGCGTTTCGTGAATTGCCGATAAGAGAGGCCGTAAATTTTTCTCCTCGTTGTGACACGGAATGACGAGGCTCAGTTCCAGTACGTTCATTATTTAGCGAAGAATTCGAAGATCGCGTCACAAACGTAATCCACATCCTCCAGTGACAATTCGCCGTAAATTGGCAGCGAGAGAATTTCTTTCACCGCGGTTTCGGTGTGCGGCAACTTGGGCAAATCGAAATAAATTTTCGTTACGGCAGGCTGATGATGATTCGCCACGGGATAATGAATACCAGTGCCGATTCCTTTACTTTGCAAATGCTTCGCTAACTGATCACGTCGCTCGGTTCGGATTACGTACATGTGATAAACTGCGTACGCCCATTCTATCTCAGGAGGCGTTTTCACAACGTCGCTGAGACGCTCGGTATATCGAGCAGCGACTCGTCGGCGATGCTCATTCAGGCTGTTAACATTGCGCAGCTCCACACGCCCGATGGCTGCCTGGATTTCATTGAATCGGTAGTTATAACCGACAGCCTCATGAATGTATTTCGACTTCCGGCCGTGATCCCGCAGCATGCGCAGATCCGCTGCGAGGGCGGTGTCGTTCGTTGTGATGCAGCCGCCGTCGCCCATCACGGTGAGATTCTTCGAAGGAAAAAATGAGAACACACCGGCCAGGCCAAGCGACCCAACGCGCTTTGCTTTGAATCGCGCGCCGTGTGCCTGAGCGCAGTCTTCAATCACCCACAGAGCATGCTTACGCGCGACTTCGAAAACGCGATCGAGGTTTGCTGGATGGCCGTAAAGATGAACGGGCAGAATACCCACCGTGCGCGGTGTAATTGACGCCTCGAGAAGATCGACATCGAGGCAGTAGGTCTCATCTATGTCGATGAAGACCGGCTTCGCGCCGAAATGAAGCATCGGTTCGATCGTCGGAAATGCAGTATGCGACGGCACGAGAATTTCGTCGCCTTGTTTCAATCCCATTGCGCGATGGAGCAGAAATCCGCCCGCGGTCCACGACGAGCAAAGCACCGCGTATTTTGTGCCGATGTAGTCAGCTAACTCCTCTTCGAACGCTTCGCACTCTTTCGACAGGATGTACGATCCGGAATTGAGAGCGCGCAGCGCAGCTTCACGCACTTCGTCATTTATGAAAACTCGGGAAAGCGGAATTTTTTTCATCTCAGTGCAACATGTCCGACTCTCTCCTTGGCTAAGGGGAGAGGATTGAGGTGAGGGGTTCGTCGTTCTCTACAACTAACATATTGAACCCTCAACCTCCCCTCTCCCTTGGCAAGGGAGAGGCGGCAAACAACGCCCCGCACACGATGCACAAGATCGCGATTCACGCGGAAATGTCGATCCACGTACCGGTTCGCGCAGATTCAAGCGCGGCCTCGACCACGCGCACCGCATGAAATCCTGCCCATCCATCAATTGGAGATGGTGTGCGCCTCTCGATTGCATCAATGAAAGCTGCCAGTTCAGCTCGCAGCGGTTCTTCCGGCGGGAATTCCAACTGGTGCACCGCGCCTTCTTCGGCCGCTATCGCATTGCCATCGGCGAGATGTCGATTCTCGAATGTTTTGATCTTGTACTGTGCCACGTTGTAATCACACACGGCAGAAGAGTCCGTTCCAACGATGGTTACCTCGCGGAATTTGCCCGGCGCATGGTATCCGGCTTCGACTGTCGCAAGAATTGGGGAGCTGTCGCCTCGGTCATATTCCAAAACAATCAGTGATTCGTCGTCCATTCCGCGGCCGAGAAAATCGCGCACCACCGCATGAACACGCTGTGGCGGCGCACCAAGAAGAAAGTTAAAAAGATCGATAAAATGAATACTGTCGGCGAATGTGACGCCAGTATCGGGCCGTGGACGCTTGAAGCCGCTGAAACTCGCCCGCAGCGTCTTGATCCGGCCGAATCGCCCATTGGCAATCGCGTCGCGCATCCATAACGATGCCGGGTCGAACCGGAAAATATGCCCCACCTGCAAAATCAATCCGGACTCCTCCGCAAGCTCCGTCAGTCTTTTTGCCTCGCTCGAAGTCAACGTGATTGGTTTCTCGACAAAAACATCTTTCCCCATTGCGAGTAACTCACTGCACATATCGAAATGTGCCGGCGCCGGCGTCACGACCACCGCAGCATCAATGTTTGAAAAAAGTGAGCGGGCATCCATGCTGCGATGACTCTGCGGAATATCAACCGAATTGAGTCGCTGCTTGTGACGATCGGCAACAAAAAGCTCGATCGGCATCGATCTGAGCACGCGCAGATGATTCACGCCCCATCGCCCCACACCAATGAGAAGAATCCGCTTCATCTGTAAAGCACTGGAACGACTAGGAATGCAGTTTGATTTGCGCGATCACGGTATCGGCAATGCTGGCGGGGGTTTCAGCGATCGCGATTCCTGCGGCTTTTAGCGCTTCGATCTTTCCCGCTGCAGTACCTTTGCCGCCGGAAACAATTGCGCCTGCGTGGCCCATTCGGCGGCCGGGCGGAGCTGTCAGTCCTGCGATAAAAGCTGCCACCGGTTTCTTGCAATTCTTCTTGATCCACTCGGCAGCTTCTTCTTCCGCCGAGCCACCGATTTCGCCAATTAAGATCATCGCTTCTGTTCCGGGATCTTCGTTGAAAAGTTTCACGCAATCGAGATGCGACAAGCCATGAATGGGATCGCCGCCGATCCCGATGCAGGTCGATTGTCCGTAGCCGCGCGATGTTAATTGCCACACCGCTTCGTAAGTCAGTGTCCCGGAACGCGAGATCACGCCGATATTGCCAGGTTTATGAATGTAACCGGGCATGATCCCAATCTTGCACGTGCCTGGAGTAATGATCCCCGGGCAATTCGGCCCGATCAGTCGCGATTTTTTCCCACGCATGAGCGCTTTCACCCGCATCATGTCCATCACCGGAATTCCTTCCGTGATGCAAACTACCAGCTCGACTCCGGCATCGACTGCTTCCAGAATCGAATCCGCAGCCGCAGGCGCAGGGACGAAAACCATGGATGCGTTACATCCGGTTTTTTGTCGTGCCTCCCACACGGTATCGAATACCGGCACCTTGCCGTCGAACATTTGTCCGCCTTTGCCCGGCGTCACGCCGGCGACCACATTCGTGCCGTAATCCATGCATTGCCGCGTGTGAAACGCGCCGGCGGTACCGGTGATTCCCTGCACCACGAGCCGTGTATTTTTATCGACCAATACCGACATATGAATCAGGAAAGCAGGAAAAGAGGAAAACATCTGGAACCTGGGAATCCATGAACAGCAGAAAACATTCCTGCTTTCCTGCTTTCCTGCTTTCCTGCTTCAACTCTTCCTGGCTTCCTGGTTTCCAGATTCATTTTTGTTTTCTTTTGTGGATCACCAATTTGTTTCCATCAGGGTCACGAAACTGCGCCATCCAGCAAACTGGAGTCTCAGTTTTTTCGATGTCGAAAGTCACACCACGCTCTTTAAGCTTCGCGATAGCATCATCCATGTCGTCAACTTCGAAGGCGACTGTGGATCCATCGCGCGAAGGTTTCCACGCGGGATGACAGCCAACTCCGATCGTGGTCGGGCCAAGATCGTACTCGACCCATGCGCCACCCATCTGTGTACGTGTGGGTTTTAATTCCAGAGTTTCCTGATAAAATTTTCGCGCGCGTTCCTTGTCTGAAACCGCAATGGCAACAAAGGCCACTTCGTTTGTGATCATTTGCAGACTCCTTTCTCATTTTCGGGTTTGAGTTTGTGAATTATCAACTTGTTGCCGTCGGGATCTTGCACGACTGCCATGTGACAACATGGCGTCTCAAACGGCTCGGCGGCAAAGCGCACTTTTTGATCCTTCAAGTGATTGATGGCTTCGTCGAAATCTTCTACTTCAAGTGCAGCGCCAGTGCCTTGATCTGATGGCGTCCACTGCTCGCCAACGTTGGCGATTGCCAGCGTATTATCTCCCATTGCGTATTCGATCCATTTGCCACCCATCATTTCGTCGGCTACAGGAAGTCCAAGCACTTCTTCATAAAACTTTCGCGCGCGCGGAATGTCCGTCACAGGAATTCCTATAAATGCAATTTTCTTAATCTTCATGCGTAATCGCTTTGTTTTGCAGCCAGTCGGCTAAGAGCCCGATCATCTTTGGATCGAATGGCGCTCTCTTTCCTTTGAATGCGTCGGCCAGACTCAAATAGTGTTGAAAGGTGTGCCCCGTATCCGGGATTTCGTAGAAAGACGCCAGATCTCCATTCTTGTTTACGTAGGTCGAAATCAATTCTGAATCCTCCCGACTCATCATCCAATCGAATGCGCCGCGAAGCACGTAGGTCGGAACTTTCACACGCGACCACGCAACGCCGAGATTTAATTTTTGTAGCTGCTGATAAAACGCGAGCGGCCGTCCGTAAAGATGCGTGTGGTCTTTTCCCTCTGGCCACAGATCCGCGAGCTGCGGTTGCTCTTTCAAAATGTCGCCCAGGGATCGGCCTTCGATCAGCCATTCATGATAAAGTGTCGCCGCACCTTTCATGCGATCATTGACTTCGCCGGGCGATTTTCCCATCAACGCGAATCGGCGCCGCTCGATCTCGAGCATGTGCTCGAACCAGGTCTTGACCCAGCCGCCGATTGAAATGTAACCGCGGACCTGCGCCTGTTCGGCGTCCGATTCAGGGACGAGCGGCGCAAAGCCTCCACCATTGCTGATGCCGAGAATGTAAATTCTGTTCGCGTCGATGAAGTCGTAATTCTTCACTGCGCGAAAGGCCGCGCGATAAGCGGTCAGCTCCGATTCGAAATCTGTTTCGCCGCAATCGCCTTCGCTGTCCCCTACTCCTTGTTTGTCCATTCGGAACAAGGCGAATTCCTGGAGTTGTGCGAGACCGCGAAATACCAGACCGCTTTCGTCTTTCGTGTCTGCGGGCGCTTCCACGGAATCGCAGCTCAACCAACCAGCGACAAAGATGACCGGCAGTTTTCCTTTCGCATCGCGCGGTTTGGTAATGATCGTTCGTAATCGCGCGCCATCGGGCGCCGTGACCGAGTCATAGATCACATCGACACGCGGATAGGTTTCACGTGGAGGCTTGCTTTTACGCGGAAGCTCTTCCGCTTGGGCGGCGACGGCGAGCATGATTGCCGCCGTAAGCATCGATCTCAATTTCATCATGCTCTTTAAGAAGCTCCAAATCCCGAATCCCAGGGAAATTCCAATTGCCAATGTGGTCTCGTGCCGTCTTCCATTTTGAAGTTGGAATTTGATTCTTTACTTGGAACTTGGAACCTGAGATTTGGGATTTACGGCCGCAGCCGCTGCGACCGCTTTCTGTGCGGCATCCGCCAGGTCGCCCGCCGTAATCAGAGCGAGACCGCTTTCTTTTAGTAACTGTTTCGCTCGCTCGACGTTTGTTCCTTCCAAACGAACCACCACCGGCACGGAGAGCCTGATGGTTTTGGCTGCGTTGATGATGCCCTGGGCAATGACGTCGCATTTCATGATCCCGCCGAAAATGTTCACAAGGATCGCTTTCACCTTTTTGTCCGCGAGCAGAACTTTGAACGCTTCAGTGACCTGCTGTTCGTTGGCGCCGCCGCCGACGTCGAGGAAATTGGCCGGCTCGCCGCCGTAAAACTTGATGATGTCCATCGTGGCCATCGCCAACCCTGCGCCGTTGACCAGGCATGCAATGTTTCCGTCGAGTCCAATGTAGTTGAGCCCGTGTTTTGACGCTTCGACTTCGCGCGGGTCCTCTTGCGCGACGTCGCGCAAAGCTGCGATCTCCGGATGCCGATAGAGCGCGTTGTCATCAAAATTGAACTTGGCATCGAGCGCCAGCACTTCGCCCTTGGTGGTGACAACCAGCGGATTGACTTCGACCATCGAACAATCAAACGCGATAAATGTGCGATACAGTCCTTCAAATAGTTTCGAGGCGTTTTTTAACTGCGACGACTCAAACCCAAGTTGTTTCGCTATCTTTCGCGCCTGAAATGGCTGGAGCCCAGCCAGCGGATCAATTGCCTCACGGATAATCTTCTCGGGCGATTTCGCTGCGACGGCTTCAATTTCGACGCCGCCTTCCGTACTGGCGACAACCAAAGGCGCGGCAGTAGCTCGATCGAGTAGAATCGCAAAATAGATTTCGCGAGCTATGTCCGCCGATTCCGCCACCAGCACTTTGTTTACTGTCCGGCCAGCGGGCCCGGTTTGGTGCGTCACCAGAATCTGCCCGAGCATCTTCGCCGCAACTTCACGGACTTCTGCAGGCGTCTTGCGAACGTGCACTCCGCCTTTGAATCCGTTCCTGAACGTGCCTTTGCCGCGTCCGCCTGCGTGGATCTGGGCTTTAACCACAATATCGACATCGCCCAACTCACGCGCGATCTGCTCTGCGTCGTCGAGGGTCGCCGCGACTCTGCCACGCGTTGTGGCCACATCGAATTTTTGCAGCAACTCTTTGGCTTGATACTCGTGGATATTCATTCGTAAGAAGCGGGAATTTTTGATCCGACGCCTGTCGATTTCAGAGAAAGTGGAATAGCCCGCACAACGCGACTCAGCAACGATTTTTCTTTTTCGAATTGGCTTGCGTTGCAGAAATCGAGCCCACTACGGTGGCAGTCATGAACACCTCAACGAAGATCTTGACAGTAGCTGGCGCACTCCTGTTTTCGGTCGCCCTAGGCATCGTGGCGGGCACCCCCGCGCAGGAAAAAGCATTCACAGACAAATACAAGGCAGCAATGGAAGGCAAGGACACAGCCGCCTTGGAGTCTTTTCTTTACACGCAGGGCTCCGACCCGGCGGCCCTCGAGTTTTACAAGATGATGCAGTCGGGGGGAGCGGGCGAGAAAATCTCCAGCATTGAGCTTGTTAATCTCACGCCGGAGGACGTTAAAAAAGCGACGACGCCGATGGACGGACCAACCGGCAAAGTTTGCCTGAATCTCAAACCGACAAAAAAGCTCATTATCAAGGTTGAGAAAAAAGACGGGAGCGGCAGCTCATCCAGCACGAGCGAAAACTTCGTCGCTGAAAAGGACGGCAAATTCGTGATCCCCGTGCCGGGACCGTGTAAGTAGCGCAAGGTAGGGAACGCCGCGCCGCGGCGTCCGGACGGCGCAGCCCGCCGTCCCTACCATTGCGTTCAATCACTTTCGCTCTTCTTTGAAAAGAGTGCCCACGGTGCGCTGATGCGCCGGTGGCTCGAGCGAGTTGACAAAATTTCGAAAGCGTTCGGAGAAAACTTCAGGCCGAAGTTTCCAGTAATGAGCCATTCCGGGCGCGAGGATGTAATGCCGCAGAAGACCATGCCAGCCTTCGAAAAGCTGCCTGTCCATCAGTCCATAAACGTAATGGAAATGAATGGTCTCAAACGCCTTCAAGAACTGGTAGGCCGCATGAAAAAAGCGCGCACGCTCTTCGATTGATAGCGCGCCGATATCTTCGAGGCCGACGCGCCAGATGCGCTCCAGTTCGGCATTCTCCATCAAAGGTTTGGTCACATCGCGCAGGGCGGTGGCAGCGGCGTCTTGCGTGGCCAGCTTTGCCACGCGCGTGCTCCGGTGCACTTGCAACGCCAGATATAACACCGACAAAACTACGGCGATGGAGCCGATTAACTGCGAGATTGCGCTGATCGCGTCCCAGTTCATTGCTCCATTACACCGGAAGCCATCTTACAGTGTCATTCTGAGCGAAGCGAAGAATCTCTGATCACTTCTGGTTCGATCACCACGCGAACAGATTGAGATGTTTCGCTTCGCTCAACATGACAGCGCCAACATGGATGGACCGCTACTTCGGCTCCTGTGCGACTTTGAGAACAATTTTCCCGCGTGTGTGACCAGTCGCGACTTGCTCCTGCGCTGTCTTTGCTTCGGAAAGCGGAAACGTTTGAGAGACGATCACTTTGATTTTCCCCTGGTCTATCAATTTGCCGATCTCGGCGAGTTCTTGTGAATTTGGGTCCACACTCAGTGCAGCGCCGTGAATACCATGTTTGCCGAGTTCAGTCCGATCCAGCCGCGCAACGATCGATACAATGAATCCGCCTTTCTTTATCACGCCGTACGAGCGCGCCAGCGTATCCTTACCGACCGAGTCGAGTACCACATCAACGTCCTTCGCAACGTCTTCGAATTTTTGTTTCGTGTAATCGATCGCTACATCGGCCCCAAGTTCTTTCAGCAGATCCTGATTCGCGGTCGATGCCGTGGCGATCACCTTTGCACCGCGCGCCTTGGCAATTTGAATGGCAAAGCTCCCGACGCCACCTGATCCACCGTGAATGAGCACAGTCTGGCCGGCACTTAACTTGGCGCTGTCCACCAATGCCTGCCACGCGGTCAAACCGACGATTGGCACCGCCGCAGCCTCCACGTACGTGAGCGACTTCGGTTTGGACGCCGTTTCACGTTCCGTTGTCAATGCGTATTGCGCGTAGCCGCCGTTGTTGTCCAAACTGACGTACGCGAACACGGGATCGCCTGCTTTGAAGTTCGTGATTTTGCTTCCGACTTTTTCAACGACCCCGGCGATGTCGCCGCCTAGAATCATGGGGAAAGCGCCGTTTCCACCTTTGGCGAACATTCCCGACCGAATCATCCCATCGACCGGATTCACACCGGCCGCGATAACACGGACGAGCAACTGATCGTCCTTCGGTTCTGGTCGCGGGACATCCTCGTATCTTAAAACCTCTGGGCCGCCATACTGGTGGATAACAATAGCTTTCATACTTGGCATCGCAGATTCCGAGGTCGAAATGGTCAATAGAACGGGCGCTGCCGCTAACGCCGCGAGAAGCGTGAGTTCCCTTGCAATTCGCATAACCAACGTAGCTAAATCGCGGGCATCACTCCGCTGCTGTCCGACTTCCCGCCTCTCATCTCGCGCCGCTGAATCTACTGCGTCTTGCTTTCGGTGTGAAAGGCGCCGACCCATTTGCCGCCCTGCTGAACCCAAACACTTCCACTGTTGTAGGTGCCGGAC